>Ga0302324_100001087_pt1 | contig 67248 bp, 62 predicted proteins | sample Palsa_T0_1_FD_201949 | JGI IMG/M metagenome (GOLD analysis project Ga0302324, IMG submission 201949) | Peat permafrost microbial communities from Stordalen Mire near Abisko, Sweden - Palsa_T0_1 | ecosystem: Environmental > Terrestrial > Soil > Palsa > Peat permafrost | place: Sweden: Abisko...
TTGCGCCCATGAAAAGAAAGAGAGATTCCTCGCTTCGCTCGGAATGACAAAATGGCGCGGGGACTATTTCCGCAGCCTGCAATGCGCGCAAGCAGCCGTCCCTGATGGAAATAATCGAAGAAAGCTATTTGGAAAGTGGTACGGCCATCACCTTCTTGTATTCTTCCGCCTCGCTTGGCGCGCAAATCATCTCGATAATTTCCGTATTGTCAGGCAGCAACTTGAGCGGGAATTTGTCGCGGCCGAGCCAGGGTTCCGTATAAATTTTCGGGTCGTCGATCTTCACCGTCAGTTCCAAGTTGTCGTGGTCCACACGATGATACCGTTCCTCGACGCGCATTTCGCCGCTGTGGGGGTTGCCGGCGTTGTCCAGCCAGGTTCGTTCGTCCATTCCAACCGTCTCGACGACAAACGTGTAATCGTCCACCCACTTCCCTACTGAGTAGCCGTACCAACTCGGATCCGGATCCTTGGGGAGTTGCCGCCCATCCGTCCAAACGGACCGCCACACCCGCTGGTACTGATACATGATGAGCATCTGACTGGGAGTCTGGTCCACGCGAAATCCGCGGAACTCAAACAGCAAGTTGCGCGGAAAGCCCGCCGGATCGCATCCGTCCAACGGATCGTTTACCTCTCCAATGGGAACTTTTCTTGGCCCGTCTCCGGGCTTATACGTGTTATTGGCGATGTCAGCGCCCAGGGCCGTGAAGGGAGCATGGGATTTCACGCCCGCCGGGGAAACGCCGTCCATCCGAAACCTTTCATCGATTCCCCAAATTCCGGTCAAGTCGCGGCGCGGGGCTGGGGCTGCCTTTGAATTTTTCGCCGTATCCGGTTTTTGCGGCGGAGCGGTCTGAGCAAGCGCGCCAAAAGAAAGCGACAGCGCCGCGACGGCTCCAAGGAACGAATGGCAGTAACGCTTCAACATTTCGAGCTCCTCGCGCGCCTTGGATTGCGGCATTGGAAAAAAGTCCGCGACGGCGCGTCACAAGTTTGGGGAATCGCCTACAAATTTGCCAAGTCCAAATACCCACAGGGAGCGGCACCCCTGGCTATGATCGATGGTCCTCCCGCGATGCCACTGTTAACGCAATTGAGAGGGCCAGCCCACCAAGGCTTGGCCGTTGGGCAGAACCACCTTCAACAACTGCCCCACCGGCGCACCATTCTTTGCGGGCCGCACTGTAAGAGCGACCTTATCTCCGGGCTTAAGGATTTGCTTGCTCCAGCCGCGTTCCGTCATGCCGATGGGATTGCTCCCTTCCGCGGCCCAATGGACGATGTTGCCCGCGTCATCGGTAACATCGAACTTTAACAGACAATGTGGATTGGACCAGATCCACTCTGTCACCGTTCCCTTCAAAGGTAATTCTCTCTCCGTGTCGAAGCCCGCGGCTCCGTGGTGCGCTGAAATCGAAATGGAAATGAACAGGAAACACGCAGCGGACAAGAACAATTTGACGCTCTTATTTTGCACGAAAGACCTCCGATCTTCGTTGCGTGGACTACCTTCGTCTGTGGGAACGGGCCCGGTCATGGCCTAACCGTCTGCCGAGAAAATCCCACAGCCATTTTGTCATTCCGAGCGGGGCGAGGAATCTCTCTTTCTTTTCATAAGCGTAACCGCAGGAAAGATTCCTCGCTCCGCTCGGAATGACAAAACAACTGACATTTGCCGCAACCTGCTAATGCGCCGCGCCTTTTTGTTTTGCCAATTCCGCGCGGAATGTCTGCTCGCGTTCGCTTATATAACTCTTGTACCCGTCGGGGTCAATGAACGGATTGGGCCCCCCATCTTTCATGCGGGCGTATTTCGCTTCCATCCCGTAATAATTTCCGTGCGCTCCGAGGAACACGTCAATCGGCAGCGAATTCAGCACCTGAAACATTTTGTCGTAATTCTGAGCGATGCTGGGGTAGAGCGGATTATTCACCAGCTTGTAGCCTGGGTTCACGTTGGGACTGCCCACGATGACGACGTTGTACGTCTTGTCGCCTTCCTTCGTTTTCATCGTCCAGGTGGTCGTGCCCTTGGTGTGTCCCGGAGTGAGGTGCGCGACGAGCACGGCGCCACCCAATTTCACTTCGTCGCCATCGTGCAGCACGCGGTCCACTTTGGTGGGCTGGTATTGATTGGCGACACCTGATTCAGCGACAGGGACGCCGCGCCCGTAATCGATTTTCCCGCCTGCCTCAATCTCGGACACGTCGGCGTCCATCACCATGTACTTTGCGCCGGTCAGTTCCTTGACCGCCGCGCTCCCCGAGCAGTGGTCAAAATGCGCGTGGCTGATCAAGAGTATCTTGGTGTCAGTGAAGCGAAATCCCAATTTCTCGACGCTATCGCGAAGCATCGGCACGGATTTTTCCAGATTGCTGTTGATCAAAATATTGCCCTGCGGCGTGGTGATCAAGAATGCGGCCAGTCCCTGACTCCCCACGTAGTAAATATTGCCGATGATCCGGTAGGGCGGAAACGGATTGGTCCAGTCGGGCGTTTCTTGTGCGCGAGCGCCGGCGGCAAAGAAAAGCAAGAACACAAAAATCAAAGAGCGCAAATGTTTTGGCATGGCCTGATCCCTCTCCAAGAGTGTTCCACCCAGGGCGATGCGGGTAGTCTACCTCAGAATGCACTCCGCTTGTCGATCCTCCGCATAGCTGACGATTCTGTCACGCAGGGGCGGCGCCGGGATGGTTTCCACCCCGCCGCTCCAGTAGCATCAGTGAATGGATCATCCAGAAAAACTCGGGGAGACGGCGGCGCGGGAAACCAATCGGGACGTAGTCACGTTTCTCATTCTCTTCCTTCTCGCGTTTCTGCCCTACGCCAACACCTTATTCAATGCGTTCGTTTATGACGACGGTTTCCAAGTGGTAGGAAATCCCTACGCGCATTCGTTCAAATATCTGCGCCAAATTTTCACCACGACAGTTTGGTCGTTTCAGGGCGCGCAAGGCGTTTCCAATTACTATCGCCCGATGATGACGCTGGGATATCTGCTGACGTATCAAATTGCGGGCCTGGTGCCCTTCCCTTTCCACCTTGTGAATATCCTGCTGGACGCGTTCGTGGTGTGGCTGGTGTTCGCGATCCTGCGCCGGTTTAGCGGAGAGCGCGTGGCCCTTATCGCCGCGGGATTGTTCGCCTTGCATCCGATTCACACGGAATCCGTCGCCTGGATCGCCGCCGTCACCGACCTCGAGCTGGCCGTGTTCTATCTGGCGGCATTTTTGCTCTACCTGAAACTTCCGGAAGCGGAAAACAAATCCTGGACGCGCGCGGCGATGTGCGTCTCGTTCGCCCTGGCCCTGTTATCGAAAGAGCAAGCCATGACGCTTCCCGTGCTGGCGATGCTCTACGAATATTTTTATCGGGACGATCGCTCGACGACTACGCCCAAGCAAAAACTCTCGCGCTACGCCGCGCTTTGGATCGTCGCGGCGCTGTATCTCGCCGTTCGCACCGCGGTGATCGGCGGATTCGCCGCAGTCATCATGCGTCCCAATTTGTCCTGGTATCAGACCGGTCTTTCCGCCGTGGCGCTCATCGGTGAATACCTCGGCAAACTGATCTGGCCCGCGCACCTCTCGGCCTTCTACATGTTTCACGCCAGCCAGCATTTCAAGGATGGAAAAGTTCTCCTGGGACTCGCGGGGATCCTCTTCTGCGCCATTCTGTTTGCGTGGTTGTGGAGGCGCGCCCACACCGTTTCCTTCGCCCTGGTGTGGGTTTTCCTGCCTCTCGGTCCTGTGCTGAACGCGCGCTGGATGCCGGCGGGCGTATTTGGAGAGCGCTACTTGTATCTGTCTTCCTTTGGGTTCTGCTGGCTCGTTGCGTGGAGCGCCGTGCAGGTGTGGAACGGTAGCGTGCCCGCGATTCCGAGGTTCGTGGCGGGCGCCGTGCCGGCCTTGCTCTGCGTTGTCGCGCTTCTGTACGGCGCGAAGACAGTTTCGCGCAACCGGGTTTGGCGTGAAGAAGAAATCCTGTTTCGCAACGTGATCGCATCGCAGGGGGATGTGAGTATCATCCGCGCCGACCTCGGCACGATTGATTTCAACCGGGGAAATTTGGAACTGGCCGAGCGGGAGTGGCTAGATGCGCTGGCCACAGCCCCAACCAATGCACACGCGCTCGACAGCTTAGCCATGCTCCGCCAAATGCAGCATCGTTATTTGGAAGCCATGGACTACTCCGCGAGATCCCTGCGCATTCGTCCGGATAGCTCGTTTGGCCACGTCGTGCTCGCGGTGACTTTGTCCGCGTTGGGACGGTCCACCGAAGCCGATTGGCAATTCCGCATCGCCACCACGCTCTCACCGCTTTCGACCAACGCACGCAACGCCTACGGCCAGTTTCTCCTAATCCAGGGCCGCGCCGAGGATGCCCGCGCCGAATTCGCCCGCTCCGTGGACGCCGATTTCAACACGGACGCGTACGACCAGTTAGGCGACATCTATCTTTCGTGGCAGGATTTTCCGCGCGCGGAAAAATCGTTTCGCCAGGCCCTCACCGGCAACGCATTTGACAGCCACGCTCACTTCGGCCTGGGCCGAGTCCTGGAATTTACGAGCCGCCCCGCCGAGGCTCTCGTCGAATACGAAAATGGCCTGACCATGGATCCATCGGACGCTGCGGCCAAAGCCGCCGCCAATCGCCTGCTCGGCGGCGCCTCCGCCCCGCAAACGGTCTCACACTGACGCAAGGCGCCCGCGGCCCCGAGTTGCCGGTGGCCCGGAGGGACGGCACACCGTAGCCCACCACGGCAGTGGCGGGAACCCGCGCCGAGCATCGAAAAGCCCCGGTAGGGGCGGCACATGGGCTTCACCCGCGCAATACTTGCCCGTTCCCGTAAATGAAGAATCCTCGTCGGCCACAACATATCTGGAATAAACTAACCGTTGCGCGCCTGGCCATATCGTCTCGCGCAATGCAATTTTTCCTTTACAGGGAAAACGGTTTGCGCGCTGCCGTTCTTATGGATCGCAAAACACAACTCGCAGCCGAAATCAGGGCCCTTCGCACGCTTTGCGATGAGTCGATCCCCCGCAATCTGCGGCAGAATCTCATCCAATCCCTCGGCCCGCGCGCTTTCCTCCAGCCGGAGCATCAAGTTGTATTTGAATCGATCCGCGCCCTATTTGCGCTAGGCCCCGTTTCCGAGGCGCAACTGCGCGTCCATCTGAACAATCGCGGTTTCCCTGACACGGACATTGAAAAATATTTTCAACCAGCAACCGCCGAGACTATCGACTACAACCGCTCAGATAAGGCAAGGCCATGAGCGAGAGACCGCTCTCCAGCCGCGGCTTCCGCGAACCGCTCATGATCTTCTCCCTATGCGCGGGCGCGATCCTCATCGCGCTTTTCTTTTTTGGCGCCAGCTTTCGCTTGTTCGTCCGCGAATCTTTCATGCAGCGCGCGACTTCCGCACACTACGAAATTCTTAGCCCACGTGGCGTTTTGCCGCCGGAAGCCTTGATGGATTTCGCAACGAAGAGAGAGGCAATCTTCGCGACGCTGGACAAAAAGCTCGGCGGCGCCGGCACCAATACGAAAATCCGCATCGTCTTCGATCCCGAATTCCGGGCGTTGCCGCATGCAGATGGAATTCCGGCGCGCTTTTATTCCGTATCGGGAACGACGATTCGCACCACGGTGGACGAAAAGAATCCGCGGCTTCCAGCCACCGCCGATGCCGAGGCGCTTCTGAACGCCGCCTGGGGGAAGCCGGGGAATGCCCAAATCGCCATGTGGGTCGCAACGTGGCTCGCTGGCAATTGGCGCGGAATGGAAATCGGGATGGCGGCCGCGGAAGTCGAACAGCGCCTCGGCCACAAGAGGCTCGCGAGCGTGTTAAGCGATCCAGGCGGAGAAATTTCCCATCCCGATGACCGGAACTTGCTCGGCGCGGCATGGATCAATGAAATCGCCGAATTCGGCGGTCCCGGCGCCGTTCGGAAACTCTACGCCGCAAAAATGCCGCATCCCAATGTGGCCGACGTGGCGAATGTCTTGGGCACGGCCCCTCTGGAGCTCGATCGCCAGTGGCAATTGTGGATTTTTGCGTATCTCGCCGGAATGCCCTCGATGCCGAGTGATTCCGGCATGCCAATGAATATGCCGATGGCGGGCTCGACTCGATGACTGGTGCGCGGCGACTGATGGGCATCTATTACAAATTCAGCGCGCCGTACTTGCTCGCTCTTTTTTCGGAAGCTGCCAGGGCCGCTGCCTGGCCTGGAGCGAATGCGTTCGTCCACCGTCCGGGGATCGCATGGCCGCAGGAGGGGCAGGCGCCGTCGCGCAGCGAGTTTTCCAGCACCTCGTGCCAGGAGCGGCGAATGGCCATTTTGCCGCAGGCGGGGCAGAAGGTGTGGGCGGCGTCACTGTAAATATTTCCCTCGTAGACGTAGTGCAAGCCCGCGCGCAGCGCGATTTTCCGCGCGGCGTGCAGAGTTTCAGGCGGCGTTCTTGGCTTGTCCCGCAGCTTGAAATCGGGATGGAACGCGGTGAAATGCAGCGGAACTTCCGGGCCGAGATGGTCCAGAATCCAGTCCGAAAGCCTGCCGATTTCGCACGGATCGTCGTTGAGGGTTGGAATCAAAAGATTGGTGATTTCAAACCACACGCTCGTCTCCTCTTTCAGCCACGTGAGCATTTCCAGCACGGGCTGCAAATGCGTGAGCGTGATCCGGCCGTAAAATCCCTCGGTGAACGCTTTCAAGTCCACATTCGCCGCGTCCACATGATCGTAGATATCGTGAAACGCTTCTCGCGTGACGTACCCGTTGGTGACCATGACCGTGCGGATTCCCGCTTCCCGCGCGGCATGGCAAATGTCGATCACGTACTCGCCCCAGATCGTCGGCTCGTTATAAGTAAATGCGATGGAAGGGCAGCCGTAGCGAATGGCCAGCGCGACCACGTCTTCCGGCGGAATGTGGGTCGAATGGACCTGGTCGGATTTCGATTTTGAAATATCCCAATTCTGGCAGAAAACGCAACCCATGTTGCAGCCCGCCGTGCCCAGCGAAAAAACGCGCGTGCCCGGCAAAAAATGATTGAGCGGCTTCTTCTCGATCGGATCGATTTGCAGCGCCGCCGGCGAAGCGTACCCCAAGCTGTAAAGTTTTCCTCCCTGATTCACGCGGATAAAACAAAAGCCCGCCTGCCCCTCTCCGATGTGGCAATGCCGCGGGCAAAGGTAGCAGTGCACGCGCCCCTCCGGCATCGGCTCCCACCAGCGCCCCTCGTGGAGCGATTCCGTCTTCTGAAATATTTTCAATTCATGCATGGCGGCCTGCGGAAGGTGGAAATCGTTTCTCCGGATTCGAGTCGATCCTATGCGAAGTATACACCCGTTCGAGCGGTGAAAGCGTTGGGGAAGGGGTGCTACGTTCTAATTCGAAATCTGAAATTGAAGATTTCAAACTAAAGATTTCAAATCTCCAATTTCAAATTTCCAATCTCAAAACTCTCGAAATCCCTTCTACCGCGCGCGTCCTCCTCCTTGCACGCGCCGGCGCTCGGCCGTCCACATGAGGAACCGTCTCAATTGCTTGCGCTCGCTCCAAATTAACCGAAAGAATTCCGCGGGCCCCAACTCTTGCATGTCCCCGCCGAAAAAAGTTTCGAGGCGCCAGCGAATATACGGACTGGCCCACGGCCGCCAACGGTATCCCTTCGCGGTAATCCAATAGTAGCGCAGCGCCGTGAATACCACGCCGGCTAGTCCCAGCCCTCGCGCCGGCGCAGCGCGGTGATGTGCGCGACGTGGTGGCGTCCGTGCCAGGCATAGTGGTGGACCAAGTTGTCCACCGTCATCACTCCCGCGACGGGGTGCCGCAGGCGGCGCGCGAAATCCGCCGGCTGGAGCGCGCGCAGCAAGATATCCCAGCGCAAGTGCAGAAATTCCAGCAGCGCCAGCGAAACCTCGACGGGCGTTTCGCGCGAATCCGGCAGCTCCGCCCACAGTCCCTCTTCGTACGGCCGGACCGTAGGTTCGTTTTCGGTGAGCGCCAGTTTCAGCCGCACATACGCGTTCATGTGACTGTCCGGGACATGATGCGCGACTTGGCGCACGGTCCATCCGCCGGGGCGGTAAGGCGTATCGAGCTGTCCTCCGGAAAGGCCGCCCACCGCCTCGCGCATGTGCTTCGGCGTTTCCGCAACTTGCGCAATCGCCTCAGCGCGCTCGGCCGTAGTCAGCACAGTCTTCGTTTCATACTTCCCGATGGGATAGCTCAGGTCCATGCGCTTCCTCCTTTAACACTCCCGCGACGGCGAAAAATGAACCTACAAATTTTTCGCCGCGTCCTCGATCGTCCGCTGGTCCACCAACGCGATCGCGGCGCCGCCGGCGCGTCCCCAAGTGTAGCGCAATACGGATGGAACCGCCCTTTCGGAACGTGCGTGAAAATGGCCGTTGGTTTGTGTAGCGCCCGCCTTCAGTCGGGCACGCGCTGGATTGCACCGTACCCGCCTGAAGGCGGGCGCTACAAAGTTTTGCCGCTTCCGGCCTAAAAATCGGCCGCTTGAATTTTCCGCTACAGGGGAGTACGTTGGGGTTCGCCTCGCCGATACAAAGCATCCAAGCATTGGATAGCTGAGAAGGAGAACAGAGAATGGCAACGACCGCACACGCATCATTGCTCGATCAGAATGTCACGAAATTTGTAGCCAGGACGCAAAAGATCCTCATCAACGGCAAGTGGGTGGAAGCCGCCTCCGGGAAAACTTTTCCCACTTACAATCCTGCCACGGGCGACGTTTTGTCCCGTGTGGCCGAGGGTGACAAGGAAGACGTAAATCGCGCTGTGAAGGCTGCTCGCGCCGCATTCGATAGCAGCCCATGGTCGAAGGTCACGCCCTCAGAACGCGGACGCTTGATCTGGAAACTCGCGGACTTGATCGAAAAGCACCTGGAAGAATTTGCCCAGCTCGAATCGCTCGACAATGGAAAACCTCTTGCCATCGCGCGCGTCGCCGACGTGCCCTTGGCCGCCGATCTGCTCCGCTACATGGCCGGCTGGGCCACCAAGATCGAAGGCAACACCATTCCCATTTCATCGGGCGGCGGAACGACACAATATCTCGCGTATACTGTTCGCGAGCCGATCGGCGTCGTAGCGCAAATCATTCCCTGGAATTTCCCGCTGCTGATGGCGGCCTGGAAACTTGGTCCGGCGCTCGCTACGGGCTGCACCGTCGTGCTGAAGCCCGCGGAGCAAACGCCTCTCACCGCTCTTCTGCTTGGCGAACTGATTCAGGAAGCCGGCATCCCAGACGGCGTGGTCAATATCGTGCCGGGCTATGGAGAGACGGCGGGCGCTGCGTTGGCGGCGCATCCGGACGTCGATAAAGTCGCCTTCACCGGTTCCACGGAAGTCGGCAAACTGATTCTGCAAGCCGCTGCCGGCAATCTGAAAAAAGTTTCCCTCGAGCTGGGCGGGAAATCGCCCAACATCGTGCTCGATGACGCGGACGTCGATTCAGCCATCCCCGGCGCCGCCAGCGCCATTTTCTTCAATCACGGCCAGTGCTGCTGCGCGGGCTCGCGGCTCTTCGTCGAACAAGATATTTTCGACAAAGTTGTGGAAGGTGTCGCGAAAATTGCAAACAACATTCACATCGGGCCTGGAATGGATCCGTCGAGTGACATGGGTCCGCTGGTTTCCGAGGAACAACTGAATCGCGTGTGCGGCTATCTCGAATCGGGGCTTTCGGAAGGCGCCAAAGCCGTTACCGGAGGTTCGCGAGAGGGAGACAAAGGTTACTTCGTCAAACCCACGGTCCTCGTCAACACCAACGAAAAAATGAAAGTGGTGCGCGAGGAAATTTTCGGCCCCGTGGTCACCGTGATTCCCTTCAAGAGCGTCGAGGAAATCGCCGCCAAAGCCAACAACTCGAACTACGGCCTGGCCGCCGGCATATGGACTCGCGACATCAAGAAAGCTCACAGGCTCGCGAGCCTGCTCCGCGCCGGGACCGTCTGGATCAATTGCTACAATGTCTTCGACGCCGCCCTGCCCTTCGGCGGCTACAAAGAATCCGGCTGGGGCCGCGAAATGGGACACGAAGTCCTCGAGCAGTACACCGAGGTCAAGGCCGTTTGCACCCCGATCTCATAAGGGGGCAGCAAGCAACGAATAAGCTGAAAATGGAAAAGGGCCGAAGAGTTTCTTCGGCCCTATTTCTTTTCGGGGCAATTCCTTCCAAGGCGTAGCGAGTTTTCGCTACTGCGCCAGCGCGCGAACCCAGATGCGGCTTGTCGCCGGCTTGCCGAGGTGGATCGTACGATTGCCAACCACGAGCGTCATGGTTTCATCGTATTCGCGCTTGCGGATGCGGGCGCGCGCGCCGGGGTGGATTGCGAGGCCGGAGAGAAACTTCAGGAATTCCGGGTCTTTCTCGTAAACGCAGAGGATTTCGATCGTTTGGCCGGTCTCCACATCGGAAAGCGGGACGGCGCCATGCTTGCGGCGCAATTTTGCAAGGCCCCCTTGCAGCGGCACACCGTGTGGGCAGAAACCTTCGGCGCCGAAACGCGCAAGCAATAATTTTTCCACTTCGGGCGAGATGCCGTGTTCCAGGCGCTCGGCTTCGTCATGGGCGCGCGTCCAGTCCAGGCCGATCACTTCGGTGAGCAATTTTTCGGCGAGCTGGTGGCGCATGGCGAGGTGGTCGGCGAGACTGCTCCCTTTGCGAGTGAGGGAGATGCGGCCGTCGCGGCGCACGACGAGCAGGCCGTCGCGCGTCATGCGCTTCAGCGACGCGGTTACCGCCGGCGGCGTCACGCCCAACTCCTCGGCCAAACGCGCGCTGATCGGCTCATGCTCTTCCTGGACCATCTCCCAGATGGCCTTCAGGTAATCTTCGCGCGAGACGCTCGTTTTTTCCCGCCGCATGGTTCTCCGTAGGACACCCACTCTTGGCTGTCCGGTTTTTGCCAATTCACGCGCTGCCAAAAGAAAACCGAGCGCAGCCAGCCCCCCGCAGAGACTCGGGACAATGAGTGGCTGGCCTACTTTCGCTCGCTACGCCGCGCCCCGCGGCTGCCGTTTTTCGCGCAGCCGCCGCGCAAGTTCCTCTATGCGCGCCTCAATCTGGTCGCAAATCGCGCGATACACCGCGAGGTCCAATCCATACGGATCGCCCACGTCCCAATCTTCCACCAGCGGGACAATCTCTCTAAAAATCGTCGTCCGTGGCCGTCCCGTCATGTTGATGACCAGATCCACTGCGACCACATCTTCCGAGCGTAACGCCTTGGAGCTTTGCCCGTTGGCGGAAATCCCGCGCTCGCGAAGCGTGTCAAGCGTAGTAGCGGGAATCTCCCCAAACGGCACAAGCCCCGCGCTCGAAGCCTCGATCACGTCGGACGCACCATGCCTCGCAATGGCCTCCGCCATCTGGCTGCGGCAGGCGTTGCCGATGCAAAGAAACAAAACTTTGGTGCGAGGGACCATCGTTCTCTTTCCAGACTGGATATCCGACAGGACAGAATGACACGAATTCTAGCGAGGCTCAACCGGTGTAGCAGATAAATTCGAGGCAGTGCCAGAACCGCGGAGATGTCCATTGCCGCGATCACGGATCATACGAAGAAAATACTCGTGCACGGTGGTATCGCTCGTCAGCTCAGGATGAAATGTGGCAATGAGCAAGTGGCCTTGGCGGATCAGGACAGGCTGGCCTTCGGAATCGGCAAGGACCTCAACGCCGGGCCCAACGCGTTCGATGATCGGGGCGCGAATGAAAACCATTTCGATGGGTTCGGGCGAGATGGCCGTGGCTCCGTGGCGCACTTCGCTCGCGAGCTGGCGCCCGTAGCCGTTGCGGATGACGGTAATATCGGCGAGGGCGAGGGATTGCTGCGCGGGGTTGTGCACTTCGCGCGCGAGCAGAATCGCTCCGGCGCAGGTGCCGAAGATCGGGCCGCCGCGCGCGGCGTGCGAAAGCAAACTTTTGTCGAGGCCTTCCTGAACGATGAATTTCCATTGCGTGGTGCTCTCGCCGCCCGGGAGGATGACCGCGTCCACGCCTTCGAGATCGCGCGGCACGCGCACAAATACGAAATCGGCGCCCAGCCGCGTGAGCGTCGCCGCGTGCGCTTCAAAATCACCTTGAACGGCTAGGATTCCGACTTTCATTCCCTCTTTGCTCCCGTTCCCATAAAACGAACCTGTCATTCCGAGGCACGCTGCGTGCCGAGGAATCTCTCTGGTCTGGCGTCTAAACCAAAGAGAAATTCCTCGCTCCGCTCGGAATGACAAAATTAGGGCTTACACCGAATTGATGAAACAGCCCGCTACCAGCCGCGCGTTTGCAGCAAATCCTTTTCGTCGATTTGGCGGATGTCCAGGCCGCGCATCGCTTCGCCTAATTCTTCCGAGGCTTCGAGGACGGCTTTCCAATCCTGATAATGCGTGGTGGCTTTGACGATGGCCTTGGCGCGCTTTTCCGGATCGCTGGATTTGAAAATTCCTGAGCCGACGAAAACCGCTTCGGCGCCCAGGTGGCGAACGAGCGCCGCGTCGGCGGGAGTAGCAATGCCGCCTGCGGAGAAATTTGGCACAGGCAATTTTCCGGTGTTGGCCACTTCACGGATGAGGTCCAGCGGCGTTCCGAGTTCTTTCGCCACGCGCATGAATTCGTCGCCGCGCAGCGCCGTCAGGCGCCGCATGTCCGACGTGATCGTGCGCATGTGGCGAACGGCTTCGACGATGTTTCCGGAGCCGGCTTCGCCCTTGGTGCGGATCATGGCTGCGCCTTCGGCGATGCGCCGCAACGCCTCGCCCAGATTGCGCGCGCCGCAAACGAAGGGCACTTTGAAATCTTGCTTCCAGACGTGATTTTCCTCGTCGGCGGGAGTCAGGACTTCGCTCTCGTCGATGAAGTCCACCTCCAGCGCCTCGAGCACCGAAGCTTCCGCGAAGTGGCCGATGCGGCACTTGGCCATCACGGGGATGCTCACCGTATTCATGATCTCGCGAATAATTTTCGGCGAAGCCATGCGCGCCACGCCGCCTTCCTTGCGAATGTCGGACGGGACGCGCTCGAGCGCCATCACGGCGCAGGCCCCGGCGTCCTCGGCAATGCGCGCTTGTTCGGCGTTGGTGACGTCCATGATCACGCCACCCTTGAGCATCTCGGCGAGGCCCACTTTCACGCGCCACTGATCGGTGCCATAATTTCCATTGCTGCTCATCGTCGCTGTCATTCTATTTTCTCCTCGCTCGAACTCTAAAATCGGCTCAACTTGGTTTTAATCCAGACGGCCGAGAACGCCCTCTACCTTTTGTCATTCCGAGCGAATCGAGGAATCTCTCTTTCTTTTCGCCGCTCGAAACCCAGGAGAGATTCCTCGCTTCGCTCGGAATGACAAAAGGAACTTCCTCTTCCACAGACTCTTAGTCGCCTTGCTCCACAGCCTGCGAATCACCAGTCATCAATCGCCAGTCCTCAGCCACCAGTCACCGCGTCTTATACTTTTCCCGGTCGATGATCACAAATCGTCCCTCGCCGCGCGCCAGCAAATCTCCCGCCTCGTTCCGAATCTCTCCTTTATGATACAACTGACGGCCGTCGCGGCGGGCCACAAATCCTTCCACCACGATTTCCGTGTTCGCGCGGATCGGGCGTTTGTACTCGACGCGCAACTCCGCCGTGACGGCGTGCTCGGCGTGGAACCGCGTTGCTTTTCCCATGGCTTCGTCCAGGAGCAGCGCGATGATCCCGCCATGAAGAAAACCTGAGCCGCCCTGGTATTCCTCGCCCAGACAAAAACGCCCGACGATACGCTGGCGCGCGTCATCCTGCTCGAACGTGAGCTGCATCCCGCGCGTGTTGCCGCCGCCGCAGGCGAAGCATGGGTTCTCCGGTTTTGGAGCGAGCTTCATGAGTATGCGTTAAAACCAACAAATGAAAGGTCTGTGTAGCGCCCGCCTTCAGGCGGGCACTCTGCGGCCGCACAAATGGCCGCCTGAAGGCGAGCGCTACACAAATCCACACAATTCAAAACCACGCGAATCCAAACGCTCAGACCAATTCGCCGCGCAGCATCGTCATCGCCTGGCCGGAAAGGAAAACGCGATCACCCTCGCAACGGGTGCGCACAAATCCGCCGCGCGCGGAAGCCTGGTACCCGACCAAGTTGTCGCGGCCCAGGCGTTCTTTCCAGAATGGCCCCAAGCAGCAGTGGGCCGAGCCCGTGACGGGATCTTCGTCGATGCCCGCCCCGGGGGCGAAAAAGCGCGAGACATAATCGTAACCCACGCCGGACGCGCAGCTCGTAACGATCACGCCGCGCGCTTGCAGCCGACCGAGCTTCGTGAAATCAGGGCGAAGCGCGCGCACCACATCCTCGCTTTCCACTTCCGCCAAATAATCAAACCGGCTCAGCCCCACGCCCAGAACTTTCACTCCGAGCGCCGAGTCCATCTCGCCAGCCTCGAGAGCGGGATCGCTTTTGGCTGGCGTGGCGGGAAAATTCATCTCGATCCACGTTCCCTCTTTCTTGGCCGTGAGCACACCGGACTTGGTGTGGAAGCACGCCGCCTCGCCAGATTCGAGATGCCCCTGCTCCCAGAGCACGTGGGCGCTCGCCAGCGTCGCGTGGCCGCATAGATCCACCTCGACCATGGGCGTGAACCAGCGCAAATCGTAGCCGTGCCCGCGCTTCACAAGAAAAGCGGTCTCCGACAAATTCATCTCGCGCGCGACGAGTTGCATCCACGCACAGTCGCGCGGCTGATCGAGAATGCACACCGCCGCTGGATTGCCGGCAAACGGTTTGTCCGTGAAAGAGTCTACGTGCGTAATCTCCAAGCCCATCGCCTCTCTCCGCCTTTCGTCGAATGATGGAACGCACAATGATTCGAATCGCCGGCTCTGTAGCGCCCGCCTTCAGGCGGGCACTTTGCGGGCGTGCACATGCCCGCCTGAAGGCGGGCGCTACACAATCCGCCACACAAAACGAAACCCGGTTCCCGCGCGATTCTTCAAACCAGCGCGACGCGAGGAACTTCCGCGCGGCGCGCTCCCCGCTGGCGCTTGCGCATTTCCACGCGCAACACGTCGGCCAGGGTCGCGATGCCCCGCGCAATTTCACGCTCGGCCACGCCCGTGAACCCGAGGCGCAGCGTGTTGGGCTGCGGATTCTGAAAATAAAAATATCGCCCCGGAGCGAAGACGACGCCGCGTTCGCGCGTGTGAATCAGCAATTCATTCGAATCGAATCCCAAAGGGAGCTCGACCCAAACGCACATGCCGCCCTCGGGACGCGTCCATTTCGTTCCGGAAGGCATATGGCGGCCCAGCGCCTGTTCGAGCGCAGCCAGGCGCCCGCTATAGGCCTTGCGGGTGCGTTCCAGGTGACGGTCGAGAAGTCCGCGACGGACGTATTCGGCCAGAATGGCTTGCCCCAGGTGGCCGCTATGCAAATCGGAGGATTGCTTCACCATGCGCAATCGCTCGATTACATTCGAAGGAGCGACGATCCAGCCCACGCGCATTCCTGGAAACGCGATTTTCGAAAAGCTGTCGATCTGAATGACCAGATTCGAACGATCCAGCTGCTTCAGCGACGGGACGCGTTCTCCGCGGGCGCGCAGCCGCGCGTAAATGTGGTCTTCGATCACCGGCACTTGAAACCGCGCGGCGATCTCGAGCAGGCGGCGTTCGGCGACCGGCAGCGTGGTCCCGGTGGGATTGTGAAAATCCGGGGTGACGACCATCATTTTCACGCGATTTTGCATCAGCACGGCTTCGATCGCGGAAACATCCACGCCCGGAGTCGTGCCGGGGCCGGATTCGGCGTTCACCGGGACTCCGAGAATCCGGGCGCGCGCTCCGGTCAGAATGGCCAGGGCTCCGGGATAGGTCGGATTCTCGATCAAGACCGTGTCGCCCGGACGCAGGAAGGCCTTGCAAACCAGATCGAGCGCTTGCTGGCAACCATCCGTGATCAGCAAATTCTCATCGTTCGCTTCGTATCCCTCCGAGCGCAGCAGGGCGACCAGCGCCTTTTTGAGCGGCGGGTATCCGTCCGACGGCCCCATTTGAAGAATTTCGGGGCCTTCGCGGCGCCAGACGGTGTTCGAGCACTTTCGCAATTCCTCGATGGGGAAAAATTGGGCGGCCGGCCGGGCCATCACGAAGGAGATGGCGCCGCGCGACGCCGCTTGCGTCAGGCGGTTCAGGAATTCCTCGCCGCGCTCGTCGGCGAAAAGCGATTCCCAGCGGAGGCCACCTTCGACGGAATGGGGATGCGGGACGGCGGAAATTCTCCTGGTCACGCTTTCGCCGCGAATGAACGTGCCCCGTCCGACGTGGCCGCTGATCAGGCCTTCGGATTCCAGCTCGGCATAGGCGTTGGCCACGGTGGTGCGGTGAACGCCCAGCTGCGTCGCCAGTTCGCGGCTGGCGGGAATGCGTTCGCCGGGGCGCAAATCGCCGCCGTGGACCAGGGCGCGAATCTGGTCCCGTAACTGGATATAGAGCGGGACGTGGCTTTCGGGTTGGAGCTGGAGGGGAATCATTGGCTCATCCAATGAGGCCAATCTATCGTATATTTTTTCGTAGTAAAGAGCCAATTTGTCTTTTGTTCTCTTGTAGGACGGGCTTCAGCCTGTCGGGGTTGACTTTCGCGGGCGTTACGAAAACCGACAGTCTGAAGCCCGTCCTACTGTCGTACACTACATCTCCTTTGCGAGGAGCCATCGGAATGCTGGAACTGAAACCGCTGGAAGGCAAGATCGCTCTTGTGACCGGGGCGAGCAGGGGGATTGGCCGCGCCATCGCGCTACGGCTGGCGCAGGACGGCGCCACGCTCGTCCTGGCCTCCCGCACCGAAGCCGATCTGGCCAAGGTCGCGTCGGAAATTCAATCCACCGGCGGCCATGCAACTTGCGTCGCCGGGGACCTCCGCGATCCTAGCGTTCCGGCCGCGCTGGTAAACGCCGCGCTGGCCGCTCACGGGGCCATCGATATTGTTGTGAACAATGCGGGCGCGACCAAACGCGGCGATTTTTTTGAATTGACGGATGCGGACTGGGCCGACGGATTCGCGCTGAAGTTTCACGGCGCGGTGCGCCTGACGCGCGCGGCGTGGCCGCACCTCAAGGCCCGGCGCGGCTCCGTGCTGAACATCATCGGAGCCGGCGGACGCACGCCCACCGCGGAATTCACCATTGGCAGCTCGGTGAACGGCGCTTGCCTCTCGTTCACCAAAGCAATCGCCGATCTCGGTATTCAGGACGGCGTGCAAGTCAACGCCATCAATCCCGGGCGCATCAGGACGGACCGCTTCCAGCAGACCCTTGCGGCCGAAGCCGTGCATCATGGCGGCGATTTGAATGCCGCCCTCGAAGCCATTATCCGCAAATCGAACATCGTCCGCCTGGGGGAACCCGAGGACGTCGCGAACCTCGCGGCGTTCATGCTTTCGCCGCAAGCGCGCTATTTGCAGGGTGCACTCATCGATCTCGACGGCGGCCATACCAAGAGCATTTGAGCAGAGCTTTCCAGGCTGCGGAAAGAGTCCCCCTCGATTTTGTCATTCCGAGCGAAGCGAGGAATCCCTCTTTCTTTTCATCGGCGTAACCCCCGGAGGGATTCCTCGCTTCGTTCGGAATGACAAAAATAACCACTTCTTCCACAGCCTGCTTAGGGCGAGATGTTCGATATAACCGGCGCATTCGCCGGCATGCTAAACTTGCGCACCGGTTGGGAATGATGAATAAAATACGCAGGAGCGCGCTGACGGCGGCATGGATTGTGCTGGGGTGTGGCTTGGCGCTGGCGCAATCGACGGAGCAAGCCTCGGCCAGGAAGAGAGCCATCTCCGATCTTAAGGAGATCGCTTACGCGGGAAACGTGAACGCGCAAGTTCAACTGGGCGTGATTTATCTGACGGGCGACGGCGTCCCCAAAGACGATACGGAAGCGGTGAAATGGCTGCGCATGGCCGCGGATCGGGATAACGCGCTCGGCGAGCGTTACCTCGCAGAAATGTATTTCAAGGGCCGCGGCATTCCCGCAGATATCACGGAGGCCGCGAAATGGCTGCGCATGGCCGCCGAGCAAGGCGACGCGCAGAGCGAGCACAATCTCGCCGTGCTTTACATGCAGGGCGAGGGCGTGCCCAGAAATGTGAAGGAAGCGGCGAATTGGATGCGCAAATCCGCGGACCAGGGCCTCGCGGCGGGCCAGCAGGGTTTAGGAGTTTTATACGAGGACGGCGACGGCGTGCCCGAAGATCCTGTCGAAGCCGCCAGGTGGTATCGCAAAGCCGTGGACCAGGACTACGTCCCCGCCATGAATAGCCTGGCCCTGTTGATGGCCACCACCAGGGATGCGAAGGTCCGAAATCCGCAACAGGCGATCGCTCTGGCAACCAAAACCGTCGCCGCCGGAACCAACCCGGATTATCTGGACACCCTGGCCGCGGCCTATTTCGCCGACGGACAAAATGACAAAGCGGCGGAGACGGAAGAGAAAGCGCTGGCCCGCGACCCAGAAAACGATTCTTACAAAAAAGCGATGCAGAAATATTTGGCCGCCACGCACAATGCCGCGCGCTAGCCGGAATTTCCATGCGCGGATAGGTGGCGCCGGCGTCCGTGCCCTCCGCCTTTCTCCGCGTTCTCGGTGTTAAGTTTTTCTTAGCGCCACTAAAACCTTCAACACAGAGTGCATGAAGTTAGGCGGAGGGCGCGGAGCCGGCGCTCGAATGACTTCAATTGTCGCGAAATTGTGCGCGCTAGAAACACTTCCACACTGTCCCGTTCGAGAATGCGAGGGCCGCGGCCGAACCGCCGCCTGCGCAGGTCTGGCCTTCCGTGGAAATCGCGGTCGAGTCGGTGACGCGCCGGAGCTGCCCTGAATTTGGGGCGGCGGCAGCGGGAAGCTGCGATACGGCGAGGGGCGGCGCTTCAAAGAAGGGCGAATACAACCCCGCGCCATTCATGAGCGTGGAACCGGTGCCGGTCACTTGCGGGGGGATGTATCGCGTCGGCGTGGCGATGGTGTCCGGGTAGGTCGATCCGGAGACGTGCAAAGCGACGCGATACCAGATGGTTCCTGTGTTAATGGTGCCGTCCGGGTTGAGACAGACGCCCGTGTCGCATCGCCACACGTTTGAGCTGTAGCTGCCGACGGCAGAGGTCCATGCGACGTTGATTTTCGACGCTGTGCTCGTTGCCGTCACGGGGGAAGACGCGGGCGCCATGATTGTTTCCCCGCCGTCGGCGCCGGTGGAACTTACGGCGTATTGATAAGTCCCCGCAGGAATGCCACGAGTGAAGGGGACCGCCGTCGCGGTGACATTCGTGGGCGGCGCGAGATCGAACCACCAGCTGTAACCGCCCGCGCCATGCAGCGGCACTCCGACGGTGTAGAGGGAACTGGGTGTGACGGCGTAATTACCCGAGGTCGCGTACGGCGCCATGACGAAGGGCAAGTCTCCGGAAGTCTTGTACAGAAAATCGCGATTTTGGAACGATTTTGCGGAAGTAAAAGTGGCTTCGTCTATATCCGCGAGGCTGGGGCGCAAACCGCTGAAAAGCGGGGTCTGCGCGCCGCCGTTGGGATTGTGCGCGGTAATGCGAGGCCCGCGCAATCCGATGCTGGGATTGGCGATGAAAGCGGCTTCGAGGGGCTGGCCTTCGGTGTCCTGGGTCACGTCGTTGAGGGTAAGCTGGGCATATTGGGGGCAGGCCATGCACGCAAACATGGGTGTGATGCCGCCCTGACGGTAGGAATAGCTGGTGCGGAATTGAGCGAGAGTGTTGGTTCCGGCACCGGGACCTCCGTTGATTCCGCCGCCTCCCCACCCGATGCCACGACGGTTCCAGGAGGTATTGTCCATCATGATTTCTTCGCCGACGTTCTCATAATTCTGGCTGGGGGCGACCCAGAAGAGAGGCGTCCAACTCTTGTCGGTCACTTGATCGGGCCCGCCCAGGAAACTGACCAGGTTGAAGAAATGCATCTGGATCGACGCGTAACCGCGAACGACGACAGCCATTCCCAAATAATCGGTGGACCCGCCGCCGGTGGTGAAGTTGACCAGATCGTAGGAAGATGCGCCCGAGTCATCGACGAGATCCACGGTTCCATTTGCGTTGTTGCTCCAGATATTCAGGTTTCGAAAATGGCTGGCCGTCCCGTTCACGTAGATACCGGGAGTGGCGCCCAGGACGACGACGCTGGCCCCGCTGTTGATGCCGAACTGCGGATTGCCATGGCTGGACCAGTCGCCGTACCAGTTCACCCCGATCGCCGTGCTGATCGTCTCGTTCAACACCAGTTTTCCGGATTGCCAAATGGTCACCTGATCCGGGACGCGGATGTGGGAATTGATCGGATACTCATACAGCGACGGAGGGATATAGATCGCTTGTCCCAGATAATTGGGGGCCGCATAGCTGGCCGCAGCCAAGGCGCGACGAATGCCGGGAGCGTCATCCCACACGCCGGATGTTGCGGTAACGTTTTGCGAGGCGGCATCGTGAAGCGTCAGATTCCCGTCGGCCGGATTGTAGCCGGTGATCCAGGTGGACAAGGGATCGTTGGTCGGCGAAGAGGCGGTGCACACGGCGTTTGTGTCGGTGCCGGTGGGATTGGCGGCGTTATTGTTGTGGGCCGTTTCCGCTCCGGTCTGCACGTAGGGCGGGTAGGATTGCTTGTCCATGTAGGGCGAGCCGTAGTCCTCGAAGGCGGCGTCCAGGTAGCCGTTCGCCGGCCCTGTGGGCTTGGTCATGCCAATGAGGTGAAAGCCCGCGTCGCCGGGGCGCTGGGCGCAGACGTAGTACATCCAGGCGCCCTTGACAGGTGTCCATTTTAGATAATTATTCCTATAGTAAGCGACGTGCCCACCGCCGGAGTAGCTGGTCGTGTCGCCCAGCATCCATCCTTGCGCCCGCGTGTCGATCGGCGTGCTCACCACCGTGAATTGCGTGCTGCTGTCCACGTGCGCGACGTTGTACCAGCCGCCGAACTGCTGGCTGTTCGTGGGGATGAGGTCGATCAGATCGCCCGCGACGAGCGGGCTCGCCGGCGCCGCTGCGAGGACCACCGTGATTTGGTCGTTCGATCGCGTGAGGGTGCGGATGGCGGCGCTTTGCAGTCCGAGAGAAGCCAGCCCGTTGGCGATGGTCACCGGATTTTCGGGGGCCGTGAGCGCGCCCTCGACGTCTCGCGCGATCACCGTGTAACGATACGTGCTGCCGCCGGGCGCGACGGCGACTGGAGATTCCGTTTGCGCCAATCCCCAGGTGCCACTGGGCGTCACGGTCAGGCCGGAGGGTGTGGCCAGGGTATTTGTTTTTCCGCACCCGTATAGCGTCACGCCGTCGTTCAGCATAAAGCCTTGTGGGGAACCGAACGAGTCGCCGGAGACCGAGGTGAGCTGATTGCTACCGCTGGTGCAGGTGGCCTTCATAGTGGGCATACTGCCGGTCGGGGCGCGCGCGCCAAAGCAGGTCACGTCCACCCAGGGATCGGAGCCGCAGAATTGTTGGCTGCCGGACCAGGTGTTGTTGCCTTCCAGCCCATTCACGGAGCTCCAGACATTTGTCGCAACACACAGGTAAAAGACGTTGTCCACGGCGACCCTTTCGGCGGCGCTCGTCGCGCTGGCGGGGGTGCAAGTTGGCGGGAGCGACGCTGCGGTGCGCGGCCTCGCCGTGGTGCCCTGCCCGCGGGCGGCGGCTGCCGTTAGCGCGAATAATGCAAGAAGCAGAAACAGGCGATATGTTTTCATTGGATTTGCCCCTCGAACATCCCAGAATCGTCCCGTTCGTTCCGTCTGGAGTGGTGAATACGAACTTCCATGCGTTTGTGGGAAAGCATATCTACAAACCGCTCGATCGTCTCCAGAGCAATGTGGATTTTTGAGTCCTTCTCGATTGGAGAAGAGACCGATGCCGCTTGCCTGGGAAAGAATATGCGAAGTGCGCGCGAGGATCAAACCTCGCGGAATGCCGCGAGCGTTGCGCTCCGTGTCAAGGGCAAATACGAAGAGCCGCCATGCTCTTTTCGCGCACCGGATGGGCTGGTGAAGGTAGGATAATTACTTGCTGGAAGTGCTCTGCCCGAGCTTGCGCAGGCGGTCTTGCAACTTGCGGCGCAGGACGGCGGGGGTGTTGGGATTGAAGGCCACGAGATACCACAGCGGCTGGCTGCGGTCTTTCGCCAGCCAGGAGAGAGTGGTGGGGTCGGCGTTGGGATGGCGGGCGACATTCTCTCGGATCGCGGCGTAGGGATGCTTGGCCAAGCGAGCCAAAGTCTTGGAAGTGACTTTGGGGTGTTCGCTGATCAGGCGCAGAAGATAGAAATCGGATTGCGGCGCTTCGCGCTCCAGCTTGTCCAGCATTTCGGATTTGGAATCCGCGTTCAGGACCAGGCCGACTTTTTCGTCCCAGGAAGAATTGATGTGATTGAGTTCGCGCGTGCGCTCGTGAATTAACTCCTCGATCACGCGGCGCTCCTGGTTGAGGCGGACTTGCGGCACGGCCGTGGTCTCCAAGGAATCGAGTACGCGGAGAAGGTGCTGGCGCTCCCCAAAGACAATCTGCGTGGTCCTCGGGGTGGAACCCTTGGACGGCGTCTGCACCAAATCAGAGCGTCTCATCGCTACCTCACTCAGTAAAATCGAGTTCGCTTGCCAGATTTGCCAGCTCATCGTCTTGGATGTACAGGCTCCTTGAGTCAAGGTGCGAGCCGGCTTGGATCTGCCGTTTCAGCCATTGCCCGGTGACGTCTATCTTTTGCTCGCGTGACAAGCGGCTGCGCCCGCGCTCGAATCGCGCCAGGCTCAATCCAGATATTCCAACCACGGTTTCTTCTCCATTGACTTGAAAGAAGAAAAGTTCAGGCCGGTCCCCCTGGGTCAAAAAGCCCGCACGGACAAAGCTGATATCGACACGCCTGCCGTCAGGCCCTGCAACCTCGAACCGCTCGTAGATAGGCTCGTAAGTCATTTTGGATTATCCAACCGGTTACCCGAAGTGTAAAGTTTCCGGCGCGGCGAAAGTTCCATCCGGGCAACAGGAAATTTCGCCCAAGCCCCGGGAAATCGGCGGGACACTTGAGCGCAGGCGCATCTGCCACCCTCGTCTTCCCTTGCGCCCTTTACTTGTAGCGCCCGCATTTAGGCGGGCTTCTTGGCGTCGCGAAAGTGCCCGCCTGAAGGCGGGCGCTACATCCACATGCCCAATTGGCCGAGCCGAGAGCACGAATTCTTCGAGGCTTCCGTCAAGCCATTGGCGCGCTGCCGCCATATTCCTATCACGATCTGGAGCGGTTTGCCATTCTTCGCTGAACCGCGTACTTTGGAATTGGCGTAATCAACGGGTAATCGCAGGCAGGAGGGGTTCCATGTCGGCTTTTGACGACCATAAGGATGAGCTGCAACATTACGAACAGATGCTCGGGGCGCACCGCGGGCGCTTGGCCGTGACGCTGGACCGCGTGACCAACGCCATGGTGCTCGTGGGCCAGCACGGCGTGTATTGCCACAGCCAGCGCGATCCTGGGAAACCCACGATGGACATTCAAATGATCACCGAGGAATTGCGCAAGGCCAAGGAGCTGATTCAGAGCGTCATGGAAGATTTGCGGGTGGAGAGGGAGAATCGGCTGCGCGCGAACTAGGTGGCGTCTGGGGGCGTGTGGCACGGGCTTCAGGCTGTGGGGGTTAGTCATCGCAAGGACCAAAATCCACAGGCTGAAGCCTGCGCCACTGATCCCGCTCAGCTCCCTGCCAGGAATGGATTCGTCGCGCGCTCTTTCCCGATCGTGGTGGGTTCGCCGTGTCCTGGGTACACGATAGTGTCGTCAGGAAGCTCGAGCAATTTTCCCTTCAGCGATTGGATGATTCCCGCGAACGAACCTCCCCAGAGGTCGGTGCGGCCAATGCTGCCCGCGAAGAGCGTGTCCCCGGCAAACAATTGGCCGGTTCCGCGCGGGGAGGATTTCGCGGCGGCAGCCGAAGCGGCCGATGGCGCGGCGGCGTCCAAGGACGCTTGGGGCATATCCGACGGCATATACAGGCAAATGCTGCCGGGCGTGTGGCCGGGAGTATGAAGGATCTGCGCTTCGTAGCGGCCCCAGCGGATCACGTCGCCTTCGCGCACCAATTGATCGATGGGCGTTGTCTCCGGGGTTTTCCAGCCGAGCCATGCGGCTTGCGCTGCCAGCATGCGATACAGGTCCAGGTCGTCGGCGTGCACGTAGACGGGGGCGCCGGTCGCTTGGTGCACGCGGCGCAATCCCACGACGTGATCGATGTGCGTGTGCGTGACCGCGATGGCCGTGACTTTCAAATGATGGCGCTCGATCGCGGCCAGGATTCGCGCGGCATCGTCGCCCGGATCGATGACGATCGCTTCGCGGGTTAGCGGATCGCCGACGATGTGGCAATTGCACTGCAGCATGCCGACGGGGAGGATTTCGTGGATGAGAGTTTGGGGTTCTGGCATACGATTCAATATAGCATTTGTAGGACGGGCTTCAGCCTGTCGGGTTGGCTGTCCGCTCGGAAAAACCGACAGGCTGAAGCCCGTCCTACTAACTGCTAAGATGGTGTTGTGATTTTCTGAGGGATCAGCGCGAATATGCCACTGGAAACTCCATTGCTTGAACTGCACCGGTCGTCTGGGGCGACGATGGGCGAATATTTTGGCACGCTCTTGCCCTCGCGCTTCGGGAGTTTCGCCGCGGAATACGGGGCTTTGCGCGAAACCGTGGCCCTGGTGGATACGAACTTCCGCGCTTTCTTCTCCTTCAACGGGCCCGACCGGCAACGCTACGTGAACGCAATCCTGACTTCCAATGTGCGCGACCTGAAGCCCGGGCAGGGAGCCGTCGGAATGCTGCTGAATCCGCAAGGGCATATCCTCGCGGAGGTCGAAACGTTTGCGCGCGAGGAAAGCATCCTCGCGTCCAGCCACGCGATGATTCGCGAGCGGACTTTGGCCACGTTCGACAAATTTATTATCATGGACGACGTCACAGTCGAGGATGTAACGGAATCGACGGGAACGGTGGACCTGGCCGGGCCGCGCGCGGCGGCGCTGCTCGCAGAATTCGGTATGAAGAGCTTTGCGGAAATGGCAATCCTCGCGCACGCAGAAGTGAAGGCCGGAGAAATATCCTGCCGCGTGGTACGCCGCGAATTCGCGGGCGAGCCTGCCGCCACGCTGATCGCCAGCCGCGAGCACCTTCCCGCATTGTGGCGGGACCTGGCGGAGCGCATTCGCACTTATCGCGGCGTGCCCGCCGGCATGGAAGCCGTTAACTCGCTTCGTCTCGAGTGCGGCATTCCCTGGTTTGGCCTCGATTACGACGACCGGCAAATTCCGCATGAGGCCGGACTCGAGCATTCGCACATCAATTACGAAAAGGGTTGCTACACGGGGCAGGAAATCGTCGAGCGCGTCCGGTCGCGCGGACATGTGAACCGGAGGCTCACGGAGTTGCGGTTTTTTGGCGCCGAGGCGCCCGCGCCTGGCACGAAGCTAGTGTTCGGCGGGAATGAGGCCGGGAGCGTCACGAGCGCCGCATTTTCGCCCCGGCTCGGGCAAGCGATCGGTCTTGGCTATTTGCGACGGGAGCACTCCGCTATAGGGACGCGCCTGGACGCTTCGGGAATTCCTGCGGAAGTGATTGCGCCTCCACTCCTTGCACAGAAAGCTCCGGCCTGAGGATTTTTCGCGGCAGCACGCGGCCGGGCGCTATAGCCCTCGCCTTCGGGCTGGTTGCTTGAAGCAAAAATGCCCGCCTGAAGGCGGGCGCTACACGATTGAAGCGCGAAGATTGAATATTGACGCTAGACGCAGTATCTTCGCTGTTTTGTGGCCAACAAATTTCTGCCGCGGAGAGAGCCATTTATGAAGGCAGTTGCAATGCTCTTCCTTTTTTGCGGAATACTCCTCGCCGGCTTTGCTTCGCCGGCACGCGCGCAGGACGGGCCGCAGACGGATGGGAACGAAATCGAAATTTGGACCAGCGGAGGGCACGGAACGAACGGGGACTGGCAGCATACTGGCGTTTGGACCGCGGGCTTCCGCTACGGCTGGGTGATTACGGAGCCGTTTGGCCCGAAATACCTGCGCGGACGATTCGAGTACGCGGTGGACGCGGTTCCCGTCTTTATGCTTTTTATGCCCTCGAGGACCGCGTACGGAGCTGCGGTAAATCCCTTTGCGCTGATCTGGGATTTCGACACGCACGGACGCTTCGTGCCGTACATCGATCTCGGCGGAGGAGCGTTATTTACCAATACCGACGCGCCGCCGGGTACGTCACGCATCAACTTCACGACTGCCGGCGCGGTCGGCATGCATTTCCTCGCGGGAAAAATGAATTGGACCGCGGACGTGCGCTTCATGCACATCTCGAACGCAGGCCTGTCAAAACCCAATCCGGGCATCAACACAGTGCAACTCCGCCTAGGCCTCGGTTGGTTCACGCATCCCCACCACCAATCGCAAAACTCTCCATGAACCTCGGGGGGTTCTCGGTGTGCTCTGTGTTAAGGTCCGTCGGAATTTCAACGCAGAGGGCACTGAGAAAACCGAGAACGCAGAGAAATCACAGTGATTTACGCGATGTTCAGGGCGCGTTTGAAGCTGCCGCGTTCGTTGGAGATTTTTTCTTGCAGTTGCAGGATGGAGTAGAGGAGAGCCTCGGGCCGGGGCGGACATCCGGGAACGTAGATGTCCACGGGAATTACCTGGTTGACTCCCTGCACGATGGCGTAATTGTTGAAGACGCCGCCGGAAGTCGCGCAGGCGCCCATGGAAATCACCCACTTGGGCTCCGGCATTTGCGCGTGCAGCTGCTTGATGACCGGCGCCATTTTCTGCGAAACGCGCCCGGCAATAATCATTAAATCCGCTTGCCTGGGCGACGGACGAAACACTTCCGAGCCGAAACGCGCCACATCGAAGCGCGCGGCGGCCATGGACATCATCTCGATCGCGCAGCACGCCAAACCGAATCCCAGCGGCCAGATGGAACTCTTGCGCGCCCAGTTCACGGCCTTATCAAGCTGCGTGAAGATAATCCCTTCGTCCTGCAGCAGCTTGCCGAAATCGTCCGGCTTTTCCAGGGTCACGTTTTTGCCGACGGATGTGCTCATGGGGCCTTGTTCCTCAAACGCATTTTCTCATATCTGGCCGCTCCTCGCCACTTAACTCCGCGTTTTGATGCATCACACCGCGGAGAAGGTAAGGGAAATCCCCTCGGAAAAATGCATGGCTCGCCCTATGTCAAATATGGACCAAGACGCATATCAAAGATGTGCAGAGCCGCCATGCCCGCCTGCGAGAATCGCGGAGACTTTTTGTTGGCCCTTAAGGTGATTCACATTCGGAGGAGTCAAAAAAACATGTTGAAAAACATTCCATTCGTTTTAGCGTTGGGTTTGGTTTTGAGCGTTCCCATGATTGCGTCCGCGTCTGACCGTGAAGATGACGTTCAGCGCATCGACAGGTCTACCCAAGTGTTCAAGGAAATCATGGACACACCCGATAAGGCGATTCCTCATCGATTATTGGAATCGACAAAGTGCATTGCCATTGTTCCGGGAGAAAAGAAGTTTGCATTTGTCTTCGGCGGAAATTTCGGCCGGGGAGTCGCAATCTGCCGCACGACAACCGGGTGGTCCGCCCCGATGTTCATAGCCGTTGAAGGAGGAAGCGTCGGCTATCAGATTGGCGGCTCTTCGACGGACATCGTCATGCTGTTCATGAACGATCACGCGCTACAGAGCCTTCTGGGCGACAAATTCAAATTGGGCGGGGATGCCTCCGTGGCCGCGGGGCCCGTGGGACGCGACGCCGCGGCGGACACGGATATTCGATTGAAGGCGGAAATCCTGACTTATTCGCGCTCACATGGCGTCTTTGCGGGCGTGAGTTTGGAAGGCACGGTTGTGCAGGCCGACAAGAGTGGAGACCGCTCCATGTATGGTGACAGCACGACGCGCCGTCAAATACTCGACGGCGGGGTCAGCGTCCCGGATTCGGCACATGCGCTAGTCCGCGAAATTGATGTCCGCTCTGCTCAAGCGCGGGCCAACGACTAGCTAAGGACGATTAACTCAACCGTTTTGTGTATTTCGATTTCGACTACGGCGCAGGGGGTGATTTGAAATCCCCCTCGCCGTTTTTGAAAAGCGATTTCAGGTTTGAATCATCCCCGGCCCGCCACAGGCGCCCCGCTAGTCGTCTGCCAGCAGAAGGACTTGCCCAGGAACCAGAGGTCTAACCCTCGGACGAATTACCAGAAGGAGCTTCATGCCTATCGACTTTTCGGCGGCTTGGAGAACCGGCGTTAAGATCATCAACGACACTATTTCGCTTCTGCCAAACCTAGTCCTGGCCGTCGTGATTTTTGTCCTCTTCTTGATTCTCGCTTCCGCCTGCAAGTCCTTCACGCGGCGCTTCGGGGAGCGCCGTCGCAAGCGCCAAGGTGTTGCAATCTTGCTCGGCCAGCTTGTGCAGACAACCATCGCTATCGTGGGCTTTCTTATCGCATTTTCGGCCGTCGCGCCGTCGTTTCACGCGAGCGACCTTGTTCGCACCCTCGGGATAGGAAGCGTCGCGATCGGCCTCGCATTTCAAAACATCCTCCAGAACTTTCTCGCTGGAATTCTTCTGCTGATCCATGAACCGTTTCAATTAGGTGATTGGATCAGCGTCACGGGCATCGAGTGAAATGTCGACGATATTCAGACCCGCGCAACCGTCATCACCACAAAAGAGGGCTGGCAAGTCTTCATCCCGAATGCCGTCCTATTTACCAACCAAGTAATTGTGAGCCATTATCATGAAAAAGAACAACCAGCAGGCCAACTCGAGGCGCGTCCGGCGCAACAGAAGGTAGCGTAGAGATCATCCAGGCATTTCTGTGGCATCCGACGACTCTGCCGGGTTTGGCGATTCTGGCTACCTGTGTGCAGGGCCTTGGGCACCCGCGATGCACAGATCCACATTTCCGGCTCGAAACTTAAGAATTCGATTATTATGCCCGCGGAAGTTTTGCATCCATTTTGCACGGGAATGATACTTCGCTGCGCGCTGCCTGTGGAGCAACATCCGAAAGGGCGCCAACATGAACGGCTGGGAGAATTTCCTAATTGCAGAGGTCGGCGCGTCCGCGACTTTGGCGGGGTTGATTTTCGTTGGAGTCTCCATCAATTTAAACAGGATTCTATCAATCGCGGCGCTGCCCAACCGCGCGCTGCAGGCGTTGCTATTCCTCGTGGCTATTCTGATCGTCTCGTCCCTCCTGCTTGTGCCCGGGCAATCCATTAGGATCGCCGGCGCGGAGATCGTGGGAGTAGCGTTCGCCCTCTGGGCGATCTCCACGGCAATGGACATCGTCGCGGTGCGCAGGACAGAGACACAATATCGCCATTTCGTGAAGTCGAACCTGGCGGTGAATCAGTTGGTTGTATTGCCCTACTTGATCTCCGGAGTGGTCGTGCTGGCGCGCGGCGCTGCCGGCCTGTATTGGCTGGTTCCGGCCGTGCTCTTGTCGTTTATCAAAGCCATCGCGGATGCCTGGGTTTTGCTGATCGAGATCAACCGGTAATTCCAATCCCTCATCCTGATTCCGAAACTTGATTATATAAATGGATTTTCATGGGAAAGAAATCTGGCTGTATTGACATGGCAAAGAAACTAGACGCAGAATGGCATCGATCGCTCCCGGCTCTATTTTCTGAGCCGTGATTCCCCGCCCCGAAAAACCTAAAAGGAGTTTGCCATGTCTAAACAAGTAAAACCCGTCCCCGAAGGATACAGCACGATTACGCCGAATCTTGTCTGCCGCAACGCCGCACGCGCCATCGAATTTTACAAGTCGGCCTTTGGCGCCACGGAATTGCGCCGGGCGCCAGGACCAAACGGAACCATCCTGCACGCGGAACTGCAAATTGGCGACTCGAAGTTCTTCGTCAACGACTCGATGAGCAAGACGCCGGTGCCGAGCCCTGGCGAAGGTGCCAGCAACCCCATGTATATACATCTGTATGTTCCGAATGCCGACACTCTTTTCAACCTCGCCGTGACCGGTGGCGCCCGCGTCGACATGCCCTTGCAAGACATGTTCTGGGGCGACCGCTACGGAAAGTTGACCGACCCGTTCGGCCAGCAATGGGGCATCGCCACGCATATTGAAGACGTGGCGCCCGATGACATGAAGCGGCGGCAGGAAGCGTTTTTCGCGAAAGCGGCGGGACAGAGCTGATCCTAATTCCCGCCTCCAGTTCCTCAATAGCAAGAAGGCCGCTCCGAGGCACTCGTGAAAATTCATTTGGCGCGCCTCGGAGCGCGTTTAAATACGGGAATTTCGCCCCGTGGCGCGGGGCGCTCCGCTCGTGTATTCACACTCGTTAGGAGATGCGTAGGCGTTGACAGGTGGAAGCGCGCGCCGTACCCTATTTTTAGGCGCTTCCCTATGGACCTGTTTGAGGAAGTGGTAAAGCTCCGGCGCGCAGGAAGGCGTGGAGCTCTGGCCACGATTGTACACACCAACGGCTCGATTCCGAGCTTTGAAAGCTCGCGGATGCTGGTGCGCGAGGACGGCTCGATTGCCGGGACGATCGGCGGCGGGTGCGTCGAGGCAGAAGTGTGGGCGGCGGCGAAGGAAGTGATGGTGGCGGAAGCGCCACGGAAGATGACCTTCAGCCTGAACAATGAAGCCAATTACGATAACGGGCTGATCTGCGGCGGCACGCTGGAAATTTTTGTCGAGCCGATTCTGCCGCAGCCGATGCTGTACATTTTCGGGGGAGGCCACATTTCGATTGCGCTGGCCAGCACGGCGAATACCGCGGGCTTCGCCATTGGCGTAGTCGACGACCGCGAATCGTTCGCCAACCGCGAGCGGTTCCCGATGGCGCAGGAAATTCACACCGACTTCGAGGAAGCGTTTGAAAAAATCAAGCCCACCGCGGCGACCTACATGGTGATCGTCACGCGCGGACACAAGGACGACATGCACGTGCTGCGCTGGGCCGTGAGCACTTCCCCTCGCTATATCGGGATGATTGGCAGCAAGCGAAAGGTGCTCTCGGTGTATCGCGCTCTCGAAAAAGAAGGCATTCCGATGGAAAAATTCGCGAGCGTGCACGCCCCTGTGGGACTGGATATTGGGGCGCTCACGCCGGAGGAAATCGCCATCAGCATCACGGCCGAGCTGATCGCGGTGCGCCGCGGCGCGAATAATATCCCGCACAAGGCCGTGCATCTCGAAAGCGTGGCGACGGCTTCGGTCCATAGCGAACGTTCATCGTAAATTCTTGCTCAAAGGAAACCGTTTGCTTGCCGCCGTCATCCTCTCCGCCGGCGCTTCCAGCCGGATGGGCAGCCCGAAAGCTCTGCTCCCCTACCGCGAAGGGACGTTCCTCGAACACTTGATTAAAGTGACGCGCCATCCGCAAATCGGCGTGACGCGCGTGGTGCTGGGCGCGGGCGCGGAAGCGATCCGGACGAGCGCGAAGCTCGATTCTGCGATCGTGGTCTTGAACCCAGATTGGGAGCAAGGGCAGCTTTCCTCGATCTGCGCGGGCTTGCGCAGCTTGGAAGGGATCGAAACCGACGGGATGGTGCTCTGCCCGGTCGATCATCCTCTGGTGAGCGCCCTGCTGGTCAGCGAGTTGGTAGAACGGTTTTATGAGGAGAAGAAAGCCATCGTTGTTCCCACCTACAAGGGCCGCCGCGGACACCCCGTGATTTTTTCCAACGCGCTTTTCAGCGAACTGCTCGCCGCGCCGGCGGAACAAGGCGCGCGCGCCGTGGTGTGGACTCACTCCGCCGAGGTTCTGGAAGTCCCAACCGACGAAGAAGGCGTAGTCCTGAACCTCAACGACCCCGACATGCTGAAGCGCGCGATGAACCAAGACGCGAAATAGCCACCGATGCGCAGCGGCAAAGAGAAAACCTAAAATCAAGATTTCTCTTTTTTTTCTCTGCGTGCGCTGTGTTGAGTCTTTTCTTAATCTAACTTCGCGAGCAGTGCCACAACGGCTTCCCGCGCCAGTTGCGCGCCATGCAACGTGGCGGGCGGAAGACCGCCAAGGGATTCCGAGATTTGCGCCGCGGTGATGGCCCCCGCCTCGCCTGGAGTTTTGCCGCGCAGCATTTCTGTCAATAAGGAAGAACAAGCCAGCGCCGTGACGCAGCCGCGCGTCCGGAATCGCGCCTCCGCGATGCGTCCTGCCTCCACGCGCGCGGAAAGCTCGAGGATGTCGCCGCAAACGGGATTTTCCACGGAGACCGTGGCCGTGGCGCTGTCCAGCGTGCCCGCGTTCCGCGGATACTGAAAATGATCGAGGACCGCTTCGCTGTACATGGCACGAGTATAACTCGTTCCGCGGTTCCAGTAGGACGGGCTTCAGCCTGTCGGGTTTGCGCTCGGTATGTCAGCACAAAAGCGACGGGCTGAAGTCCGTCCTACTTAATCTTTGAAGACTTTCTGCGGCCCGGCATGCTGCCTCCGTGAATCGCTCTGCGGCATTCCAGTCAGTTTTATGAAAATCCTTTTTGGCGGATGGCTCACCAAAATGGACGGTGGCGCATCTTACTGTTCAGGTCGCTGCTTGGGAGTGCTGTGCACCGAGATCGAGTGTTGCGAAAACCCACAGGCTGAAGCCTGCGCCACTTAAAGCTACCCGCTGTGTAAACTCGAGCCCTCTTAGATTGCGCAACATGGCCGGGTCAACGGCCCTGTCTTTTTGATTGACTGCAGTGTAAAACCGTTTGCCCGGCAGGTGGATTCCGGGCATTATCAGTGGATTGGAAAAAGGTAAAAAATCGATAGTGTGCGAGCCAGTTATTTGGCATCTATCGAAAGCAGGAGGCTGTACGTCTAATACCCCTATGAAACGATTCCGGCTTTCGATTTCCCCATTGTTCTTAGCCATCTTTGCCGCGAGCGGAATTCTCGCCTGGAGCGCGCCGCGCGCCGAAAAGGGCGACGGCATTCTTCTGTCCACCATGCAGACGGAGCTGGAGCGCGCGAAAACTTCCTTGGCCAAATCCGACCCCGCGCCTTACTTCCTCAGCTACGAAGTCTACGATCAGCGCACCCTGATGGTCGCCGGGGCGTACGGCACGATTGTCACCTCCGCAATGGGAAATCACCGTTGGGCGGACGTGACCATGCGCGTCGGTTCTCCCGCCATGGACAACACACACAACGAGAATCGCGATTCCGGAATCAGCTCCGGTGCGCTTCCCCTGGCCGACGATCGCGACGCCATTGCCCGCAGCTTGTGGGAACTCACCGACCGGGAATACCGCCGCGCCACGCCGGCCTACGCCAAGGTAATGACCAACAATTCCGTGCAGGCCGCCGAAGAAGACAAGTCTCCCGATTTTTCCGAGGAAGCTGCTCAGGCGCACGTGGAAGCGCCGCCCGCTCCCGTTGCGTTCCATCAAAAGGAATGGGAAGAAAAAATCCGAAAATATTCGGCGCTCTTCCGAAAATATCCCGAAGTCTACAGCTCGACGGTGACGCTACAAGTCGAGCAGACCACTTCCTATTTTGTTTCCAGCGAAGGAAGCAAGGTGGAAACCCCCGGCCTCGTCGCGAGATTGGTGGTCGAGGCGGACACCCGGGCGGACGATGGGATGGACCTGGTGCGCGTCGAAACATTTGAATCGACGAATCCCGAGGGGCTGCCCTCGGAAACGGAGCTGGTCGCCAAGGAAGAAAAAATGGCGTCGGATCTGAAGGCGCTGCGCGAGGCTCCCTTGGCCGAGCCCTTCGACGGCCCCGCGCTGCTTTCGGGGCGAGCGGCGGCTGTCTTCTTCCACGAAGTGCTGGGGCACCGACTAGAAGGCCATCGGCAGCGCGGCGAAACAGAAGGACAGACGTTCACGAAAAAAGTGAATCAGCCGGTGCTGCCCGCGTTCTTAAGCGTGTATGACGATCCTACCTTGGAGAGCATCAACGGCGTGCCCCTATCGGGCACGTATTCGCACGATGACGAAGGTGTGCCATCGCAGCGCGTGCCGCTGATTCAGGACGGCATCCTGAAAAATTTTCTGATGTCGCGAATGCCCATCACCAATTTTTCAAAATCAAATGGCCACGGACGCCACCAGGCCGGATTTATGCCGACGGGGCGCCAGGGCAACTTGATCGTGGAATCGACGAAGACCGTGAAAGATTCGGACATGCGCGCGCAACTCATCGACGAAGTGAAGAAACAAGGAAAACCCTACGGACTCTACTTCGAGGACGTACAGGGAGGGTTCACGCTGACGACGCGGGAGCTTCCTCAAGCGTTCCAGGTGCTTCCTGTGATCGTCTGGCGCGTGTATCCCGACGGACGGCCCGACCAGCTCGTGCGCGGCGTCGATATCGTGGGCACTCCCCTGGCTTCCTTGAATCGCATTTTGTTTACGGGCGATAAGACGGAAGTTTTCAACGGGATCTGCGGAGCGGAGTCGGGCAGCGTACCCGTGTCGGCTTCGGCGCCTGCGATGCTCTTCAGCGAAATGGAAGTGCAGAAGCGCAGCGCGTCGCGCGAGCGTCCTCCCATTCTGCCGCCGCCGGGTTTTGAAGAAACGTCGGGTGGTTCGGCGCCAGCTTCCCCGGCGGGAGGTGCGCGATGAAGATTTCCCGGCGCGTCCCCGCGTGGCGTGTTGCCGCCATCGTGTTGGGTTTCTTGGCCGCCTCGCCCTTCGCGGCAATTGCGCAGCAGAAGACACTTCCCGCCGAAGCCGCCGCGGATCCGATTTTGCGCGCGCTACAAGCGGAGCTGACGCGCTCGAAATCGCAGCTCAAGATGGACAACGTCGATTCCCCTTTCTACATCGAATACCGCGTGTTCGACGTCGAGCAATTCGACGCCAGCGCCGCGTTTGGCGCCTTGCGCGACCAAAACCGCACGCGCTTGCGTTTGATCCGTGCCGTCGTGCGTCTGGGCGATTACAAACTGGACAGCTTTTTCAATGCGGGCCAGGGCATCAGCGACATCCTGCCCCTCGATAACGACGAGCTGGCCATCCGTCACACCGTCTGGCTGGCCACCGACCAAGCCTACAAGCGCGCCAGCGAGGCTTTCTCCAACAAGAAGGCCCAGCTCAAGCAACTGAACATCGAACAACCCGTCGACGATTTCGCCAAAGCAGATCCGGTTATCTCTATCGGGCCGCTGGCCAAGCTGGATTTCGATCCGGCCAAGTTCTCCAAAATGCTGGAGTCCGCCACTTCTGTTTACAGGAACGACCCGCAAATTCAATCGGTCTCCGCCAATCTTAATTTCACCGTGCTCTCCGAGTATTTCGTGAACACGGAAGGGACGGTTACCCGTCATGGATCGGCGCATTACCAGATGGCCTTGAGCGCGAGCGAACAGGCGCCCGACGGCATGAGGCTGGAACGCTCGCCGCAATTCACGGCCGTCCGCCTCGATGAGCTTCCCACGCCCGAGGAGTTCCAGAAGGACGCGGTCAAGCTGGTCGCGGACATGAAAACTTTGCGCGAGGCTCCCGTGGTGGACGAGGAATATCGCGGGCCGGTCCTCTTCTCGAACGACGCCTCGACCGATATGTTTTTTGAACTCATCGTGCCGAACGTCCTGGGGCGCAGACCCGCGCCGGGCCGCCCCGCCCGCACGGTCGGCGCGTTTGCCAGCAGTTGGAAGGCCCGCGTTCTGCCTGATTTTATTTCCGTGGTGGACGATCCGACGCTGGATACGTTCTCTGGGCATGGCCTGGGCGGTAGCTACCAGGTGGACGATGAAGGCGTACCCGCGGCCCCTATTAGCGTAGTGGATAAGGGAATCCTTGTGAACTATTTGATCGGGCGAGTGCCCATCCGCGATTTCCCGGTTTCCAACGGGCATGGCCGCGCTTCGGGCAGCGGCAACACAGCCCCCGCACCGGGGAATTTGTTCTTCCGAGCATCCAAGACCAGCACGCGAGGGGAGCTGAAGAAACAGCTTCTCGACGAGTGCCGCACCCGCGGATTGAAGTACGGGTATTACGTGGACACGCTCGGGCCGCGCCTGGCTCCGCGCATGCTCTACCGCGTCTGGACCGACGACGGGCACGAAGAACTTGTGCGCGGAGCGGTCTTCAATGAACTGGACATTCGCGCTTTGCGCAGCGATTTGGTCGCCGCCGGAGACGATCCCCTGGTCAGCAATCGCACCGGGTTGCCGTTCATGACTATCGTGAGCCCGTCCGTGCTGTTCGACGAGCTGGAAGTGAAGCGCGCGGACAACACCAAGGAAAAGCTGCCCGACTATCCCGCTCCCGCCCTCGCCGCCGGACGGAATTGATTTTGGTAGCACAGCCACTCTTTGCTGTGTGGTTTTCGCGTTCCATCGCATTCCCAATATGCTGACATTGAGAAAACCGCACAGCAAAGAGTGGCTGTGCTAGCTTTTCAGCAACCCGTGAAGCCTGTACCACTTCACCCACAAAACCGCGAAATGCAATTGCAGGATTTGACGGACCTGCTACTATACTCAGGTCACCGGCACAAGGATTTCTTCCGCAGCGGCCATGCCTGCCGCGACTTGCGCCTGGTACGTGCGCCTGAATTCACTGATTCCGGCGCGACGGATTCGGCGCCGACCGGCAGCGCCAATCGCTAACAAGCCACGTCGTCTTGTCAGCCGAACTCGGAATGGCGCGCGGATATTTTTGCCCGCATGGCAGATCGGGCGTAAACTGAATTGTGGGCCGCCATTCGAGCACGGGGGGCAAGCAAACATGGAGAATGATTCCGACACAAAGGTATTAGGGATGGATCCCCAGGAAATCCAAGAGTGGGTAGAATCCTTCGACGAAGTGGTACGGGAAGAAGGCCAGGAATCCGCGATCACTCTGCTGGACCGGCTTCGCGGCCACGCCCAATCCCTCGGCATCGCTCTTCCCTTCACCGCCAACACTCCCTACCTCAACACCATTCCTTTAGAAAAACAGCCCATCTTTCCCGGTGATCAGGACATCGAACGCCGCATCAAGAGTCTGGTGCGCTGGAACGCGCTGGCCATGGTGGTTCGGGCCAACCGCGTCGACCACAGCATCGGCGGCCACATTTCCACGTACGCATCCGCCGCCACGCTATTCGAAGTCGGCTTCAACCATTTTTTCCGCGGGCGCACCGAAGAGTTCGAGGGCGATACGGTTTATCTCCAGGGCCATGCTTCCCCTGGCGTTTACGCGCGGGCGTTTTTGGAAGGGCGCCTGTCGGCGAAGCAATTGGAAAATTTCCGGCGCGAACTGCGCGAGGGCGGCGGACTTTCTTCCTACCCGCATCCCTGGCTGATGCCGGACTTCTGGGAATTTCCCACGGTGTCGATGGGACTTAGCCCGCTCATGGCCATCTACCAGGCGCGCTTCAACCGCTATCTCGAGGACCGCGGCCTGAAGCCGCGCACGGACGCGAAAGTGTGGGCGTTCCTGGGAGACGGCGAAACGGACGAGCCGGAGACGCTGGGAGCAATTACTCTAGCTTCACGTGAGAATTTGGATAATTTAATCTTTGTGATCAATTGCAACTTGCAGCGACTCGACGGACCCGTGCGCGGCAACGGCAAGATCGTACAGGAACTCGAAGCCGCATTTCGCGGCGCCGGCTGGAATTGCATCAAGGTCCTGTGGGGCAGCGACTGGGATCCGCTGTTCGAACGCGATACGGACGGTCTCTTGGCCAAGCGCCTGGGTGAATTGGTGGACGGGGAGGCGCAGAAGCTCAGCGTCGAAACCGGCGCATACGTTCGCCAGAAGGTGTTTGGAGGCGATCCGAGCCTTCTGAAAATGGTCGAGGACCTGCCGGATGAGGCGCTGCGAAAAATGCGCCAAGGCGGCCACGACCCGCGCAAGGTGTATGCCGCCTACAAAGCGGCGTTCGACCACAAGGGTTCTCCCACCGTCATTCTCGCGCGCACGATCAAGGGCTATGGGATGGGCGAGAGCGGCGAGGGACGCAACATCACGCACCAGCAGAAGAAACTTAACGAAAATGAGCTTATCGAGTTTCGTTCGCGCTTCGGCATTCCCATCAGCGACGAGCAGCTTGCGGAAACACCGTTCTATCTCCCTCCCGAAGACAGCAGCGAAATTCAATATCTGCACGCGCGCAGGAAAGCGCTGGGGGGTTACGTTCCGGCGCGCAAGGCGCGCTCCAAGCCTCTGGCCGCGGAGCACGACGCGCTGTTCCGCGAATTCCTCACCGGCAGCGAAGGCCGCGAAGTTTCGACGACCATGGCGTTCGTCGGGATGCTGCGGCAGATGTTACGCGACCCGGAAATCGGAAAGCTGGTCGTACCCATTGTCCCTGATGAGGCGCGCACGTTCGGCATGGAATCGTTGTTCCGCCAAGTAGGCATATTCAGCAGCCGCGGACAGCTCTACGAACCCGTCGATGTGCACACGCTGCTTTACTACAAAGAAGCGAAGGACGGGCAAATCCTCGAGGAAGGCATTACCGAAGCGGGATCGATGGCTTCGTTCATCGCCGCGGGTTCCGCGTACGCCACGCACGGGATCAACACCATTCCCTTCTTCATTTACTATTCGATGTTCGGACTGCAGCGCATCGGCGATTTCGTCTGGGCCGCGGCGGACATGCGCTGCCGCGGATTCATGCTGGGCGGGACGGCGGGACGCACCACGCTCGCGGGCGAAGGATTGCAGCATCAGGACGGGAACAGCCACGTCCTGGCCTTGACGATTCCGACCATCCGCGCGTACGACCCCGCGTTCGCGTACGAGATCGCCGTGATCATTCAGGACGGCATTCGCCGCATGTACAAGGACGGCGAAAACGCTTTTTATTACATTACGGTGATGAACGAAGCCTATGCGATGCCCCCGATGCCCGCCGGCGTCGAGAACGGCATTCTCAAGGGCATGTACAAGTTCCGCCCGTCGGAGATTAAGAGCTCGAAATTGCGCGCGCAACTTTTTGGCAGCGGCGCCATCTTGCGCGAAGCCTTAAAGGCGCAGGAAATATTGGCGGAAAAATACGGCGTGTCGGCGGACGTGTGGAGCGTCACGAGCTACAAGGCGCTGTACACCGACGGGATCGATACGGAGCGCTGGAACTTGCTGCACACGGGCGAAAAGCCGCGCGTGCCGTATGTTTCCGAGTGTCTCGCAGATTCGGACGGCGTGCTGGTCGCGGCGTCGGATTATCTCAAGGCTCTGCCCAATCTGATCAGCCGATGGACACCGCGGCGTCTCGCCTCGCTCGGGACCGACGGGTTTGGCCGCAGCGAAAGCCGCGCGGCGCTTCGCGACTTTTTCGAGGTGGACGCGCGATTCATTACGCTAGCCACTCTGTACGAGTTGTTCCGCGAAGGAAAAATCGATTCGGCAGTCGTGCAAAAGGCGGCCCAGGATCTCGAAATCAATCTCGACAAGCCGAATCCGCTCTTTTCTTAGAAGAATTTTATGGACGTTGGCGCGCCCCAGCTAGCCACGGAGAAATTAAGGAAGCCTGACCTTACGGTCGTTGCGGCCCTGATCCATCGTGATTCCAAGATTCTGGTCTGCCAGCGGCGGCGCGACGATTCGTACGCGCTGCTATGGGAATTCCCAGGCGGCAAAGTCGAACCCGGCGAAACCCAGCGGGAAGCCTTGGCGCGCGAATTGCGCGAGGAACTCGGAATCGAGGCGGTGATCGGCGAGGAGCTTTTTCGTGCGCGGCATCGCTATCGCGAATCCTCGCAATCGCTCGAATTGATTTTCTTTGAGGCCAGCGTCGATCCCTCCGCGTCCCTGCAAAATCTGGTGTTCGAGGGCTTCGAGTGGGCCGACCCCTCGGCATTGTCGAAATACAATTTCCTCCAGGCCGACGTAGAATTTGTGGCCCTGCTGGCAGCACACGCGATTCCGTTGGATGGTTCTTTGTAGGACGGGCTTCAGCCTGTCTGGTTTTCGGCGGGAGATTGAGGCGGCGGCCCGGCCATCCAGGCTTTTATATCTTCAATTCTCGATAACGCCTACGGAAGTCAAAACCAGACAGGCTGAAGCCCGTCCTACGCGAGCGTCCTTCCGCCATCGACAACGATTACTTGTCCTGTGACAAATGGGGACTGGGCGAGGAACATGACGGCGTCTTCGATGTCTTCCGCTTTGCCGGTTCGTTGCAGCGGCGCGCAGCGGATGAAATCCTCGGCTATTCCCGGCGCGTCTCCCGGAAAAGAAATCGTGCCTGGGGCAATCGCGTTCACGGTGATTTCGGGCGCGAGGGCGAGCGCCATGCACCGCGTCAGCATGATGACTCCCGCTTTGGATACGCAATAATGCGTGTAATCCGGCCAGGCCAGCAGGCCGCCGAGCGATGCGAAATTGATGATTCGGCCCAGGCCGCTGCGCCGCAGCATCGGCGCCGCCGCCTGGGAACAAAAGAACTGCGATTTCAAATTCGTGCCCTGAATGCGGTCCCACTGCTCTTCGGTCAGCTCCTCGAATTTCGCGGGAAAAAACATTCCGGCATTGTTGACGAGGATATCGAGCCGGTTGAATTCCTTTTCCACGCCCGCCAACATCGCGGTTACGTCCGCGCGCTTGGCCACATCGGCGCGAATCGCCAGCGCGCGTCTCCCCATCGCCGCGATTTGCGCGACCACCTCGTCCGCCTCGGGCTTTGAGCTGCGATAGTTGACCGCTACGTCCGCGCCTTCCGCAGCGAGGCGCAAGGCCACGCTCCGGCCAATGCGCCTCCCCGCACCGGTCACCAGCGCGACTTTTCCAGCGAGGGGCAATTGCGGCATGTATTCCCTTCCCTTCGTTTTCCGTTGGACATGCTAACCCATTTTTCCGGGAGCGGCACGGGCTTGGCAGTGGAACAGGCTTCAGCCTTTGGGGGCTGCATGGGCAAATTCAAAATCCACAGACCGAAGTCTGTGCCACAGTGACTTGGAGACCGGGGGAAAAATGGATATGATGTTTCGGCTCTGATCAACCTGACATGTGAGGGAAGCCCGATGGAGACGATACGCACGGAATACACCACGTTGCAAGTAGCAGACGGGACGTCCATGAACGCCTACGTCGCGGCTCCGGCAGAGAGCGCGAAGACGGCGGGCTTGCTTGTCTTTCAGGAAGCGTTCGGCGTGAACGCGCATATTCGCGATGTGACGGAGCGCTTCGCCAAGCAAGGCTACGTGGCGATCGCGCCGGAACTATTTCACCGCACGGCTGCAGGCTTCGAGGGCGTTTACACAAATTTCCCCGCCTGCATGCCGCACATGCAGGCCCTCACGCCGGAGGGCTTGGTTGCGGATGCGAGCGCGGCATTTGACTGGCTGCAGAAGAATCCGCGGGTCCTGCCGGACGCGACCGCCAGCGTCGGCTGGTGCCTGGGCGGGCGCGTCTCGTTTCTTGCCAACTCGGCGCTTCCTCTAAAGGCGGCCATCTCGTTCTACGGCGGAGGAATCGCGCCGGCGCTGCTTCCACGAGCGGTCCAGCAACATGCGCCGATCCTCTTCTTCTGGGGCGGCCTTGATTCGCACATCCCGAAGGAGCATATCCGCGCGATCGTCGACGCCATGGAGGAAGCGAAGAAAGCATTCGTGAATGTCGAATTCTCCGACGCCGACCACGGGTTTTTCTGCGACGTGCGCGCCAGTTACAAGGAGACCGCGGCGAAGCAAGCGTGGGAGCTGGCGCTGAAGTTTCTCACGACGTATGTGGACGGGAAAGCGTGAGTGGCGACTAGTGAGCGGTGACCGGTGAAACCTGATTTGAGATTTGAAATTTTGAAATAAAATCGTGACAGGAATGTAGGATTGGATATCTCTGAGAAGGAGAGCATTTCCTGGCGATACTCACGGATCATGAATTGCAGGTCACGGGTCACGATTTTCAGTCTCAAATTTCAAATCAGGTTTCGCCAATCAATAGTCCCCAGTCACGAGTCAAGAATCACGCACACGGAGGAAACCGCATGGATCAACGAATGCTCGACACGCTAGCGATCAAGGAAGTGGTCGAAAACTGGGCCGTGTTTCGCGACTCGGGCGATTGGGAACGGTTTCGCAGCGTGTGGCACGAGGAAGGCGTGATGATGGCCACGTGGTTTCAAGGGCCGTTCGAGGAGTTCATACGCGTCAACAAGGAGGGCTGGAACAAGGGCGTCAGCATCCTGCATTTGCTGGGAGGAACGTCGGTTGAGATTGCGGGGGCGCGCGCCATTGCGCAAACGAAGATGACGATTTCGCAGCGCGCGCCGGTGCACGGCGTCGTGGTTGACGTCCTTTGCACGGGCCGCTTCTACGATTTTTTCGAGAAACGCAACGATCGCTGGGCCATCGTCATGCGCCGGCTCTTTTACGAGAAGGACCGCATGGATCCCGTCGATCCCTCGAAAACGGTGCAACTGGACCCGAATCTTCTCGCGCAATTTCCCGAGGGCTACCGTCACCTGGCCTATCTGCAATCCAGCCTGGGATTCAAGGTCAAGACGGACATGCCGGGGCTGAGAGGACCCGAAGCAGACGCGCTGTATGCGTTGGGAAAGAAATGGCTGTCGGGCGGGTCGCTCTAGGGACGAAAGGCCAATTCTCCAACGCCGGCGAGAAGCTTGTTTGACGATCTAAATTTCCTCTCGAGCATCGCCGGGAAAACTACGCCAATACAGGGGAATCGCATTGCGGGAGAGCCACGGGCGAACTATCCGACAACGCGAAGGCTTGAAATGCCGCCATGGTGGTTGTGCGAAAGTCGGCTACCGCGTTTACAACGCGCAGGAGATGGACAGCCACGCCAAACTCCCCGCCAGCCAATTCCTCGACCCGCACCACCTCGCCGAGATATTCCAAGTTGAGACAGCCGAATGCAGGTACGACGTACAAATGAGTCCCGCACTGATAGGAAGCTCTTTCGGTGATGAAGTAGAATCCGTTGCGGCTGAAATTCTTCATCTTGCGAACTTCCTCGAAATGCTCGTCATCTTGCCCAATCGGTTGAACGTAGACCGGCCGATCGAGTTTGACTCGCGTCTCGCGGCGCCGTTCCAGGCTGCCCGAGGGAGCCTCTTCTTCCTTTAGTGAAAAAATTCTCTTTTGCAGCTCATTCACGGCTGATCACCTCAAGGCCTCAGTCTCTTCAACCCAGCGGGCCGGAGGCCTTAGCTAAATCTCACTCTCGAAGCACAAGAGTACGGTTACCCTTGGACAGCGTCCATAGTGCGACGGTACCATCGGATTTGCCCCAATCGTTTTGCGAACTACGAGTGGACGCGGACGTTGGCGATTCTTGTAAAATCGGAGGGCAGGAAGATTTCGGGGATTAAGCCTTATATCTCAGGGGGTTGGGCACACCCTTGCGGCGGAGGTATTGCGCCTCGATATTAGCGCACAATTCGCCGGCGGGATCCCGGCGCCACGGTTTGCCCTCAGGCAATTTCGCCGGCTGGGGAGGTAGGGGCGGTTGGGTTAGTCCGTCATTTAGAGTAACGTGCTTCCGCCCCTACGTGTTCCTCGCGACATATATCACGAACGTCACTACCTGCACAAGTTGATTTTCGTGTTCGAACGATGAGCGCATTGTTCCACGTGAAACCTTCCGCCGGTCTAAGGCTTTTCCCATTCCAAATCTGAGGTCCATCCACGCGCGCGGAAATCGCCACGTTATTTCCCTGCCGGGCGCGTGCATCCAAGGAAGTTGATATATAGTGAAGATTCCGGAGGGAATCGTGAAATACCTCGCCGCCTTGTGCATGATCTGTCTCGTTCCGCTCGTCTCGGCGGCGCAGAGCAAAGAGTTCGAATCCAAGCCGTTGGCCATTGAAGATGTGACGGTCATCGACGCCACGGGCGCCCCGGCCAAGGCGGACCAAACCGTTACTGTGGAGGGGAACCGGATCTCGCAAGTCGGGTACGCGAAAAAGGTGCATGCTCCGAAAGGCGCGCAGGTCGTGAACGGGCGAGGGCTGTATGTGATTCCAGGATTGTGGGACATGCACGTGCACGTCTGGGAGACCGACCGCACGTTTCCATTGTTTATCGCCAATGGCGTTCTGGGCGTGCGCAACATGGGCGGGCACCTCGACGAACTGAAACGCTGGAGAGCGGCGGTCGTGAGCGGCGATCTACTCGGGCCCCACATGGTGATTTCCGGCCCGCTGGTCGATGGCCTGAATCCTTCGCATCCGGACCACGCCGTGGTGGTGCACGATCCCGCTGAAGGCCGCGCCATCGTCGATTCGCTGAAGCAGAGCGGCGTCGATTTCATCAAGGTGTTCAACAATTTGACGCCGGACGAATATTACGCCATCGCCGAGGAAGCGAAAAAAGTGGGCCTGCCGTTCGTGGGGCATTTGCCGCAAGGCATTTGGGCGAGCGACGCATCGACCGCGGGCCAGCTCAGCATCGAGCACTTGTTCGGCAGCCTGGAAGAATCGTCGAAGAATTTCGACCAAATCGTGCATCTTAACGATTCGCCGCCGGCCAGCCCCGCGGAAAAAGCGGCGCGCGACCTGACTCTGCTGAAACTGGAAGTGGACGGCTACGATCCCGAGCGGCTGAAAAACCTCGCCGTCTTGTTCGTCAAAAACGGGACGTGGCAGGTTCCAACGCTGGTCGCCAGAAGGATCGTGCCGTTTCTCAACGATGAGGCCACGGTGAATGATCCTCGCCTGGTATACATCGGTCGGAAAGACAGGAAAGAGTGGACCGAGCTGCGCGACCGTCTGGTGAAAAACAATCCACCCGAATTTTGGACCTTGCACCGGGCCGCGTATCAGGAGGAACTGACCATCACACGCGAATATCATCGCGATGGCGTTTCCATCCTGGCCGGCACGGACGCGGGCGGCCCGCCGTTTGTGATCCCTGGATTCGATCTGCACAACGAGCTTGCCGCCCTGGTGGACGCCGGTTTCACGCCGATGGAAGCGCTGCAATCGGCGACGCTTCGCGCCGCGCAATTTCTTGGCCGCACCGATGATTTCGGCACGGTGGCCAACGGGAAGGCCGCCGACCTGGTGCTGCTCGACGCCAACCCGCTTGATGACATACACAACACGCGGAAAATTCGCGCCGTCGTGGTCCAGGGGAAATATTTGGATCGCGCGGCGCTCGACGCGCTGCTGGCGCACGCGAAGGAGTCGGCCAGCCGCTAGGTTTGGTAGGACGGGCTTCAGCCTGTCGGTTTTCGTACAGAGAAGCGAAAACCCTGACAGGCTGAAGCCCGTCCTACTGGAACCCTCGAAGTGATATGATCCGGCAATGGGTGGGGCGGATTTGTAAGGAAAACGATTTGGTCCGCAAAGAAAGCTATCTGGATGAATGAGGGAGGAACATCATGCCGGAAAAGAAAATCATCGCGGTTCTGGGTGCGACAGGCGCGCAAGGCGGAGGCTTGGTCCGTGCGATTTTGCGAGACCCTCAGGGCGGTTTCGCCGCTCGCGCCATCACCAGAAATGTGGACAGCGAAAAGGCGCGGGAACTCGCGAAGCTGGGCGCCGAGGTGGTGGCCGCGGATATCGACGATCCCGAAAGTTTGAAGAAGGCGTTTGCCGGCGCGTACGGCGCGTATTGCGTTACTTTTTTCTGGGCGCATTTCTCGCCGGAAAAAGAAATGGCCGAAGTGCAAAACATGGCCGCGGCAGCCAAGAGCGCTGGATTAAAGCACGTCATTTGGTCCATGCTCGAGGACACGCGGAAATGGGTGCCTCTCTCCGATAACCGCATGCCCACGCTGCAGGGCAAATATAAAGTCCCGCACTTTGACGCCAAGGGCGAGTCCTGCCATTTCTTCACCGACCTCGGCGTTCCCGCGACTTTTTTGCTGACCGCATTTTATTGGGACAATTTTGTGGGTCTCGGCATGGGCCCGCAAAGAGGGCCGGACGGGAAGCTGGCCATCACGCTTCCGATGAGCGAAAAGAAGCTGCCTGGAATCGCCGTTGAGGATATTGGCAAGTGCGCCTACGGCGTCTTTAAGCGCGGCGGCGAATTCATCGGCAAGACGATTGGAATTACCGGAGAAAATTTGACAGGCGCGCGTATGGCCGCCGATTTCGGCGAACTCATGGGCCAGGAGGTCCGCTACAATAGTATTTCTCCGGATGCTTACCGGGCGCTCGGTTTTCCGGGGGCGGACGATCTCGGCAACATGTTCCAATTCAAGCGCGACTTCAACGAATATTATTGCGGGGCGCGCGATTCCGCGTTCGCAAAATCGTTAAACCCCGAACTGCAGGATTTCAGGACCTGGCTGAAAAACAATAAAAGCGCCATCCTCGGAACGCAGAGCGCGGCGAAGGCGTAGCGAGCGTGGGTCTTATGTAGCACAGCCACTCCTGGCTGTGCGGTTTTGGCGATCGCCGCCCGTGTGATGGATGCGTGAAATGTGAGAAAACCACACAGCCAGGAGTGGCTGTGCTACTTTTTCGGAGCCGAGTGCAAAGAAATGAATAAAAGGAAGCACGCGTCTCTCCTTGTGGGTTTGTCTTTCCTCATTCTGACCGCGGCCGCGCATTTCGTTTGCGCGCCCGCCGCGCGAGCGCAAAGCCTCGACGCGCTCTACGACAAAGCCAAATCCGAAGGCTCGCTGGTATTCTACGCCGGCGGCCCGACGGCTCCGTGGGACGCAGCCATCAAGGATTTTTCGGCCCGTTACCCCGGTGTTGCCGTCTCGGTCACCGGCGGCTTCAGCAGCGTGTTGGACAAAAAGATCGACGCGCAAATTGCGGCAGGCAAGCTCGATCCTGACCTCGCCATTTTCCAAACGCTGCAGGATTTTGTGCGCTGGAAACAGCAAGGCGCGCTCCTCGAGTTCAAACCGCAAGGCTTCGACAAGATCGACGCTAGCTTTAAAGACGCGAACGGAGCCTTCGTCGCCGTCCAGATCAACGCGCACACTTATGCCTACAATCCCAATTTAGTGAAGCCCGAAGACGTGCCGCGGTCGGCCCTCGATTTCCTCAAGCCGCAATTCAAGGGCAAGGTAATCGCCTGCTATCCCGCCGAGGACGAAGCCTCGCTCTATGCTTTCTACAGCATTGTCCAAAAATACGGATGGTCCTACATGGACCGCTACATGGCCAATCAACCGAATTTCATTGAGGGCCATCTCGGCGTGACGCGCAGCATCGCCTCCGGCGAAAACCTGGTCACCTTCGATACCATCGCCAGCATCAGCATGGACCAGAAAAATCTAGGCCTCGCGCAAGCCGTTGCCTTCCCCGATTCGGATCCGCTCCCCATCTGGCCCCTCACCGCGGCCATCTTCAAATCCGCGCAGCATCCGAACGCCGCAAAACTTTTTCTTTCGTGGTACCTCTCGCCCGAAGAGCAAGCTAAAACGGGGAACTGGTCGCCGCGCTCCGACGTCCCCGCTCCCTACGGCTGGAAGCCCATCCTCTCCTACAAATTCGTCAACAACTATCGCGAGTTCCTGACCAACACGAAGCGGTTCGAGGAGTTGCGGAAGCGTTTCGAAGCGTACACCGGCCCCGTGAAAAATAAAGGCGGCGTGCGGTAAGGGGTCTGGCTCGAAAAACGCGCAGCAGCTACCTTGAATCATTGCTTCGTTGTCCTCGCATTCCAGCCAGTCTGGAACGGACTCGTTTCTTGTAGCGCCCGCCTTCAGGCGGGCCCTTGCGGGATTCCAAAGTGCCCGCCCGAAGGCGGCCGCTTCATAAGCAAGCCAAGCATCGATAAGATATCTGAATCTGAAAGATAACGCTTCGGGGGCCATTTTACTTTTCGCGTGGGAACACTCTATAATTCGCATCGGCGCGTCGCGCATCTGCGCCTTACTACTCTCTTCTCCGCGGTGAACTAACAATGAATACCGTTCCTGTGATTGATGTTTCGGCCCTGAACTCTTCCAAGCTCCCCGAAAGGAGTTTTGTGGCCGCCGAACTGGGCCGCGCGTGCCGCGGGATCGGTTTCTTTTTTGCCGCGGGCCACGGCATCCCCGATGCGCTGCGCAATAGCGTGTTTGCGGCGTCCCGAACTTTCTTTACTTTGCCGGAAGCGGAAAAGAATGAATTGTCCATCCTGCGTTCGCCGCACGACCGGGGTTATGTTGCGATTAAGGGTGAGCGGCTCGATCAAACCGCTGCCGAGGCCGATCACAAGGAAGCCTTCAACGTCGGACTGGAAATGGCGGCCGACGATCCGGAGGTCCTGGCAGGCAAACCGTTTCGAGGCGTGAATTTTTGGCCCACGATTCCAGGCTGGCGCGATACCGTGTTGAGTTATTACGACGCGTGCTGGGCGCTCGGCCGTCGAATTCATCGCGGCTTCGCTCTCGATCTCGGCCTCGACGAGGATTTCTTCGAGGACAAGCTCGACGCCCCGCTCGGCACCTTGCGCATGCTGCACTATCCGCCTCAGACCGCGCGCCAAGGCAGCGCTCCCGACAGCGGCGCCGGCACGCATACCGACTACGGCAACCTGACCATCCTGGCGACGGACGGCGTCGCCGGTCTCCAAGTCCGCGCGCGAACCGGCGAGTGGCTCGATGCGCCGCACATTCCCGGCACATTCGTCTGCAACATCGGCGATTGCCTGATGCGCTGGACCAACGATCTCTACGTCTCAACGCCCCACCGCGTCGCGATCCCGCAGCGCGACCGTTACTCGGTCGCTTTCTTCCTCGATCCCAATCCTGACGCCCGCGTCGAAGTCCTGCAAAGCTGCTTGGCCCCCGGTGCACAGCCGAAGTATCCTCCCACCACCGGCGCCGATTATCTGCGCGAACGCCTGGTCGCAACCTACGGCCACAATTTCAAGGACCAAGCTGCAAGCTAACTAAGTCGCTGTTGGGAGACCTTGCCTGCGCTCACCTTCAGAAACCCATGCGTGCGCCGCATCGGTTCGCGGAGTTTTTTCCAATGCCATTCCACGCTAATTTTTGGAAGAAATGTTATTCTGCCACGCGATGTCCGCTGAGTTGCGAGCGCTGTGGAATGTATGAAGTGGCGCAGGCTTCTGCCTGTGGGGTTTGGACCTTGGTAGGATGAACCCCCACAGGCTGAAGCCTGCGCCACAAATCAATTCGAAATGAATCTAAGAGGGTAAACGAGAAAGCGATTCATATGCTGTGTTTCGTTGCAGCTATGGCTGTTTCTGCGCTGGCGTTTGGGCAGGAGCTGGCCAAGCCGACGCCGAAAATGGGGAGCAAGGAGTGGACGGACCTGGAAAAGACGCTGTGGGACGTGGACCAGCAGTGGCTGTGCAGCGCGGGGGCGACTCCGTACCACAAGGATTACAGCGATTGCATCGAATTCCGCAATCAATTTTGGACCGATCAATTTTTCGAGGTTTCCATTGGGGGAAAAGTTCAGACCAAGGCGAAGATGATTGCCATGCAGAGGGCGGCGCGGCCGTCTCCGGGCGTCGGGCCGCATCCCGATGATTTCAAGTTGATGGCCGTTTACGGCGACACTGCGTTGGCGATTGATCATACGTTCCTGCGGCGCGAGAGCAGGGACGGCTCCGTCGCGGGCACCCAAACGCGGGTGGTGCGCATGTTCGTTAAAGAGGACGGAAAGTGGAGGCCCGCGGGAGCGGCTCTCGTACCCATCGTTCAGTAGTGGGATTCGCCGGCAAGGGTACCCGTTTGGGATGGCGCGGCGTTCTGCGCGATTCAGGCCGCCTACTTTTTGATAAACTAAAGAGGAGAATTTATTGCGAGAGGAGGAAAATCATGGCGACTGTGCCTCTCGTCGCAGCAGCGCCTTATCTCATCGAGCAGAAGTATCAAGACTACACGCCGGAGCAGCACGCGGTTTGGGCGGAATTGGTGCGCCGGCGTCGTCCGCAAATCGATGAGCACGCCTGCCGGGAATATCTCGAAGGATACGCGATTATTGGACTGCAGGATGATCGGCTGCCGTTTCTCCGCGCCATCAGCAACCAACTGCGCCCGAGGACCGGATGGTGCACGACGCCGGTGAGCGGTTTTCTTCCCGGGGAAGCGTTTTTTGAAATGCTGGCCGCGCGTAAGTTCCCCACCACTACCTGGCTGCGCGGCGCCGATTCCCTCGAATACATTCCCGAGCCGGACATTTTTCACGATGTCTTCGGGCACGTTCCGATGCACGCGCATCCTGTTTTTGCGGATTTCCTGCAGCACTACGGCAGCGTGTGCGCGAAAGCGAAAGACGCGGAGGTCCTCGAACGATTGGGCCGCCTGTTCTGGTACACGGTGGAATTCGGGCTGATCCGCCAGAATGGAAAAATCAAGGTCTACGGCAGCGGCGTCATCAGCTCCCATAAGGAATGCACGAACGTCATCGAAGGAGGCTGTGACGTCAGGGATTTTGATCTGGACGACGTTCTAGCGACTCCCGTCAAAGTGGATGAGATTCAGAAGAGGCTCTTCGCCATCGAGAGTTTCGATCAAATCTACGAAGCGGTGCGGGAAGCCGAGAAGCGATTGACGGCGGGTTAACTCCGGAATAATCTCCCACACGGGAAATCCCACAACATTTGACAGCGGACCGAATCGCGAGCACAATCCCCGGAAATGAAAGGAGGTGCGGTATGTCCACGCAAGTATGCCTCGATTGCGATTCTCCCGGCGATGGGAATTGTTCGGTGTGCCATGGTATGGGCAAGATCCTCAGAGCCGCCGCCCCGGGCACGTTTGGAGGACTCGGAGACGAAGTTGCTTGCGCCTCCTGCGCGGGCGGCGGCCACTGCCAGAAATGCGAAGGAAGCGGCCAGATCGAGGTCGGCGGCGAAGGCTGATCGCTGGCCTGGCCGCGTGACATCGCTCGCCACTGGCGACTAGCGCTTCCGCCGAGCTTTCCACGACTTGGCGCTAGTAGCACAGCCGCTGAAGGGCCCGTGCCACTAACACCCGCGCTATTGCGGCAGCTTAACCACTCGTTTGGGCGTTCTCCAGCCTCGGGGCCCGTAATGCAATGTGACCTTGGCGCCGCGCATCAGCGGGGACGCCTCCAGCACCGGCTTGAGCACTCGAAAAATTTCCTCCGCATCCGGTCCGTAGATGAAGTACCGGCCATCGCTGCCGTCGGCGGGGATGGAGTGCCCGTCGTACTCGCCGGCCTTGGCCTCTGCAATGGCGCGTTGAATCTGGTCTCCGAGCGCATACACATACTGAAAGTTGGTGGAACCATATTCGAAATACACTTCGACTTCCTGCGCGGGCAAACCATTCTTGTCGGCATTTCTAGCGCCGAACAATTTTGACAGCAGGCCCATGGCCCCTCATCTCCGGCTGTATTGTATTGCCCCGCAGTTCACCTGAAAGAGGCGGACCACTCCCAAGGATCCTCGGGTAGCTGGGCTACCTTCACTTCCCCCACGTTGATGTCAATCTTAACCCGACCCATGCCATTTTCGAGACATTATCTGACCGCGCCGGATCCCATGCCGGTAGACAGGTTTACACGCTCAGGAAGCCGCGCGTTGACTCCGCCCGAAGGCACGGACTATAGTGGAAAAAGCACCCGAAAATCATTCGAATGCAACCGCAACTCATCCGCGAACTCGAGGCGCTGCTCGGCCCCAAGGCGGTCTTGTCCGCGCCCGAAGATCTAATGCTGTACGAATATGACGGTTCCGTGGAACTCGGATCTCCCCGGTGCGTCGTCTTTCCCGCCTCGGCGGCAGACGTTGCCGGGATCGTCGGCCTCGCCAATCGCTATGAAATTCCGATCGTGGGGCGCGGCGCGGGCACGGGGCTTTCCGGCGGGGCGATCGCGCGCAGCGGCGGCGTTGTCATCGTATTCTCTCGCATGAACCGAATCCTCGAAATCGACGCCGCGAATCTTCGGGCGGTTATTCAGCCCGGAGTCGTGAATCTCGACTTGTCCCGGGCGGTCGAGCACTTGGGCCTTTATTTTGCTCCCGATCCTTCCAGCCAGAAATCGTGCACCATCGGCGGAAACGTCTCGGAAAATTCCGGCGGTCCACACACCCTGGCCAACGGAGTGACGGCCAATCACGTCACGGGTCTCGAGCTGGTCTTGCCTGACGGCGAAATTGTGCGCATCGGCGGAAAGAGCATCGAGACTTCGGGCTACGACCTGTGCGGACTGCTGGTCGGCTCCGAAGGGACTCTCGCGCTGGTCACGGAAATCACCGTGCGATTGATGCGCAAGCCAGAGGCGGTGAAAACGCTGCTGGCAGTGTATGACACACTGGACGACACGACGGAATCCGTCGTCGAGATCACCGTGCGGGCCATCACTCCCGCGGCGTGCGAGATGCTGGACGGATTCACTCTGCGCGCGGTCGAGGACTACGTCCATGCGGGGTTTCCCAAGGACTGCGCGGCGGTGCTGCTGATCGAAGTCGAGGGGCTAACCGAAGCCGTCGAGGCGCAGGCCGCCGAAATCACCGAAGTTTGCCGCCGGCATCGAGCGCGCGAGGTGCGAGCCGCTCGCGACGATCGCGAGCGCAACCTTTTGTGGCGAGGCCGGAAGGAAGCGTTCGGCGCCCTGGGGCGCATTTCGCCGATGTACTACGTGCAGGATGGAGTCATTCCGCGCACGCGGATTCCGGAAACGCTGCGGCGGATCGAGGAAATCGCACGCAAATACGATTTGCTCATCGGCAATATTTTTCATGCCGGAGACGGCAACCTGCACCCGCTCATCCTGTTCGACGAGCGCGACCGCGCGCAATTCGCGCGCGTCGTCGCGGCGGGCGGCGAAATCATGCGGCATTGCGTTGAGGTGGGCGGCGCGCTCACCGGCGAACACGGGATCGGCATGGAAAAGAACGAGCTCATGCCGCTCATTTTCACGCCGGACGATCTTGCCTTGATGGAGCGCGTCCGCGCCGCATTCAATCCCTCCGGACGTTTAAATCCCGGCAAAGTGCTGCCCATGGGAAAAGCCTGCGGAGAAATCCGCGTGCCGCACGCCCCGGCCCCCGCGGCGATTCCCACATGAGCCGGCCCGCGCACGCCGCCTTCCCGCATCTCGAAACCATTGCAGGCGCAGCGCACGTTGCCACGGATCCCGCGGCAACTGCCGCGCGCGATGTTTGCGGCGTGCGCCCCGCCGTGGTGGTTCGCCCGGCGGACGCCGCGCAGATCGCGGAAATTCTTCGATTTGCGGCCGCGGAAAAATTGGCCGTGATCCCCACGGGCGGCTGCACGAAGCTGGGCATAGGCCCGCCGCCTGCGCGTTACGACATCGCTCTCGATCTCTCCCGCATGAATCGCGTCCTCGCTTACGATCCCCAGGACCTCACCCTCGGCGTCGAGCCGGGCGTGCGCATCGATGATTTGCTGCGCACGCTGGAAGAAAAAAAACAATTTCTGCCGCTCGCGGTTCCGTTCTCGAACCGCGCGACGATTGGCGGCATCGTGGCCGCCAATTCATGTTCTCCGCTGCGCCACGCCCACGGAGGAATCCGCGATTTCTGCCTGGGCATGGAATTTGTGACCGGGGCGGGAGCGCAGGCGAAAAGCGGCGGTCGCGTGGTGAAAAATGTGACGGGCTATGACCTGCACAAATTGCTGATCGGATCGCTCGGGACGCTCGCTGTAATCACGCGCGTGAATTTCCGCACGTTTCCGATGCCGCAGGCGCAAGGAACCTTCGTCGCGTCATTTCCCTCGGCGGAGGGCGCGTTTGATTTTTGCGGCGGGGTTTCCCACTCCGTTCTCACGCCGCAAATGTTGGAAGTGTCGGGCCCTGCCGCCGGCCGCCTCATCTTTTCCGCGGCATCCTCCGCGCGCATCCAGCCGGCGCTTTGGTCGGTCGTCATTTCCGCGGCCGGTCAACCGGCTGTCGTGGACCGCTACGCGCGCGAACTCGGCCACTTGGCGGGCGCGGCGAACGCGGCTGAATTTCTGCCGCTTGATTATGCCGATCAATTTACCGTTCTCACCCGTATTCGAGAGTTTCCGCGCCTGGTCTTGGAACACGCTCCCGGAGCGGCAATCTTTCGCATAGGCGTTCTGCCCACGGCCATGGCTTCCTTGCTCGGCGACCTGAACGAGATCGCCGAGCATTATCGGCTGGACCTCGCGACCCTTACGCGCGCATCGGGAATTGTGTACGCCGCTTTTTTTTCTCAGGCGGGATACGGGGCGCCCTCCGCCGTCGCCGCAAGCGCAGCCCGGGAAACGTTTCACATTTGCGCGCTGCCTAAAAACGGAGCCCACGCGATGCTCGAGTGGTGCCCGCCGGAATTGAAACGTGAGGGCGTTGACGCCTGGGGACCTTTGCGCCCGGATTTTGAGTTGATGCAGCGCATAAAACATGCATTCGATCCGCAAAACGTCCTCGCACCGGGACGTTTCGCGGCTGGAATTTAATTTCATGACCGAACCAGCAGCCAACGCGGAACAAACTCCCGGGCCTCAAGCCCGGAGCGGATTTTCTGGTGCGGACATTCCCGCGTATGACGATTACGCGCACTGCGTTCATTGCGGTCTGTGCTTGAATCATTGTCCCACTTACAAGCTTTGGGGCCTCGAAGCCGATTCGCCTCGCGGACGCATTCGCCAGATCGTTCTGGTCGACCAGGGCCGGCTGCCGCTCGGCGATTCCTTCGTGAAACACATCGATCAATGCCTCGATTGCCGCGCCTGCGAGACGGCGTGCCCCTCGGGCGTGGAATACGGCAAGCTGGTCGAGGCGGCGCGCGCGCAGATCGAGCAAAATTACCGGCGCCCATTTTTTTCCCGCCTGGCGCGCGACTTCGTGTTCCGCGGCTTACTCCCTTACCCGAGACGCATCGCCGTCCTGGCGCGCCTGCTCTACATTTATCAGCGCTCCGGCCTTCAGTTTCTCGCCCGCGCGACGGGAATTCTGAGGTTGGCCGGACTGCGGGATAAAGAAAGGCTCCTGCCGCCGATCGATCGTAAATTTTTCTTCTCGAAGCTTGGACGTACCTACCCAGCCGTGGGGCAGAAGCGGGCGCGCGTGGCGTTATTTGCAGGTTGTGTGGCACAGGTAAGTTTTTCGGCGCTGCACGATGCGACCATTCGTGTCCTGACGGCGAACGGCTGCGAAGTCGTCGTCCCCGCCGGACAAACCTGCTGCGGCGCACTCGCGGCGCATGCCGGCGTTCGCGATGTGGCGCGTTCCCTTGCGCGCACGAACCTCGACGTCTTTCTTGGCGGTGAATTCGACGCCGTGATCACCAACGCCGCGGGATGCGGGTCTACGCTCAAGGAGTACGAGCACCTCTTTGCGGCCGGGACACCGGAACATGACAAAGCGCAAGCCTTCCGAAAAAAAATGCGCGACGTCACCGAGTTCCTTGCCGATCTCGGCCTCTCCGCGCATTTCTCGGCGCTGCCGATGCGCGTTACCTATCAGGATTCCTGCCATCTTCTCCACGGGCAAAAAATTCGCGAAGCCCCGCGCAAACTGCTACGCGCCATCCCCGGATTGGAACTCGTGGAAATGTCCATGGCCGACTACTGCTGCGGGTCGGCAGGCTCGTACAACGTCACCGAGACGCAAACGTCGCTCGCGCTCCTAGCGGAAAAAATGAAGCATGCGCGCGCCACCAACGCGCCAGTCATCGTCACCGCGAATCCCGGCTGCCTGCTGCAAATGCGCGCGGGGGCGGCGATTCATTCGACTGGCCAGGAAGTCGTGCACGTCATGGAATTGCTGGATCGAGCGCTATCGTAGGACGGGCTTCGGCCTGTCTGGTTTTGCAGTTGCAGTGGGCCGAACCCCGGACAGGCTGAAGCCCGTCCTACTTTTCCCCAACCAAGTATTTGCACCCTCGCGGCCCCGTCTTCGCGGAGTGGACTGCGCCGGCGGGGACATCGCAGCGCTCCCCCACGCCATACGTGCGAGTCGAGCCGCCTTGCGCCAGGGTCATTTCACCATGAAGGATGACGTGGGCGGTCTCCACGGCGTGCGTATGGTCGGGATAAAAGGCGTTCGGTCCGTCCTGCCAAACGTAGGTGTGCAGAAATCCTTCTCCATGCAATTGGCGTTCGAGCGATTTAGGATCGGCGTCCAATTTTCCTCGCAGGCGCAGAGAAACTCTACGCGTGCTTCTCCTTCGGACGAAATAACCCCGCTGCAATTCGGGTGACCGCCCGACGCGGCGCGAGCCGCAAGCTTTCCGCACCCAGCCAATTGGTGAAGCCGGAAATTACCAAGCTTTTCCCCGATGCGAGCGCCGCCAGCCCCACGCGAGCGACCTTCTCGGCCGTTTCCGGCGCGCCCCGCGAGTGGTTGCGCTGCCCGGCGACCTGAAAAAATTCCGTCGCCGTGGAACCGGGGCAAAGCGCGCAAACGCGCACGCCGTAGGGCCGCACCTCTTCGGCCAGTCCCTCGGCAAAGAGCAGATCGAAGGACTTGGTCGCGGCGTACGTAGTAATGTAAGGCACCGCCTGAAACGCCGCCGTAGAAGCCACGATCAGGATGTCTCCGCCGCCGCGCGCAATCATGGCGGGCAAAAAGAGGTGCGTCATGTGCACCACTGCAGTCACGTTCACCTGCGTCATTTCGACCAGCCGCGTGAGCGGTACTTTATGAAATTCGCCATAAGCGCCAAAGCCGGCGTTGTTCACGAGCAAATCCACCGCGATATTCTTTTCTTCCGTGAACGAAAAAATCTGTTGCGGTCCGAGCGGCTGGGCCAAATCCGCGACGCACACGAGCGTGCGGATGTCATGCTTGGCGCTCAGCTCGGCCGCCAGACCGGCGAGCCGGTCGCGACGCCGCGCCGTCAGCACCAGGTTCGTTCCCCCCGCCGCCAGCTTCCGCGCCAGGGCCGCGCCGATCCCCGCGCTCGCTCCCGTGATCAAGGCCCACTTTCCTCGCCAGTGATTCATGCCGCCCTCCAAACGATTCCCGAAACAAAGCCGTTTCAAAAATCACAAATCCGGAATGTCAAAAGTGAGACCTATACCTGGTTTTGAATTTGGCATCTCAAATTTCGAATCCCAAATTTCAAATCTTGAATCATCCTCCGGCCGCAGCGGCGACCATTCTACCGGACCCACTCGGATTTTAGCAGAGCACGATCCACCGGGAAGAGGGTTGCAAAGAAGCCGAACCACTTGGCGAGGGAAAAAAGCAGGTCCACGAAGCAAGCGCAAAAAGCAACGAGGCCCGGCGAAACTTACCGCCGGAGCCTCGTACGCCCGCAAGCCATTTTCGACGAATATTGGAATGCGCTCCCGGATTTCCGAAAGCGATTCTCGCCGCCCTATTGGGCCGGCTGCACGGCCGCGGTTTTTTGGGCCCTCGGATCCGGCACATCGGTGCGGGGGTTGACCGAAATCACAGAGTAATCGTGCTCCTTGTCATTCGTTTCCGGAACCCGAAGCACTAGCTTGTCCTTATCGATCCGGAATTCCGCCGTTTCTCCGATGGGGAGCAGCACGAGGTGCTTGTCATCCCTTGGCCTGATCCGGTAGACGGCGCGGTCCGTCTGCAGAACGTATTCCTGGCAAAGCAACTGTTCCGTGCTCCGGTGTTGGCCGTCGGTTCCCAGGATTTCACCGGCGATGGTTTTACTGCCCTTTTCCGTCGATCCGCAAGGAGAAGATTCCATCTTGAGCAAAACACCCTTTTCGTACGATTTCTCTTTCGCTTTCGCGGAAATCACCAACAACAAAATTCCAGCGAATGGCAAAACTTTTTTCATCGTCAGATCTCCCGTTCTGTGGGTTCGAGCCTGGTCCCGGCAAGCCGATCGGCACAACGCATTCCGGGTAGACTTCCAGATCGGTGCAGGCAAGCAGCCATCGTTTAAAGTGTGTGTTTTCATTCAGTTAGGCATGCACTATTTCTCTGGCCTTTTCACCGTCGAATAGAAAACACCCATTCCAAGAAGCAAGCGGGATCCATGTTTCCCCTTAGGCCCGCAAAAGGGCTCCATCGCCAGCCTCCCGGGCCTCTCGAATTTCTCCCTCCGGAAATTCAGATTGGGAAACGTCCAAGGAGTATCCATTTTCTTCCGGCCGGAAGTTTGTGCTAGTCTGGTTGAGTTTCCTCAAGTGGAGAGGTGTCCGAGCGGTTGAAGGAGCACGCTTGGAAAGCGTGTGTCGGGGAAACTCGACCGTGGGTTCGAATCCCACCCTCTCCGCCAAACCTATAGCAGTCCCATTCCATAGTGCTGTTCCATCCGTACTACAAAATCCTACATTTTAAGTGGCAACTGTAGAACCTTGTACAGCCTTGCGGGGAGGAATCGGATGGCAATTCCAACCGTCTATTTCCAGCAAAAGATCGCGGGTACTGGGGGTCCGGCAGGATTTTCCCCTTCCCTCCGCTGGAACTGCATTGTCGTCATGACCCAACTCACGAGCGGAGCCACGGCGCCAGATCTTTCAGCAACCTCGGGCGTCACGATACAAGGCTCAACCGTCAATCCAGACGGCACGTTCTCTCCAGCAGCCGCCTACACCATCGAATCTAGTGGTTCCCAGCTCACCTGTTATGTTCCTGCCCTCTGTGCGGTTCTGATTCAGATTGCTTAAGACGGTAAGCGAATATTGGGCGGAACGAATTCTCCTCATTCTTGCTTGTCCGGTCGAGACCGGTTCGATCGATGATTTACCGTTCGCGTCGACGAGAACGGGCGAGGACTTTCCCGTGCAGAAGAAAGGCACGCTTCGTGACTAATTTGCCAATCATGGATCCTATTGCAAGGAAGCGACGGCGGCATCCGCTTAATGAATCCTGTTAATTGAAATATTGAACTTTTCGCGCGCATGAAATTCGCTTAGTTTACATACCTCCTCGAAGAGCCAGGCGCCAAGCCACGCTACGCACCGAGAGCCGAACCAAATCGATTGTCCAATCTTGTCGGAGGACGTCCAAATTCATTTACCAGGGGTGAGGCTCATGAATTTACGGATTAGGTGCTCCCAGTTGATTGCCGCGCTAGGGATCGCGGCTGCGTTTCTAGCTATACCTTCTGCAAATGCTCAACAAACACTTGGCGGCATCACGGGCACCGTCACAGACACATCTGGCGCCGTGGTCGCCGGGGCAACGGTGTCATTGGTGGGCGATCAGACGAAGCTCTCCCGATCGCAGACGACGAATTCAAACGGAACCTACTTGTTCGTGAACCTGCCAATCGGAAACTACACCCTATCGATAGAACAAGCGGGCTTTCAGTCGCAATCCATTCCCTCTCTTCTCGTACAAGCGGACCGCACGCTGACAGTAAATGCCGAACTTAAAATCGGCAATGTGAGTGAATCCATCACGGTCGAAGAGACGCCGTTGATCAACATGGTCGACACAACCAACGGCTACGTGATGGACAAACTGGAGATTGATTCAGTCCCGTTGCCAACCGGCTCCTTCACCGGGTTGACCATTCTTTCCCCCGGCGTGGACGCCGAGCTCTCGGGTGGCACTGGCGCAAACGCCGGCCTTGGCAACGCTCCTGTCTGGGCCAACGGCCAGCGGGATACGAGTAACGACTTCTTACTGAATGGCGTCGATGCCAGGAGCCTTTTCAATGGCAAGAGTACCAGCCAAGTGCTTTCCGCCCGCATTGTGAATGCCACAGGCGTCAGCGGCGCATCCGGTCTCAGTTCCATCCCGGTTCAAAGCAGCGCTTCCGTTTATCTTGCGATCGGGGAATCCATGCCCACGCCTGCTCCCGAATCCATCGCGGAAGTACGCGTGAACACCTCGATGTATGACGCGCAACAAGGCTCGACAAGCGGCGCGCACGTCGATATGAGCACAGCTTCCGGCACAAACAATATTCATGGGCAGGCTTATGCGCATCGCGGCACCAACTGGCTGAATGCCGATCCATATTTCTATAACGCCGATCCCAATATTCCAGCCAGCGAAAAGAATCCAGGGCTACACCGGTATAGCGCGGGAGGGGCAATCGGCTTGCCAATCAAGAAGGACAAACTTTTCTTTTACGGCAGCTACCAGTACACCCACGCTTCTGACGACGAGATCGGCATCTCGAGGGCCTTTGTTCCGCCGAACCTTACAAACGATCGCTCTTTGAATGGATTAGCCACAGCTGCCAACACCGACACCACGTTCGCATCGCCCTTCAATAGTTCTTATTCCGGCCCCGTCACGGTGACCCCAAATTTCGCGGCAGCTCCTTGTGGGTCTGGTGCGTCCGACACGTGCGGGATTAATCCGATTGCTTACACCTTGTTTAACTATAAATTCCCGAACGGCCAATACTTGATCCCATCCGCAAATCCGAATTCAGTCATCGCCAATCCCGGCGCATTCAGCTCCAATCCCACGATCCAGGCTGCGCTGATTGACGCGTTTCCGGAGGATGCCGAGGTTCCAGGGACGGCGTTGTTTCGAGCCGATCAAGGCGTTGCTGATCTCGATTGGAACCCGAATTCCTCTCATTCCTTTTCCGCCAAGTATTACTACCAATATGACCCCACCATAGCGCCCTACGCCTATTCCATGGTTGCGGGCTTTGACCAACATCTCGATGCCGGCAGCCACGTGATTTCCCTGAGCCACACACAGATCCTGAGGTCCAACCTGAGCATCACCGAAACCTTTGGCTTTATCCGCGAAAAGGCCTATAGCACGCTCGACGAACCCTTCTCGCCGGCGCAATTCGCCAGCGCCTGCGAATCTCTCACCGGGCAGTCGGCTTCTGTTTGTTCGATCGATACACTTGGAGCACACTATTTCCCAGGCTTGAGTATCGCTTTTGATGGATCCACCGCGACTTCCTATTCGTTCACAACCAATATCGGCGCCGGGGCAGCTTCCCTGGGAGCGTTAACAGGCGTTTTCCAGAACCGCTTCAATCCTTCCGCCAATGCCATCTGGACGCACGGCAAGCACACGATTACCTTCGGCGGAAGTTACTCCTACACGCAACTCAACGCAGAGGATAACCGAAACGAAATTGGCACGATCGCAACGCCGGATTTTACCAGCCTCATGGTGGGCGATATCGCGCCGAACAACTACGATTTAAACATCACCGCGCTGGAGGTAGGGAACCCCAATCGCTACTTTCGGGCCAACGAGAGCGGTGAATACGTTCAAGACAAGTTTCAAATGCATTCCAATTTGTCGATCACCGCGGGCTTGCGTTGGGATTGGGACGGCGGCTTGACGGAGAAATACGGCAACCTGCTCAACTTCGATCCGTCGCTCTACAACTACAACCCGGAAACGGACACCATTGTTTCGAACGGCTTGATCGTCGCTGGAAATAATCCCAAGGCCGCGACACCCGGTGTGAGCAACTCTACCCTTACAGGACGCCAGTGGGGATTTGCGCCGCGCATCGGCGTGGCGTGGAGCCCCAAGATGTTCAACAGCAAAGTGGTCGTTCGCGCGGGGTGGGGGATGTACTACGATCGCGGCGAACTTTACTCTTACCTTTCTCCGGGCGGTTCACAGAACATCACGACCGGTGGGCCGTTTGGGGTCAATGCGTCGCAACCGTTTGTCAATACACTTTCCGTTGCCGATCCGACGCTCGAGAATCCGTGGGGTAACGCAATGGACCTGGCGGCAGCGCAGCCAACCGGCAATCCCAAGAACATCATTCTGCCGAATGCTTGCGCGTTGGCCACCGATTACGGGAATCCGGCTCCAAATCCCGGTTGCGTCCCAAGTACGAGTAATCCTACCCCCTTCTATATGGGCCCCTACTCTCGAAACAATAAACTTCCCTATACCATGAACAGCACGCTCGATATCCAATGGCAGCCCCGGAACGATTTGGCGATTGATATCGGGTATGTGAATGCTCTGGGCCGTCACGAAGTCATTCCGATTCCGTTCAATCAGGCGAGGACTGCGACACCCACCAACCCGCTATGCGGGCCGGCGGCCGTATGCCCCAACCCATCGGCTTCTCCCTGGGCTCAGTCTTACAGCTATGGGTATACAGCTCAGGCGAATCCATGTGCTGGTGGGTACAGCCCTTACGCGGACGGCTGCCCCTTTATCTTGCCGAACGGCCAACCTATGTTGCTCACTCCTGAAGGCGGGAACACTGACCTACGTGATCCTTATATTGGGATCGGGAACGAATCGGAGTCGTTTAACGCATTAGGCGTATCGGCCTACAATGCTTTGCAAACGCACATCGAGAAGAAACTGGGGCACGGCCTTCAGGCAGGTGTTTCCTACACGTTCTCTCGCTCCTTCGATGAGCAGAGTGCTATGGGACTCTTCTACAACGGCAACAATCCGCTGAACGTACGGAGCGGGTACGGGCCCTCCGATTTCGATCGGACGCATGTTTTCAACGCCGACTATCACTACGAGCTTCCGAAATTTTTTGCGCCTTCCAAATGGGAAGGCAAGGTAGCGGACGGATGGGGCGTACAAGGCGTGATCATCGTGCAGAGCGGGCAGCCCTACAGCGTGATCGATTATTCCGGCGCGGTGGGGAGCGAATACTACAGCATCTACAACGGCATCACGAATCCCATTGTGCCGCTGAACTACGCCAATGGTTGCACCCCGCAGAACGCCCTCACCGGGTACAACGGCGCCACTCCCGGCGAGCCTGCGTTGAAAGCGTCCTGCTTCACTGTGCCGCTTTTGACTCCCAGCGCATCGAATGGCATTCCTGTCGGTGACAATTACGAAACCAACTTTACCTCAGGACAACGCAACATCTTCCGCCAGAGCTGGCAGAAGAACGCGGACCTTTCACTTTTTAAGGTCACGACATTGACCGAGCGATTCACATTAAAATACACCTTTGACGTTTTTAATTTGACGAATACACCCAGCTTTGACATTCCCATCGATAACGTCACGCAAAACCTGGCCTTTGGCCAGTTTCCGCAGACGGGCACAGCATCCGCGCCAACGCCGGCGACGTGCGCTGCCACGAGTGGCGCTGCCGGTCCACCCAACTATTTCTTCAACTGCCCCGGCGGCCTGGGACAGGTAACGAAAACAATCGGAAGCTCGCGGCAAGTGCAGATGTCTCTGAGCCTTGTCTTCTAGTGGAAAGCCGGAGGGTGGCGGGGGCGCCCGCAATCGAACCAATTGCCCCCGCCAAGTTTAGAGTAGTCTCCTCGAGATCCATCCTCTAAGGCATCACTAACGTCGCATCAAATTTAAGCCCTTTCTCGACTGGTATTGTAGCCACTTCTTTCATAGCCCTGATATCAATAACGGAAACCGCATCGACTTCGTCGCAGGAGACATAGGCCTTGGTGCCGTCGGCAGTGAAAGTGATCCAGCTTGGAATGCTCGAAACAGGATGTCCTGCTATTTCTTTGCCTTGAACCACGGGTACATATCCCAGCAGTTTAAGCGCAGGCAGGGAATATACGAACACTGCATTTGATTCATGATTGTTGATCCACAGGGTCCTACCGTCAGGAGATATGGCGCTACCGTGGGTTTCATTTTTGATCTTCGTTGGCGGCACACCGCTGAAGTAAAATCCGCTGGGTTTGTCGGGAAAGATAATTTTAGCCACCTGCTTGTGCGTTGCAAAATCAACCACGATGAATCCGTGCAAATTGGGCGTCTCTACGAAAACCCGGCTGGATGAGCCGTTCGGCCCCGCCTCGATTGCAATGGTTTCCACGTCGTAGTCAAACGGAACCTCCCAAATGACCTTCTCCGTCTGGACGTCAATAGCGGCTAGAAAATCGCCACCGGGATGCTGCTCGCAGCAGCCAGCCAGCATATATTTGCCGTCCGGTGACAGGAAAATGTCGTGCATGGCGCCTGCCCCGCGTCCTCTCATCTGGATCGTCTTGACCACCTTCAGGGTTGTGGCGTCGACAATATCCACTGCCCCGCCATTTACGCTCACACGGTTTCTATTGTCCCAGTGATGGTATTGCAAGGGGTCATCTGCGACCGGGATCGGGGGGCCTGGATCCTCGATAGTCACGAAAATTTGCTTTCCATCCCGGGTAACGGCAGGCATGCAGGGCCGGCCGCTCATCAGCACTTTATTGATAATCACTCCTGTCTTTGTATCCACCACGTAGAGCTCGTGCTCCGAAGTCTCACTCGTGATATACGCGCGGGTTCCATCGGGAGAGAATGCCGCTTGAAGGGGTTTCGGGATACCTCGGATCTTTTGGACGACCTTGTCGGTCACAGGATCGATGACATCAACGGTGTCACTATTAAGAGCCAGGACATAGATGCGGCTCGTGCTCGCCGCTAAGGGCATCGCCAAAATGATCCACAAATAAGTCACACTGCAAATATATCGTTTCATGTGAGTCGTCTCTCCTTGGAAACTTAACAAACATCAGCGGATCGGAGTCTCGCGCCAGGTTCGTGTTGCAGAGGCATTGAGAAGATTCCCAGTTGCGGAGACGATTGCGACTCACTCTTCAAAGAGTTTATTGTTAGTTAATCCTCGGCTGGTTGCGCTGTTTCGGCTAAATCTCCCCCTGCCAGGGTAGCGAGTTCCAGCGGCCGTCCGTGTTGCACTCGACGCGTACCGCGCGCCAGCGCAATATAGACGCCCGCGGCGATCGCCGGACCCGTAATCGCCGAAAGATCGGCGCCCTTCAACGCATGAGCGATTGGCCCGACGAACACCGGGCTATTAATGCACAGAAGCGCGGCCACCGTGCCAAGTCCCAATGCCGCCACGCCCGGCCAATAGACTCCGTGGCGATACCAGAACGGACTTTGCGGCGACTCGTCGCTCAGCTGCAGCCCATCATAATGGTTGCGGCAAAGCAGGCTGTCCGTGACGTAGATGGCGACGCACGGACCCAAGACGGCCACAGACAGGGACAAGAAATTGTTCAGCGCATCAAAGAAATTGGAAATGAATAAAGCGTAGATCGTGAGGGACACGGCCACGATTCCATCGATGGATACGGTCACGGCGCGACGGGCCTTGATGCCCACCCCTTGCAACGCTAATCCGGAACTGTAGGCAGTAATAACATTGTTGGTGAATGAGCTGACGATGATGACGAAGAGAAATACGGGATAAAACCACTTCGGCAAGATGGCCGCGAAGGACGTTTGAGGATCGGTCATGTCGACCGCTGTGCCCGCTAACGCGCCGAGGACCGAAAGAAGAACGGCAGGCACGAAAGCCCCCACGGTTGTCCAGAGCACGATACCCCAAGCAGATGCATCGGCTGGAAGATAGCGAGTGTAATCAGCCCCAGGCGGCCATGACAACGGATTGGAAGCGATAATGACGAATCCCACCGTCACGGCGGCCCAAACGCTCGCTGAACTCGATGCGGCTGGGGGAGCGTAGTGCAGATTGACGTGGCCAAGGACGAACCACGCCAGCGCGAGGAAACACAACGTCAGACCAATAGTGAAATAGCTACTCAGCTTGACGATGGTCGCGTGACCGTAAACACCGACGGCGATCGTGGCAACACTGATGGCCATCACAATGGCCAATTTCCAGGCCCCGTTTAACCCGATCCCAAGATTTTGGAGGAGGGCAAATCCCGCGAGCGCGCCAACCGACAGGTTGATCCCTTCGTAGGCCACCATAATGGCCCAGATGGAAATCGCGACGTTGACTCGATTGGCCCGAACGCCGAACATCGCTCGCATAACTACGGCGCCCGGCGTACCGGACCTCGATCCGCTTATGGAAACCAGGCCGATCAGCAGCCAGTACGCGTTGCCCGCCACGATGACGCTGACGGCGGCCCAGATGCCGAGGCCGAGCTTCATCATTGCGCCGCCCAGAATAATGTCCAGGTAGAGGATGTTGGGTGCCATGCAGACAAAGAACAGTTCACGCGCAGTTCCGTGGCGTTCGGCGTCCGGAACATAATCGATGCCACGTACCTCGATGTGGCCGAACTTATCGCCGTCCGGACCGACAGCCTTGGGAAGCCCTTGATTGTTCAAAAACGCCTCGTCACCGACGGGGTCTAGCCACACCGCGTCCGACCGCGCTGACACTCGTTACGGATCTTCGAGCCAGCGTACGTGAGGCAAACGGCAAAGAGAACTGCATTCTTTCGATGGCGAGAATCGAATATATGGATTTCCGATGCAGGAAACGAGGCTATCATCTTGAAGAATGGATTCTCAAACCTCAACGCTCGAAGCATTGCGGTCACAAAGAAGGATCTCTGATGAAGGAATTGATCACCAAGGACACTCCGGTTTCCGATGAGATTTTGAACGCGATCGCTTATCTTCCGACCAGGAGCCTGTCCAAAATCGTCGAAGACGCGTTCTTCCAGAAGCTATCCGATTAAGGACTAACCCCAACCAAAAAGAAAATTAATAATCATGATGGGCGATCCCGTTTTACGACGCGAACACAAGACGCGCATCCGCGAGCGGCAGGAATTCCTGAGACTGTCGCGAATCACAACCCACTGGGAACGATGGCAGCGATTGCTTCGATCTCGATCATCGCTTCCGGAGTATACAAACTCGAGACTTCCACGATGGTGTCTGCCGGATAGGGCTTCCTGAAATATTTTCGGCGGAGCGCCACAACTTCTCGAAAGTTCCCCATATCTGTCAGGAAAATGGTTACTTTTAAGACGTTCTCAAGGCCGGAACCGCCAGCTTTCAAAGCTCGCGCCAAGTTTGAAAATGCCTGATCACCCTGTGCCCGGAAGCCCCCCTCCACGACTTTTCCTTCGTCGGTATATCCAGCCTGTCCGGAGATGAACAAGAAGTCTCCGAACCGTATGCCTTGGGATAGCAAATACGGTTCATACGGATCTGGATTGGTGGTGATCTTTTCTCGTAGCATGAATTCTCCTTATTTGTGTCTGTCCGGTCGATCCCTGTCCGATGAATAATATACCGTTTACGTCGGCGAGATCCGGCGTGGACTTCTGCACGCAGCAGCAAGAGACTTCTGCTGCGCGGGATGCGGGACGCACGGACTTCAGCAAGACGACGATGTTCACGTCGCTCAGCCCCTGCCATACTTGCGCCGCCTTGATTTATCAGCTTCAATTCAAGAGGCTGGTCGTTGATGACATTACGAATTATGGCGGCAATGAGGAGAAACTTTGGCAAAAGGGCCTACCGGTGGAGATTTTGGAGGATCTGGAAAGCGTAGCGTTCCGTGCGAAATTCGCAAAAGAAAGTCCAGACCTGGATCGCGAAGATTTCTGCGGTCTCGCCGCAGCTCGTAGGGTCGCTACGGCCAAATCCTAGTGCTTCCGCGATTCAGTTCGTCATCCGGCGATAAGCCGTCAGCGCCACGACCTGAGCAATGCTGGCCTGCAAGCAGTCAACAAGCCGGATTCCCTCCATGGGGCCGATGGCTGACGCCAGTCCGGTTAGTGCGGCTCCGCCAATAATTACAATTGGCGCTCCGCATTTTTTAGCGGCAGCGGTCACGGATTCCGCCGCCCTTTGCGGGTCGGCTATTAGTTCGAACGGGGTACCTTCAATCA
>Ga0302324_100001090_pt1 | contig 67115 bp, 70 predicted proteins | sample Palsa_T0_1_FD_201949 | JGI IMG/M metagenome (GOLD analysis project Ga0302324, IMG submission 201949) | Peat permafrost microbial communities from Stordalen Mire near Abisko, Sweden - Palsa_T0_1 | ecosystem: Environmental > Terrestrial > Soil > Palsa > Peat permafrost | place: Sweden: Abisko...
CGCGCGGATTGGGGCAGCCGCTCGTTACCTTTCTTCAGCTCCCGCCCGACCGCCTCGGCCTTGCCCGGCTCTCCTGTCGGCAATGCGCGCACGTCGAATTGCTCGTCCGCAAATACCGCCGCGATGCCACCTTCCCGGTCTTTCAGAGTGATGGCGGGATGACCACCCGCTAGGCAGGGCGCCACGCCAGCATTCCGCCAGCGGTAGCCCACCAGCATCGTCGAGTCCGCCGAAACCTCCGCCGGCCAGGACGCCCCCAGCAACTGCAGCCGGTAGCCGAGGCGCAGGTTGATCCTGTCGATCAGCTCCTTGTTCGCTTTCAGAAACTCACGCGGAAACCAATGCACTGAAGCGTAACTCGCGTGGTAGTCCTCGATCGCCTGCAGGTAAAGACTCCCATCGCCCCAGGCGCCGCTCTCATTCGACGGCCCATAATGTTCCGATTCCAGCACTACGGGAACCGTTTGCCAGAACTGCGTAGCCAGGAAGGCGTGATAGTAGGAATGCGGCGGCTTCTCCACCAGGATGCTGTCATCGCGCAACGTCATTCCCAGTTCGCGGGCATAGCCGAACAACTCGAGGCCGCGGCCTTGCAGGGAAAAATCATCGTTTACCGCCACCAGAGAGTGCGGGAAATACTTGTGATACAGGTCCATCTGCCGGATCGCTGTAGAGGCTGCGTAGGGTCTTCGGGTGCTCGGAATAGTATGCCCTTCGCCCCAAGCCCCGAGCGTGCCTACGTCGATGAAACTTACTTCCGGATTTCCGTCATAGCGCGCTCCGGCGGCGGCGAGGAAGTGCTCCAGTTTCTCGAGGAAGATCGGGTCGTCATAGTCGGGCTCCCAATTCGTCCCATGAGCGTCGATACCCTTCTCATAGCTGTAAACGTAACCCTTGGCGCCCGCCTTCCTTACCCACTCCGGCGTGGCATAGGGCTGGTCGCGATCGGTTTCCGAGGAAGTGAACCGCAGCGCGATTTTCTTGCCCTTGGCGATCCAGCGCTGCGCAGGCGTATCCACCACGGCCCAATTGAACCTGTGCTCCTCCGGCTCAATATAGGACCAAGCGAGGCGCAGGTAAACCGTGCTGGCCCCCGGGAATTCATCGACCGTGTCCGCAGGGGCGAGGTTCGCTCCGTAATTTCGTAGACCGTTGTCGTAATGATGAAAAACCCAGCCCATACCCGGATTGACGAGCGCGGTGCCGTTATCGCCCGGCCGCACCACGACCCTTGCCGGTTCAGCCGCGCTCAACGAGCCGGCCAATAAAATAGCCATCCATTTTGTCATCGGGGATTCGTCCCTTGCGCTGGAAGCGAGCGTATCACCTTTCCCAGCCGGTGCCGTCGCGTTTACGTGATATGTTGACGTCCATGGGCGCAGCAGCAGGGGCACCGAGTGAGCTCACGCGGTGAGGGGACTTACTGACCCGCCTGCATTCCGCATTTAGTGATGGCGCGATCCAGCGTGAAACGCCTCGCTGGCCTCGGTTTCGAACAGGCCGAAAACTGTTAGCGTGTCCCCACTACGGTAATTACGCATCCAAGGTGCACCGGCGCCTGTGAAGCCACCCACGGAGCCAGACATACCCGAAGCGACTGCTATGTATTCCTTTCCGTCGAGACGATATGCAATCGCGGCCCCGCGAATACCGGAACCTGTCTGATATGACCACAGCCGCCTTCCATCGCCGGCTCCGTATGCCAAGAAGTTCCCTTCCGGATCACCGACAAATAATACACCTCCCGCAGTCACCAGGGTTCCGCCGCCCATGGGAGTCCGTGTCTTCACCTGCCAGGCCACTTCGCCAGTGTCAACGCGCAGCGCCATCACTTTGCCATAGGCCTGACCAGGCAGATAGCTAAAGCCGCTAGGTCCCGGAGGAAGACCGAGTCGCTGGGCCTCGATGCCATAATTGGAGAACACAGCGCAGTTTTCAATCGCAGGCAGGTAAATCATGCGCGTTATCGGGCTATAAGACATCGCGTTCCATTCTTTGCCTCCAGCGGCGCCCGGACAGACGGTGACACCTTGCACTGTGGGGATGGTCTGAGAATCAACAATGGGCCGGCCGTTGTCGAAGCCTTTGGCCCAGGTCACCCGCACGAAAGGCTTGGCATACAGGAACTTTCCAGTAGTGCGATCGAGCGCGTAGAAATGCCCGTTGCGGTCGGCGTGTACCAGGCCCTTTATGATTTGTGAGTCGATGTGCAAATCTACCAGCAGCATTTCGTTGACGCCGTCAAAATCCCAGACATCATGTGGCGTGAACTGGTAATGCCAACGTAGCTTGCCGGTTTCGGCGTCGAGCGCCACAACACAATCGGTGTATAGATTATCGCCCGGACGGGCGGCTCCGTCATAGTCCGGATTGGGATTGCCGGTTCCCCAATAGATGAGTCTTAGTTGCGGATCGTATGACCCATTCAACCATGTGGCGCCGCCGCCCTGGCTGTCAACCGTATAGAACCTCCACAGGCGCTCGCCCGTCGCCGCCTGGTAAGCGTCGATGAATCCCCGGCTTTCGTAATCCCCGCCGGCCATGCCGACCACTACTTTGTCTCCAACGATCAAAGGTGGCGAAGTAGCGCTAAGGTTGTGGTCCACGCGGCCTATCTCGATGTCCCATAGGACGCGCCCTGTCTGCGCGTTCATAGCTACAAGGTGCGCATCGAGGGTAGCCAGATACAGTGTTCCTCCAGCGATCGCCGGCCCGCGGTTCACCGGCCCGCAGCAATAGGTCAGTTTGGCTGGCAGGTTCCGTCGATAGTGCCAGAGTTCGGCCCCGGTACGCGCGTCGATGGCGAATACATGGTTCCACGAAGTGGAGAGAAAGATGACGCCATCAACATAGAGCGGCGTGGCCTCCAGGCCGTCGGCAACACCTGTTTGAAAGCTCCAGACGGGAACAAGCCTGCGCACGTTCTCGCGGTGGATGGCCTTGAGAGGGCTGAAACGCTGATTTCCGTAATCACGGCCGTACATCAGCCAATCGTTGGGATCTGTCCCGGCCTCGAGCAACCGCTCCGGACTAACCGCAATGCGGGGAGCCCGCAAGTCATTCGCAGGTTGGATGGCATCCTTTGCGAGCGTCCGTAGATGCTCAATCAGGGACTGAACCTCGGTTGGTTGCAGTTGAGTGCTAAAGGCCGGCATCGCGGTACCGCGGATGCCGAGGCGCACCGTATTGGACAATTCCTGATCGGTAATCGAAGATTGCCACAAGGGATTGGTCAAGTCTGGGCCGGAAGCGCCTTCGCCGGTGGAACCATGACAAACAGCGCAGTAGTGCGTGAATAGCGCTTGACCGGACCGGGATGCCGCGGCTTGAGAAAAACCCGCTCCCGGCAACACGACCAAGACTACGAGAAGAGACTCACGGACTCTTTTCAAGGTTCTCATCCGATCCACCGTACCACCGTCCGGCGTGCCGCCACCGTCGAGAACTACGATACCGGAAGGGGACCACTGATCGGGTGTGTGTCGGGGACCCCTCGCCGATCCGTCCGCACCCTATCCCTGATAACATGATCACCATGCGTGTCCCCCCGGTGCTGATACAACTCCTTCTCGGGCCCTCACTACTAGCGCAGCCCAGCCCCACCGAGCACCTTCGGAATCTACTCAGCGACCTGCTCATTATCGACACTCATATTGATACCACCGGCTACATAGTCGACGAAGGTTACCGACTCGCAGAAGAGCACAGTTACTACGAAACCGATATTCCACGGCTGCGGCGCGGCCGAGTTGGAGCGGTCTTCTTCGGCGTCTACGTTCAACCGCAGGATTTTCCGGAGCAGCTATGGCTGACGCGGACGCTGGAGTGGATTGACGCCCTGCACGAGGAGATCCGCCGCAATCCGAAAACCTTCGAAATGGCGTCTACGGCGGCCGACATCATCCGCATCCGCCAGGCAGGAAAAATCGCCGCACTGCTGGGCCTCGAAGGTGGGCATCTTATATTCGATAGTCTGCCGATCCTTCGGGACTATTACCGGCTTGGCGTTCGCTACATGACCCTGACACATTTCAAAACCAACAATTGGGCCGATTCGGGGTCCGATCAAGCGGTACACAACGGCCTTTCGCCTCTGGGGCGCGAGATTGTAAAGGAGATGAACCGGCTTGGCATGATAGTCGATATTTCGCATGTTTCCGACAAGACGTTTTATGATGCTGTGGAGGCCTCGCGAGCGCCTGTGATCGCGTCGCACTCCTCGCTGCGAGCCCTGTGCAATATCCCGCGCAACATGAGCGACGACATGCTCCGCGCGTTGGCACGCAACGGCGGTGTGATTTTCATCAACTTCAATACGGCGTACCTCGACGAGAGAGCTGCCGCAGAGTTCACGCAACTACACAACACCCGTGATCGCGAAATCACGGACATGCTCGCGCTTAATCACAGCAATCCGCACCGCTGGGAGATGAAGCGCGCCATCCAGCAGCGATACAAGGCGCAACTGCCGGCGGTGGAGATCAGCGCAGTCTTGCGGCATATTGACCACGCGGCGAAGACAATCGGCGTGGATCATGTTGGCATTGGGTCGGATTTCGACGGAGTCTCTGGTATGGTGCCGGACGGCATGGAAGACGTTTCTAAATATCCGGCCCTGGTTAAGGGGCTTATCGATATGGGGTACTCCGATTCGGACATCCGCAAGGTGATGGGTGAAAACCTGCTGCGGGTCATGCGGGCCAACGAGGCGGTGGCAAGAGAAATGGCTGTAAAATGAGACGGCGCGAGTTTTTGCAATTGCCGGCGGCGGCTGCGCTGCCACACGCCGGGCAACGGAAGAAAATCGCCGCTCTCACGACTACCTATCATGTGCGATCGCACGCCGACGACATTATTACCCGCTTCCTCGAGGGTTACTGGATCAACGACCAGTACTACGCCTCGCCCTGCGACATCGTGTCGCTGTATATAGACCAGGTACATCCGGCGGACATCGGCTACCGCCTGGCGACAGCGTACAACTTTCCGATTGTCGGGTCCATTGCCGAGGCGCTCACACAGGGTACAGGGAAGCTAGCGGTGGATGGCGTCCTGCTCGTGGCGGAGCACGGTGACTATCCGTTCAACAATAAACAGCAGCAACTCTATCCTCGATTCAAGTTCTTTCAGCAGGTCGTCGACACATTCCGGCGCGCCGGGCGGGCGGTTCCGGTGTATTGCGACAAACATCTGTCATGGAGCTGGGATGAAGCGAAGCGGATGTATGACTGGTCGCTTGAGCTGCATTTCCCTTTGATGGCGGGTTCGTCGGTTTCCGTAACCTTTCGGCGGCCCGAGTTGGACTATCCGCTGGGTGCGGAATTCGAGGACGCACTCATGGTTGGAAATGGCTGGGTAACCGACGGCGGGATATTTCATGACCTCGAAGTCTTGCAGTGCTTCGTGGAACGCCGGAAAGGGGGAGAAAAAGGTATTCGGAGGGTGCAGCACATCCAGGGCGATGAGGTGTGGCGCGCTGCTGGACAGAGAAGATGGTCGCGAGAACTCATGCAAGCTGCGCTATCGCGCGCCGAGAGACTCGGTCCCGGGCGTCCCGAAGATGTGAAACAACCAGTTGCCTGCCTGCTTGAATACAACGACGGGTTCCGGGGCGCCGTTGTCGCACTAGGCAGTTTGGTGAACGAATACCTGGCGGCTTTTCGAGTGAAGGACCGGCCGGCCATCGACAGCACGTTATGCTATGTACCACCGGAGAACTCGAACAACTTTAGCATGCTGGTGCACGGTATCGCGCAGATGTTCGAAACCGGCAGAAGCCCGTATCCAGTGGAACGCACATTGCTCACCACCGGCGCGTTGTCTTTCCTGATGGAGTCGGCATACCAGGGGCATACGCAGGTCGAGACGCCAGCGCTGCACGTTACGTACACGGCGCCGGCGCAATCGTTCTACGCGCACGGAAGGGGATCCTGATGCCTGGCGAACTCGAGAGGTTGATGGCTGCGCATGTGGCTCCGGAAAAAGTCGCTGATGGCTTTGAGTTCGCGCAGGGCCCTGTCTTCAGCCGTCGGGGATATCTTCTTTTCAGCGATTCGGTGAAGGGCAGGATCATGAAATGGGAGGAAGGAAAAGTCAGCGTATTCCGTGACAACAGCATCGCCTCAAGCGGGCTGACTTTCGATCATCAAGGTCGCCTCGTTGCCTGCCAGCGCGGACGCGTCACCCGCACCGAAAAGGATGGCAAGATTACGGTCCTGGCGGACGGGCCATACGCCCCCAACGATGCCGTCTATGCCATTGACGGTAGCATATACTTCTCCGATGCCCCCTCAACACCCGGGGGTTCCGCGATCTACCAGATCACGCGCAAGGGAGAGGTGCGGACTGTATCGCGCGATTGCGAACTCCCTGGTGGAGTGGCGCTCGCGCCCAATCAACAGAAGTTGTATGCTGGCGACGTACGGGGGCGCAAGATTTGGGTGTACGAGATCGCCGGTGACGGTACCCTTCGCGGCGGGCAGGTGTTTGCGCGGGACCATGTAAACGGTCTGAAGACCGACGAAATGGGAAGTGTATGGGTCGCCGCGAATCAGTCCATTGCGGTCTTCGACGCGCACGGACAGCGACTTGGTGAGATTCCTATACCGGAAGATCCGAGCAGCTGCGCCTGGGGCGATGGCTTCCGGAATCTATACATAACGGCCCAGAGCTCTGTCTACAGAATCGAGACAAGAGTAAATGGAACACGTACTTATTAGCGTCTTCGGTGCCGGAATAATGGCCAGCTCGCTATTCGCCCAATTGAAGCCGGACTCGCCTTCAGCCGCCGGCGTGTCCCAGTCCCAGCTTGAAAGGGCTTCGGGCCTTATCCAATCGGAAGTTGAGTCGGGGCGTTTGGGGGCCGCGGCTATCCTTGTTGCACGGCACGGCCATGTGGTCCTGCACCGAGGCTACGGTCGTCTCTCCGCGGCGCCCGAGGCACCGTTAGTGAGCCCCGATTCGGTGTTTCTGCTGGCCTCGATTACCAAGCCGGTCACAGCGTGCTCTCTGATGCTGCTGGTCGAGCGCGGGCTTATCTCCCTGGGCGATCCGGTCAGTCAATATTTGAGTGACTTCAAAGGCGGAGAACGCGACAAAGTTCAGGTTCGCGACTTGCTCCGGCACACCTCCGGATTGCCGGACATGCTCCCTGAAAACCTCGACCTGCGCCGCGCCCACGCGCCGCTGGACGAATTTGTCCGGCACACGTATTTGACGCCACTCGTGTTTTCTCCACGGAGTGAGTTTCGCTATCAGAGCATGGGGATCTTATTGGCTGCGGAGATCGTGGAGAAGCTTTCGGGCAAGAAGCTGCGCGATTTCGAGAAGAAGGAAATCTTCGAACCATTGGGGATGAAAGACAGTTCGCTCGGCCTGGGCGGAAGGCGCATCAGCGATCTGGTGAGTTGCACCGCGGCGCCGGGCGCGGATCCGGTTGACCAGGAACGCTTCGGCCCAAACAGCCTCTACTGGCGCGATATGGGATGCCCGTGGGGAGGCATGCACAGCAGCACAACGGATCTCGCAATCCTACTGCAGACATTTCTGGATGGCGGCGTGTACGGAGGCACGCGAGTGTTCAGCCCGGCCACCGTTACAGCGATGACATCGGACCAAAATACTGAGCTGAAAGCTCCCTGGGGACTCGGGTGGGCGCTAGGACGCTCGCACGCGTGGAATGCATTCGGAGATCTGGTCTCGGGAGGGACCTTCGGGCATGCCGGAGCCACCGGTACGATGGCGTGGGCAGATCCTGAGACTAAGCTCCTGTGCGTCATTTTGACCAACCGGCCTTATTCCGTGGACGACGGCCGTTTGCTGCGGCTCGTGTCCAATACTGTTGCCGCATCAGTGCACTAAGTGTTCCGTGAGCCGGATGCCTTACTCTTACTGGATTAGCGAGTTCCCGAAGAAGGATGACGGAGAATAGTCCTGAAATTGCCGAGATTCCGGCCCAGCTCGGATTCCAGGTCATCCCAGCGGCGAACTTGTAAATGGTTCCTTGGGAGCTCGGACGGAGGCAGGCCGGAGCCTTGCAGCGCGCGGGCGATCGCCGGCAGCGACGCGTGCATGATCACGCTGGACTGCGCGGAGCTTCCGGCGGTGCGGGTGGCCGCCGCAAACGCCGGCACGCTGGCGTGCTCGAGCTGGCCCAGGCTGCCGCCAGGGGATGAAGCGTGAGCGCAAGGCGCCCAGGCCGTTGTAGGTCAGTTTCGGTGCGTCGTCGGGACCGAGGCCCAATCTCTTGAGCATCGATTCCGGCAACGCGGTCAGGATGGCGCCGCGTTCGCCGGTATCGCGCAGGATTTCTGGAACACTTGCGAGCCGCTTCCTCTATCATCTGCATCGTCAGTTCCAACTCCGGGTCTTCGTCGAGCCGGCGCATCAGTTCGCGCTGTTTCGGTGTCGCGTTAATCGGCGGCCTCGCTCTCCTCCTGCGTGCAGCAGGCGGCCAGGAGGAGTTCTTGGGGGCCATATGGGGCCCCGAATCCTGCTATCGCGCGCCGCTAGCGGAATCCTTCCCACGATTGCGATGCGCACTCGTGACGCGACGCGTTCGTCGATGAGCGGCGTATCGTTTGCGTTCTACGGCCGGCTCTTGCGATCCGACGAGCCAAGGCCGTTTTCCTGCTGCGCGCCTCTCCCGCATCCAGGAGGACGCGAAGACTTTTCCCTATGCAATATCCAAACGGGCCGCTTTCGGCGACGATCCGTCGTAGGCGCGACCGTCGGTTGTGCGCCACGGCCACGAGGCGAGAACAATGACAGGAGATCAGCGACAAGTTTCTGGCGAGATAGCGCCTCGTCGCGCGCCCTGCTGCTGACGACAGGCTAAGAGCTAACTCACCTCGACGAACACGTATTCATGTTGGGCATCCCGGACAATGAGGGCGCGCTTCCCATCCTTTTCACTTCTGACGAACTCAAAGCCACTCAGGGGCGGGTCCGCGTTGATGAACGAGATGGTACCGTCGTCGTTTTGGCGCGTCGCCATGCGGCTCTCGCCACCGTCCCAGGTGAAGACAATGTGTTCACCGGATTTTGTCACCTTTATATTGCCTAGCTGAGCATTAACGTAATGACGGGCCAGTTTCGACGCTTCTTGCTCAGCGGCCGGGAAGGTCAATCGGGCTCGTTCTTTCGCTATGACGGTTCGGTAGTTGGCCATGCCGGTATCCACGGAAGCCACTGCTTCCGGTTTGCCGTCATAGACTACCTCCAGCAAGCGGCGCATTAACGGACTCAGCAAGGCCCCGCCCCTATCGGAATTGGTCAGTAGAACGGCTCCAATACCTGCGTCGGGCAATATCATCCAATCGCTCTTATATCCGAAGAGACTACCTCCGTGGTGAACGATGGGGATGCCCCAGTGATTGTTCACCTCAAGACCCATTCCGTAGGTCTCGTCTTGGCCGGTGGGGATTTGCGGTTTGCGACGCATCAGCAGACTCTCTTCGGATACAAACTGGCGACCATCGGCGAGTTTGCCGCGACGAAGCTCCAGCAGCGCATATTGCGTCATGTCATGCGCTGAGGTCCAAACGCCGCCGGCTGGCCGGAATGGAACTACTGAATAGTTCTGATCCATCAATATGAGCCTAGTGCGGCCATCAATGTCATCTGAGTGCGGACTGGCGAAGTCGCCGTGCTGGGCTTTCTCCATGTCGAAAGTGGTGTTTTTCATACCCAGTGGCCCGAAGATCTGACTCTCCATAGCGTGATCGTAGGCGGCACCGGGTTCTCCCACCGGCTCGTACACGTACGCGCCGATGTAGCCCGCGGCAGATGCCATTAAGTTGCTGTATTGAAAAACCTCGCCGAATTTACTTGTCGGCCGCATGCCGCTGAGCAAGGTGAAGGTCGACTCCGGCTTGAACTTCTTGTACTCAAAAAGCCATTCCAAGTCCTGGCGCGGCATGCCTGTGCATGCGCAGATCAAATGTTTGATCTCTATCTGCTGCGTTACGATCTCATCGGCGAGCTTGAAACTGGGATACACCTTGAGTACGGGCTCGTCCCATTGCAGCTTCTTGCCATCCACCAACTTCGCCAACAGCAGGGTGGTCATACCTTTGGTGTTGGATGCGGCCATGAACAGCGTGTTCGCATCGACGCGATCCGGCTTGCCTAGTTCCTTTACTCCGATGCCGCCTTCGTACACAACCTTGCCCTGATCGATCAAAGCGAAGCCGGCGCCAGGCACGTCGAGCTTTTTCATTGACGCTTCGACGAAGCTGCGCAATGATTCGATCCGTTCGCTCGTGAGAGGCAGGGGCTTACGCCCCGCGAACGATTCACGCTGGTAGTCTTTGGGACGAAGGCTTCCCACGATTAAACCGATTTGAGCACCACGTTTGCCAACCGTTGCTTCGGAACCATCCAGGATCACTACCGTCCAGTTTTCTCCCGCACGGCGCGCACCCGCTACTACCACCGCCTTCTCATTCGGGGACGTTTCGTACAAGAACTGCTTCCCGGCGGTCCATCCGTCGCGATCAGGTATGTCCACAGAGGCACGTAACGGCCTCGAAAAACCGGGTTTGTAAGTGGCCCATGCCTGCGAGACCGCAGTGGCGGCGTCGGACGCCTTTTCGTCCAGAACCACAACGTGAGTATCACCCTCCGGCGCGAGTGCAGAAATGGCAGTTGAATCAGAAGAGACAGACCATCCAGGAGGCGTGACGAAGGTAACGCCTGCAACGGTTACTTGGGGGGTGTCCTTCGAACCGGAATCCTGCGGCAAAAGCTGATCCGGCGTACAAATCCCGATCAGGGCCGATAACCACAATGCACAGACTCTGCTAGTCATATGAGGCGATTGTAGAGCCTGCGTCCAGGGACGGACAATCGATAAGCGCTAATTCAAGAAGCCGTCTCGTTCTTCCTGCTCACAATCGGCACCGCACTTCTCATAAGCGCAGTTGTTCTTGGGGACCTGATCCAACCTTCTCTGAAATGTAATGCCCGCGGGTCCGCCCTACTGCCAAGTCATTGATGTGGTTTGCCGGAGCGATTTACTCGGCTTGCGGCGCTTCCAACGTTTCGGAACTGGCCACCATGATTCCGCGGGCCGGCGGCTTTTATGTTTACGCTCGTGAAGCCATGGGCGACTCTGATCGCGACCGATCGAGACACGCCTGAGCAGATTGGCGAATGGCGGCACCATCGTGGAATAGCCAGAGGCCGGTTGCATACGAGTCGGTTCGGAATTCGCGTCCATCGGACTCGTACCACTTCGGGCGACTCACGAGGATGTCCTGCGTCAGCGCATGCAAAAACTCATGGGTGTGCGGCGAGCGCTATCCGCTCGCGTGCCAGCCTCGCGAACCGCATCGAACGGCGGGAACGCTTAGCGCACTGATGCGACAACAGTATTGGACACGAGCCGCAGCAAGCGGCCGTCGTCTACGGAATAAGGCCGGTTGGTCAGAATGACGCACAGCAGCTTGGTCTCAGGGTCCGCCCACGCCATCGTACCGGTGGCTCCGGCATGCCCGAAGGTCCCTCCCGAGACCAGATTTCCGAATGCATTCCACGCCTGCGAGCGTCCTAGTGCCCACCCGAGTCCCCATGGAGCTCTCAGCTCAGCATTTTGGTCCGATGTCATCGCTGTAACAGTAGCCGGGCTGAGGACTCGCGTGCCTGCGTACACGCCGCCATCCAAAAATGTCTGCAGTAGGATGGCGACATCCATTGTGCTGCTGTGCATGCCGCCCCACGGGCATCCCATATCACGCCAGTAGAGGCTGTTTAGGCCGAAGCGTTCTTCGTCGGCCGGATCGGCACCCGGCGCTGTAGCGCAACTCACGAGATCACTGATGCGCCTTCCGCCGAGGCCGAGCGAGCTGTCTTTCATCCCAAGTGGGTCGAAGATTTCCTTCTTCTCGAAATCCCGCAGCTTCGCGCCCGAGAGCCTCTCCACGATCTCTGCAGCCAATAAGATCCCCACGCTCTGATAGCGAAACTCGCGTCGTGGAGAAAACAGGAGTGGTGTCACGTAAGTATGCCTGACAAATTCATTCAGCGGCGCATGGGCGCGGCGCAGGGCAAGGTTTTCAGGAAGCATGTCCGGTAACCCGGAAGTGTGCCTGAGCAGGTCGCGAACTTGGACTTTATCGCGTTCCCCGCCCGTGAAGTCAGGCAGATATTGATTGACCGGATCGCCCAGGGAGACAAGCCCACGCTCGACGAGCAGCATCAAAGAGCATGCCGTGACCGGCTTGCTAATCGAGGCTAGCAGAAACACAGAATCAGGACTCACTGGCGGCGCACCTGGCGCCGGTGAGAGCCGGCCGAAGCCTCGGTGCAGGACGACACGGCCGTGCCGCGCTACCAAGATGGCCGCAGCTCCCACACGGCCCGACTCAACCTCCGATTGGATCAGGCCTGAGGCCCTTTCCAACTGCGACTGCGACACGCCGGCGGATGAAGGGGACTCCAGTTTCAACTGGGCAAACAGCGAGCCGGCCAGCACTCCCGCACCGAAGACACTAATAAGTGCGTGTGCCATTTACTTTTGTTTCGATTCTGTAGACAAAGCTCCTGGTCGTCACATTTAGATTCCGGAAGCCGTCGCCCGAGGCGCAGTTGCTCAGATCTTCCAGTATGGGGATTTCACCGAGTCGGCGCCAGTACGCATCGAAGACGGCGATGGTCTGATTCGCGGCGACCCAAACGTTTCCCATTTCGTCGGTCTTCAGGCAGTTTTGATTGGGCCCATGCAAACACCTGTCCACCGCGAAGGGTACCGTCACCTGCGATCTCATACTCCCAGATCTTGCGTCCTTGTATATCGCCAGCATACAACGTTTGCTGATTGGACGCGAAAGCCACTCCACCAGGCAGTTCGCAATCGCGCGATACAGTCCGCGCCTCTCCCTTGCGCGTGATCTGGTAGATGGCGGAACTCCCGGGTGTCGAGCCGGCATCAGAAAAGTATATACTACCGTCAATCGCGTAGACGGCATCGTTGGGGACATACGGCCCGTCCGCCAGGACTATAATCTTGCCACCCTTTTCGGTGCGCGTGACGCGTCCGCGCTCGCAGGCAACGAGGCGACCTTGATGATGGAAGTCAGCCCGATTGAGGCGATGCTGTTCTCACGGAATACGCCGACTTTTCTTTCCTGCCATTTCATGATCCTGCCCGCCACGGAATCGCTGAAAAGAAGGTATCCCCGACGGCTGAACACAGGGCCCTGGGCGAACCCAAACCCATCAGCGACTTTTTCCGGAGCCGCATGCGCAGCCATCAACTTCTCGATTTCGCCAGGCATCAGGATCCCCTTCCGTGCGCGTAGAACGATTGCGCCGGCACCGTGAGGGCAAGGCGAGCGATAGACCGAGCACTGGCCACGACGCGCCGCTCCTCGGCGAACGCGCCACGACGCGTGAAGCGTTGGGCACACCGGCCAAAGGACATCTAATACCCAATTCGCTTCCCCTTCTTGCGGTTGCAGGCTCCTCCTGAGTCCCCACTGAAAGCGGGCGGAAGAACTAAGGCTGATCCCAACAGCGCAAGCACGAGAAAGGACCAGTTGGGTTTGACGGGTCTTGTCGAGTACCATGTCTCTGTCGGACAGTTCCCTCATCAGGAGTGGAACCGCTCCTTCCCCGGAGAGGACCGTGCCAGACCCTGCTTTAGCAGCGGCATTCATCAGCTACAGCCGCGAGGATTCAGAGTTTGTCCTTCGCCTCGCCAAAGATCTCAAGGGAGCGGGTGGACAGGTGTGGCTTGCAGCACGGTCTTCGCTTTGCCACTGCATGTTCTCTGGAAAATCGGCACCGCCCGCTTCAACGCACGATGTGGCCAACTGATGCGCTATAGGTCGACCGCCACCCGCATTCATTTTCAGTTTTTGTTGCAGTTTGATCCCAACGCTATTCCATACATGAAGGTACGCCTTCTCTCCGTCGGCGTTTCCCGCAGAGCAAGCCAGCGCGAACTGCCATGCGCACGAGGACGACCCGAGTGCGGAGCTGGGCCAAGACTTCGATGAAAGCGAGCACCCGCGAGATGAGCGTCGCCGCTTTGCCGATCGTGGCAGCGCTCACGGACGGAATACCAGAAGTATTACATTTCGTGAGAGCGGCTGTGGTTGTTCGTGGGAGGGTCGGCCAGAAGAAACGGCCCGCCGTAGCAGTGTCGGCGGGCCAGGAATGTGGGAGCGCTTGCTGCTACTTGTTGCGGCGGAGGAAGTTAAACGGCCCGTGCGGGCGGGTGACGCAAAATCAGCTTGCTTTCGGCTGACAGGGCATCGATAAGTCTTCAGCTTTCAGGACTTCGGAATCGGTTGCTGCAAAGGCAGAAGTGGGAGATTAGCCCCAAGACGGGTTGCGCCCGCCGGGGCGGTTGCCGTTTCATGTACGCATGACCACTTTACGGCAGTGTGCGGTACCTTTTGCGGTTTGCTGCTCGCGCCGCTCGTGTCCAGGAAAGCCAACGCCGCCGAGTCCCTGGTGTACTTCGGCACCTACACGAACAAAGGGAAGAGCAAGGGCATCTACGTGTCGCACTTCAAGCGTATTGGCTGCACTACTCCCGCGAGCTTGGATTACCTTCGCTAGCCAGAAGGAACTGGCAGAACTGGCCGCCGAGTGGCCGGCGGAGCGGCTGGTGGCCATCTGGAACAGCCTGCCGGGCGTCACGCCGGTCAAGAAGTTCAAGGATCGGACGACGGCCGCTACCCGGATCTGGAACAGTATTCAGAATCTGGGCGAGTCAGTAAAACCGAAGCCGGCAGAACCCGTGCAGGCGAAAGCCGCAGTTAAGGCCAAAGGTGGCGCACAGTCGGCCAAGGGCGCGCCCACGAAGGGCAAGGCGACTAAGAAGGCCGCCGCCGCCAAGAACGCGCCCCAGGGCAAACGGGCCGCCAAGACGCAGGAAGCCACCGCGCCGCGCGAAGGTAGCAAAACGGCCCAGGTGGTGACCATGCTCCAGCGGAAGAACGGAGCTACTTTGGCCGAGATCATGGAGAAGATGGGCTGGCAACGGCATACCATCCGCGGGTTCATGGCCGGCGCGATGAAGAAGGCCGGATACACCGTCGAATCTTTCAAACCGGAAGGCGGAGAGCGTACTTACCGAATCAACAAGTAATATCGAACTCCTCTCCCTTCCTGGCCCGCCCGGCACTTACCGTGGCGGGCTTCATTGCTTGAACTCCTAATTATTGCCTTGCCTTTGAAGCGCCCCGGAGTGATCAATGGTGTGTATGCAAACCACCCATAAATCGACACGAACCGCGATCTTCAAACGCATCAGATCCCCTTGTACCGCAATCGTGAGCTTAAAGCCCTGGAAGTTTCCGGGTACTCACGTAGTGGGTAACCCGCTGGAATCTTCTCCCTACAACCACACCGGTCCTGGTACGAATGGAAACGCTGCGCCGCGCAACGTTGTACGGCGCCAAAGACCATGATCAGGTCCGCGCGTTGCTCGCCCGGTTAGCCGAGCGGGTGAAGGCTGCGGAAGAATCAACGAAGCCGAGCGCGTCCGCACTCTTCGATTACGGTTATTTTCTTTCCTCGCTCTATCAAGTACCGCATCCGTTAGGAACATCGAACTGCGCAATCATCGCAGCGGACATCACACTGCCGTGCTCATCGCCACCTTCCGTTTGCGATGCGCCCGCGCGTGGCGGCGCGTTCGCCGATGAGCGGCGCGTCGGCGGCAGCGACGGAGCCGGACGGGTGCGGAGCAACGCGCAACCAGTCCCCTCCGGAAGTGCGACTCATGCTTCCCCGCTTCAAATGACGTACACTGGTCTGCACTGTGCAACCGGAGGCACTATCGCAGCGCATCAACAAGCTGCCAAAGTGGGCGCGCGACTTTATTATGTACGTGGAGACATTCGTCGGCGCTGAGGCGGCCAATCGCGATTATACTAACGGTCCTGCGTTTTATTCAGGGTGTTGGTGTCGGCGGCGAGTGGGGCGGATCAGTGCTTCTCTCGATGGAATGGGCGCAGTCGAACCGTGCTTTGTCCTGGGCATCCTGCTCTTTGAAGCCCGCTTGCTCCCAGCGCTCCCAGGCGGGGATAGAGTAATCGGGGGTTGCGAGGGCTTCTTCTTCGCGAATGGCGGCGATCCAGTTATCAACGGCCATCTTGTACGCCTGCTGTAAGCGATCCAATTCCGCACGGTCAATACGCATTTTCTTATGGTAGCGGCGGAAAATGTCAACTTGATGTCGGATTGATCGAAGCCAATTCCACTGCGCTACTGTTTAGCCGGGGCCGGGGCGGAACCGGTGGCCGGATTGTATTTCGGATTGGCAGGGTTCTCCGGAAGGTCTATCGGCTTCACCGGCAGCACGGGCTTTGCACTATCGATCCAGGCGGTATACGCCAGATCGCGCAGAAAAGCGGCGCCGGCGGCCATGCGCTTACAGACCAGTTCACGCGCCTCCTGGTCGTCCTTTCTCTGAAAAGCGTCGCGCAGGTCGAGCCGATAGACGTCTTCCACAAAATTGCGCGCCTCGAGCGAGTGCTTTAACGTCGCCTGCCATGGGTCTTCCAGATACCGCGGGTCTTTCGGCACGTATTGGAGCAAGTCCGCCTCCGTCGCACCGATCAGGTCGACATACGTCGATTCGAAGCGGTCGTGAATGTGTGGATCGCGGGTGTAGCCCTTTGGATTATCGCCGGACCAGCCGTCGTGGTGGATCGAGTCATGCAGCGGCATGGCGGCGTCGGCCGCATAGTGGCCCACCCACCCCATATAAAACGCGATATCGTTCGCGAGCATCTGCTTCACTTGGGCGGTATCCTGGAACACCGGCGAAATCGCGGCATATAGCTTCGCGAGGTTGGTAAAGCCGTGCTGATCGGACACGTGGCGATAGAGCCGCATGCCGGCCTTCATCCGTTCATAGCCTTCGATGATCGAGTATGCCTGGAGGCCGGTGTAACGGATGTTTAACAGCTTGGCCCGGTCGGGATCTGACTTCACCATTCGAAGATATTCGTCATGCACGCGGAGAATGAATTCAGTCCGGGAGCGGGGCGGATCGGGGATGAAATCGAAGCCTTCCGTATACCAGCTATGATTCGCATCCTCCGAGATGCGCAGGTACGGTTCAGTCACGCTGCGCCATGTGTCGGGAATGATTCCGAGGTGACCGATATACGCCTTTTGGGCCTTCAAGAAGACCGGCCCGTTCAGGGGGATCCGCTCGACGGCGGCGAGGTTTGCCAGCGTGTGCCCCCGCACGCCCCAAGCGCCCAGGTTCTGAATCGCCAGCAGTTGTGCGCAGAAGAAAGCGATAGCTTTTTTGACCATTATGTCCTCCGATGAATCTTCATCGTTCTATCCCATCAGAACGACAGCCTGAGGGCAAATGCATGGCGCGTGTCGCTTGACGGTTCGCTGGATACATTTGTCGACAGGTGCCGGGGCTTTAACCACCGCCGCGGGTACGACGGCCTGCGAGTTGGTAATCAAGCCGCTCAGACTGGAGCCGCTGCCCTGCGCGAAAGCGCGCACGGGAAAGCTAATATCGCGGCAAGCAGAACCAGATAATAAAAACAGATGGCAAAGCGATCTTGGCAACATGAGAGAGTCGAGGTGTGTCGGACGATATCATCCGGGAATCACAACCAAATGAAGAATTGATAGAGTTCCGATGACGGATAGATCCATTTGTAGAGGCCATGTGGACATGTCGAATTGCTGTCCGGCCGGATGATCGTGCGGCGACCAGATCGCTTGCCTTGTTTCGTCACGAGGCCGATCTTGGCTTGACGCTGCCCGCTTCCAATCCAGTGCAGCTTCATTAGATCCCCACCTCGCATGCAGCGCTCTCTCACAGGGCTTCAGACATGCAAACTTCATGGGATCGTCATCTTACGTTGACATTGGTCTCTTACCCTTGCGATTTAACGAATTCTTCTGAGGACAATCTGAACATATGAAACAACGTGTTACGAGCACGCTATGCGCGGTTGTTCTGTCTGTCGGCAGCGCGATTTGTCAAGTGAACACCGCCAGTTTGACCGGATTGGTCAGAGACTCCACGGACGCCTTGGTTCCCGACGCCAAAGTGACGGCGCGCAACACCGCCACCGGACTTGAGCGAACCAGCGTGGCCAATTCGGATGGTTACTATTTCCTGGCCGATCTACCGATTGGGAGCTACGAAATTTCCGTTGAGAAAACGGGCTTTCAGAAAGCCGCCAGCACGGTCAGTTTGGACGCAGCGGAGAAGGGACGGCAGGACTTTACGCTCGCCGTGGGAACGGTTTCGACCATCGCCACCGTCGAAGCCTCCGCGCCCCTGCTCTCGCCGGAAGATGCTTCGCTGGGCACGGTCGTCGATAACAAATACGTCACCGAGTATCCGCTACTGCTCCGAAGTTGGGATGATCTGGTGAACCTCGTCGCCGGAGTCCAGGGCCAGCGTTATACGGATCAGGGCGGAAGCACCAGCGCCGGACGCACCGGCGGATTCAACGTCCATGGCGTGCGCCAGCTCGAGAACAATTTTCTTCTCGATGGAATCGACAATAATTCGATTTCCGAAAACGTCCAGGAGTTGACCACGCAAGTCGCCCGCCCTTCGGTCGACGCGCTCCAGGAGTTCAAGATCATCACCACTCCTTATTCGGCCGAGTATGGCCGCGGCGGCGCGGTAATCAGCGTTATCAGCAAGGGCGGCACCAATGAGATCCACGGCACGCTCTACGAATATCTGCGCAATCGCGACACCGACGCCAACGATTTCTTCTCCAACCGGCAAGGGTTGAGCAAACCGGAAAACGTCCGCAATCAGTTCGGCGGCAACCTCGGCGGGCCGATCAAGAAGAACAAACTGTTCGCGTTCTTCGATGAAGAGACCACGCGTATCGTCACGGGTCAATTGCGCAGCGGTACGGTACCCACCGATAATGAACGCGTCGGAGATTTCAGCGCAGCGGCGGGCGCGGCAGTTAAGACGAAATATCCCACCATCTACCAGAACGGCGCGCCGGTACCCGGTAATATCATTCCCGCCGCAAGCCTTTCGCCAGTGGCGGCAGAAATCATGAATCTATTTCCGCAGCCTACGGTGGCTGGAGCGGACTTGAACAATTACTTCCGCAACGCGGACCTGACCGACAATACCAACCGATTTTCCACGCGCGTCGATTGGCTGGCATCCGAGAAGGACAGTGTGTTCACCCGCTACACCTGGAGCGTTCGCGACCGCAACAGCCCGGGACTCTTCCCGGGTATCGCCGATGGTACCCAGTCCTCCTCACAAGGCGCGTATCATCTGACTGCGGATCACGCTGTAATCGGTTGGACTCGGCCGATTGAGCCAACCTTGGTCAATGAATTCCGCGTCGGCTATGAGCACGACAACTCTTACGCCAAGCAGGAGCCCTTCGGCCAGCCGGGCGGAAACCTGGTGCCTGGCGTTCCGGATAATCCCGCGTTCGCCGGCGGAGTCACGATGATCACATTCTCCAATATCAATACATTCATCGGATCGCCCAACTTCCTGCCGAAATTCCAGAAGACGCAGCAGTGGCAGTTCGTCGACGCTCTCTCCTGGACGCGCGGCAAGCATCAGTTCAAGTTCGGGACCGACGTACACGCGCCCCAAACCGACAACTTCCAGGACGTCCCGGGCTTGCGCGGCGCACTCAACTTCACCAATATGTTCACCTGCGAGCGCAATTCCATCAATCAATGCGTCTCCGGCACTGGAATTCCGTACGCCGATTTTCTCTATGGCGACCCGCAGACCGCCATGCTCTCGAATCAATTCGAGGCGCATCAGAAATGGTACTGGTTCGACTTCTTCGTGCAAGACGATTTCAAGCTGACGCCGCGGCTGACCTTGAACCTCGGGGTACGCTATGATTTCTCTTCGCCCGTATGGGAGGGCAACAATCACCTGTCAAATTTCGATCCAGCCGGTGCCGGCTCGATCATTACCGCGTCCAACGGCTCGCTCGAAAGCCGGACATTGGTGCAGCCGCAAAAGCTGGATTTTTCGCCGCGCTTCGGGTTCTCGTACCAGCTTGACTCCAAGACGGTTCTGCGCGGCGGATACGGAATCTTCTATGTCCCGTTCGATCGCGCCGGCAGCGAAAACCAACTGGCTCTGAATCCTCCGGCGTTTATCAACAACAACATTTCGCTTGCGTCGACGGCGCTTCAGCCGGTTTTTCCGCTGGATAGCGGATTCCCGGCGACGTTCCTGAACCCGGACGACATCAACTACAAATTCCTGCACATTCGCACCACCAATCCGCAGGATCCGCGCCCGTATGTTCAACAGTGGAGCTTTGGGTTCCAGCGGGAGATGCTGCACAACTTGTTCGTCGAAGCCGATTACGTGGGGAGCAAGGGCACGCACCTGCTGACGCTGAGTGACTTGAATCAGTTCGTTAACAACGGCCAGCAGGTACTGCTCAACGCGCAGCATCAAGCGGTGCTGCCGTATCCCGGTTTCGGATTGCTCGAGTACTCGCAGAACGACGGGAATTCCAGCTACAACGGACTGGATTTCACGGTCGAGCGCCGATTTACCGCCGGACTTGCTTTCCGTTTGGCCTACACCTGGTCGAAGTCGATTGACGACACGGCCGAGGAGCTTTCAGTGTACGGCTCGAACGCCTTCGACCAAATCACAAATAACCAGATAAGCTGGCGCGGACCAAGCGATTTCGACGTCCCACAGCGCGTGGTCTTCAGTTGGGTTTATGAGATGCCGTTCGGCAAGGGCAAACGGTTTCTGTCGAGCGGCGTGCTGTCGAAAATCTTGGGCGGGTTCCAGGCCGCCGGATCGTATAGCTATGCCGCCGGACGGCCGTTCACAGCATACGATAGCGCCAACAACAGCTCAATCGACATCGGGGAAGAGCAGGCTCTGCCGAACGTGATCGGCACGCCCGTCATGCCAGAAACGGTCACTTGCTGGTTCTATGATTCTGCCAATCCCGGCTGCAAGGGAATCACCGGGAGCAACGCATTCAGCCTTCCCGCGCCGGGAGTTTTTGGAAACTCGGGGCGTAACACACTGCGCGGTCCCGCTTTGGAGGATCTCGACGTCTCGATTTCCCGCAACTTCACGATCACTGAGCGGATCAGGCTGCAATTCCGGGCCGAAGCGTTTAACCTGACCAACACCGTGGCGTTCGGCCTGCCCAACGCGAACGTGAGCGGAGGCTCGCCTGGTGTGATCACGTCACTGGCGGCCGATCCGCGAATCATGCAGTTTGCTCTCCGGCTCACCTTCTGAGGAATTTGTCAGAACTCATTTCTTGGGGGCTTGACTGGTTTGCCAGGCTGGGGAAGTAGACCAATGAACTGCCCCGGTGCCCATTCCCGGACCCAGTCATGCTGGCCAAGCCCACGAGCCTGGGCTATTTGCGGTTCTCGTTCAAGCGCTGCAATCGGACGTTCAACGAGCGCACGGGAACACCGTTCAATTTTCTTGGAAGTGCGAACGGACATTATGTCTCAGGTCGTTTTGTGGCGCGTGCGGTACAAATTAAGCCTGCGCGATTTGGCCGAGATGTTTTTGCAGCGAGGTTTTCCTTCACTTGTGAGACAGTGTGCGATTGGGAGGTGCGGTTTGGACCTCTGCTGGCAGAGCATTTGCGCCGCAAACGGCACCAGCATGCCGGCCGCGCTGGTATGTGGATGAAACGTATATAGCGGTGAAGGGTCAATGGGCGTATCTGTACCGAGCCATCGATAGCGATGGGCTGCTGGTGGATGCACTGCTGCGTCAACCGTTAGCTCGCCGATGCTGAACTTTTCAATCCTGCCCTCGCGGATTAAGAGCCGCCGGATCGCAAGCGCGCCGATAGCCATCGCACCAACGGCGGTAGCGCCTATGGCGAGCCCAACAACTGCCAGCCCGCGAGCCGAAAAGTCTGGTGATTTCTGAAATAGTCTCATGGTAGCGATTGTAGCGATTACCTATTCGCCCCGCCCCCTCTCGCAGGCCCCAACACTTTAACGGCAGAGTACTCCGGCAACTCGATCTGCGCCAGGTCGACCTCGGCGCCTATCACAGTGACGCTGCGACAAGATGTGTCTCAATGCAGCCGAGGGTGAACGCGAACGGAAATGGACCGAGATCGCTCGTTCGATAGAGCCCGTCAAAGAACACGAATGCGCGCTCCCCAATTTGCTCGTCAAACTGAAAGGAAGGCTTCCATGGGCCGGAGTGCCACCCGCGATCTTCAGCTGTCATGATCTGGATCGGCTGACTCCAGTCAGTCAGTCTACTCGATGGCCTGCTGGCCGTGCACCACCACAGTCCAGTTTCAGGCGGCGGTGGGCCTTCTCCGACCGACACGCGTGCGAATATAGCGTCGAATGCGTTCCCCCGCTGACGAACGCAAAAATCGAACATCTTCATGTCGGGCGGCGCAAAGACCGCATGCTTGCTCCAGCCAGTGCTACCGTCTTCGCTTTCTGCGTAGCCGTGCACAAGATAATCCTCCTGGTTCGATCCGGCGACGTACCACATCCTCCATTTGCCATCGTGGTAGATGAGGTTTGGTTCGTAGACGCTTCCGTGTTCCCAGTCTTCATTCGCAGCGAAGGCTGGTCCCGGTTGATGTATCCACTTGTCCCCGGCCCATTGCAGAAAGCCGATCGTGTAGGGTCCCCAGAGGTTATCAGCCGCGCCCGCGTAGTAGATGCGTTCAACCCATTCGCCTTTGGTGGGCTCCCATCCCTTTACATACGACGGGCAGTGGCGTCCGCCGTTGCCATCCCACGCCCAACTCAAGCTCCGCTCTGCCACTGGCGCCAGCTTTCCCGTCGCGTCGCGCGTGAGTATCCAGCCGGTACCGGAGAGCGGCACTCCAGAAGGTAGTGACGCGCTGTAGATATCTGTAGCCCCGTATCCGTCGGCCTGGCCCGCGAGGTACATCCACCATTGCTCAGTTCGCCATACTACGCTTGCATCGAGCAGTTCAGTACCACCCGACCCTGTACAGGCATCCCGAGGATCGAAAATCTTTGTTTCAGTTCCCAATTTGGGCTCTCTGGTGACTGATTTCGTTCCTATTATAAGTGAGTCTTGACAACCAGCAGGGCAAGCCCACGGCATTAGTCATTACGCCACTACACACTGTCATTACGGCATGGTGACGCGACGTGCGCGTTCTGTCAGTCAGAAAGCAAGCTGATTTTGCGTCACCCGCCCGCACGGGCCGTTTAACTTCCAACAAGTAGCATCAAGCGCTCCCACATTCCTGGCCCGCCGACACTGCTGCGGCGGGCCTTTCTGCTTCTGGCCGAAACCTCACGCATAGCCATCGCCACAACAATTCTCTGAAATGTAATGCCTGCGGGTCCGCCCTACTGCCATGTCATGGATTCGGCGCGGCTTCTCGCTCCAAGCATTTGAAAAAAGCTTTCAAAAGCTTGCATGGGCACCACTGGCGCGCGAACTCTCCAGGATTGGACCGTTCGTCGCGGTGGGCAGGCCGGGCGAGCCGCAAGGGGAGGGGGAGTGGGCCGAGCGCGTGCTGCACAATTTCGGAGGCGGCACGGATGGGGCCGAGCCGTTTGTCAGGCTGGAGTCGATCCGTTAGGGGACTGGGACCAGAAGAGCTTTGCCGGCTACAGTCGTAAGGCCATCGAGGGTGTCCATGAAAGTCGCAGAAAGCGGCGGCACGGCGCGGAGATGCCAGAGGAGTTCCGCGTTCTGCCAAGCCGCTTCACGCGCGGCACTTACACTCCAGGCAGCGATAGTATCTTCCAGGTTAGACACGGGCGGGAGCGGATCGCCCAGAAGACGGACGTGCAATGTGCGCTTGGCGGATTCGATGAGGCTGTCGAGATTGCTGTTGAGCGCAGTGTAATCCTGGTATTGTTCGCCGCCGTGTTGCGGGTTCGTGGCGGTGACTTGGCAGGTGGCAACAATTGCATGCGGAAGATCGTGATTGATATGAGCGTTGATGCCCGCCAGGGCGAACTGGATGCGAGCGACGGCTGCTTGGTCGCGGCGCTCGAATAGGGCCTGCCAGCAGCTCGGGCTCGACTGATCCCGAAGGGCTGATTCGAGGGCGCCGAAGTACAGACGCGCGAACTGTACGTCAAGTTCGGCAAGCCAGGTGGGATCACTGAATCCGCCAGAACCGACCCGCGTTTCAACAGACTGGGTCACCTGGAGGTACAGCCAGTTGAACCACTTCAGGCCATCACCGTCGATGCAGGTGCCTCCGATCGTTTGCATGGTCTGGAGGACGTCGGCGATGGATTGAGGGGGCATCTGGACCGCGGCGAGGAGCGCCGCGTCGTAAGGGAACATGCTGCCTACTGTAGCAACGCAATTTGTAGCTGGTCAATCGTCGATCTATTCCTGAGCGTCGTACCCTCCTTGCGCTCAATGTTCCGATCGGCATGCCCTGCCACTTTGCGCGGTAGCTCATCGTCGAGCGTGCGCGTCCCTGGCCGCGTCGTTCGCCGCGGACGTTGCGCTGTGGGACGCTGGCGGCCGGCACGGCGGCTGCCTTAAGTGAATCAGGGATACTCATGCGGATTCGATGGGCGAGGGACCGCTGCGACGCTCGTAGATAGCCGTGTGCCGCACATGTTGGATAACGCGTTTGCCGCCTGCGACCATCAGGATGTCCAGCACAACGAATTGATGGCCCTTCCGTTCAAAGCATTCTTTTACTAGGGCGCGGGCGGCAAGCTGATCTCCGTCCTTTGCAAGATTGAAATGACAAAGTTCGCTGGCAACGTGAATCCAGGGCCCCAGCTTCACGTTCTGCATCAGTACCTGATTCGACAAAGAAAGCAACGCCGCCGGATGAAGAATTCCTTCCTGATAAAGGAGCAAGGCTTCGTCCTGCAGGGTCAGGAATGCTTGGTCAGGCAGCGACAAGTTCGTACGCACGGTGCCGAGAATCCGGCCAGGGGCGAGGGAGGCAGACGATGCTGGCGGGCGCTCCGCTGGCGATGGTGCCTCCAGGAACCGCCCAATTGGTGGGGGTTCGGTCTGCATCCAAAAGACCTCCCCGGTCGCACACACCGTTGCATCCCGCCGACACGCCGACGCCAGGTTGTCGGTTAACGCCGCAACGACCATGGCTTGGTAGGATAGCGGCCCTGCAGGTATAACATTTGAGTTCGCAGCATTGGTGATGGTTGTCGTGCGGGACCGCGACTTCAACTGCAGCACCAGGGATAATTGCGGCACGATTTTCGAAGTTACGCCCGCCGGTGTCCTGACTACCCTGCGCAACTTCGATTACGGCAACGGCGCCAGCCCCGCCAGTCTCACCTCCGCGCGAAGAATCGAATCTGAACGCCATCGATATACAGCTCCAACCGGCTGCCCGGCCGGAGCGATGGGAGTGAGCCACCGTTGTAAGTGACGTCGAACCCATGCTCTACCACGGCGATCGCTTGAACGACCCTCGTGTGGCTGGCGACAAACGAGCGCCCACTTTCCGTCGCCATCATCTTGGTCGTTTCCTCGGAGACGCTTGCCAGCCTGAGCTGCTCGGTGACAAACGGGCGCCTACTTTCCCGCGCTGCCATCACCTTGATCGTTTCCTCGGAGACGCCTGCCCGCCTGAGTTGGTCGGCGTCAACCGGCGTTAGGCTGAAGGTTACGGCTGGAGCTATTTGGATCACCCGCAGCAGTTCATCGGCACTAACGCCGCTCTGGACGAGCTGAATCACGCGTTGATTCGTCAACGGGCCAAAGTCGCGCGTCTGCGCAAGATTGAGGAACGGAAGGAAAGACAGGAGAAGGAGTGATCGAAGCGCTTTCATACCACAGGAAGAGGCACGTCTGTTGCCGTTCTGGCTGCGCTGAGTTTCGGCTATTTAGTGGTGTACGGTGAGGTGAAACAGTGAATTGGTGTTCACAGGGGAAGCCGGGAGTGGACACCGACATGGCTTCCTCAGCACTTCCACTACATTCCTGCCCCGAACCCAAAGTCATAAATATTGGCGGCTCTATCAGGTCCCAATGCCAGGAAGCAATATTCTCCATTAGGCAATACCACGCTTGGTGTTACCTTATAGACTCCGGTTCGTATCTTATCGGACTTAAACGTAATCCGAGCATTTTCATCCGTGCCTGTAGACATCCCAGACCAATACCAAACTCGCCAGTGAGGGTTTCGCGGGTTGCCTTTCTTTCTGCGAGCTTCACGAGTGAGAACTGACCAGGATTGGAAACAGTGTGGAGAAAACTGCTTTCATCCAGCTCAGCCTTATGGTCAAAATAAAAGTAGAATACTACGTTTTGGTCAGTGGTTCTAATTCCAGCATATCGTCCTGGCAACACCGCCTTGCTCTTGATCTTTGCGATCCCGTATGTCAAGGAATAGGCGGCAAACCCGCCAGTTTTTACGCTTTCATAAGCAGCGCGCTCTAGTAGAACCATCTGCGGCCTTCCTTCGGCATCCCTGCTGTACATCCAAATCCCTGAATCGTGTGAAGACAACGGATCATTGGGATCACCTGCTGAGATCAGTCCAGCTACTGGCGTAGCTCCCGAATCGTGTAGACCTAAGAGGGAACCCGCTACCCCGGTGGAGCCCGCCAACGTGGTCTTCGCCACCATTGCGCCAAGTACTGTTTCCGGTACGCCGGCTAGCTTAAGGCTTACTAGATCGTCCGGGGAGGTCGAATATTCTCCAGGTTGACTCTGGATTACGCGAATAATAAGGCCGTCACCTAATCCAGACTTCACCATTTTCAAAATGGCATCATTGGCCATGGCACCATGAGTTACCACTTGGGGGACCATGGGCACCGCTGCTTGGGATACCACCAGGGCACTACTTGTGGTAAAACCTTGTGAAAGCGTTCTCTCGGTATTGGGAGCAGAAGGCGTAAAGGCTGCATCCGGTTCGCGCAGCATGGGCACCGTTGCTTGGGATACCACCAGGGCACTACTTGGGGTAGAACCTTGTGAAAGCGTTCTCTCGGCATTGGGAGCAGAAGGCGTAAGGGGTACATCCGGTTCGCGCATCATGGGCACGGTTGCTTGGGATACCATCTGGGCACTACTTGGGGTAGAACCTTGTGAGACCGCGCTCGGCGCACTGGCGACAGAGGGCGTAAAGGGCACACCTCGTTCGCGCGCCGCCATCGCTTTGATCAGCTCTTCCGAGACGCCCAACTTTATCAGAGCGTCCGTGTCCCTTGGGCTCAGATTGAAATTGGCCTGCGGAGCCGTGGCAATAATGCGGAAAATCTCTTTCGTCCGTACTCCGACCGACAATAGATCAACCACTCGCTGATTAGTCAAGTACCCCTGCACTTGTTGTGCAAATAGCGCTCCGCAGAGCAACACCCATATACGGATCAGTCGTTTCAGCACATGCTTGTCAACGCAGTTCAGGAGCCAATACGAAATACGTTTCGGCCACGTTTAGACTCAGTATCTTACGATACGAATTGGCCATCTATCTGGTGCCGGTGGCTGCTGGCTGCAGACACCGCCTCCGATTTGTAAACTACTGAGCACACTCCTGCGGCCCTCAAATGACCTTTCCCAAACGGACACAACTCCCTAATCGCAAAGCGTTTGCGTTCACAAACGGCTCTTTGGATGTTCAGAGATACAAAGTCGGAGGGACGCACCTCAAACGAATCCAGCCTGCCTTCCTGGCCATTCGCTCGGCGATTCGGATGGCCGATATGCTCTTCCCGCGATGCGTTCGAATTCGGTGTGCCAGGTGCCCCCGCTTCCGACGGCGGACGACTGAGCACTTTAACGTGGACGCACCTCGGTGGGTGTACAACCTTCAGATACGGACGGAGACTCCGAGTGCAGTCGCGCTGCGACGCGGATATCTGGTTTATTCGTGTTTACCTAAGAATGGATGAAGTGTGGCCGGTTGAGCACGACATCCGAGTCGGTGAGAACGGGTGTATACAGCCCAGGATCCGACCTCGCCGGCCTGATTCGGGCTACTTTTCTTTCTCCGCAGTGCGCCATTTCAAGTGATCTCATAATATTTCAAAGGCTTACATCATATTGGACTAAGGCTCGGTAAAGCAGCCGCATAAATGCGAGGTATCGTTACCTTTTGGAAGTAGGCGTGCCCAAAGGGGGGCTGGCTCCGCCGCGTAAGGATGGCTGGCTTTCGTTGAAAATCCGAGTATCTTTGTGCTTCTTGGTAAACAGTCGAATCAACCGGAGGAGTCGCGTTCTATGCGAAATGTGATCAGTCGCGGCCTTGCCATAGCTTGGTTGCTGATCGGCCTGAGCGGAACGAATCTGGCTGGCACCTTCGGGTCCATCGTCCAAATTCGCGGTGAAGTATCGGATATAGCCCTCGATCAAGGCCGGGGCGTGGTGTACGCCGCGAATTTCACAGCCAATCGTATCGAGGTCGTTTCGATGGCGAACTACTCACTGAAGTCACCTATAACGGTGGCGCAGCAGCCATCCACGCTGGCCCTCTCGCCTGATGGCCGTTATCTCGTTGTCGGGCACTACAACCCCTTTCCGAACGTGACTTCGAACCAAAACCCGAATCAACCTCCGAACCCACCCTGCGACCCAGCGAACCCACAGTTTCAAGTCTTGACCGTGATTGATCTTGTGAATTCGGGTCTTCAAACCCGTCTGGATTCAGGCGGAGCATGTGTCCTAGCGGTCGCCTTTGGAAACAGTCCACAGGCGCTCGTCATATCGACCGACGGCATTCGACTGCTTAATCCGGCTTCCGGCACACTGCAAGTATTGACCTTGCTCAATCTTGGTTCCACACCGCTGCCCGTGCCATGGGCAACATTTCCGCCGAACATCTTGAAAGCTTCGGCCGGAGTTTCAGGAGACGGCACGGTCATCTATGCCTTAGTTGACGCCGCTGGCTCATCGTGGCAACCCTCAACCGCATATGCGCTTGGCGACACGGTTGTAGACGGCTCCGGACACATCCAGAAGGTGGTCGTGGCGGGTGTGTCCGGTAATGGTACGGCTCCTCCGTCATGGAACGATACCGGCGGAACCACCACGGATGGCACCGTAACGTGGCAAGACACAGGATTAGGCTCGTCCCTGGCTCTTCAATACCAGATATCCACGGGCAAGCTCACTCTCCTCGGAGCACTCTCCTCTCCACCGTTGGGGCCGCGTGTGGTCAGCGTCAACCAGAATGGCTCGCAATTTCTTGCCGGATGGGCGCTGTTCGACGTGAATCTGGCTCCTGGCTCCCTGGTGGACTTCGCCAATTTTCCATACCCGCCAGGCGTCTACAACCAGGGCAGCCTCGCTTTTGCACCCGAACCTACTCTCCCATGTCCGCCGACCAGTGGGCCGAACTGCATGTTTGTCTACGCACAGGTGGCCCCTGGCACCATTCAAGCAAGCCTCGGCTCGCCAGCATCCGGTATGCTGCCTGCCAATACCCCTTTGCTGGACGTTGCGGACTCGGACAACCTTACGGTGCGGGAGATCTTCCAATTGCGCGAAAACCTTGGCGGCAAGTCGCTACTAACCAGTAACTCTCAAACTATCTACGCGATCTCCAACAGCGGCATGACGGTGTTTCCCGTCGGATCGATGCAAACCGTTCACCGTGTCAAGGCTATGCAGGCAGACTTGGTTTTCAAGGCCAGCGCGTGTAACCAGGGAGTAATTACGCAATATGTCGATGTCGTTGACCCAGGCGGCGGGCAGACAGATTTTACGCTCAGCACGGCGACACCGGGGATCACCATCTTACCTGCATCTGGTACCACCCCCGCGCACGTCGCCATCAACGTGGATGTAACCGCGTTTCAGGCGCAAGTGGGCACTACAGTGGTGCCGCTCCAAATCGCTTCCGTACTGGGGGTCAATGTCCCAGCTCCAGTGCGCCTTCTGATCAACACCCGCGATCCGGATCAGCAGGGGACTATATATGATGTGCCGGGCACCATTGTTGACCTGCTGGCAGACCCCGTCCGCAACAGGTTCTATGTGATCCAGCAGAACCAGAATCTGGTACTCGTGTTTGACGCCACCACCTTTAATCAGATCGCGACGATGCGCACCGGCAATACGCCGGTTCAAATGGCCATCACTCAGGATAACAACTATCTGATGGTCACGAACGATAATTCCCAGTTCGCCAGCGTGTTCGACCTGAATGCCCTACAGCCTTCGCTACCGTCGATTCTGTTCCCGGCAGGATATTTTCCGAGATCGATTGCGGTCTCCAATAAGGCGATTCTGGCCACGAGCCGGGGCGTCCCGCCGTTTACACCGGCAATAGGGGCAGCACAGGTCCATCTTATCGATCTCGGTAATCGAGTGGCTTCGCCTCCAACAACACTTGGCATTTTGATCAATGCCGTCAATGCCACGGGCACCGTTCTAGCCACCTCTCCGAGCGGTGCAGTAATCTTCCTATCAATGCCAGATGGAACGGTGGCGCTTTATGAGGCGCTATCCGATACATGCTCACCGCCCTTGGCCGGATGCGGGTTTGTTGCGTCCCGCCACGATCTTAGTGCAGTCTCGGGAGCCTACGCCGCCTTGAACGATGACCTGTTTGCCGTGGATGTTAACGTTTTGAACGAGGCGCTTGTTCCAATTGGGCAAGTCAATGATATGGGCGGCACATCCTCCGGTGTCAGCACGGCACAGAATCTTGGCCTTTTTCTCAGCGTCCCGCCGGAATCTCAAACCGGCATAATCGAACGATTTGATCTAACGCAACTGACTGCAATACGCCCAGTGCGTACAGCGGAATCCCCGTTTCTTGCAACCGCCTTCACGACCATCCCAATAGGTCAGGTCGGCCAGACCATTCTTCCATTCACCCGGACTCTGGCACCTTTGCCTAACGCGCAGTCGATCGTTCTACTCTCAACTTCCGGGTTTACCGTTCTCTCCTGGAATTATGACGTGTCTTCCGCCACCCAACCGGCCGTCTTGGCAGTGGAGAGCGCCGCTGATTGGTCTTCGGCAGTCGCGGCAGGCGGGCTGATCACGATTTACGGAACCGGCCTCAGCGCCTCCAGCGAAGGTGCTGGCCAATTCCCGTTACCCACCACATTGGAAAACACTTGTATTTCGGTGAACAACGAGTCAATTCCTTTGCTCTATGCCTCGCCAACGCAGATCAACGCACAACTACCTTTCGACGTAACTGGCGAAGGCTCCATGGTTGTGATCACATCAGGCGGAATCAGCAGCCCCTTCGCTTTCACTGTATACCCCACAGCCCCGACAATTTTCCGAAGCGGCGCGGCCGGGCCGCTGACTGGTCTCCCGGATGTGTTCCGCGCCAACGATAACTACTCGCTCGTCACTCTGTCGAACCCAATACGCGCCCAGGACGTACTGGCAATTTTGGCGACGGGATTGGGGGCGACTTCTCCCCAGCCCGCCGCCGGCGACCCGGCACCGTCGAGTCCTCCGTCAGTTGTTACGGATGCGCCTGTTGTCACACTTGGAGTCGCGACGCTGGATCTTCTTTCTGCTGGATTATTACCCGGTGAGGTCGGAGTCTATCAGATTACTGCGGCGGTCCCGTATTGGATTTCCGGAGGGATTCAATTACCGCTCACCATCACCCAGGGTGGCCAGTCCACGACGGTACAGGTCAGGGTCGTCAATCCTTGAATCGGTTGCGAGGTGCGAAACAGGTTATGCTCGGATCTTTTGTGAGGACAGTGGCGCTATCGGCAGCTTCGGTAGTGTTCGGCTTCGCGGCCGAATTGGGAGTATTAGGCGGCTTTGGCACGGCGACTTCCACGACGGCGACTGTGGGGGGAAGCTCGGCCAGCGTCGGATTCCAGCCCGGCCCAGGCGTGGGTGCTCTCGTGGGCGACAATTGGGGCAAAAACAAAATATTCGGAGGCGAAGTCCGATACCTGTTGCTTTTCGACAACCTCAAGATATCCCAGGGTAATACACAAGCAACCATGAGCGGACATAGTCACCTCATCCATTACGATGTTCTGCTCCACGCACGTCCGCCCCATTCGCCCGTCAGGCCGTTCCTGGCCGTAGGTGGCGGGGCCAGGGTGATCGAGGGTACTGGGACACCACAGGTCTATCAGCCGCTAAGTCAGTACGCGCTACTTACCCAGACCAGCGAAATCGTACCTTTGATCAGCGCCGGGGGCGGCGTGAAATTCAGGCTCGGTCCAAGCGTCAATCTCCGGGCCGAGATACGAGACTACATCAGCCCGCATCCCAGCAACGTTATCACTGCGTCTCCGGGTGCCACCCTCCACGGCTGGATTCATGAAATTGTATCAATGGCTGCGCTGACGTATACGTTCCATTAGGCCGAAGCTTCCATCAAACACGTCGCCAACTTCGATGCCTCCGGACAAATTGGCGACCTGATCACCCCCTCGCCTCGATAGACTTCAGTCAGGACCTGCACACTTGGGTATTACAAGAACGGAGCAGCGGCTTGTTACCTGTCGTGGTAAGACTGTCCTTGACTGTAGACACACAAGAGCGTTTAAGACGACGTTGGCCGCCCCAATCCCAGCCTTACTAACTTAACTAGAAATGAAACGGGCACTGTGACCCTGCCTGGCGGCCAGTCCCCTTTTCATTAGACCGGCCGCCGCCTGTTAAAATAAAAAGATAATAGCCCTCGCTATTAGCAGGATGTGATCTTCTGGTTGACGAGCACGCGAAGATCCATTGCAATTCTTTGGACTCCTGGAGGAGGAAGGGGTTTTGCGCCTCTTCAAGGTCATTCAGCGCGGGCGGACCGAGAGGCCAGTCGCGACACGTTTGAGCGCGGTTACACGCCGCTGACTTTTTCAGCAAGCCTGCATATGCCGGAAGCACTGCGCGCCAAAGAGGACGGCTCCATGCAAGAGATTACATAGTCGCATGGACGCTGGGTCCTGGGACTTCATTCAAGCGCACGAAAACGACCCGGACCCGAGCGCAAAGCGAGAACAGCACCGTGCCGTTGTTGAATGTGCGGCGCCACCACCTACAACCGCGCCCGCTTGTTGCCCTGCGGCTTCGTCGGTACAACGGGCAAAAGGGCAGGCTTAATTCCCGTACGGCCGCTTTTTGGTAAGCAACGTCCTCATCACGCGCTCATAATTTATGACATGGACACAAGTCAGACAAAGCTCATCGAGCTACTGCGGGAAGTGCACCTGCTGGCCTTCAAAGAAATCGAACGTCTGAATCTGCGGATCGCAGAACTAGAGACGTCGGTTCGCCAGTCGGTCGAGCAACCTGTGATCAATACGACCATGCACGGGCCACTGGACATCCAGAAAGAATCGGGAGTCGCTGTGCTGAATGAAAAGCAGGTGGCCGCATACTTGAACGTCAGCGTTGCGTCCGTACGCCGCTGGCGATTCATCCGCAAAGGGCCAAGAGTTTTGAAGATTGGAGGACTGGTCCGTTACAGGCGTGAGGACTTGCTTGCATGGCTGAACCACCTCGCCGATAGCGGAAGTGGCGCGCGGTTGTGACGCCCTCGCGGCGTATAGAGAATTGGGCCGAGTACCAGTTGGCACCACTTTTATGTAGAGAGAGCCTCCGCCCCGAATCGTGTGACGGCGGCTCTCCACAACCTGCAATCGATAGGAGACTCTCGTTATGCGTTTACAATGCTGGCATCATCGCATCGGAATACGACTGGCACAGTGTGTTTTAGGCGGGATGGGTGGGAGTAAGGAGGCATCGAAGCTGGTTTTCTGCTTCTTATAGATGCCCATATGAATGAGGTTGGGTGTGCGATGGACGCGAAGGCCGAGTGTTAGCGAAGAACTTACCGAGATACTCTGATTGAAGGACAGGCTGGCGCTAGCGACGCTGAGCTGATTTCCTGCGAGCGGCAGAGGCGGGACCATTCCCTCAGAGCCACACACTAACCGCGTTGCGGGCCTACTCCCGATAGAGACCCAACGCTAAGAAGACCTTGTCAGGTTATATCGGTAGCTGTTTTACCCACCTGGGGGCTTGCGCTCGGGCGCGTGGATGAAAATGCGCGTTAACCGGGGACAGGAACTCGTCATCGCTGGCTACACGCCGTACTCCAAGAACTTCCATATGTATATTATCAAGGTGCCCCCGATGACGGCAAAGTAGCAGACGTTCATTGAGCCCTTAGCCTTGGGCAGCGCAGCATTCCACTACTTAAGGCGCGAGAAGAGTGAGCTTTGACATCTTCGTGGCCGCCGTAGCCTCGTTTCTCGTGTTGGTGGATGTGGCGCCCCTACATGCTTTGGTATTCCTAACATTTGAAAGAGGCTTTCGCATGATGGCGGCCGCCGTTCGTTTGTTACTCGGCATAGTCAGGATCTCCTTGTGAGACGCACCGGCTTGTTGAACGCAGTGCCTTCAAAGCTGTCGCCGATCTGCATGTCCTGCCACTGCTCGTCGCCAGCCATCGTGATGAACTGCGAGAAGTTCGGGAGGAAACGCCCGAGGTCGGCTTCGCCAATCAGGCCGAAGCCTTCGACGTAGTAGGTGTGCTGCCCTTTGGCTTCGCTCTCCCAGTGGTCCAAGCGGCGCAGGAATCCGGGCGCGTACTGCAACTCGCTACTCCCTGGAGTCGCGGCGGCTATGGCTTCCTCCAGCTCCACGCGGTGCCTGACCTGGATGGCGTACTGGTAGAAGCTACTGACGGCGGACGGTTGGTCGCGGATGATACCCGTCTGTGCTTCAAAGTAGATGATGTTATTCGGCATGTTGTTTCCCCTTCTCCACGGTCAAAGCCATTGACTCTGCCAAGGTGGATCTCGCGGATGACTGTACGCAATTCCTCGACACCGCGACGGACGGTGTGCCGCTCACCAGTGCCGAGGAGGACGGTAAAGCAGGCCATGCAATCGGTCCCGTCGTTCGCGCTTACGACAAGGCGATCTGGCTTAGTGTCCAAGCACCTCCAGCCGAGTATCGACTTCTTCCCTACTCAGCAGGCGGTTGCGAAGATCGACGGGAATGCGTTTCATGTGCCTCCAGTTAAGTGGCCGGTCCATGACCTCGCCACCGGGATTGATGTTGAGATCAGAGGCGCGCTGAATTGAAGTGAGGAAACCATGGCCTCGTACAATGGCGGCACCCAGGAATTCATAGCCAGTTGCGAAGCTGAGGTAGAACCAGCGGGCTTTGTGCTGGCGCTCCTCGGCGATCAGTAGGGCACAGCGTGCCCCTTTGGCTCGCCGCATGCGCTCTCCGAGGGTGTAGCCATGCGGGTTGGGCATGTCCAATAGGGCGCATTGCCCAGGGGTGAAGTACGCCAATGGGTACTTTGCCTCCTTCGGCGAGATCTCGTTGGGCTGATCGCGAGAGGGAGATGCTTTCGCACGGGCTTGTCCTGCCGGTTGGCGGTCAGTGGCGGCCTCATCATTATTGATGAAATCCCAGAGGCCCAGCGTCCAACCGACGATGTAATCTTGCATCGCCAGGTCCTCTGCGGCGCGTACCGCTTCCGGCACATGCAGGTTCTCAGGAAAGGTTAGCGGTGTGTAGCCGATACCTTCCAGGATCTCTCCGCGTGTGGGTCTGGATTGCTTCGCTTTCTTGAGGGGTAAGTTCTGAATCGAATCATGGGTGTTTTTCATACATGACCATTGATCACTCTGGGGCGGCTCAAAGGCAAGGTAATAGTTGGAGATTCATGCAACAAAGCCCGCCAGGGTAAGTGGCGGGCCAGGAAGGGGAGACGAGTTCGAGATTACTTGTTGATTCGGTAAGTGCGCTCTCCGCCAGCGGGCTTGAAGGACTCGACGGTGAACCCAGCCTTCTTCATCGCGCCGGCCATGAACCCGCGGACGGTATGCTTTTGCCAGCTCATTTTGTCCATGATCTCGGCCAGAGTGGCCCCGTTCTTGCGCAGTAGCATGGCAACTACCTGGGCTGTCTTGCTGCCCTCGCGCGGTGTGCTGGCTACTTCCGTCTTGGCGGCCCGTTTGGCCTTGGGCGCGCTCTTGGCAGCGGTGGCCTTCTTGGTCGCCTTGGCGGTTACAGGCGCGCCCTTGGCCGCCTGTGCGCCACCTTTGGCCTTACGTGCGGTCTTCGGCTTCGCGGACTGCGCTTCGTGCTCTGCGGACTCGCCCAGACCCTGGATGCTCTTCCAGATCCGGGTGGCTGCCGTCGCGAAATCCTTGAACTTCTTGATCGGAGTGACGCCAGGCAGGCTGTTCCAGATGGCTACCAAGCGCTCCGCTGGCCAAGCCTTGGCCAGTTCCGCAAGCTCCTGCTCGCTACTGAAGCTGTCGAACGGAGTAGTTGTTGTAGTTGCCGCCTCTTCTGCGGAGCCAAACGCCGTGATGTTGTTCTGTTCGTCTATGGTGAAAATCATTTTGAGCTTCCTTTGTTCCGCGCTCTTCGCGGTCATGCCATCAATCACTCCGTTCGGAGCCCAAGGCAAGGGATTTGTTAGTAAATCTACAATGGCGAATAACTGGCGATGAGGAATGCAATCTAACTGAGCGACGATTCGCCCACGCCCATCTTCAATTAGCCTGAAGTAACCTCAAAAGTTGTCCTCATCGAAAGTGGGCGCCCATATATACCCGAATTGTCCGAAATCTTCCAACTGCGCCCCGACGCCGGGCACTTCTTTAAAGTAGAACCGTCCACCATCCGGGGGGCCGCTCAGTTCGAGATGCTTCGGTCCGGTAAACGGTGACGGCTCGATGTAGGCTTCCCGGACTACCGCTTTCTCCTGCTTCCGCCGGGCAGCTTCCAGCCGCTTCACTCGCTTCGATAACGGGCGTATAAGGCTCACTTTCGTACCTCCAATTCGTCGGCTTCATCAATTTCGCGTCGAGCGCGCTGCTCGCTTTCCTCCAAGCGTGCGATGCGAACTTCGATGTCCTCCAGTTCGAGACTCCGATTCGCGGCCTCAAGGACGCACCGCGCCGTATTTGCCCTGATGGACGGCGGAGTAGCCGGGTCCGCCATCAGTTTGAGTAACACCGAAGCGGCGGCGCCTGAGTTCTGCTGCATCCTGGCATTGGTCTGGAGCACAATCTCCCGACGGGCCTGTAGATAGATAGCTTTGAATTCCGGTAGCTGCATCCATCGCTTGAGCGTCCCGGACGAGATTCCGGTTGCCTTGGCTGCCTCTTCCACATTACGGTGCGAGAGTAAGGCGGCGATGGCCTGCTCTTTTTCCGACCGAATTTCGAGCCATGACCGATCATCTGGAATCCCCTGGGATTGTCTGGGGCTCACGGCGCTCGCTCGTGACCTTGTCGAAGCTACTCCCGTCGTCGTCAAGCACCGCCAGATTTCCCGTGTACTCCTGGTAGCGCCGGCAAATGACATCCGCATAGCGTGGATCCACTTCCATCAGCCGGCTCGCACGGCCGCGACGCTCGCAAGCGATGAGCGTGGTACCCGATCCCCCGAACAAGTCCACGATCACATCACCCGCCTTGCTACTATTCAGCAACGCGCGCTCGACGAGTTCCACCGGCTTCATTGTGGGATGCAGGCGATTCGCGGCGGCTTTTTCTCCGCCCACAGCGTGCTCTGACTCAGGTCGCCATACCATGAATCGCTCTGGCCGGCCACGTGGGCGTAGAAGATTGGCTCGTGTTGGAATTTGTAACGGCCGAATCCCCAGGCGAAGGTGTTCTTGGCCCAGATAATCTGGCAGCGGACCTCGAAGCCGGCAGCCTCCAGGGCGTCCTGGAACTCGCGCTGCCAAGAGGAGGAATGGCAAATATAGAGCGACGCACCGGGTTTGATGACCGTCCGGCAGGAGCGAAACGCGGCCTCCAGGAACTGCTTGAACTCGATGCCGGACATTCGGTCGTTTTGGATCGTTAGGTGCTCTTCGGTATACCCTTCGTAGCCGCAATTGTAAGGTGGATCAATGAACACCATATCGGCGGTATCACCCTGCATAAGGCGCGCGACATCGGTCTCGTTGGCGGCGTCACCCACCAGTAGGACGTGCGGGCCCAGTCGCCAACGATCACCTGCCTGGCTGGTAGGAGCTGCGGGAACCTCGGGTACAGCGTCTTCATCTGTCAACCCGGTGGTGGCGTCTTCCGCGGCAAGCAGTCGCGCTAATTCGTCATCGTCGAAGCCGACGAGGTTCAGAGCGAAGTCATCTTCCCGGAGGGCCTGTAATTCTAGGCGTAGCGTCTCTTCGCTCCAGCCTGCATTGAGCGCAAGCTGGTTGTCGGCAATGACCAGAGCGCGACGTTGGGCTTCCGAAAGGTACGCAAGTCGAATGGTGGGGACTTCGGCCATCCCCAGTTGGCGAGCAGCGAGCAGCCTCGCATGTCCGGCGATCACGTCGTTGTCGGCACCTACCAAGATCGGACTGGTCCAACCCCATTCACGCATGGATGCCGCGATCTGGCCGATCTGCTCCGGTGTGTGCGTACGAGGATTAGTAATTCGGGGAATCAGCCGCCCAATCGGCAATTGTATTATTTCAATGTTAGTCCTGATTTCCATATTCAATCTACCTTCCGTTTGCTTCTGTCGTGCGGTGCCGGTCCGTTATGCCCGGTCCGGCGCGTGTCTTGCTACTTCGCGTTCGCGTCCTGGTCCACCCGAATGCCGCGGGATCGGGCGACCTCAGAAAACGGTTGGCCAGTCTCCTGAAGTACCGCTTCTTGGCCGGTGAGTGCCATCAAGCGCCGGAGTGCAATATCGCAGTAAGCCGGCGAGATTTCGCAGCCGTATCCAATCCGGCGGAGGACGTGCGCAGCGGCGATGGATGTCCCACTGCCCATGAAGCAGTCATAGACGATGTCGCCTTCGTCGCTGAATGCCTTCACGAAGAACTCGACGAGGGCCCGGGGAAACGGCGCGGAGTGCGAACCCTGGCTGGTCTCGGATTTGACTTCGACGACGTTGCTCGGTCGCGCGATGCCGGCATAACGCCCATCGTCATCCGAGGTTCCCGGTTTTCCGGCCGCTAAGCCGCGTGCGCCGGTGCCGAGCAGACCACTCCCGGAAGTGGATGTCGGATTGTTGGGAGAGTAGTCGAAGCAGTCCTCGGAGACATGGCCCACGGCTGTTGGGCGGAACCTGATTTGCGGCTGGCGGCAGAAATGAAACACTGGCTCCCAGGCGTTCTTCAGCCTGTTGGGCCACCCCCCCGGCACTCCATTATCCGTTTTGCGCCAGCAGAACGTATCTACAAACCGCCATCCCCACTGCCGCTTGTGAGCGATGACGAGGTCCATCACGTACAAGCTCCTTTCGCCGTCTTCGGCGTGCTCCTTCAGATTAAGGAAGTAGGAACCGTCCGGTGCCAACACGGCTGCAATATTGTCCGCGACGGTTCGGAACCAATCCGAGTACTTCTCGGGCGGGATCGGCACGAACCCGCTGCTCGCGTCGTATTGACGCTGGCTTGCGTATGGAGGCGACGTGACGACGAGGTTAGCGCGAGCGCCAGCGAACAGGCGAAGCACCACGTCCCGGTCTCGACAGTCGCCGCAGATCAACCGATGCTTGCCGACAAGCCATGTATCACCCGCCTGCGTAACTGGCGCCGCGGGCGCCTCGGGTATTTTTTCTTCCGCAGAGTCTGTCTGCGAGGCTCCATCTTGCTCAAGCTCGGCAAGCAACACCCGCAGCTCGCTGTCGCTGAAGCCCAGTAGTTCCAGGTCGATCTCAGAGCACCTTAGTTCGGCCAGTTCCGCCCGGAGCAGATCGCCGTCGAAAGAAGCGAGATCAGCCAACTTGTTGTCGGCCAGGACGTAGGCGCGCCCATCGGTTTCGCCGAGGTGATCCAGGATGACTACCGGTACCGTTTCCAGACCGAGTTTCAGGGCGGCCAGATACCTGCCGTGCCCGGCCAGAATTCCGCCTTTTGCATCCACCAAAATGGGAGCGTTGAAGCCAAATGCCGCGATGCTGCCGGCAATCAGTGCAACCTGGGCGTCCGAGTGGCGCCAGGGATTCTTGGGGTAGGGCGTGAGTGCAGCGAGCTTCCTGTGCTCGATCCGTTGCGCCATGAATTGCGAAAGCATTCCTCTCCTTTCCGAAATCTACTGCCAGCCGGCTCTTTGCCTTACGCAGGTATTTTTTGGCTTTAGCCGATCTCTCGATCACCGTGACGCGACCACACGGTCACTTAACGGGATTTGGAGGGTCGGATAGTAGACCACGGTATTCCGCCGTCAATGAAAATTGTGGCCCGGCTTCTTGCGCGCGGGTGAAATACCGGCAACCCTCAATAACTATCCATTCGCCCCCATAAAGGGACCATGTCGGTCGTACGAAAATGGTAAAGGGTACCGCCGACGGCCTTGATGCTGGCGCAAGGCATGTCTCCAGCGGTACATCCACCCTGCAAGTTTTCAGGTTTGAGCGGATGCCGCCATGCTTTGCGCGCACGAATCAACGAGATCCAGTTCCTCTAGCAACCGCTCAAGGCCGGTGATCTGGTCGATTGGTACAGGCTCGAACAAGATCTCTTCGGTGCCGGTCCGCTCAATCAGCAATTGCGTCAATTCCTGCAGAGCGTAACAGACATCAGAAGGATTCTGGGAACGAGCGCCTCGTCCGGCGATATCGCTAATCAGTTGAAGGCATTTCTTAGCCAGGTCCAGCCTATCCGGGCCACCATCGTAAACTGCGTCGTTAACTGTCATCGAAAATTCTCCTTATGCGGTCATACCCAGCGGACACACGTCTACCGTCTAACCAACAACCTCATCAGGCTGCAGTTATATTTGAGAGTTTTAAAGCGGCGGCGATGCTGATGTTCCTGGTGATTAGACCACGGTCCATTTGGCTGAGCCTCAGCAAAGCAACATCCGCAGCTCGTCGTCGTTGAAGCCCCGTACTTCCAGGTCGATCTCAGAAACCTTAGTTCGGCCAGTTCCTCTCGGAGCAGATCGTTGTTGAAAGAAGCGAGATCAGCCAACTTGTTGTCAGCCAGAAGGTAGGCGCGCTTCTCGGTCTCGCTGAGATGATCCAAGACGACCGTCGGTACCGTTTCCAGACCGAGTTTGAGGGCGGCCAGATACCGGCCATGGCCGGCGATAATACCTCCCTTGGCGTCCACCAGAATCGGACTGTTGAAGCCGAAGGCCAGAATACTGCCGGCGATCTGTGATATCTGAGCGTCTGAGTCGCGCCTGGGGTTGCGGGGATAGAGAGTGACTTCGGAGAGCTTCCTGTGCTCGATTCGCTTTGCCATCACCTTCGCTAGCATGCCCACCTTCCAATACTCTAAAGTGGAGGTGCCTTCCGGAGGGGGCGCTTTGCGCTGGCCTGTCGAACCGCCTCTATACTTACTTTTATAATTCGCCCTGGCAGGACTTGTCAAGGAATTTAATCATTCTCTAAGCTATTCTGTGATGCGTGTCACGTCAGTGGCATAAGGGGCGAGCCCGCCCGACAGAGAGTAATAGCGAATACTAGTGAGTCGCGGACGGATCGTGTCTCTCTCATGACTCTCAATGGCTCTTTGGATAACCGTATCTTGCACGGCCTCGGGTTGGAACGGATACGCTATGGGGGCGCGTTAACGGGCCGTTATAGAGCGGCCAGAAAATGACATCCTGGTGTTCGGCTGGCGTCATTGCATGACTCAGCACGAAAGATTACGGCTCAGGAGGTCTAGGATTCGAGCAAAACTTAACAAGCGGTGGTCATCCATCCGGAGGAATGACCACTCGCACCTCGCGATCGACTTGCCGGATGGCGATGCCACTAGACCGGGTGTTGTCCGTGCTCCAGGCCCACACCCACCCAACTGTAACCCGGTCCTCGCCAATTCGACCGTGCTCGCCTCGGTTCGACTACCGAACTTTCTCAACGGGCACGATGAACCTCACGCCCCGGCGTTCTGTACGAAGATCACGTCCACGGAATGCGAGCTTCAAACTCGTAGAGATTTTGGGAGCTTCTGCTCCACTAATGTTCGACCGTCTATCGCTGCAGATACTCGTTGTATTCGGCGGCCGCCAAGTTCCGATTCCGATTGGCTATGGCGAGAGTCTGCACAGGGACGGTCTTTGCTTCGCTTTAGGTGATAGTAGAGGGAACGATTTGACCGAATATCCAATAAGTAGCCGTGCTATGCCTAACCATTCTGGGACTTTTTAGATCAACGCGCAACAACTTTCTTGGTGGCAACCCGAAGGAAGTCTCGTCGCCAGCGTCGAACTGGTTCACCAGCCCGAATGGTGGGAATCCTGTTCAGCGACCGGCACACATTCGCAAGGAGCGCTATGGAAGAGCGAACTTTGTCCGTATGGCAGGCAGCAGGCTCAAAAGGACCTTGAAGATGCCGACCGGTCTTTGGCTTCTAAAATTAAGCGGCTTCGCAGCGAGCTGGCGAACGGCACTAAGACCAATGAGGAGTTCAAAGAGGGTACTTACGACGCTGTTCTGACATGGGCAAGAGACAACCTCAACTCTGTCCTCTTCGTGTGGGCGATAGTCGGCTTACCGTCCAACCAGTTCGACGCGACCGCGATAGGTTTCATTAAGCATCTGGCCGCCGCTGCAGAGGAACGCGTGAAGGCCGAAGAGCCCCATCAAATGCTGCAGCAGGTGAATTTCAGTTTCGTTCCGAGGCGCGAAATCGCAATGGCCGCCCTCGGATGGGTACGGCCGGTAGCCATCCTGTTCCGCCAGCAAGCCCGCTTCCCCTAAACCGGTCCCTGCCGAGATCAACGCGCGATTACCACGCGCATCCGCCGCGTCGGGATGGAGAACCACAACATCCTCCGGCGCTAGCATGCAGATCCCGTGCGCGTTGGCTTCCAAATCGTTGACCAGATCGACCGACGGCAGCCCCAACAGATTTCGCGGCGCTGCCCTCGAACAAGGCCAGCCGGGTATTGGTGCCTCCGATGTCGCCGGCCAGAATCATTGGGAGACGCTCCGGACGAGGTTGTCGGGGCGAAGCGGGCCTATGGCTTCCCGGGGTCCCCAGTCATTGGAGAAACTGCGCGCCGGAAGCGGCGCCGCGGGAATCGCCTCTCCGACGATGCGAAGGACGGAAGCTCCAGCCTTTTGTTCCGATGTCAAGTTGGCCTCTTCCGGCACTGGGCACCCCCGGTATGCGCTTGGTCCTTGAAAAACGGTTGTGGCCGCCAGCGTGTCGCTGGGACGGCGTCTAGCCACCCGACGCGCGCTCCACGTGGCCGCCGAACTTGTTCCGCATGCCCGAGAGCATCTCTTCCGCGAAGGTGTGTTCCTGGCGCGAGCGGAAGCGCGTATAAAGCGACGCCGAAAGGACTTCCATGGGACCGACTCTTCGATGGCTGCCAAAATGGTCCAGCGGCCCTCCCCGGAGTCCTGAACGGTGCCGCTGAAGGGGCTGAGTGTAGGGTCCTCGAGCAAGGCATGGCGGTCAGGTCCAGAAGCCAGCTTCCCACGACGCTGCCGCGCCGCCAAACTTCCGCGATCTCGGTCAAATCGAGATTGAAACGATGCTGCTCGGGAAGTTCTTTGGAATTGGGCCCGCGTCGGGAGAGATCTGAATATCCTGTTTATACGCCACTGCGGCCGCAGGAAGGCGCTTGGACAAACTCTTTCAGTTTCGCGAACGTCGTGGCCCAAACCGCGCTCGGGCGATCGTAACCTTTCAGATCCACCGTGCGCTCCACAAAATACTGTTGCGCATCCCCGTGCTGGGACAGGCGCCGGCACAGCCGGCACGTGTCCTGCCCGATGATCATATCCATCCCAATGTCCTTTGTCGCCGACTCGAAGCGAAATGCGGCGTTCACCGTGTCTCCCAGCGCAGTATAATCGTTGAACCGGGCGCTTCCAGTGTTGCCCACAATGGCGTGACCCGTGTTGATACCCATGCCGACGCGAATCGAGACCGGTAATTCGAACCGTGTCTGCAGTGTGGCTGTCAGGTTAACCAGTTCGACGCATGCCTTCAAGATCCCCCAGATTTCAAGCGCTTCCTTATCGGGATGTCGATGCACCCAAACCGCCATCAGGGCATCGCCGATATACTTCTGAGCCCAACTTCCTTGTTCGAGCATGACTTGGCCCCCCTCGCGAAACCACGTGCTGATCAGATTGCTAAGCAAGGACGGGTCGATTTGCTGCGCGAGCTTCGTAAAATCCCTTACGTCCACCACCAGGACCGAAGTCTTCCGGGAGCTGGCCAGCAATTTGGTGTCTGAACCGGACTTGGCGGCATTCGGAGGCGCGGCTTGTGCCGCTCCCTCCGGCCGGTGAAAAGTGAGCTGATACTCGCCCAGCGAGATAGTGTCTCCATCCTTGAGAGAGATTGGGAAGCTGACCCGAGAACCATTCACGAACGAACCGTTCCGGCTGCCCATGTCCATCAAGTGGTATTCTCCATCGTCGGTGTGCTGGAGAATCGCGTGATACCGTGACACTAGCTTGTCGAGAATGACCACAGCATTGTCTTTGTTCCGGCCGATCTTCCACGCATGGCCCCGATCTAGCGAAATCTTTTCTCCTCCGTGTTCTCCCGGGATCAGCAAATACGGGGCAATCATAGGTGCTATGTTCCATTCTATTCCGTGGTCGTCGCCGATTCGGCATTCGTCTCAGGCCGCTCCTCGCCGTAGGACGACATCTCGTTCGCGATCTTAGTAAGAAAAGGCCATGGCTTGGCGCAGGTTGGCAACCTGATCGCCCGCGGGGCGGTTGCGCCTGGAAGGCTGCAAGCATCGGCGGGAAATGGAGTTCTTTCGGAGCGCGCGCGTGCGATTCGCGACGCCGCAGCTCCCGCCTGTCACGAACCTGTTACTTTTTCATGCTTTTCACGTAGGCGGCCACATTATCGAGGTCCGCTCCGCTCACCGCGACCGGCTTCATCTTGCCCTTACCATCGGTGACGATCTTCTTGATGTCCGCTTCGCTCAGGCCCTGCACCTCGGGATCGGTCAGCGGCTTGATCTCGGTCTTCAGCACTTTGGCCATACCTGGATTGCCCTGGCCCTCGGCGCCGTGGCAGGTCTTGCACTTCGCGGCAAAAATCGGCTTTCCCGCAGCCGCATCGGCGGCCCAAGCCGTCCCGAACAGGGACCCGAAACCGAGCAGAACCAACGCGCCAACCGTCTTTGCATTCAGCCTCATTTGGTAATCTCCTCTCTTGAACGATACTTGCTTTACCAATTTTGAATGATACTCGTTTTACCAGTTCTTTTCGTCGGAACCGGGTTGCGCCGCTCATCTAACGGTAGCCTGTTTGGCCCGGTCTTGCACGGTGCGCAGGATTCCTTCCTTGGTCTGCGGCAGAACACTCAGCAATTTGACGAAGTTGTCCTTCCCTAGCGCGGCGACGCGCGTTTCGTTCCCTGCCCGAACCGTGGCGTTTCGAGGAGCGTTGGAAAGCAGGGCCATCTCTCCGAAGTATTCGTCTTTACCCAGCGTGGCGATCACTTTGTCCTGACCCTGTTCCCGGCGCAGGACCTCGACTTGGCCCTCCTGAATGAAGTAAGCGCAAACGCCAAGCTCGCCTTCTCGAATGATCACTTCGCCCGGCTGGTAGCTCTCCACATCGAAGAGGTGATGACTCGCGTTATACCTGTATATTGCGACTCCGGCCAAGATGACGATCGCGACGAATACCAAGACGGGAGCCACGGAAGCAAACAGGAACAGCGTCCCTCCCGAGGTTCGGACCAGGAAATTCAGGCCTAGTGCCAGCGCGGTCAACGCCAAAAGCTGCGCTGCGATCAGAAGCCGGTTCGTTAAGGTGGAACTCAAAGCGGCGTTTTTCACGGTTATCTCATGGCTACCTTTCGGACGGAATCCGGATGAGCCGGATGGTCGGCCGCGTGACAATCCATGCACTTTGTCTTGTCGGCGAACAAATCGTCGCGGGCCATGATATGCTCATCCTGCTTGAGCCATTTGGCGGACTCCGCATGGCACTTGAGGCAGTCGTGGTTCGGATACGACTCGCGCATTGAAATGATCTTCGGATAGGTCCTGGTGAAGTACCGATAGACGTCGACCATCCCGGACATCTTGGCTTCCACCGTGCCAAACATGCCATACGAGGTGTGGCATACGTAACACTGATTGTCCGGAATGTATTTGTTCTTGAAGTGAACGGCAGCCATACTTTCGCTCTTGGGGTCCTGCATGTCGTCCACAAAGCTTTGCATCGTAAGATGGCACGATGCGCAGAACTCAACCCGTTCCGCGCGATCGAAGACGAGCAGCGTGCCCAGCCCAGTGGACGTCAACGGGACCAGCGCGATACCTGCGGCCAGCAACCCCCAGGAAGCAGGTCCCGCCGTAGTGCCCCGAAATTTGAATAGGGTGAACAGGAGCAACGCGATACCGATACCGATGGTCGTAATGAGGAAACGCGAACCCCATATTTCCACCGGATCGGAGTGAAAGGAAGCGATCTTACTGTCTTCGCCGTACGCTATGGCTTGCGCCAAAACACAGGTGACCGTCGCATTGGGAAGCAGCCTCGGCATGAAAAAACAATGATGTACCCTCGGTCCCCGCTTGTCAAGGTGAAGTCTTGTATAACGCAGGATGAGCCTGGAGGCGGAGCGTGTTTCTAACGCAGGATGAGCCTGAAGGGGTGGGGAAGCCGCATGCGGGGAGTTGATCATCAGCATGAAGAACGGAGAGCGGCTGAGTCTGGAACGAATCCAGACGTTTTTGACAGCCAGCGAGGAATTTCGATTTGAAGCGAATAGCCGTGAGGAAATGTATGGCTGGGTAACGCGGACGTTGGTGGAGCAAGAGTATGGGGCCCGAAAACGGGAAGCGAAAGGAGTGTTGAGGAGCTTTCTGGAGAAGATGACCGGCCTGAGCCGCGCGCAGGTGACGCGGCTGATTGGGCAATATCTGGAGAGCGGGATGGTACAGGAGCGCAGCTACCGCCGGAACCGATTCACGACGCAGCACCAAGCGGCCGACGTGGCACTGCTGGCAGCGGTGGACGAAGCCCATGAAACTCTGAGCGGGCCGGCAACGCAAAAGATTCTTTACCGTGAATTCTATGATTATGGCGACCAACGGTACCGGCGGCTCGCGACGATTTCGGCACCGCACATCTACAATCTGCGCAAGAGCCGTGCGTACCGGGAGCGGAAAATCATCTTCCGAAAGTCAAGGCACGCCACCACGAGCGGCACCCTCCTGGACATGCCCCATCCGGAAATAGGCGTTCAACACGATCCGGTCTACGCAATCGTAGCTGCCGGTCAGCAGGTCCGCATACCGATCGCTCAACGAGTCAGGCATGTTTCGCAGCTAAACACACGTGGTGGGGCTGAGGCAAATGCTGGCTTCGGACTTCCTCGACTTCTGACTCCGGCTGCCCCGCAGGGGCCACTTTTTCGCAGCGCAGTCTGCGAAAAAGCGTAGACCGTTATGCGCAGCGTAACGAGGATTTTGTTCTCGTTACGCATTGGTGTTAGGCGACTTTGAGACCGACGGCATCCATGCGCTTGTCGAGATCGTCAATGACGCGCCGATAGAGTCGGTCGAGTTGAGAGCGCTTCTGCTGTTGCAGTTTCCTGTCTGCGGAGACGGGAGATAGCAGGCCGGCAGTCAACGGTGCGTAGATCCACTCGAACAGCTTCAGGAATACCAGGCAGACGGAGTAACCGTTGCGCAACAGGCGATAGCGGCGGGAATGCGGGACTTTTTCCACCAGTCCCTTGGCACGCAGCTTCGAAAGATCGTACCGAAGTGAAGCCAGGCTGTAATCTTTGGGAGAAACCTCCAGCGCCGTCAGGGTGTCGGCGTAGATCTCCGATGTCCTGAAGGTGCTCTGTGCCGCGATGTGGCTGAAGCGGACCAGGGCGTGCATCAGCGCCAGTTGCCGGGGATGGTCCAGCTTCAGCCCGGGGATGCGTTTTCCATTCGGCAGAACCGTGGGTTCCGCCAGATGGTGCAGTTGGCCGCGATCGACGAACGTCTCCAGGTCTTGCTGGATGTTGTGATAGTTGTCGATGACCGAAGACATCTTTTGCCGCAGTTGCGGGAGATGCTCAACGGCTTTTTTGCAGCCATAATCGTTGACATTGTTAGAAGCTGGCTCCGTGCGGAGCAGAACGTGGTCGCGGACATACTGCTTGACGAAGCCGTTGCCATAATGACTACGGATGACGGGGTTGGGCAGATGCATGTCCTCGATGACGGTCTGTAGTTATCCCCGGTATTGTTTGGTGACCTTCCGGCCGAAGATCACGGTGATCTTGTCGGGCTGGCCGATGGTCCGATTGGCGTCCAACAGGCGTTCTCCTATTCGGTCCAGCGCGGCGCGGCGGCCGAAGATGAGGTTGTCGCAAAGTTCGACCTGGGCGAAGCACTGCCAGCCAATGATGTTGATTGAGGCAGACGCGGGCTGAGAACGGCAGGTAGGGGCACATGCGCACGAACATGCGTCCCCAACGCTCGTCGTTGATGTAGAAGTTGTACTGCACTACCCAGCGCTGCGCCATCTGCAAATGCCAACGATTCTCCTTCTGCTTCCCGATGTCGATCATGATGCGGGCGGGCTCGCGGCCCTTCACAATGGCGACCACCTGGTTGGGCTTCGCGTTCCGGAAATAAGGATCCAGAAACTTGTCGCGGCGGTCTTCCGGTGCTTCGAGAATCGGTGCGCCCCACTTTTGCGAACGGTTGACGGCCCAGTTCTGGAACTGGCTGGCAGTTTCGCGCAAAACGTCGCGGCTCACCGGATACTGCTGGCGATAGGTGTTAAAGAAACCGATCACTCGTTCCGGTTGCTGAAACGGCTGAATCAGCCCGTTGAGCAGCAGACGGTCGAAGCACCGGTAGCCAAATCGGATGCTATCTTGGTGATGTTCATAGAAAGCGTTCATGGCGAACTCCTGCGTAATCAGATACCAGGAGCATAACGCCATGAACGCTTCTACGGGAACCGCACAAAATCCTCGAAGCGAAGGATATCAAGGCGGAGCCTTGGCTAGTTAGTGGCTGCTGGGGCGGAGTCCAGGCCGCCGCGGCTGCGCGCATCGGTAAAGCCGTGTTTGTTGTGGAGCGCAGGCCACGCCTTGGATCTGGGCGATGGTCGACTCAGTGGCCGCGTTAGATGAGTGCTTGAGTTATGGCCGCAGTTGGCGAAGGTCGTTTCCGCATTCCAGCGAAGTGCACGAGCTGCGCGCAGCCGGCTGGAAGATCGTCTTCGACCAAACCCGGAAAGAGAACCAGGCCGGACGCGACATCTGGTCCCGCGTATCGCCGCCGCTTCGATACCTCCAGGCTTCCGTCGGTGTCTACCGCAAACCATGCCGACGCTACGGCCCGCGGTCTTCGGCCATATGTTCCTCTCGGCTTCTCCGCGATCGCGGATCGGTTCGGCTTGCAGCCGGCTTGCCTGATCGCCAGGGCGTTCGATGGCCAGCCAGAATGCAAAGGTAGGCTCTCGATCTGCCGACTGGTAACGCTCGTTTTTGGCGGCTCTGGGGCTGCCGCGGGCAATTGCCGAAGCGGGATGCCGGAGTCTGCGCCCCGCGCTGTCCGCGATCCCGGGCATTACAGCAAGTCGAAAGCTGGAATTCCCAAGGTCCCAATCCAGGAGGCGATTTAGGATTGCTCTTGGCCTGTGGCCGCTCTATACTACGTAGGTGGCTCCGATGAGAAGAGAACGTCGAATGTCTCCGGCTACAGGGTGATCCTCCGCGCGCTTGTCGGAAATTATGAGCACGTGCCCAAAGCAGATTCTCATTCTAGGCGGCGGGTTCGCAGGCGTTTACACCGCTCGGTATCTTGAGAAGCTTCTCCGTCCGGAAGAAGCCAGCGTCACGCTGGTGAATCGCGAGAACTACTGGGTATATCAACCAATGCTGCCGGAAGTGATTTCCGGTTCCATCGGGATCACCAGCGTGGTTTCCCCCATTCGGCGTTCTTGCCCTCGAACCAATTTAGTGATGCGGGACGTCGAAGATATCGATCTGAAGAACCAGGTGGTGACCATCAGCCCAGGGTTCCTTCCGCGCCAGCTTCAGCTCAAGTACGATTGCCTCGTCATAGCGCTCGGCAACGTGACGAATTTCTATGGCATGCCGGGTCTGATAGAGAATGCGCTGCCCTTTCGAACGCTTGCCGATGCCATGGTGCTGCGCAACCATTTGATCCACGTTCTGGAAGAAGCGGATGTTGAGCAGAATCCCGATCTGCGCCGGAAGTTGCTGACGTTCGTGGTTGGCGGCGGGGGGTTCTCCGGCGTCGAAGTGATGGCCGAACTGAATGACTTCGTCCGCGCCGTCAAGAAGACTTACCTTCGTCTGCGGGGCGAACCGCACCGCTGCGTCATTGTGCAGGCCGGCGACCGCATTCTGCCGGAGATGTCCGAACCCCTGGCGGTTTTTGCGCAGAAGATCCTGCGCAATCGGGGAGTCGAAGTTCTCCTCAACGACAGGCTTTTTTCGGCGACGTCGGAACGCGCCATCCTGAAATCCGGAACTGAGATCCCTTGCAAGACGCTCATCTCCACCGTGCCCTCGGCGTTGCCCCCGGTGCTGCAGAAACTCGATTGCGCCAAGGAGAGGGGCAAGCTCCTGGTGAACACGGCCCTGGAATTGAAGGATTACGAAGGGCGGGTTTGGGCGCTGGGCGACTGTGCTTCGATTAAGACCGTGGCGGGCACATCGGTGCCACCTACTGCGCAGCACGCCATCCGGGAGGCCACTACTGCAGCCATCAACATCGCGTCCGGTATTCGAGGCGGGAAAAGAGCTGAGTTCGCCTTCGAAGGGCTTGGAACCCTCGGCTCGCTGGGCCACGGCGCGGCCGTCGCCCAAATCTTTGGCGTCAGGCTATCCGGTCTCGTCGCTTGGTTTCTCTGGCGTTGTATCTACCTGATGAAGATGCCCGGATGGAATCGCAAAACCCGGATCTCGACCGACTGGCTGCTGCACTTGCTGTTCCCCCCCGAGTTGGCGCAAACCAAAGTCGCCTTCGAGCACGGCATCAAGAACCAGCATTTCGAGCCCGGCGACATCGTCTTCCAGCAGGGCGACTTGGGCGACAGCGTGTACGTCATCCAGGAAGGCGAATGTGACGTCCTGCGCGAGAAGAACGGTTCCCAGGAACTCCTGGCTACTTTGGGGCGCGGCGACTACTTCGGCGAGATGGCTCTGCTTGCCGATCGGACGCGGAATGCCACGATCCGCACCCGTTCCGCCACCAACGTTCTCATCATCACCAAACACGATTTCAATAAGCTGCGGGAAAGCGTTCCGGCGTTCGGAGACGCCTTCAGCCAGTTGGCCAAGCGGCGCGCAGTTGCGGGATCGCCCCTTTTCGGGGCCGGCACGCACCCTGGTGGGGATTTTTCTTGACCTTGCGGCACAATTGCGTCATTCTCTTCAGAACGGAGTAACGATATGTGTCCATTAGTACGGTGTATCCCGGTGTTTTTCTGGGCACTAGGGGTTCTGCCATTGCGGGGCCAAACACCCGTCGGCGGTCCAACGGACGGGCCTTTCAAGAACCAGGATTATCAGTCGCCGCAGGTTTGTATGCAATGCCACCCACGGCAATACGAAGAGTTGCGGAGTTCGGTGAAATCCGGCTATCGGAACGTCAGCCCCTTGTTCAACGGTCTGGAACTGTCGGCCAACTTACTGAACGGCGGCTTGCTCCGCCCAGTGTATGCGACCAGCACAAAGACACTGCCGTTGGCGAATGGCACATCAATCCCATTTACCACCAACATGTTCACGACGCCCGTATTCGAGGCTCTGAACCAAGTGCGAGCCGGATTCTGCCTGGGCTGCCACAACGGTCCGTACATGAAGGAAGCGGACAATCCGTCGATGCGCGAGGTTCCGGAACTGGCGGGCACGGGAGACACTTTTGTGCCGGAGATTCTCCGACCGCTGCGTGAGTACCATCTGGTAGACAGCAACGGCAGCCAGATACTTCCCGCCACGATCGGCGGCGATCCTCCACCAGGTTCCGGCCCGTCCCTGAGCGCTTTCGGCATTACCTGCGACATGTGCCACAACCTGCAAGGCCCCGACTTGGAGCGGAGTTTTCAAGCCGACGGCTTCGCCAATACCAGTACCGATTTCAATCACACCATCGAGAAGGTGGGGCCCTTCTCGCAACCAGTCGCCGTGAAAGGGAACTTCCATGTCTCCAGCGACGATACCAGCAAGATCGCCTTCCTGCGGAGCCCCGCGTTTTGCAACGGCTGTCACGATGTCCGCGTTCCGGCCGCCAAACCCGGCGATTACCAACATTTCGAGTACGACGTTAATACAGGAAACGAGAGCGTAACTTACTTCCGTCTGGAGAACCTCAGCTCGGAGTTCCAACTCGGTGCGTACAACAGCGCCAACAATCCGTTCGGCAAGGTCATCCGCTGTCAGGATTGCCACATGTCCATGTTCCCGTACGCCGGCAACTCAACCTACCAGATCGGCGATCTCAACATCACCAGCCCCACCCCGGCGCTCTTCTTCACGAACTACGCCGCCCTGCCCGGTGTCGCCACCGATGACGGTTTCCCTTTGCAGCAGCGCCAGGTCGTAAATCATCACTTCACCGGAGTGGATGTGCCGCTGCTGTATCCCGCGGAACTGCAGGCGAGGCTGGGGGCCGATTATCCGGATCCCTACCAGGCCGGTGTGGATCAATATGGCATCCCCAATTCCCTGGCCCAGCGCCGGGAGGATTTGTTGGACGCCGCTGTGCGCGTCAGTCTGGCCACCACCGACCCGGTCGCCCAGTTGGGGCAAACATTTACAGTGCGCGCCGAGTGCGTGGCCCTAACGGGACACCGCTTCCCCGCGGGCTTCTCGCAGGAGCGCACCACCTACCTCCAACTGTCGGTCACGGACGACAACGGGTTCTTGTTGTATCAGTCCGGTTATGTGGTCGACAAACCGCACCCGGAAACAGGCGAACTGCAGCCGGATGGCAATCTGGACGATGAAGATCTGGAGCACATCCACGCCCTGGTCGATCCAGGCAATCACAATCGCGACCAGTCCGCTCCCTACCCGAGCGGCAACCCCGGCAACGCCGGACACACCAACCAGGTCTTTGAAGCGGGTCCGGATGACGGCCCCGATTCGCGCCTGTATTTTGGCCGCAATGAGGGCCTGGTGCTCTTCCGTAATGAGTTGACGCACATTTTTTTCCCTAGCACAAATATGAAGTGTAGCAATGAAGGTGCGATTAACACGGCGTGCCTGGGCAGAACCGGGGCGGACGGCATCACTCCGATCAGGGTCACCGCTCCGCATCACGAGGAAACCTTCAGCGCCGCTTTCGCCAACACCGTGGACAATTTCCGTTCGCTCCAGCCGTTGGTTCCGCGGACGTTCAACTACGACATCACATTGCCGACCCAGGAGGAGTTGGCGGAGCTGGGCATGACCCTCAAGGCGCCCTTGCATGTGCACGTTCAGGTCAACTACGAACATTTTCCGCCCTTGTTCATGCGCTTCCTGGCCCGTACCACCAGCGCGACGGGGCCTTCCGGCAACGATCTGAACCTGATTACCGAGCAGCGCATCGACGATCTGTTGAAGAATCTGAAGAGTATAGCTTCCGCGGACATTACCGTGAACCTGGGGGAGTAAACCATGAAATACCGCTTATTCACCATCGCCCTGTTCTCTTCGCTGGCGCTCGGCGCGTGGGCGCAGACTCCCTCGACCTACGTCCCCGGAGTGACCTATCAGCAGACCAATCCTAACTATCCGACCCCCAATCCGTTCTATTTTGAGGGCCGGATCGATTGGAATCTCCTCAATATTACGCAGCCCGGCAACGCCTGGGAATATATGGAGCGCGGCATCCATAAGCAGGACGATCTGGAGGACTACACCGGCGCGATTGCCGACTACCAGCAGTCCATCGCGTTGAACAATCTCACGAACAAAACGTGCCAGCTCGTGACCGCGGCGCCGGCGGGACCGCTGAATCCGCCGCCCTGTATTTTCACGGTGCGGCTGCGGCTGGCCGGACTCCTGAGCGCGACACAGCCGCAGCAAGCCATTGCGTTGTACCAGCAGGTTCAGGTGATCGATCCGATGCGCCTGGGCGTGAACGCCGCCATAGCGGCGGTCTACGTCTCGATGGCCCAAGCCGCAACCGATGCGACGCAAGCCCCCGGGCTCTACCGGAGCGCCATTACGGCATACCAGGCGGAAATCGCTCTTTCCCCCGTGACGCCCTTGCAGACTCAGCTCACGACCGACACGGCCAACAACGCTCACGTTCACTGGGCACTGGCGCAGATCTACCAGGCGCTCAACGAGCCGACCGAGGAATCCAGCGAGCTAGGTCTTTATCTCGCGGCCACCAAGTGGCATAGCGACACTTACCCCTGGCGCATCACGCTGGCGCAGAGTAGGATGGAACGGCTCAGACAGCGCAAGCGGCCATTCTGAGCGGGTTCGAACCAACAGTTAAGATCTTACAAAAGTACCTTCAAGGGGGTACAAGTTGATCAGACTCGCCAGCAGCCCTGCCGTTCGATCCAAAGCCGTTCGCCTCGCCGTCTTAGGCTTGGCGGCCTGCCTGCCGCTCGTCCTTTGCGGCCAAGACTCCAAGCCGGCTCCCGCGGCGGAGGCGCCGGCCGCCAGCTCCCCCGCGCCACCCACCGTCGAGGAATCGTGGGACGCCCTGCTGCAAGGCGCGATTCCACAATCCAAGCCCGATCCTGTGCTCACTCAGCCGCAGTCCGTGGGACACAAATCGGCCGCTGGCGATTTTGCGAATCACTTCTTCTTCGAGAGCCGCACGGACTATTGGGGATACGACACCAGTTTCACCGGCCTCCCAACCAATACCGGGATTATCAATGGGACCGCGGGCAACGTCTTTACTCCGGGTGGATACCCGTATGCTCAGGATTTCCAGCCCGATGCCAATCGCATCGAGTCCATGATGGATTGGGGGACGCGCGGCTGGCTGTCCGACCGGGTCAACACCCATTTCACGTTGCGATATGAACAGGACCTGACCTCCGTGGACAGCGGCGCGCCCGCGCAGAATATCATCGAGACATTTGGAGCCGACCGGCGCTTGGAATTGCTGAACGCCTCCATCGAGATCGACGGCAAACCCACGGATGGCTTCTTCGCCGGCACCAGTCTGACACTAGGGAGGCAATCCGTTTACGGCGCCGAGCTGGCGGAAATCGATGGTGCGGCCTTCACGCTCGACCGGACCGCTTACACTCTGACCGTTTTCGGCGGCCGCAGATTCTCCTTGTTTGCCGATCCCGAGCAACGAGCCATGGGCGGCGCAAATGTGACTTTCAAGATCAACTCCAACACCAGCGTCGAGTACGAAGGAATCTGGTACCTGCGGGGCAGCAATAGCGTCGTCTTTCGCCGCCGCATGACTCCCCGTTGGGTGCTGAGTTCCTACTTTCGAGCCTACGGCGGTTCGCCGGTAGACTTCAGCGCGCAGGGTATATACGATTCCGGGAAGACCGGTCTCCGGCTCAGCTTTTTCCAGAAACTGACCGACAAAGACTACTTCTACGACTTCACCACCGCGGCCACGGACCTCGATCCGCACAACCCTCTGCTGCGTCTCTATTTGGGTCCCATCGCGCAATATTCCCAGTTCGTGATCGATGCGCGCCGGACGATTACCTCGCGGTTTCGTCTGGGCGGCAGCGTCTGGGTCCGCCGCCTGAACGACAAGAACGACGAAGGGCCCTTCGACACCTCCTTCGAAGACTACAAGCTGCACACGCAGATCTATGCGCTGCCCCAAACCGAAACCTTCCTCGAATACCATCAACGCAGCTCGAACCGCCTGAGCCCGCTCTATCCGACGGCATTCGACGATCTCAGCGCCACGGGCGAAACCAGCGTGAAAGACCTGACCGGCGAGCTCCGGCGTACTTTTGCGGAGGGACGCCTCACCTTGAACGGGGGCGTCTACTACCGGCGGATCAGCCTGCAGGACCGGTTCTACTATCTCAATGGCCTGCACCAGAGCGGCTGGCTGGCGGGAGCCTGGTGGAAACTCGATCAACATTCGCGCCTGTTCATCGACTACGATCTGGACAACGACTTTTTCCTATTGAGCCCCGATCTCAAGAATTCGCGCGCTCTGCACGTCGGAATCGCATGGAAATACTAAGCAGCCCAATGAGCCAGACAACCGGTAATCGACGCATGCACGTTCTCGAAATGGTTGGCGCACTCGCTTTGGTGCTGGCGCCCTCCATGTTTGCCCAGTCTAAGGGCGCACAAGCAGCCACGCCGCCCGCCACGCCGGGCGATCAATCCGCCAGTAGCTCCAAAGAGTTCTTCATTCACGCCTTTCATGCCGAAAAGCTTGGCGGGCTGGAATGCAGCGTCTGCCACACGCCCGTCAAGGAAGGTACCGTGGTGCTGAAGCGGCCGGGGCACGATCAATGCATGACTTGCCACGCCGACGATTTTGAGAAAGAGATCAAGCCCCTCGTCTGCGCTCAGTGTCACACCGCATTTCCGCCCGCCGGCGCCTCGGACCTGCGGCCTTTTCCGCGCTACAAATCGACGCGGGCCATCCTGTTTCAGTTCTCGCACCACTTGCACGTCGACCAGAAGGTGCGCATTAACCCGGTGACGGGGTTCCGCGCGGACTGCACCTTCTGCCACAAGTTCGACGAGCAGGGCATCTTTGCGAAGTTCCCGGGGCATGCCGAGTGCGCCCAGTGTCACTCCAAGCCGGGCATGAAGCCGGCCCTGACCGCGTCGCTCGATGCGGTCGGATGCCGCGGTTGCCATACGCCCGAGGAAATCGAGAATCCCGGCTTCACCGAGCAGCGCCGCATGATCGCTAAGGTCGCGGTGTCCGGAAAATACGTCGATATGAAGTTCTCGCACATCGCGCATTTCAAGGTAAAGGAGCAATTCGGCATCAATTGCACCACCTGTCACTATGCGATTCCCAGGAGCACCAGTCTCGCGGATCTTTCCCTGCCCCGGATGCTCGACTGCGTGGAGTGTCACGATACCTCCAAAAGCATCGCCGCCGAATTCCGGATGTCGAACTGCAGCACCTGCCACGCCGATACGGCGCGTGGCTTGAATGCTCCGGCCAGCCACACCCGAAACGTCAAGCCGGCCTTCCACACCGAGAGCTTCCGCATGCGCCACAGCGACGAAGCCTCCGCGCCGGACGCCAAGTGCTTCGTGTGCCACCAGAATGTCGAGCCATCGGTGGAAGCCAAGAATCAGTGCATCGCCTGCCATCAGGTGATGGAGCCCGCTTCTCACACCGCGCTATGGAAAGACGACATTCACGGCAAGTATGCGGCATTGGATCGCACGACTTGCGCGACATGCCACACCGCGGACTATTGCAGTCGCTGCCATAATGAGTTGCCCAGGAGCCACGTGCCTCTGGCGATCTTCAAAGGTGGAGGTCACGCCACTCCGGCCATGCTCGATATGAGAGCCTGTCTGACTTGTCACACGTTCCAAAATACGTGTTCTGAGTGCCACACTAATACGCTCGGCCCTACCGTCAGACCGAAGTAAATCGCGCGGGATTCACGCTGAGGCGGGCGCCGGCCATGCGATTCAGGACCCCTCGCCGTCCCCATCAGGACATTTACTTTGCGCTAATAGGACATTATCATTGTCATTCCGAGCTGACATAATTAGCCCGCAAATCCAAAATGTCTAAACGCGGGCTCCTCCTCGTCGCGCTCCTGGCGTGCGCCCTTCCGTCCCTATGCTCTGCCCCACCGCGGGCTGAAATCGGAATGCCCGTGCTGCGTAATTACACTACGAAGGAATATAGCAGCGATCCCCAGGTCTGGAGTATTCTCCAGGATCGCCACGGGTCCTCTTCTTCGGTACCTCAAATGCGATCCTGGAATACGACGGTGTCACCTGGCGAACGATCCGCGTCCCCAGCACCGTCCGCTCCCTAGTCATGGACGCTGCGGGTAAGATCTGGGCGGGCTCCGTGGCCGATTTTCGGCTACCTCGAGCCGGACGCCAACGGAACGCTGCAATACGTCTCGCTGGTCGAGAAAATCCCGCCGGAGCATCGCAGTCTCGGCGATGTCTGGCAGGTTCTGATTACTCCCCAGGGGAACTTCTTTCGATCCAACGCGCGCCTCTTCCGCTGGGACGGCAAGCGCATGCAGGTCTGGGTAGCCAAGACTCGCTTTGAAGCGCTCTCGGAAGTCCGCGGCCGCATCTACACTTCCCAGACCGGCATTGGCCTGCAGGAAATTGCAGGCGATGAATTGCAGGTGGTTCCCGGTGGCGCAGCCTACAAGAACTCCCGGTTGCTGTTTCCGTACCCTTACGACGAACGGCGCATCCTGGTCTCTGCCCGGAAGGAAACCCTCATACTCTATGACGGCGGTAAAGTAAACCCGTTTCCCACCCAGGCGGACGACTACCTCAAGAAGAGCGAACTCTTCACTTCCGCCGCCCTCCCCAATGGCAGCTTCTGCCTCAACACCTTGCGCGGCGGCGCGGTCATCCTCGAACACGACGGCCGCCTGCGGCGCATCATTAACAAGGATTCCGGGATCCAAAAACCCGATGGTCTATGCCGCCTACGCCGATCGGGAGGGAGCCCTATGGCTTGGACTTGGCTCCGGCATCACCCGCGTCGACGTCAACTCCCCGATCTCCCTGTTCTTTCGGGATATCGTCTACGACATTGCTCGCCATAACGGCTCTCCATACGGCTCAACACCCGTTGGCGTCGCCAGTCTCTTCCGCTTGGTGCCGAATCGAAAAGCCGGCTTGTCCTCGCCGCAGCCGATCCCCGCGCCTCCCTCGGATGCCTTTGAGTCCCCGGCCCTTCCTCGAGAGCAAGGTCTGGTGGACTCAACCCGATCTCTGATGCAATCCCGGAAATCTCCCAACCGGGTGTTCGTCGGGCGCGCGGCCAGCCTCTTTTCCATGCGCTGGAAAGACGGCGCGTGGATCGCTGAGGGCCGCCTTCCCAGCGAGCCCAATACGGATTCGCTCGCCGAAGAGCCGGACGGCACGCTTTGGGCCGGCAACGAATCCGGCGTTCTGCGCCTCGCAGTCCCCGACACCGGTATGCGGGATGCCAAAGTAGAACGTTTCACCCAAAAAGACGGCCTCGGGAAAGGAGCCGACGCCGTCATCTCCGCTGGCGGAGAGATCTTCGCCGTCCCGTACCAAATGAATCACATGCTTCGCTGGGATGGCTACGCACGCAGATTTGTCGTGGACAACCGCTTCCTGCTCCCGCTGAAAGATCCCGATGCGGGACACGCCTTGTTTCCCCTCGCTAAGGGCGACATCTGGTCCGTAAGCAGCACCTACACCGATCAGCGCCAGGGCATCTTTCACCGCAAAGCAAATGGAACCTGGCAACTCGAGGAGGATCCGTTCCTCCGGCTGTCGCAGTTCACCGAGGCTCACGTCCGGTTGGATCCCGATGGCAGCTTTTGGGTCGCTGGCGCTGATGGCCTGGTCCGCTTTGACCCCCGCGTGAAACCCTCCGCGCGGCATTAATCTCCGCGCTGGTACGCCGCGTCAGCTCGGGTCCCGAGAACATCGTCTTCGGGGGAGCCACGGCCGCCGGAGCCTCCCCCCTCCGTCTTCCCCTATGCGCGCAATTCCCTGCAGTTTGATTCGCGGCGCCCACCTACGGCAGCGAAGCCGAAACCCAGTATCAATACCTGCTGGAAGGGGCCGGCAAGGATTGGTCCGCCTGAGGCACAGAAGTGCGCTAACTACAGCAGCCTGGGCCCCGGTTCGTATCGGTTTCGCGTCCGCGCCCACACCATCGATGGCCGCACCAGCGAAGAAGGCGTCTTCAGCTTTACCATCCTCCCGTCCTGGTGCCGGACCACGCTCGCTTACATCGTTTACGGCTTGCTTTTCGTCCTGCTGGCCCTAGGCGCCTGGCGATTCGTCGTCGCCAGTGAGCGCGAAAAGGCCCGCCGCCAAACGGAAGCGCTGGAGGCCAGCGTCGCCGAGCGCACCCAGGAGATTCGCGCCCAGGCTGGCGAGATTCGGCGAACGCGCCGCCGAACTGGCTACCATCAACCGTGTCGCCCAGGCGCTTTCCACTCAGCTCGATATGGACCGCCTGATCCGACTCGTGGGCGAGCAGGTCAGGGACCTTTTTCGTGCCCCGATTGCTTATGTCTCCCTGCTCGACCGCGCCGCTCGATCACCGTCGCGGAGACGGATGAACCGCCGCTCCCCCGGATTCGCGGTTCGCCGCCTCCATTGTCGAACGCGGCGTCGCCGAAATTGTCAACGATTTCCCCTCCGATCCGCGCGCCCTCGGCTATGAACGCGCGATGCAATCGCTGATTTGCGCTCCACTGCGCGCCAAGCAGCGCACCAGCGGCGTCATCACGCTTGCCAACAGCACCGGAGAGCCCTACTCGTCCGTTCATCTGAAGCTGCTCGACACCATCGCCATGCAGAGGCAGACGCTGAAACGCTACCTTCCGCCGCGAGTGGCCGATTTGATCCTGGCGTCGGGCGGATCGTCGCTCATGCAAGGCGTGCTGCAACGCATCACCGTCCTGTATGCCGACATACGCGAGTTCACCAGCATGTCGGAAAAGATGGAAGCGCGCGACATCGTGCAAATGTTGAACGAGTTTTTCACGGCGATGAGCGCCGTGATCTTCCGTTGTAGCGGCACACTGGATTAAGTTCATCGGCGATTGCATTATGGCGCTGTTCGGCGCGCCCATTGCGTCCAGCACGGCGGCCAGCGATGGCTTGCAGGCCGCCATCGGCATGCAGCGTGAGATGGAGGTTTTGAATCGTTCACGGATCGCCCGCGGGCTTCCTCCCTGCCGGATCGGAATCGGGCTGTATTGCGACCGGCCGTGGCCGACAATATCGGATCGGCCGACCGCTTGCAGTACACGGCCATTGGCGATACGGTGAATGTGGCGGCCCGGCTCGTCGCCAAGGCCGGGGCGAAGAAGATTATCGTGTCCGAAGATATGCGCGCCAGCATTTCCCGACTTCGCTGGATTTGAACCGCTCGGCGAGGTGGAATTAAAGGGCCGGGCGAGTAAGATGAATATCTATTCGGCAGGTTGGGCGCCGTCGCCGCAATCGGCGCCGCGAAAGTATGGAAAACGACTTCCGCATTCGCTTAAAGTTTTGGGGAGTCCGCGGCTCTATCGCTACGCCAGTCAGGGAAAACCTCGGTTACGGCGGAAACACCACGTGCATCGAAGTGCGCACGCCAGGGGACGTTCTCATAATCGATGGCGGAACTGGCTTGCGCAACCTCGGCATGAAGTTGCAGCAGGAGTTTGCGGGCGGGAACTGTTCTCTGGCCTTCCTGATGACCCACTTTCACTGGGATCACGTACAAGGGCTGCCTTTCTTCGCACCGCTCTTTTCGCCCTCGACTGAGGTGACTTTTCGCACGACCCGGAGCCCCGAAGAGATCAAAACGATCCTCGGGGGGCAGATGACCGACCCTTATTTTCCCGTCAAGTTCGAACTTTCACCCGCGAAAAAGCATTACGCCTGCGTGAGTTCGGCGTCGTTTCGGCAGGGTGGATTGACGGTTCATCCCTTTCCCCTGAACCATCCCCAGGGCGCTACCGGCTACCGGATGGAGAGCGGTGGCGCGGTGGTCGTTCACGCCAGCGATCTGGAGCATGGCAACCCTCACCTGGACCGGGTGATGCGCGAATATGCCCAGAATGCGGACGTGTTGGTTTTCGATGCGCAGTATACGCCGGAAGAGCATGCGTCGAAGCGCGGGTGGGGCCATAGCACCTGGCTGGAAGCGACGCGGGTCGCCCGGGATTGCCACGTCGGGCAGTTAGTCCTGTTCCATCACGATCCCGGGCACGACGATGCCTTTCTCGACAGCATTGTGAAGCAGGCCAGGCGCCACGTTGAGAACACTGTGGCGGCCAAGGAGGGCGAGGTGGTCGGCGTTTGAAGACGTTTCATGGCGTCCGCCTCTGCGCAGCGCATCGTTGGGATCCTGGCGCGCCGCCAGTATCGCCGGCGCCATCCCGAACATTAGGCCTGTCAGGACGATGGTTTCACAATTAGTGCGACGTAACCCTGCGGAGCGGTTTGCGAATGCCAATGCGTAGTCGAGGACCCCGGCAGCGCAACTCCGCGTGGAAGCGTATAGCACCGCGAGCGGACAGATCGCCAAGAGGTCGGCGGGCAGAACGATCTACTGCATCGTTGAGGACAAGGCGGGGCGAATCTACGCCTGTACGGCGAACGACCGTTTGAATCCCGAGGCGTGCGCCGTCAAACATTTCTCGGTCGCCGACGGCTTGGCGCACGGGGCAATTGATGTCGGCGCTGGGCGACGCCGCCGGCGACCTCTGGTTCGCAACCACCCAAGGCCTGTCGCGGCTGTCTCCCTCGGCGATCGGCCGCCCGCGATCCCGTCGGTGCGGATTCAAGTTTCTGAAGTGTCGGGCGAGAACTTTCGCACAGACGCGATCATAATGCCCGGAGCAATCCCAGACGTCTCCCGTACCTCCATCTGGAAGACATGGAAGACGGTGCGGAAGGAGTTGAAGAATTCATCGATCCGCGACGTGGTAGATTTCCTCGACTATGACGTCCATACGGATGTTTGGATCAATCGCCTGGTCAACAGCATCAGGCAAGGCACTTATGAGCCGGATCTGCCCCGCAGGTTCACGTTCGCCCGAACGCCGTCGCAGTGGATCGCACTACACGCCGCGCTCGCTGACGCAACCCATCGTGGAGGCCGCGCTGGCGCGGGTGCTGAAGAAACTGGGCGAGCGGCCGCGCCCCGAGCAGATCCTGGCTCTCAAAGTGTGCGACCCCGCCATGGGTTCGGGCGCGTTCCTGATGGAAGCCTGTCGGCAATTGGGCGATGCACTGGTCACCGCCTGGCACGTCCATAATGACGCGCCGCCACTACCGCCGGATGAAGACGAACTGCTGCACGCTCGTCGCATCGTGGCGCAACGCTGTCTCTACGGTGTAGACAGGAACGAGATGGCCGCCGACCTGGGCAAAACTCTCGCTCGAGCGAAAGCCCCCGCCGTATCCGCTCGTCCCGGACACGGCGGCCAAGTTTACTCAGACTCGCCAGGTCGCTTTGTTTCTGCGACACGTACTTGTTCTCCTTGTGTTTGGTCCGCCCTGGAACAAGGGCGGATCGGCGGAGTCAAAGCTCGGTCTCCACGGGTGGGATCGCGCGCGTCGCGCGGGCGGCTCGCGTACCACCTGCTGGCTCCCGTGTCTCAACGGGCGACAGGCTGATCATCACTTCCGATTCGACTCTACAATGTGAGCCAAACTGAGGAGCCGTGAACTGATCCGCAGCTTCTCGCGCTCCGCTGCCTCCAAGTTGATTTCGAAACGAACTTTGCCGCCCTCAAGCTTAAAGTTGATGACTACGCTATCCGCGGCGGAAGCATCCGATTCACCAATCGTCAGAATGCCGGGCGTCTTGACCTCCGCAAGGATGGGGAGCGGGCGCTTGTTCTCGGCGGAACTGATAAACAAGATTTGGCACCCAGCTGCCTGGTTGACGACGGAAATATGACGGACGACTAGGGATCGGCCCTCGATTGCCCGGCCGGCTACCGTATCTTCCAGCGAATGACCGAAAGGATTCTGACCTAAAACACAGATCGCCATCGGTTCGTTCGAACTCGCAAAGGTGTTCGAAGGCCATTGCACGAACTTAGCGAAATTGTAAATAAAGGCCGCCTTCACCTGATATTCGTCGAATGGTTGCTCCGGCGATCCGGCGGTAAGACAGTCTCCCAACGCCATGACGAAACCAACCGCAGCGGTGCGGCGGATCGTCGACCCGCGGCGCAAAAAGCTCAGTCTCCGGGCGTAGCTTAGAACCTCCACGTGAATTTGCCGAATATGCTCCGCTCTACAAGCGTGCGACGCACCTCGTACGCATTGTGAAACTCGGCATGCAGAGGGGTGAGCAGGTTCTGTCCGACGACGCTGAATTCGGTAAACTCTCCCATACGCCATGCGAACCGCGTGTCAACCCGGTTATAAGCCGGAACCGCTCCGTCTCCTCCATTCCGCAAGCGTCCGACATGGTCGACGGAGATGTCCCAATCGATGTTCTTGGGCAAATCCAGAGAGGAGCGAATCTGCGCCTGAAATTCCGGTGTGTTGTCCTCATCCTCGGGCACGTTCGTGCCGCCATCGTTGTTCGACGTGGTCAGATGAATCGCGCTGAGACTCGGTGTGAGTCGCCAACGGCGGCTAACACTCCAGGTACACGCGGTTTCCGCGCCGTAAGTATGGGCGCGCGCAATGTACTCGAAAACGTACGGAATCACCAGATGCGGAGGCCCCGGGTCCTGCGTGAAAAATGGGTCCTCAGGGACAACATCCGAAAGGTTGTGGTAGTAACTCGAGAATGTCGCGATGTCCAGAGAGAATCGCTTGTTGACCTGAACGCGATACCCCGCTTCAAAATCGTAGAGTTGCTCGGTTTTGGCGTCGGGATTGCCCAGCACCTCCGCCACGCCAAAACCGCCTCCTTGTGTCGGGAATGTATACTGGTCTACCATGAGATTCGCTTCTTCGCGGCTTGTTTGCACGATCGCCCGGGAGGCGGATACCCAGCCCGCCTGCCGCTGAGTCGGTTGCCAGAGGAGCTTGACACCTGGCTCGTACTCGAATCCTGTATATGCATTGTGCTCAAACTTCGAGCCCAGGGTAAACCAGAGGGAATGGGTTAGGGCAATCTCGTCCTGAATAAACGTGCTGAAAAGACTGTTCGTGCGCGAGAGCGGTACATACGCCTTCCCGTACCCGTCGGCATGGTTGTCCGCCGTAACCCGGTAACCGGCTCCCCACACAATGTCGTTGCGAGCCCCAAACCTCAAATGATGCTGGAAGTCGATGTCCAGGGTATTCAGCGCTTCGTGGACTCCCTCGTCGTAGCGATTGTACCGGTCGAAGTATACCTGCAGGGATGTATCGGAACCGCCAGCCAGCGTGTGGTTCCACCGCGCCAGGAGGTTGCCCGAACCCACGTCGACAGCATCATTAAAGGTTCTCTGAAGCGGCAATTGGTTGGCGAATACTACACTGATCGTCTGTCCCTCGCCGGTCTCAAGAAAATCGCCTTGGACCGTCATGGAATCGTCGGGGGAGAGCGTCCAGTCGGATCGAAAGCCACCGTGCAACATGTGCCAGCCGTCGGCTGCCTCGCTCCGTCCGTCGGAGGCTGTCAGGTTGCCTTGGTTCAGGTAGTCGCCGAAAAACCTGTAGGTCCCGCTCTGGCCGGCTTTGCCGCCGTACTGAGCCAATCCCTGGCCGGTGCTCTGAGAACCCGCGCCCGCACTGACAACTCCGCCTTGGGTGTCCTTGGATGTCTTAGTGATGATATTGATAACGCCATTGACGGCGTTGGCGCCCCAGACCGTTCCCCCCGGTCCGCGAATGACTTCGATGCGGTCGATATCAATCAGCGGGACGTCCAACTGATCCCAGTAGACACCGGAGGTAGTAGGTGTATACACGGTACGGCCGTCAATCAGGACGAGAACCTTGTTGGCGTACCGATCGTTGAAGCCGCGAATACTGATGGCCCAGGCGTTGGCATCGATCTGGGCGACATCCACGCCCGGGACCAATCGCAGGAGATCGGGAATATTGGTGGCGCCGGAGCGGCGAATATCTTCCTGGCCAATCACATAGACTGCCGCGGCGGCCTTTGACAGCTTCTGTTCCTTCCTCGAAACCGAGGTGACCTCAACCTGCATCAAATCTTCGAGGCTGGCATCGGCCAGAGCGCCTGGCAGAGGAGCCTGAGGATGAGCCGACAATGGCGCTAACGGCAATAGAGCGAAGGCGGCGGCGACGCTCAGCTTGCGCCGCGATGCCCGAAATCGGTTGACCGGAGGCTCCATTCCTTTCGTATCCTTGTCGACGAGACGTCCGAGGAACTTCCGCTCCGCTGAGTCTTGTTCCAATACCGTCTGTCGAAACCGCACATGCCGGTGGCCCACGTACTTGCCTCGACGCGAGCTACGTTTCCCGCGATCCGGGGCCGTTGGATGAACTTCGCGATGTATAGCTCACTTTCGTCAAGATGGAGCGTTAGCCCCTCCAAGATGCGTGATGCTGTGGCATTGAACCGCTGAATGGATAGTGCTGCGCCGGCAGAAACTTCTTAAAGGAATCCTTGTGTTTGCCCGAATTTCACCTGCTGGATGCAGCGGCGACGGCGGTCTTGAAATGGTATCGAAGCACTCCGCGCTTATGCTGTGTTGGCGTAGGCGTTTGGCGGGAATTCGTTAGGTGTGGAACGAAGGACTGTTGTTGTGCGATTGGTCGCTTGCGTCACGGATGGATCAGGTCTCGCCACATTGCCATCAGCGGTGCCATTTCGTCCGCGCGCAACCAGGTCAACCCGCCCGCTCCTTCGGTCTGCGAGTAGGCCAACCTGTTACGCGGTTCCGATCACCGCTGCAAGTAAAAGCGGCTCCGGCTCACGACTTGTTATGTACGATTTATGTACGATGAGGGGAGACGCTATGGCGGGCCTTGGCGGCGCGAGGAAGGCGCGCCCCCTTTGCGCTTCGGGTGCTGCGGGTTGGAGATCCTCGATTGAGAACGTGTGGGCTGCCGCAGCTTCCGTCCGGACGAGCGCCACACATTGCCGCCCGGCTCATTTGCCCGAACAGATGTGGCCGGCTGCGCAGACATTTTTCCCACGATGGCGGAGGCCATTCGGACGTTGGCGCCACACATAAGTTGGCTTCAAGACCTCGATTTGGGGGCAGTCCCTGTGCGAAGAAAAGGAGGGAATGGCGATGAGAAACGCAAACGAGAGACTGACTGGACGGTGGAGGGACATCTGCCTCCTCGCCCTAGTTGTGACGTCAGTGGCAGCCTTGCAGGCGCAGAATACGCCGGCCTCGCCACAAGCGGTACAGTTCCAAGTCCTGGCGGACTTCGACGGGACTGACGGCTCTGGCCCGGGAGCCGATCTACAGGCCGTAATGCAGGGGCCGGACGGGAACCTGTACGGGGCAGCGGAAGGCGGCGGCGCATATAATAACGGCGTCATCTTCAAGCTGACCCCGGAGGGCACGCTGACAACGCTGTACAGCTTTTGTCCCCAACCCGACTGCGCTGACGGGCAATATCCGGGCACGCCCGTGCTGGGCCCCGACGGCGCCTTCTACGGAACAACCGGCTATTACGGAGCCTTCAACGCGGGCACGTTCTTCCGGCTTACGCTGGAGGGCGAACTCACGACCCTCTACAACTTCCCGAATGGCTCCTACAATCGGGGGATCACCTTGGGCATCGACGGGAACTTTTACGGAACCACAGCAAGCGGCGGGGCGAACGGCCAAGGGACGGTTTTCAAG
>Ga0302324_100001094_pt1 | contig 66904 bp, 58 predicted proteins | sample Palsa_T0_1_FD_201949 | JGI IMG/M metagenome (GOLD analysis project Ga0302324, IMG submission 201949) | Peat permafrost microbial communities from Stordalen Mire near Abisko, Sweden - Palsa_T0_1 | ecosystem: Environmental > Terrestrial > Soil > Palsa > Peat permafrost | place: Sweden: Abisko...
GAACCGTCAATCCTGGCCCCACCGAGTTGGCGATATCGGCGCGCTAGTCTGTCAATGAACTTCGTCGCGGTTTTTGTTGTGCGTTACTCGTCAACCGCAACGTGCTGACCGCCGCCGCCGCCAGAGCGAAGCCCGCCGCGATGAAAAGCGCCACGTTGGTCGCATGACCGGGAAAGCGGCTGAACAGTAAAGCCACCAGGGCTGCACCGACCGTTTGCCCCAGAAGCCGGGCGGTTCCCAACATCCCGCTCGCGCCGCCGCTGCGTTCGCGCGGTGCGGCTGACAGCATCGCACGATTGTTAGGAGACTGGAAAAAGCCGAAACCCAAACCGCACAGCGTCATGCGCCAGGCAACGTCGGGAAAACTCGGATGTTGCGGCAGGTAGGCAAGGGCGAGCAGGCCGAGAGCGAAAAAAACCAGACCGATGCCGCCCAAAAGGCCCGCGGGATAGCGATCTGCCAGACGTCCCGCGATGGGCGCCGCGACAACGATGGCAAGAGGCCACGGCGTGATGAGCAGGCCCGTCTGAACGGCGGAATAGCCGAACTCGGACTGCATACGAAACGGCAGAGCGACAAGCGCGAGCATCTGCGCGGCGAAAGAGAGGATCGATGTACAGACGGACAGGGTGAAGATCGGAATGCGCAGCAGATCGATCGGCAGCAACGGCGAAGTACGAGACAGTTCGCGCCGCACGAGCAGATAGGCGCACGCAGCCGCCACCGTCATCTCGATTGCGACCAACCGCGCGGCCTCGCCATGTCCCGCCGCATCGATCCCCACGATCAAAAGACCGAAGGTGACGGCGCTGAGGATCGCACCCAGAACATCGAACGGATGTGATCCGCGTGCGGTCTCCGGGAGTGCCCTTATCCCGATCGCGCATGCTGCGATGCCTATAGGAACATTGACGGCGAACAGCCAGGGCCAGGTCGCGACAGCGAGAATTCCACTTGCGATCGTGGGACCCGCGGCAGCGGAGATCGCCACCACGACCGCGTTGATTCCGATGCCGCGCCCAAGCATACGCGCAGGATAGATGAACCGGATCAGCGCCGTGTTGACGCTCATGATCCCCGCGGCGCCGAAGCCCTGGAGCACGCGCGCCAGAGCCAGCATCAACAACGAATGAGACAACGCACACGCGAGCGAGGCGACGGTGAACAGCGCGAGGCCACAAAAATAGACCCGTCGATAGCCGACGATATCGCCGAGCGACGCGAGAGGAAGCAGCGAAATGGTAATCGCGAGCTGGTATCCGTTTACGACCCAGATCGAAAAAGCGGAACTGACGTGCAGATCACGCGCAATCGTCGGCAGCGCGATATTGGCGATGGCGCCGTCCAACACCGCCATGACGATCCCAAGCCCGATCGTCACGATCGCCCAATAACGCTTCGGCGTCGGCATGCCGTCGGGATGATGCGTCATGTCTGCTCTGGAGTTGGCGCAGCTCGCCCAGTTGCGTCATTAAATATGTAATGCGTGTCCCAAAGTTCGCAACGCCGTTTCGTGGAAGGCCTCGCTGAGCGTTGGATGGACATGGATCGTACCGGCGATATCCTCAAGTACGGCGCCCATTTCCAGCGCGAGCGCGAATTCGCCCGACAGTTCCGATACATGCGCACCGACGGCCTGAATCCCAAGGATGCGATGATCGTCGCGCCGCGCCAGCACGCGCACGAAACCGCCATCGTCCGCAGCGTCCATTGAAAGAGCGCGGCCATTGGCCGAGAAAGGAAACATTGCGGTCATGATTTCTTTACCCTGGGCGGCCGCGTCGCTCGGCAACAGACCCGCACTCACGATTTCGGGTTCGGTAAAGCAGACGGCCGCAATGGCGACCGGATCGAACCGCCGTTTGTGCCCGGCGATGATCTCAGCCACCATCTCGCCTTGCGTCATTGCCTTGTGCGCCAGCATGGGCTCACCCACGAGATCGCCGATCGCCCAGACATTCTTCATCGACGTGCGGCACTGGTCGTCGACCCGGACGAAGCGGCCATCCATATCGACCGCGATGTTCTCGAGCCCCCAACCTTGGGTGGCGGGCTTTCGGCCCACCGTGACGAGAACCGCATCGGCCGGAAGTTTCTGCGTTTTTCCATCCTTCGTTTCGATAACCAGTGCCTGGGATTCTTTGTCCGTCGCCAATTCCTTTGCCTTCGCACCCAGGTGAAGGGCGACGCCGGCACGTTCCAGCCATTTGCGCACCGGCTCGACCAGCTGCGCATCATAAAGCGGCAATATGCGATCCAGAGCTTCAACGACGGTGACATGTGCGCCCAACTTGCGCAGCGCGATACCGAGTTCGAGGCCGATATAGCCGGCGCCGACAACGACAAGCTTCTGCGGTAACACCGCAAGTGACAGCGCCTCGGTCGAGGATTTGACAACACCGCCGAACGGCAGAAACGGCAGTTCGATCGGGACCGATCCATTGGCGAGGATGACATGTTCGGCCGTTACGGTGACGGGCTCGCCTTTGCCGGAGACCGTGCATGTTTTGCCGTCGGAAAAATTCGCCCAACCTTCGAGCACGCGCACCTTGGCGCGTTTGAGAAGTGCGGCCACGCCACCGCTCAGCTTGCCGACGATGCCTTCCTTCCAGCGCACCAGATCCGGCATGTCGAGCGCGGGGCCAGAGCCAAGCGAAATGCCGTGCCGACCCTTGCCCATCGCGGCATGCGTCATCGTCTCGAATTCGCCGGCAACATGGATCATCGCCTTGGAAGGGATGCAGCCCCGGACCAGGCAGGTGCCGCCGAGCCTGTCGCTTTCGACAAGAACCGTGTCGAGACCAAGCTGTCCCGCGCGGATCGCCGCCACATAGCCGCCCGGCCCTCCGCCGATGACGAGGACCTTAGTCTTGATCGTGTCAGGCATGGTCATTCCATAAAAAGCGTTGCGGGGTGTTCCAGCAGGTTCTTGAGACGCTGAATGAATTCGGCTGCGTCGTAGCCGTCGACCACGCGATGATCGAATGACGACGACAGGTTCATCATCTTTCGCACCACGATCTGACCGCTTCGCACGACGGGCCGCTCGACGATCGCATTGGGCCCGATGATGGCAACCTCGGGGTGATTGATCACAGGCGTCGTCACGAGACCTCCAAGGGCGCCGAGACTCGTGATCGTGATCGTGGAGCCGGACAGATCTTCGCGGCCGGCTTTGCCTTCGCGCGTGAGCGCTGCAAGACGCGCGACTTCGGACGCGGCTTGCCAGACATCGAGTGCTTCCGCGTGACGCACCACCGGCACGATAAGACCATTTGCAGTTTGTGTGGCGATGCCGATATGGACCGGCGCATAACGATGCACGACACCCGTATCGTCATCGAAACGTGCGTTGATCTGCGGATAGGACGGCAGGAGACGCACGAGCGCCCGCATGAGGAACGGCAGTAGCGTGAGCTTGGGCTGGTGGGCGCCTTTGGACGCATTGAGGTGGACACGCAACGCTTCAAGCTCGCTCATATCGATTTCCTCGACATAGGCGAAATGCGGGATACGACGTTTGGCCTCCTGCATTTTTTCAGCGATCTTGCGCCGCAGACCGATCACCTTGATTTCGTCGACGCCATCGCGTTTTGCGTATCCGCCGCGCGCGGCAGGCGCATGGCCGCCCGACGCGATATAGGCGTCCAGATCGGCGTGGTCGATGCGCCCACCGGGTCCCGAGCCGGGCACGAATTGCAACGAGATCCCCAGTTCCTGCGCGCGCTTGCGTATCGCGGGCGAAGCGAGCGGTCTGGCATCCGTCGCACGTGCCACAACAACCGAGCGAACGGCTTCTTGCGGCTTTTTCGCCGGTAAATCCCTCGCGGCTTTTTTTTCCTCGCTCACAGGAGGCGCTGGCGGCGATGCGGGCTGTTTCGCAGATTTCGTCTTCGCAGTCGGCGCGTCCTGGCTTTTGACGTTTCCGCCGCCTTCGACTTCAAGTTCGACGAGAGGCGCGCCGACGACGGCCATTGCGCCCGGTTCGCCATGCAGCGACACCACGACACCCGTGACCGGAGACGTCATTTCGACCGTCGCTTTGTCGGTCATCACATCGACGAGTTGTTGGTCTTCTTCGATGCGGTCGCCGACGGCGACATGCCAGGCGACGATTTCCGCCTCCGCCGTGCCTTCACCCACATCGGGCAGCTTGAAGATATAGCGACCCATCTCAAACTCCCATCGTGCGGCGCATTGCATCGACGACGCGCCCCGGTCCCGGAAAATACTGCCACTCGAAGGCATGCGGATAGGGCGTGTCCCAGCCGGTCACGCGCTCGATCGGCGCTTCGAGGTGATAGAAGCAATTCTCCTGCACGAGCGCAGCAAGCTCGGCGCCGAAGCCGCTGGTACGGGTTGCTTCATGCACGATGACGCAACGTCCCGTCTTTTCGACGGAGCGTATGATTGTTTCCACGTCGAGCGGAACAAGCGTGCGCAGATCGATGATTTCGGCATCAATGCCACTGTCCTCGGCCGCGGCGAGCCCCACATGCACCATGGTGCCGTAGACAAGCATGGTCAGGTCGCCACCTTCGCGAACGATCGCCGCCTTGCCTAGAGGAACAGTGTAGTAGCCGTCGGGCACGTCGCTCGCCGGATGCTTGGACCAGGGCGAAACTGGCCTGTCATGATGGCCGTCGAAAGGCCCATTGTAGATGCGTTTCGGTTCCAGAAAGATAACGGGGTCGTCGTCCTCGATGGCGCTGATCAGGAGTCCCTTCGCGTCGTAGGGTGTCGAGGGGATGACGGTCTTAAGACCTGCGACGTGAGTGAACAGCGCCTCCGGGCTCTGGCTGTGCGTCTGGCCGCCGAAAATCCCGCCGCCATAGGGCGTGCGTACCGTCATCGGCGCCCAGAAATCGCCCGCGGAGCGATAGCGCAGCCTCGCGGCCTCCGACACGAGCTGATCGAACGCGGGATAGATGTAATCCGCGAATTGAATCTCGACGACCGGACGCAACCCGTAAGCGCCCATTCCGACGGCGACACCCACAATGCCGCCTTCGCCGATGGGCGTATCGAAGCAGCGCGTGATGCCGTGCTTTTTTTGCAGACCGTCGGTGGCGCGGAACACGCCGCCGAAATATCCGACGTCTTCGCCGAAGACCAGCACATTCGGATCGCGCGAAAGCATCACGTCCATCGCGGAATTGAGCGCCTGAATCATGTTCATCGTGGCCACGATCAGACTCCCAATTCCTGGCGTTGGCGCCGCAAATTCCAGGGCATATCCTTGTAGACGTCTTCGAACATCGTTTTCACGCTGGGCAGGGAACCGCTGCCCAGCGTACCGAAGCTTTCTGCTTCCTTGTTGGCGGCGCGAACCTGTTCGACGGCGTCCTTTTCCGCCGCCTCATGCCGTTCGTCCGACCATTCGCCCAAGGCAATGAGATGCGACTTCAGCCGCAGGATCGGATCGCCGAGCGGCCATTCCTTCCCCTCATTCGAAGGGCGATACCGGCCCGGATCGTCGCTGGTGGAATGCCCTTCCACGCGATAGGTATAGTGTTCGATCACGGTGGCGCCGAGATTGGCGCGGGCGCGTTCCGCCGCCCATTGCGTCGCCGCATAGACGGCGAGGAAATCGTTTCCGTCGACACGCAACCCAGGAAGGCCGAAACCGATGGCACGCGCGGCGAAGGTGGACTGCTCACCGCCGGCGATGCCCTGAAAGCTCGAAATCGCCCATTGGTTGTTGACCACGTTGAGGACGACCGGCGCGCGATAGACCGAGGCGAAATTGAGCGCATGGTGAAAATCGCCTTCCGCCGTCGAGCCTTCGCCGATCCAGCTGGCTGCGATGCGATCGTCGCCCTTGTATGCCGACGCCATCGCCCAACCCACAGCCTGGCTGAACTGCGTGCCGAGGTTGCCGGAGATGGAAAAGAAGCTGTGATCGCGGCTCGAATACATGATGGGAAGCTGGCGGCCTTTGAGCGGATCGCGCTCGTTCGAATAGACCTGATACATCATCTCGACCAGCGGATAGCCGCGCGCGATGAGAATGCCCTGCTGGCGATAGCTGGGAAAACACATGTCGTTGCGGTCGAGCGCGAAAGCCTGGGCGACGGAGACCGCCTCCTCGCCCGTGGATTTCATATAGAACGACGTCTTGCCCTGCCGCTGGGCGCGATACATGCGGTCGTCATAGGCGCGCGTCAGAAGCATCGCTTTCAGGCCACGTCGAAGCACCTCCGGATCGAGCCGCGGATTCCACGGCCCCACCGCATTGCCGTCATGGTCGAGCACGCGGATGAGCGCATAGGCGAGTTCGGAAATCTCGCGAGGCGGCACATCGGCCTCGGGCCGCTTCACGCTGCCCGCCTCCGAAATGGCGATACGGCTGAAATCGGGCGGATCGCCCGGCCTATTGTGAGGCTCCGGAACGTGCAGGCTGAGCGGTTTCTGGTTCTTCATCGCGAGGAAATCCATTGATCAAATTGGGTAGACAATTGGCGCGCGCTGACTATAGCAGGGCTGACTTCTGCAAAGACGCTGATATCCGTGGCCATGAGCCGTCGTCAACAATTCGCGGCGCCCCCCGCGTGGTTGCATTGGTACGATGTCTCGCTTGCGTGGAACGCAACAAAACAAGCGGAAACGGCGGCAACCCGACAGGACCTGTTCGTTCGGCAGCGGGTCGGCAGCACAAAAGAGCGCTCGCGTTGCGGACGCTTATTCGGGTCGCGATGGCGACTGAGCGATCTGCACGCGGCGAACGGCGCGTTGGCGAAAAATAATTTAAGACTGCGCGCCTTCACTTGCGTGCGTTCCCTCTCCGTTCTGTAATGGCGCTCGCCAAGCTGCGCGGGCTGAACCCGGATTTGGGGCTGCCTCTGCACAACTGTCGCGTTCGGGGGGACAATGTCGTCGCGCTACAATCTGGTTGCCGGGCAGAGCGTCGAGCGCATCGCCGCACTGAGCGACGGGGTGTTCGCTGTCGCCATGACGTTGCTGGTGCTCGACTTGCATGCTCCCGCCGCGCAGGCGATCCACAGCGAGCAGGGTCTGTGGCAAGCGCTGGCGGCGTTGAAACCGGGGCTCCTCACCTATCTCATGAGCTTTCTCACGCTCGGCATTTTCTGGGTCGGCCAGCAGACGCAGATCAACCAATTCGCCCGGGCGGACAGGAACCTTGCCTGGATCCATATCGCCTTCCTTTTCATCGTAACGCTGTTGCCCTTTTCGACTTCGCTGCTCGCCGCCTTCATCGCCTATCGCACGGCGTTGCTCCTCTATTGGGCGAATATCTTCCTGTTCGGCGCAGTTCTGTTCGCGAGCTGGCGCTATGCCAGGCACGCGGGCCTCGTGAAGCCGGACGCGCCGGACGACATCGACCGCTCAATCGAACGCCGGGTCGTCATCGCGCAAACCTTTTATGTGTTCGGCGCCGCATTGTGCGTGTTCGACACCTATTGGAGTATCGGCTGCATCGTGCTCGTCCAGCTTTATTATGCGATCGCGCCGCATGCGGGTTGGTTCCGGCGCGCCAAATGAGCATCATTGCCGCCATGGATATAAGTGCAGCCCTCGCGCGAAACGAGATTTTTGCCGCGCTGCCGGCCGCCAGCCGCATTGCGCTCGCATCTGTGGGTTATCCGATCCAACTTGAGAAGGGTAAACAACTCTTCGCGCGCGGCGACCCATCGGATTGCGTATTCGTGGTTATGACGGGCGAATTGGAAGTCACGCGCGCTTCCCCGGACGGGCAGGAAATCTTGCTCGCACGACTCACGCAAGGCGCTTTGATCGGCGAGATGGGCATTCTCGACGGTTGCAGCCGCTCAGCCGACGCCGTTGCCCGGCGACGTACCAATGTATGGCGCATAGGACGGCAAGCCATATTGCAGGCGCTCAAGGACGAACCCGATGCCGCGCTGGCGCTTTTGAAACTGCTCGCCCAGCGCCTGCGCAACACAAACGCCGTACTTCACCGCACCGCTGCTCTGGATCTGGGCGGTCGACTGGCCCGCCTGCTGCTCGATGAGAGTGGAACGGGCAATATCACGCTTTCCCAATCCGAGATGGGCCGTTTGATCGGCGCTTCCCGCGAGCGCGTCAACCGTAAACTGGTGGAATGGCGGCACAAAAGATGGATTGCGTCGGGCCCTGCAGGCATCGTCGTCCAACGGCCACAAGCTTTGATGGCCCTTTGCGAACCTACTGTTAATTTGTAAGCCGCAAGGACGTTGACCAGGTCGATCCGGTCGTTTGCAACGAGATATTTGCTATAGTGCTGATCTGCCGTTCGGCTTTCGCATGGCGGGTTTCGACTGGAGGCTGACCGATTTGAAGCGCAAGCTCGCGGCGATTCTCGTAGCGGATATCGCGGGTTACAGCCGCCTCATGGGCATCGACGAGACGGGAACGCATCTTGCGTTCAACGGCCATCTGAACGAACACATCGTTCCGACCATCGCGCGGTTCAATGGGTGTCTCGTCAAGACACTCGGCGATGGAATCCTGGTCACATTCGAGAGCGCGGTCGACGCTGTGCAATGCGCCGACGCTCTCCAGAACGGACTGATAGAGCGGAACATGTCCGTGCCGCCCGACCGACAATTGCGCTTCCGCATGGGCATTAATCTCGACGACGTCATGCTCGACGGTGGCGATGTGTTCGGCGACGGCGTCAACATCGCTGCCCGCATACAATCGCTGGCCGACCCGGACGCAATATTGGTTTCGCACAGCGTGATGCAATACGCCAAGGGCAAGGGGACGATCGCGTTCGAGGATCTGGGCGAGCATCGCGTCAAGAACATTTCCGAGCCGGTCCGGGTTTTCCGGGCGACAAAAATCCAGGCGAATTTCGGCATGCTGCGGAAATCGGGCGCGGGCGATTCCGCCAATCCCTCCATCGCGGTCCTGCCCTTCGTCAATATGGGCGGCGATCCGGAACAGCTTTATTTCACCGACGGAATCATCGAAGATATCATCACCGAGCTGTCGCGCTTCCGCACCATCTCCGTCATTGCACGCAATTCTTCGTTCCGCTACCGCGACAAAGCCATCGACGTGAAGCAGGTCGCCCGGGAGCTCAGCGTTCAATTCGTAGTAGAAGGCAGCGTGCGCAGATTCGACCGGCGCGTGCGTATCGCCGTTCAACTCATCAACGCCGATACGCGCCGCAACGTCTGGGGCGATCGCTACGACGTGGAGCTTTCCGATATTTTTGAGGTCCAGGACGATATTGTACGCCGCATCGCCGCCGTTCTGGTTCCTAAAATCGAAATGGAATCGTTGGAAATGGCCAGACGGAGGCCGACGGAACATGTGCGCGCCTACGATTCCTATCTGCGCGGCAAGACCGCTCTCTATGCAGCGCGCGACGGCGAAGGAATAGCCCGGGCGCGGTGCTATTTCGAGGAAGCCATTGCGATTGATCCTGAATTCGCCAGTGCCTATTGTTATCTGGCGGGGATTGAAAACAACCTGACAATGTATTCCGCAGCTGGCACTTCCCTGGCGCCCTTCCGCGACCGCGCCTGGCATCTCGCATTGAAGGCGGCTTCGCTCGACGAGAACAATTCCCACCTGCATATTTGTCTTGCCTGGTGCCATCTGTGGCGACGCGAGTTTCAAGCCGCGCGGAAGCATCTCGATATCGCGGCGCGGCTGAATCCGAACGATGCGGACCGCGCTGTCGATTGCGGAACGACCTTGATGTATCTCGGTGAACCGGAAGCGGCGATTGCGGCGATCACGACCGGCATGCGCCTCAACCCTTTTCACCCCGACGGGTATCTCGCCGATCTCGCGGAGGCCTATTTCGTGGCGCGGCGTTACGACGACATGATCGAGATCGCGGAAAAAATCGTACCGCCTTCGCCGCGCTTTGCGGCCTGGAAGGCGGCCGCATACGCCTGCTTGGGGCGTCTGGTCGACGCCCGGCGCGAGGCCGATATTTTCGTCACGGGCGTCAAGACAATCTGGGGCGGCGAACCTTCGGCCGGGCCGGCGGACTATGTCGCCTGGTTGCTCGAATTCAGCCCTTTCCGGCGGCAGCAGGATTTGGACCATTTGGTTGAGGGACTGCGCGCGGCGGGGCTCGACAGCGCGCGCGAAGACTTTTCTCCCGCGCCATGGGACAACAAAGAACAGATTGTTGCCTTTTATAAAGGGTCGGATAAGATAAAATAACAGAGAGGGTGGGAAGGGGCCATGGCCAGATCGACAAAATCGGGTTCGCCGCAGGAACCCTTTTATTTGATTGTGCGAGACAAGCGAGGCAACATTTACTTTGTCTCGCCCGACAGGCTTGGATCGCCAATCCAACAAACACATGAAATCAGGAAAGCAATCGATGCCTATAGCGACAAGACCCACGTGGACTTTGCCGCTATCGTTTCGGGAACAGATCTGATTGTTGGCGTCTGCCGGAATTCCGGCGGGCACCCCAACAGAAAGAAGCCGCCTCGCCCGCCACGTCCTCGGCGTAAGCTCATCCCCCGGCTGCCAGAAATAGAGGAATGACGTGCAAAGGACCTGAAGCGCGAAAGTCATTCTGGCGCGGCACGCACAGAACAATTTCACCGGCCGAAACGCTGGAGCGGTTTGGTCGGCATGCTGCTGGGCTTGGAATCACACGCCTCGCCAACGTGACCGGTCTCGACTACCTCCGCGTTCCCGTCTTCATGGCTGTTCGCCCGAATTCGCGTTCTCTCTCTGTGTCGCAGGGTAAGGGACTCGACGAGGCGAGTGCGCGCGTTTCCGCTTTCATGGAATCGGCGGAGCTTGCACACGCCGAAAACATCGAGTGGCCTCGCAGGACCGCTTCCTATGACTCGCTGCGATCGCAAGAGGCAGTGGCAGATCCGAGACTACTTTCGCGCATCGCAGGCAATCGCTTCAGGGCGGAGCGCAAAATTCCGTGGATCGAAGGCGACGAACTCGTCGGCGGTGGAAAAATCTGGGTTCCTTTCGATTGCGTCAACACCGACTATACCATCCCTGCGTCGTTCGATTGCGGCTTTGTGCGTGACAGCAACGGACTCGCATCCGGGAACAACCGGCCGGAGGCAATTTGCTGCGGCCTCTACGAAGTCATCGAGCGCGACGCCGAGAATCTGTGGCGCTTGCGTAGCGGCGGCGCGCGCGTCGCCTTCCGGCTTCTCCTCGCGAGCGTGACCGATCCCGATTGTCGCGCACTGATCGATCGGCTCGCGATGAACGATATGAAGGTCGCTGTCTGGGATATAACGAGCGATATCGGAATCGCGAGCTTTCTTTGCCGGCTGCGCGAAGCACCTCACAATCGGCGGTCGGCGCATGGCGCGTTCTGGGGTAGCGGTTGTCATCTGAATCGAGGCGTAGCGCTGTCGCGCGCCATAACAGAGGCAGTTCAGTCCCGCCTGACCTATATTGCGGGTTCTCGCGACGATCTGCTTGAGGAAAACTATGGCAAACTGCATGACGGCACGCTTTTCGATCTGGTTCAGGATCTATGGGAGGAACAGGCGGGAGGCCGCCGCTTCGACGATATTTCAAGTACGGACAACGCCGCATTCGAAGACGATCTCGAAGAAATATTCAGACGGCTTGCCGGCGTGGGACTTCGCGAGGTCGTCGCCGTCGACCTGACCAGCGAACGCTTTGAAATTCCCGTCTTGCGCATAATTGTCCCGGGCCTCGAGGGGAGCAGCGAGCACCGGGGCATTGTGCTGGGACGCCGCGCGCGGGCGCTGGCACGATCATGACACGACGGGCCGCGATCTTTGTCGGCCCTTCGCTGACGCGCGCCGATCTCGCGTCCCGCAAAGGTTTTTGCTGGCTGCCGCCCGCCGCCCAAGGGGACATCTACCGTATCGCGCTCGCAAAACCGCCGGCGATCGGCCTCATCGATGGCCGGTTCGAAACGATCCCGGCTGTCTGGCATAAGGAAATTCTATGGACGCTTCGACAAGGCATCCGCGTCTATGGCGCAGCGAGCATGGGCGCCTTGCGTGCGGCGGAGCTCGCTTCCTTCGGAATGATCGGCGTGGGTGCCATCTTCGAAGATTTCCGGTCCGGGTGCCTGGAAGACGACGACGAAGTCGCGCTGATTCATGGGCCGAAGGAACTCGGATACAGATCATTGAGCGAAGCAATGGTCGATATTCGTACGACGCTCGAAGCTGCGCAGGCAGCGGGTATCATTTCGCGGCGGACAATGGATGCATTGCTGCGAATCGCCAAATCGTCGTTTTTCAAAGAGCGAAGCTGGGACCGCATATTCCAGCAGGCCACCCGAAATCGCATCTCAAAGAGTCAACTATCGAAATTGGCGCGATGGCTGCCCGCCAACCGCATCGAGCGCAAGCGCATGGATGCGCTCGCCATGCTCGATACCATGAGCCGCGATCTTATTTTATCGCCGCCGTCGCTTCGCGTCGAATTCGACTTTCAGCACACGGTCTATTGGCAGCAATTGATCGATGCCAATCGGCAATGAAACAGGACGTCCTCGGACTCGCGTTCCGGCCGCGGAGACATCGTCTTTGGAGAAGATGTCTCCGCCGGGCCGGAACATGCGCGGAACAGTTTCGGCCACCTAGTTCTGCGCCACCTTGTACAATGTACGCTCGCCATAGAGCTCGGCGACGGCGGGCTGAGGCAGCGACGCAACTGCGCGATCCATGCTGCTCTTGACGCAGCTGGCATAGAGCCCATGGCCCTTCAGATCGCGGATGTCGGGCTCCGAGCCGCATATTTTGCGCGAAGCGGCTTCGATCCGGCCGAGAAGAGCCCGCGCTCCGGCTTCGCTGGCAACGTTGAGATCGCCATAGCTGACGACGATCTGCATTTTCGGGCTCGAAGCTCCGCCAGCCTGGGCCGAGGCCGCAGCGGCTGCGAAAGTGGCAAATGCAAATGCATAAACGATGGAACGGTTCATTGGATGTCTCCTGTTTGCGTGTCGTCGCGCGATTGCGACGCTGTTTTTTTAGGAGCTTGAACAGTTCTACGCTGTGACACGCGTCACAGTAAAAAATGGACGCTGTGCGGCGTCGGAAGGTCGGTATGGCCGCGGCGCGATTGACTCTCCCGTCCCTGTTTTGCATACTAGAACATAACAGGAACAAATACCAAGCCCATGATCCTGCCGGCACAAAAACTGGCCCGTCTGCGCGCCTCCGTCGCTCTGCTCGAAGCCGTGGAAGGCACCGCGAAACCGCGCGTTTCTCTGGGCCACAAAGCAGCCGATGCCGCTCTGGCGGGCGGCATAGCCTTGGGCGCCCTGCATGAAGTGTTCGCCGGCGGCGTGGGCGACACTGGCGCGTCTTCCGGCTTCGCGCTGGCGCTCGCGCTCTGCGCCGGCCGCGCCAGGCCGGGCCTGCTCTGGATCCGGCAGGATTTTTCCGCGCTGGAAGCCGGCGAGATTTCCGCGACCGGCCTGCTCGAACTGGGCCTCGATCCCGACCGCCTCCTGCTCGTGCGCGTGGCGGATGCGGCCGGGCTGTTGCGGGCCGCGGCGGAGGGTCTCACCTGTGCGGGCCTGGGGGCGCTCATCCTCGAATTTCATGGCGAATCCCGCCTGTTCGATCTGGCGCTGAGCCGGCGTCTCACCCTGGCGGCTCAGCGGCAAAACGTGACGGCCATTTTCCTCCGGCATGGCGCGGAACCGGAGGCGAGCGCCGCCGAGACGCGCTGGCTCATCCGCGCCGCGGCGTCGCCCGCGCATACGGAAGATTGGGGCAAGCCTGTCTTCGACGCGCAGCTGACGCGCAACCGGCACGGCAGAACCGGGCAATGGATCATGGAGTGGAACGCCGATGACATATGCTTCCGTGACAGAGGCGCGGCGCATCCTCGCGCTGTGGCTGCCGCTGTTGCCTGTCGAACGGCTGCAACGGCAGACGCGCACAGACGATACGGCTGACACGCCGTTTGTGCTCATCGCCAAAGTGGACAATGCCATGCACCTGTCCGCGGCGGATTCGTGCGCCCTGCGGCTCGGGCTTCGCATCGGCATGGCGCTGGCCGATGCGCGGGCGATGATTCCGGCACTCGTGGCGGTCGAAGCCGATTTCGCTGCCGACGCAAAGCTGCTCGCAGCGATCGCCGATTGGTGCGAGCGCTTCTCGCCTTTCGTCGCGCTCGCGCCGCCGCATGGCCTGTCGCTCGATGTGACAGGTGTCGCGCATCTGTTCGGCGGCGAGGCCCGGATGCTGGCGCAGATCCGTGAGGAATTCCGGGCGCAGGGTTTCTCGCTGCAACTCGCATTGGCGGGAACCGCCGCGGCGGCGCATGCGCTCGCCCGTCATGCCAATGGCGTCATCGCAGCGCCCGGCGAAGACGCACAAGCTGTCGCGTTTTTGCCCATTACAGGCCTGGGTGCCGATTCGGCGGTCCTCCATGGCCTGCGTCGCGCCGGCCTCAAGACCATCGGGCAGGTGGCGGCGCGCGCGCGGCCCGAACTCACCGCGCGGTTCGGCCTCGCTTTCGTCCATCTTCTCGACCGCGTTCTGGGCAAAGCCTGTGCGCCCATCTCGCCACGCACACCGCTCCCCGCCTGCATGGCCGAGTGGCGCTTCGCCGAACCCGTCGTCACCGAAGAAGTGATTGCCGCCACGCTGCTCGCGCTCGCCACGCGGCTAAGCGAGGTGCTGGAAAAACGCGGCGAAGGCGCGCGTGCTGTCGAAGCCTGCTTCTTCCGCGCCGACGGCCGGATGCGCCGCATCGGCATCGAAACGGGAAGGCCCACGCGCGACCCCGCCATGCTCACACGGCTGTTGCGCGAAAGGCTGGATTCGCTGGCCGATCCGCTCGATGCCGGTTTCGGTTTCGATCTCATCCGCCTCGGCGCCGGCCGCACGCAGACCCTTTCTCCGCAGGCGACAAGTTTCGACGACCGGGAAAGCGAACAGGCGGACATCGCCGCTCTCGCGGATCGTCTCGCCGCGCGCTTCGGCGCACATAATGTTTTGCGCGCTCAGCCGCAGGACACGCATATTCCCGAAGCCGCCGCTATCCTCGGGCCCGCGCAACACAGCATCCCGCGCAAGGTCCAGTGGCACGCGACACGCTTGCCGGGCGAAGCGCCGCGACGACCTCTGCGCCTGTTCGCGCGCGCCGAACCCATCGAAGTAATGGCGCAGGTGCCCGACGGACCGCCGCTGCGCTTCCGCTGGCGCCGCGCCTTGCATCGCGTGGCCCAGGCCGAGGGCCCCGAGCGGATCGCGATGGAATGGTGGCGCGTAAACGATGCGCAGCCCACGCGCGACTATTTTCGTGTCGAAGACGAGGAAGGCCACCGTTTCTGGCTCTATCGCGACGGCCTCTATCACCGCGAGACGCTGGAGCCCAACTGGTTCGTGCACGGACTTTTTGCATGAGCGCCTATACCGAGCTCGCCGTGACGACAAATTTCTCGTTCCTGCGCGGCGCTTCCCACCCGAAGGAATTTGTCGAAAGCGCGCAGCTTCACGGGCTCGCCGCCATTGGAATCGCCGACCGCAATACGCTGGCGGGCGTCGTGCGCGCCTATGATGCGATGGAGCGGCTGGAAGGAGAAAAGCCCAAACTTCTCGTCGGCAGCCGCCTCGTCTTCAGGGACGGCACGCCCGACATTCTTGCCTATCCGCAGGACCGCGCGGCTTACGGTCGGCTCTGCCGCCTGCTCACCGTGGGAAAAATGCGCGCGGAAAAAGGCGAGTGCGACCTCATGCTGGACGATCTGCTCGAATGGGAGGATGGCATGCTGCTGGCCGTCATCCCGCCGGCGCGACTGGACAAGGATCCCTCGAAAAACCTTGCTGCAACGTTGACGCGGCTTGCGGAGCGGGTGCCGGATCGCGTCTGGCTCGCTGCCGCGATGCTCCATCGCGGCGATGACCGGCGCCGTCTCGGCAGGCTCCGCCGCACGGCACAAGACGCGCGCATCCCGCTACTCGCGATCAACGACGTGCTGTATCACGAGCCGGAACGGCGCGTGCTGCAGGATGTCGTCACCTGTATCCGCGAACATGTGACGCTCGATACGGCGGGACGCATTCTCGAAGCCAATGCCGAGCGGCATCTGAAGTCGCCGGCTGAGATGGCGCGGCTTTTCGCCGACGCGCCGGACGCCATCGCCGAGACGGTTCGTTTCGCCGCCCGGATCCATTTCTCGCTCGCCGAGCTCAGGCAGAATTATCCGAATGAGCCCGTGCCGCCCGGCAAGACGGCGCAGCTTCATCTGGAGGATCTCGCCTGGGCGGGTGCGGCGTGGCGCTATCCGGAAGGCGTGCCGGATAAAGTGCGCGCGACGCTTCGCAAAGAACTTGCGCTCATCGCGAAGCTCGATGTGGCGGCCTATTTCCTCACCGTGCATGAGATCGTGAAATTTGCCGAGAGCCAGAACATTCTGTGTCAGGGTCGCGGCTCGGCGGCCAATTCCGCCGTCTGCTTTGTGCTTGGCGTCACCTCCGTCGATCCCAACGAGATCGAGGTGCTGTTCGAACGCTTCCTGTCGGAAGAGCGCAAGGAACCGCCCGACATCGATGTCGATTTCGAACATGAAGAACGCGAGAAGGTGATCCAGTGGATCTTCGAGCGTTACGGCCGCCATCGCGCCGCGCTCGCCGCCACCGTCATCTGCTACCGGCCGCGAAGCGCCATTCGCGAAGTGGGCAAGGTCCTCGGCCTCACGGAAGACGTGACGGCAGCGCTGGCGAGCGGCGTCTGGGGAAACTGGGGCGACGGCCTCGAAGACAAGCAGGTCAAGCAGGGCGCGTTCGATCCCCGCAATGTCGAGATCGCGCGCGCGGTCGCGCTCGCCAATGAGTTGATCGGCTTCCCGCGCCATCTCTCGCAACATGTGGGCGGTTTCGTGCTGACGGAGGATCGGCTCGACGAAACCGTGCCCATCGGCAATGCGGCGATGGACGAACGCACCTTCATCGAATGGGACAAAGACGATATCGACCGTCTGCGCATCATGAAGGTGGATGTGCTGGCGCTCGGCATGCTCACCTGCATCCGCAAGGCGTTCGATCTCATCCATGCGCATGGCGGCAAGAAGCACAATCTCGCCACCATCCCGCGGGAGGATAAGGCCGTCTACGATATGCTGTGCGCCGGCGATTCCATCGGCGTGTTTCAGGTCGAGAGCCGGGCGCAGATCAACATGCTGCCGCGGCTCAAGCCGAAGAAATTTTACGATCTCGTTATCGAAGTGGCGATCGTGCGCCCCGGCCCCATCCAGGGCGATATGGTGCATCCCTATCTGCGACGGCGCGACGGCAAGGAAGATGTCGTCTATCCCGCGCCATCGCCCGAGCACGGGCCGGCGAACGAACTGGAACAGGTGCTTGGCCGCACGCTCGGCGTGCCGCTGTTCCAGGAACAGGCGATGAAGCTCGCCATCGTTGCGGCACGATTCACGCCCGAAGAAGCCAACGGTCTGCGCCGGTCCATGGCCACGTTCCGCCATATGGGGACGATCCATACGTTTCGCGACAAGATGATCGGCAACATGGTGGCGCGCGGCTACGAACGCGATTTCGCCCAGCGCTGCTTCAATCAGATCGAAGGTTTTGGCACCTATGGTTTCCCGGAAAGCCATGCCGCGGCGTTCGCACAACTCGTCTATGTGTCGGCCTGGATCAAGAAATTCCATCCCGCCGCCTTCGCCGCGGCGCTGCTGAACGCGCAGCCGATGGGTTTTTATGCCCCGGCGGAGATCGTGCGCGACGCGCGCGAGCATGGCGTCGAGGTACGCCCTGTCGACATCAGTTTCAGTCGCTGGGACAACACGCTCGAGCCCCGCGCCGACGGCACGCTCGCCCTCAGGCTCGGCTTGCGCCAGATCGGCGGTTTCCGGGAAGAGTGGGCGGAAAAGTTGGAGGGGAGAACAAGCTTCACAGCCATTGACGACATCGCGCTCCCCAAGCGCGCGCTGATGCTGATCGCGGAAGCGGACGGCTTCCGCTCGCTGGGGCTGGATCGCCGCGAAGCGCTGTGGACGGTGCGCCGGCTCAGCGACGCCGCACCTCTGCCGCTCTTCGCTGCGGCCGATACACGGGCGGAAACGATCGCGCCGCTGCCCGTGATGCCGCTCAGCGAACATGTCGTCGCCGACTACCAGACGATCCGCCTGTCGTTGAAAGCCTATCCCACGGAATTCCTGCGCGACCGGTTTCGCGCCGACGGAATCGCCACCTGCGCGGAGATCACAGCGGGCCGCGACGGCCAATGGGCGCGTTGCGCCGGCGTGGTGCTGGTGCGCCAGCGGCCCGGCGAAGGCAAGGCGATCTTCATCACGCTGAGCGACGAAACCGGCATCTGCAATGTCGTGCTGTGGATTCCCACCTTCGAGCGCTTCCGCAAGGAGGTGATGGGCGCGCGGCTGTTGATGGTCGAAGGCCGCATCCAGAAGAGTCCCGAGAACGTGGTGCATCTGATGGGCGAATATCTGGTCGATCGCACACACGACCTCGCCAGCCTCTCGGAAGACGGCTTGCGGCCGGAGCTTTCGCGCGCCGACGGCCCCACCCATGCCCAGACCGAGAGTTCTCCGGGAAGCCGCGCGCGACATCCCAGGCAGGTTCGTATCCTGCCCAAATCGCGGGATTTTCATTAGACTGAACATATGCAAACCATCCTTCCCGATCTTCTGCAGCCGGGGCTCGATGTCGTGTTCTGCGGCACCGCCGCTGGCCGTCTGTCGGCGGCCAAAGGCCAATATTACGCTCATCCCCAGAACAAGTTCTGGCGCATCCTCCATGAAACCGGTCTCACGCCGCGTCAGCTTGCACCGGCCGAATTTCCGGAACTGGTCCGCTACCGGATCGGCGCCACCGATATCGCCAAATATGTATCCGGCATGGACAAGGAATTGCCGCGCGGCAGCCTGGGCATGCCGGCGCGACAGGATCTGCACGCGCGGATTTCGACGACCGCACCGAAAATCCTCGCCTTCACCAGTCTCACCGGCGGAAACAAATTCCTGGGCGGCAAACCCGCTTTCGGCGCGCAAGCCGCCACGATAGGATCGACGCGCATCTGGGTCCTGCCGTCGCCGTCGCCGGCCGCGCACTGGAACTGGGACGCGCACAGGCATATCTGGCACGAACTCGCGGCAGAAATTCGCCGGCTCCGAACATGAGGCAGAAGATGGATCGCAATCGCCTGACGGAATTCGTCGAACGCATCTGGGACGACGCGGTCATTCCCTCGCTCACGGATTACATCCGCATCCCCAACAAATCGCCCGCCTTCGATCCGCAATGGGAAGAACACGGCCATATGCACAAGGCCGTGGCGCTGCTCGCGGACTGGGCGCGGCAGAAGCTCGAAACGGTCAAGGGCGCCACGCTCGACATCGTGCAGCTCACGGGTCGCACACCCGTCATCCTCATCGAAATTCCCGGCGCATCCGCGGACACGATCCTGCTCTACGGCCATCTCGACAAGCAGCCGGAAATGGTGGGCTGGACGGAAGGCTACGGACCCTGGGTTCCCCGACGTGACGGCGACAGGCTCTATGGCCGCGGCGGCGCCGATGACGGCTATGCGATGTATGGCGCGCTCTCGGCCATCCTCGCGCTCGAGGCGCAGCACGTTCCCCATGCGCGCTGCGTGATCCTCATCGAGGCCTGCGAGGAATCGGGCAGCTACGACCTGCCCTTCTATGTCGATCATCTGGCGGCACGCATCGGCCAACCCTCGCTGGTGATCTGCCTCGATTCGGGTTGCGGCGATTACGAACGGCTCTGGCTCACCACGTCGCTGCGCGGCATGGCCGCCGGCACGCTCACGATCCGCGTGCTGGACGAAGGCGTGCACTCCGGCGACGCATCGGGCGTCGTGCCGTCGAGTTTCCGCATCCTGCGCCAGCTGCTCTCGCGGCTGGAAGACGAAGCGACGGGCACGATCAAGCCGGCCGAACTCTATGCGCAGATCCCGCCGCAGCGCACCGAACAGGCAAAACACGCGGCGGAGATTCTGGGCAAGGAGATCTACGCCAAATTCCCGTTTCCGCCGGGCGTTCAACCCGTCACCGACGATCTCGTGGAGCTGGTGCTCAACCGCACCTGGCGGCCGCAACTCGCTGTTATCGGCATGGAGGGTCTGCCCGTACCTCAGAATGCCGGCAATGTGTTGCTGCCTTTGACCACCGCCAAGCTCAGCCTGCGCCTGCCGCCGACGCTCGACGGCGAGGCCGCAGTCACCGCGTTGCGCCAGACGCTCGAAGAATCTCCACCCTATGGCTGCAAGATCGCGTTCGCGGATGGCGATTCTGCCACCGGCTGGAACGCGCCGGAGCTCGCGCCCTGGCTCGATGCCGCCGTGACCAGAGCGTCGGAGACCGCTTTCGGCCGTGCGCCCGCCTATATGGGCGAAGGCGGCACGATCCCGTTCATGGCGATGCTGGGCGCGAAATTCCCGGCCACGCAATTCGTCGTAACGGGCGTCTTGGGTCCACACTCGAATGCGCATGGCCCCAATGAATTTCTCCACATCCCCATGGGCAAGCGGGTCACGATCGCGATGGCGTCCATCATCGCGGATCATTTCGCTGGATCAAAGTAGCAACGAATTCCCTGCCAACAGGGAAATTAACAGGGAAAAAATTAGCGGAACTTTCGGGCAACGAATTCCCTGCTAGCAGGGAAATTAGCAGGGAATAAAATTAACAGGGAATAACAGGGGCGGGTTCCAAGTTCTTTCTCCGCACTTTGCTAGCAAAATAGAACGCGCGCTCTCAACAGCGCCGGGCGAGCAACACCGGCACCGATCGAAGTAAGCGACTCAGATTTCAGATAGGATCGCTTGCCAGTCGCCTGCAATTCTCCATCACAAGCTTGAATGGGATCACCAAATAGAAGCGATTGTATTTTGGATCTTCCAAATCTCTGGCATCGACCAAAACTCGCTCCCATTTGGAGGTAGGCACAGCATCAGCACTAACGGCAGTCGCCGAAGTCGATGGCTCATGGGCGACAACAAATCTAAGACCGATTGGAAATGCCTTCTCGTAGCCGCCGGTAAAAGGAGCTTTCCACACCGTGAGAACGCTGGCCGTAAAAGCCGTAATCACCTCATATTCCTCACCTTTTTGGGGGCGTTCGCAAAAACTAACCATTTGAGTTGTTCCCACATCGACCATCGTAAAGTGTCTTCCTTTACACTCCTCCGGCGCGCGATCATGAGACGCCGCATTCACCGGATATTCTGTAGCCGCCTCATTGGGCACAAAAAAACCGGCAGCTCTTGCGAGCCCCGGACGCACGATGCCGTTATGACGAAATTTATAGTGCGTTTGATCAAACGCGTCAAGCGATTTTATTCGTACACGGAACGTACCGTGTACTTTCCAGGGATTCCGCCAGAAATGGCCGGTCTCCATTTCGGTGCGCCGGCGGCCCTGTCTACCCCTCACGCATCCGGATTCGAGTATAATGGCGCCGCAGAGGGGATGCCGAAATGACATCAAAAAAATCCGTTCTATCCTCCGTCACGCCCATGATACCCACCGGCGGCAGCTTGGCCCAAGCCGTCGCGTTCTACACGGAACAGCTCGGCTTTTCGGTTGTGTGGCAGACCGATGAGATGGCGGGAATCCGGCGCGACGCCATCGCCTTCAATTTGGTCAGCAACGACAATCGGGCATGGGCGGACAATGCCAGCTTCAGCATCGGCGTCTCCGATCTGGACGCGCTCTACGACGAATACCGGGGAACGAGCGCGAATGTCGGACCGCTGGAAACGAAGCCGTGGGGACGGCGCGAATTTCATCTGATCGCGCCGTCCGGCGTGTGCCTCCAGTTCTACGGCGAAGAACGAACGACCTAGGACTTCAGCGCGGCGATAATCACCTGGTCCGCGTCCCTGAGCAGCACGTCGACGAGCGCAAGACCAGCGCTTTGCAGCAGGCGCGTCCAGCCGGCCACGGACATCTCATCGTCGATACCATCTGCGCGACGAGGACCCCAAAGTTTCGGGTGGTCATAGCCGAGAATCTCGTCGGCCCTCGCCCAGAACCGTTCCCAATTCTCGCGCGAATATCGCGGAGGCTGTTTGGCCTTCCATTCCTCGAAGCCGGCGGCAAACGGAACCTCGCAAGAGACAGGTTCGGCGAATACGAACACACCGCCACCGCGCAGGAGCGTGTGAATGTCCCGGAACAGCTGTTCCGCACGCGCGACTTCGAACCAGTGAAGCGCGTTGACGGTGGCGATGACGTCGTATTCGCCAGGCAGACCCTTCTGCCAACCGTCATCCACCAGATCGGCAATCACGATCTTGCCGGGAACCCCGTCCCGTCGATTCACCCCGGCGCAGATCGAGATCAGGAACGGATCGCGATCCACGCAATCGACCTGCGCATTCCCGTATTCGTGCCGGATGGCGCGACCCACATCGCCCGGGCCGCAGCACAGGTCGAGAACGCGCACGGCCCGATCGCGCGGAAAAGGAAGCGCCGAAGCAATCAATTGAAGATCACGGGGTTTCGAGGCACCTTGCTCGGCCCACCATAGCGTCAGCAATTCGTCCAGATGGTTGCCGATCCGCGCGTCGATCTCGGCCTGGCTGATGGGAGGGGGCTGCATGGGCTGATACTCCGGATTTCGGATCACCGCATAGCGCCAAAGCGGACCGCGAGTATTGTAATTTTTTTACGATGGCGCGGCGCGTCAGTCGAGGTCGGACATAAGGCGCAGGAATTCCGTCGGCGTCGTGCCGGCGAATTGGCGGAATTCTTTGATGAAGTGGGGCTGATCGTAGTATCCGCAGTCGGCGGCTATATCAGCCCAGTGGACCGCCGGGGTGGGAAGGTCGTGGCGAGCTTCGATATACGGCTTATTCGCGGGTCCACCGCGTCCTTTCCTGCCCAGCCCGTTGAGCGACCGCATCGCGCGATTGAAACGAAGTAGCCGTCCGAGCGCCTTGGGCGTGACGCCGGTGCACGTCCGAAACTGGGCGATCAGGGCGCGGTGGCTGCAGCCGATCTCGGCAGCAAGCGGCCCCAGTGGAATGCGGCCATCGGCGGCTTCGAGCTTGTGCCAGGCCCAGGCGAGACCGTTTGGGACGGTCGATTGTGCAACGCGCTCCGCGATCAGCGCCTCCAGCGCGGCGAAGCGATCGCCCCAATTTCTCGCAGCGCCCACCCGCCCCATGATGAGACCTGCCAGCTTCGGATCGACTGCGCTCAGCTCGATGGCCCGCCCGCTGATCAAATGCATCGGCGCGCGGAGAAAAAGATGAGCGCCGAGCGGCGTGAATCGCACGATCGTGAAATCGCGCTCTCCGACGGCTTCACACAATTGATGGCTGTCATGGAGGCCGACAATCCAGGCGCCGTCACGATTGATCCATTTTTGTGAGTCCGCGGTATCAAGCCGCCGATGCGGCGCGCCGAAATTCAGAAACAGTGGGATTTCGGCCGAAGGAAGATGTCGTTCGCTGACCGGTTTCGGGAGAAAGCTCGTACTCGCAATGTAGCCTCTTACAAACGCGCGAAGATCGGGATGGGCACTTCGCTGCGCCACCCGCCATCGTCCCAGCTCCGATACGTGCTCGTCTATCTGCATGCGGACAAGACTCTAATCCGGCGCACGCAGGCGATAGCCCACGCCCTGTTCGGTCTGGATGAGCTGCGGCCGCTCCGGATCGGCCTCGATCTTCTGCCGGAGCGCGCGGATATAGATGCGCAGATATTGCACGTCCGTCTCCGAGCCCCACACTTCGCGCAGGATGAATTTGTGCGTGAGCACCTTACCCGCATGGGCGATGAGAAGCCGCAAGAGATCGTATTCGCGCGGCGAAAGCTTCACCTCCACGTCGCGCACGGTGACGATGCGGCGCACGAGATCGACCGCGAGGTCGTCCTTGCGGAAGATGGGCCGTTCGCCCTGCTGCTGCAGGCGGTGGCGCAGCGCGGCGCGCAGGCGCGCGAGCAGCTCGTCCATGCCGAACGGTTTGGTGACGTAATCGTCGGCGCCGAGGTCGAGCGCACGCACCTTTCCTGTCTCATCCGTGCGGCTCGACAGCACGATGATCGGCACGTTCGAACCGGCGCCCCTTATATGCGTGATGATGTCGAAGCCGTCGGCATCAGGCAGCCCCAGATCGAGCACGACGACATCGGGCGCATCGCGCCGGAAGGCTTCGAGCGCTTTGGCCCCGTCTTCGGCCTCGAGAATGCGATAGCCCTCGGCACCCAGGCTGGTGCGCAGGAAGCGCCGGATGGCGGGCTCGTCGTCGATCACGAGAATGCGCAAAGGCGCGGATGGAGCGGTCATGTCACTATCTCGTGTTGATCGGCGCTGCCGGCCGGGACCGGCAGCGCAATCGTGAAGACGGCGCCCTTCCGGTCCAGCCGGTTGGACGCCACGATCGTGCCGCCCATCGCCTCGACAAAGCCGCGGCAGATGGCAAGGCCCAATCCCGTGCCGGCGCGTTTGCGGTCGGCGGCATGCACCCGGTAGAACTTGTCGAAGATGTGCTCCAGATCGGCAGGCGGGATACCTTCGCCCTCGTCGTAAACTTCCACCCGCACGAGCGCACCGGCCACTTCCGCGCGCACACGGATTTCCGATCCCTCCGGCGCATATTTTGCGGCATTGTCGAGCAGGTTGAACAGCACCTGTTCCAGCAGCACCGCATCCACCTTGAGAAGCGGGAGCGCCGCATCGAGCGCGACCGACACTGTGTGCGTGCTGAGCACCTTGCCCGCCCGGCGGAGCGCGCTGCCGATCACATCGGCCAGATCGGTCGCTTCGGCATTGAGGGCGACGGCGCCGGATTCGAGCCGCGTCATGTCCAGCAGATTGCTGATGAAACGGTTGAGGCGCTCGGATTCGTCCTGGATCGTGCCGATGAGTTCGGCCTGCGCCGCGTCGTCAAGATCGCGGCGATAATCCCGGAGGCTCGTGGCCGAGCCCAGGATCGACGCCAGCGGCGTGCGCAGATCGTGCGAGATGGAGGTGAGGAGCGCGGTGCGCAGCCTTTCGGTTTCCGTGGTCAGCCGCGCGCGATCAATGTCGCGCTCGAAGGTGATGCGCTCGATCGCGACCGCCGCCTGATCGGCCAGCGCTTCGAGCAGACGCCGCTGATCCGGCGCGAGCAGCGGGCCTTCGCGATCATTGTCAAGCCCCACCACGCCTACCGCCCCACGCCCCGTGCGCATGGGCATGAAAAAGCGCCTGGCCCCCGGCAACGTATCCGCGCCGCGGCCGGCGGAGCGATTGTTCTCCCAGCACCATTTGGCGGCGGCGAGATCGGCGTCGCTCAGCACATCTTCCGGCGGATAGCCCGAACGCACCGCGAGCGTTCCTTCGTCGGGCAACAACAAAACGACGCGCAGCTTCAGCATCGACGCCATCTGAAATGCGGTCGCCCATAAGAGATCGTCGAGCGTGGCGATGCCCGCGAGCTTGCGGCTGAAAAGATAAAGATCCTCGGTCGCCTTCGCGCGCTGCCGCGCGGTGACGGCCTGCGCCCGCATGCGGGCCGTGATGTTGCTCGCGATCACGGCCACGATGGCGAACACGATGAGCGCCACGAAATTGTCGGGATCGGCAATGGTGAAACTGTAAAGCGGCGGCAGAAAAAAGAAATTGTAGGCGAGCACGCTAACCAGGCACGCGAGGAGCGAAGGCCACAGCCCATAGGCGACAGCACTGCCCAAGATGGCGGTGAGGAAGATGAGCGACACACTCGAAATCCCCAGGCTCCGCTGCAGCGCGAGGCCGAGGCCGAGCGCGGCCACGACCAAGGCAAGACTCATCAGATAGGCGCGCAACGCGGGGAATTGTATCTGCCCCGACTCCGATTCCGTGTCGTCGCCGCGCGCGGCCTGTTTCCGCTCTTCCGCGATCACATGCACGCTGATGTCGGGCGCGCGTTTGACCAGTTGCTGCACTGTCGAGCCGCGCAGGAATTCCACCCAGATGGGCCGCCGCGCGCGTGCGATGACGAGATGCGTGACGTTGTTGTCCCGCGCATAGCCGATGATGCCGTCCACCGTGTCGTCGGCCGGGATCGTGACCGCTACGCCGCCCAGCTTTTCCGCCAGACGCAGAGTGTCGGCGATCCGGTCGCGCGCCTTCTCGCTCAAGCGCGAGGAACTGCCGGTTTCGACATGGATGGCGCCCCAGGGCGCGTGAAGGCGGTCCGCGAACCGGCGCGCATAGCGCACAAGCCCGCGCGAATCGCGGCGTTCGTTGATGCAGGCGAGAATGCGGTCGCTGGCCGGCCACGGGCCTTCAATCGCATGGCTGCGCATGTAATCGAGCATCTGGTCGTCGACGCGCTGGGCGGTGCGGCGCAGCGCCAGCTCGCGCAGGGCCGTCAGATTTCCCGGCGCAAAATAATGCCGGATCGCGCGTTCGGCCTGCTGGGGAACATAGACCTTCCCTTCCTTGAGCCGCTGAATGAGGTCGTCGGGCGTGAGATCTACCACCTCGATGTCGTCGGCGCGGTCGATGAGGGAATCGGGAACCGTTTCGCGCACCTGCACATGGGTGATGCGCGCGACCACGTCGTTGAGGCTTTCGACATGCTGGATGTTGAGCGTCGTGTAGACGTCGATGCCCACGTCGAGCAGTTCCTCCACATCCATGTAACGCTTGGGATGACGGCTGCCTTCCACATTCGTATGGGCGAATTCGTCGACCAGCACGAGCTTCGGACGGCGCTGGAGAATGGCGTCGAGATCCATTTCCGCCAGCACGCGACCCTTATAGGGAATGCGCTTCTTGGGAACGGTTTCGAAGCCCTTCGTGAGCATCTCCGTTTCGACGCGGCCATGCGTTTCCACAACGCCGATCACGACATCGGTGCCTTCCAGCCGCCGCTGGCGCGCCTGCATGAGCATTTCGTAGGTCTTGCCGACGCCGGGTGCGGCGCCCAGGAACACTTTCAGCCGGCCGCGGCCTTCCCTCTTGGCCTGCTCCAGCAGCGCATCCGGCGAGGGACGTTTGCCCGTGGCGTCGTCGTTCATCCTCGCCAGATTAGCCTAATGCGCCGGCGTTTGCATCGCGTCCAAAGCGAGATTGAGCTGGAGCACATTGACATGCGGCTCGCCGATGAGGCCGAACAGCCGACCTTCGACATGCTCGTCCACCAGCGCGCGGACCGCCGCCTCGGAAAGATGGCGTGTCTGCGCCACGCGCGGCACCTGGAAATAGGCGGCGGCCGGCGTGATGTCGGGATCGACGCCGCTGGCCGATGTCGTCACGAGGTCGACCGGCACGGGCGTACCCGGATTTTCCTTGTGCAGCTTGGCGGTGTCGCCCTTCACGCGGTCGACAAGTGCCTTCGAGGTCGGCGCGTAGTTCGAGGCGGACGAATTGCTCGCATCGTAAGCCGGCGACGTGGCGGAGGGGCGGCCGTGAAAATATTTCGCGCTGGTGAAACTCTGTCCGATCACATCGGAACCGACCACCTTGCCGTCCTTGACGATGAGGCTGCCATTCGCCTGGTGCGGAAAGAGGGCCTGGGAGACACCTTCGATGGCGAAGGGATACACGATGCCCGTGAGCAGCGTCATCAGGACGAGCAGAACGAGAGCCGGACGGATTTGCGCCAACATGATGATTCTCCTCAGACCAATCCGACGGCATTGACGAACAGGTCGATCAGTTTGATGCCAATAAACGGCACGATGAGCCCGCCCACGCCGTAAATCATGAGATTGCGGCGGAGGATGCTGGCCGCACCCGCAGGCCGGTAGGCGACGCCGCGCAGCGACAGCGGGATCAGCGCGATGATGATGAGCGCGTTGAAAATGATCGCCGATAGAATTGCACTTTGCGGCGACCCCAGATGCATGATGTTGAGCACGGCCAGCTGCGGATAGAAGGCGATGAACATGGCGGGGATGATGGCGAAATATTTCGCCACGTCATTGGCGATCGAAAATGTCGTCAGCGCGCCGCGGGTGATCAGAAGCTGCTTGCCGATGGCCACGATCTCGATGAGCTTGGTGGGATCGCTGTCCAGATCGACCATGTTGCCGGCTTCGCGCGCCGCCATCGTGCCCGTGTTCATGGCGACACCGACATCGGCCTGCGCCAGCGCCGGGGCGTCGTTCGTGCCGTCGCCGCACATGGCGACCAGCTTGCCTTTGGCCTGCTCCGAACGGATGAGGCGCAGCTTTTCCTCTGGCGTTGCCTGCGCGAGAAAATCGTCGACTCCGGCTTCGGCTGCGATTGCCGCCGCCGTCAGCGGATTGTCGCCCGTGATCATCACGGTGCGCAGGCCCATCTGGCGCAATTCGGCGAAGCGCTCGCGGATGCCGCCCTTCACGATGTCCTTCAGATGGATGACGCCCAATACGCGGTCGTCCATTGCCACGGCGAGCGGCGTGCCGCCCGATTTGGCGATGCGCTCGACGATCTGCGTCAGCTCGGGCGAAGTCTGGACCGTGCTGCCGCGCCGCTGTGCGACATGGACGAGGACTGCATCGACCGCGCCCTTGCGGATGATGTGGCCCTCGACGTCGACGCCGCTCATGCGCGTCTGGGCCGTGAAGGGCACGAATTGCGCGTTGAGCGGGCTCATTTCGCGGCTGCGGATGCCGTATTTCTCTTTCGCCAGCACCACGATGGAGCGGCCTTCGGGCGTCTCGTCGCTGAGCGAGGACAGCTGGGCCGCGTCGGCCAGCTCCTGTTCGCTGACGCCGGCCAGCGGCAGGAACTCCGTCGCCTGGCGATTGCCGAGCGTGATCGTGCCCGTCTTGTCGAGTAGGAGCGTATCGACGTCGCCCGCCGCCTCGACGGCGCGGCCCGACATGGCCAGCACGTTGAAGCGCACGAGCCGGTCCATGCCGGCGATGCCGATAGCCGACAGCAAGGCGCCGATGGTGGTGGGGATGAGCGTGACAAACAGCGCGATGAGCACGACGACGGAAACTGCGCCCTTTGCGTAGAGCGCGAAGCTCGGGATCGTCACCGTGGCGAACACGAAAATGATCGTCATGCCGGCGAGGAGGATGTTGAGCGCTATTTCGTTGGGCGTCTTCTGCCGGACGGCGCCTTCCACGAGCGAAATCATGCGGTCGAGAAAGGTCGAGCCCTGGGCCGCGGTGATGCGCACCTTGAGCCAGTCCGACGTGACCCGCGTGCCGCCGGTGACGGCCGAACGGTCGCCGCCGCTTTCGCGGATGACGGGGGCGGATTCGCCGGTGATTGCGGATTCATCGACGGAGGCGACGCCTTCGACCACCTCGCCGTCGCTCGGAACGAAATCGCCCGTTTCGACAAGCACGAGATCGCCTTGCTTGAGCGCGGTCGCCGCCACGACATCGAATTTGGTGGAATTGGCGGCCGTAAGGCGTTTGGCCGTGGTTTCCGTGCGCATCTTGCGCAGCGCATCGGCCTGCGCCTTGCCGCGCCCTTCCGCGACGGCTTCTGCGAAATTCGCGAACAGCACGGTGAACCAGAGCCAGGCGGCGATCTGGCCCGAGAATGACGCCGTGGTTCCGATCACCGTGCCGGACCCGAGAACAAGATCGCGAATGAAGAAGATGGTGGTCAGAACCGACACGATCTCAACCACGAACATGACGGGGTTCTTGGCGAGCGTGCGCGGATCGAGCTTGCGGAACGATGCGCCGATTGCGGGTCCGATGAGGGCTGGATCGAACAGTGAAGGCTGTTCCGCGCGCCGCTTGAACGAGTCCGTCTTGCCGGCCATCGCAGGTGATGCGGTTGTCATGATGTCAGTTCCTTGCGCGTAAGCATCAATAGAGCGTGCCGGCGTTCATCGCGACCTGCTCGACGATCGGTCCCAGCGAAATCGCGGGGAAATAGGTCAAGCCGCCGATGATGACGATCACACCGATCAGAAGACCCACGAAGAGCGGCCCGTTCGTCGGGAACGTGCCCGCCGATGGCTCCAATATCTTCTTGGTAGCCAGAGAGCCCGCCACTGCCAGCAACGGAATGACGAAGAAGAAGCGCCCGATCAGCATCGCCGTCGCCATCGTCGTGTTGTAGTAAAGTGTATTAGCGCTGATGCCGGCGAAAGCGCTGCCATTGTTTCCCGTGGCAGACGAATAGGCGTAGAGGATTTCGCTGAAGCCGTGCGGACCGGCGTTTTCGATACCTGCGAGACCGGCGGGCAATACCGTGGCGAACGCCGTAAAGCCCAGGATCGAGAGCGGCAGCGACAACAATGCCAGCATCGTCATCTTCACTTCACGGGATTCGAGCTTCTTGCCCAGATATTCCGGTGTGCGTCCGACCATGAGACCGGCCACGAACATGGCGACGATGGCAAAGGCGAGAATGCCGTAGAGGCCGGAACCCACGCCGCCGAAGATCACTTCGCCGAGTTCGATATTCACCAGCGGCACCATGCCGCCGAGCGGCATGAAACTGTCATGCATGGAATTGACCGCGCCGCACGATGTATCGGTCGTGACGGTGGCAAAGAGCGCGGAATTGGCGATGCCGAAGCGCACCTCCTTGCCTTCCATGTTGCCGCCGGCCTGGGTGTCGCTCGTTGTCGTGTCGATGCCCAACGCCGCAAAATGCGGATTGCCATGCGACTCGGCCCAATAGGCCGTCGTCGCACCGACGAGGAACAAAAAGCCCATCGCCGCGAACACGGCCCAACCCTTGCGCTCGTCCTTCACCATGCGGCCCAGCACATTGGTCAGACCTGCGGACAGCGCGAAGATCAAAATTATTTCAATCAGGTTCGTCAGCGCCGTGGGATTCTCGTAAGGATGCGCGGAGTTGGTGTTGAAGAACCCGCCGCCATTGGTGCCGAAGATCTTGATCACTTCCTGCGACGCCACCGGCCCCTGCGCGATCGTCTGCTTGGCGCCTTCGAGCGTGGTGACGGCCGTATACGCGCTGAAATTGTCGGGCATTCCCTGCCAGACGAAGACAAGGGCCAACACGATCGAGACGGGCAGCAGGATGTAGAGTGTGCAGCGCGTCAGATCGACCCAGAAATTGCCGATCGATTTGGCCTCGCGTTGGGAAAAGCCGCGGATGAGTGCCATGGCAAGCGCAATGCCGGCAGCAGCCGAAACGAAGTTATGCACGGCGAGCCCCGCCATCTCGACCAGATAGCTCATCGTGGTTTCGGGCGTGTAGGACTGCCAGTTCGTATTGGTAAGAAAGCTGACTGCGGTGTTGAATGACAGATGCTCGCCGACGGCGGGCAGATGCTGCGGATTGAGCGGCAACCCGGCCTGGAGGCGCATCAGCGCGTAGAGCGAGACGAAGCCGAACAGGCTGAAGATGAGGACCGACACGGCATAGGTCAGCCAGTGCTGGCCGTTCTTCTCATCGACGCCCGCGAGCGCATAGAAGCCGCGTTCGACCGGCCGCAGCAGCGGGCTGAGGAGGGTCCGCTCGCCCGCAAACACGCGCGTCATGTAGCCGCCGAGCGGTCTCGTCAGCGCGACGATAATCACGCAATAGAGCGCAATCTGCGCCCAGCCATTGATAGTCATGAGAAGCCCCTAGAAGCGCTCGGGACGGATGAGCGCGTAAACGAGATAGGCCATGATCGCGACAGTCACGACCGCGCCGAGGACATAGTCGAAAATCATCGCACCCTCACAACCGTTCGCAGGCGACGGAGTAGAGTATGGCGAGGACGAAGGCGCCGGCGCCCGCCGCTACGAGAATCGCATCAAGCATGAAAGTGCTCCATTTCGCAGCTGCGAGAATCGGCACAAACGCATATAGATTCGAGAGCCGGGCAGAACGGGCATATATATAGGTTTCGTATAAGGGCGCGCCGGGATTTCGGATGATCGGCGCCGCGAGCGCTGAACGCCTGGCTTTCGCATGCTGTGTGTGGGAATGCGGCGCGATGCCGGCTGCCGCTGCGCGACTTTGTCGCTTGTCAGAGAATTTGCCAGAGTACGACGCACAGTGCACCGACGAGCGCGGTCATCGAGAAAACAGCAGCGCCCGCAAGCGTGGCGATGATTCCCAGAGCCAATACATTCGCGCGGGCGTCGCGCCATTTTCTTGCCGTCACGCGAAAGCGCCACGCATTGAGACGGGCCTTCGCGGACTCGAAATCGTCGGCATAGAGACTGCGAGTAGGGAGCGGCGATGTTGCGGAGCGTCTCGCAAGCCCGGCAGCGTTGCGAGCGGGAAAGCGGTACGGATCAGCTTCGACTTTGTACCCGTGCATTGCGCTGCATCCTCGATCGCCCTATCTCCAGGTGCGATCCCGAACAAACCTCACAAGAAAATGCGCGGGCGGGCATATAGTTTCGAGCTCCCTCGCATCGTCGCGGAAATATACCATTCGTAGGAAACGCTACGGAACCGTGCCTTAGCCGCCCGCGTGGCTGTCGCTCCAGCGAATGGCCTCGCGCAACAGCTCAGAGGCATTGGCGAGATGCAATTTGTCTTTGATCCGCGCGCAATACGCCTGGACCGTTTTGATGCTGACATTGAGGGATTGCGCGACACGACGCGTTTCGTATCCCTGCCCGAGGAGGCTGAACACTTCCAACTCGCGATCGCTCAGTTTCTTGACGGGCGACAGCGCGTCCGGCGGCCCGCCGTCGACGAAGCGTTCCGCGAAAATCGCACGCATCTGCGGGCTGAGATAGAGTTTGCCATCGAGCACTTCGCGGATCGCAGCTATGATGTTGCTCGTCGTTTCGCCCTTCATGATGTAGCCCTTCGCACCCGCGCGAAACGTCCGCTCCGCGTAGAAACGCTCGTCGTGCATGGACAGAACGATGATCGCGATATCCGGCGCACGCACCTTGATGCTCCTAACGAGGTCGAGGCCGGAACCCTCGCTGAGCGACAGGTCAACGATCGCGACGTGGGGCTTTGTCTCCTCGATGCCCTGCAGCGCATCCACCACGCCGGGCGCTTCGCCGCAGACGCGAAGATCCGGCAATTGATTGATGAGATTGGTGAGCCATTCGCGTACCAGGGGATGGTCGTCGACCAGAAAAACCTTCGAGATTCGTCTGTTCATCATACCAACTCTGCGTCGGCTGCGAGCGGCAGCATGCAGGCAACGACCGTCCCGCCGCGCGGACCAGATTTCACCTCCAGCGTCGCACCGATCATTCGCGCACGATGCGCCATGATGCGCAACCCCATGCCGGCACGCTGGGGGATGACGGACGGCAACCCTTCGCCGTCGTCTTCGATGCGCAATTCCTGACCATCCTCCAGCGTATTGAGTTGGATCGTAATTTCTCCGGCATGGCCGTGATTGATGGCATTTCTCACCGCCTCCTGCACGATGCGGAACATATGTTCGGCCGTCGCCGCGGAATGGACGAGCACCGGAGATTCGCATTCGAAACGACAGCCGACGTTGAACAATTTGCTCGTCGTCGCCGCAAATTCCTCCAGTGCGAACATCAGCCCTTCCGCGTCCATCTCGACGGGATGCAGACCCTTGGCGGATCTGCGGGAGAGCATGACGCCTTCCTCGATCAACGCCACGACTTTCCCCGCGTCAATAGCCTCGCCGAGTTGCTTCTGCGCGAGCTTTTCCCGCAGAACCTGCCCGGCAATGGCGGTTCCCGCCAGATGCTGGCACAGTCCGTCGTGCAGATCCTGGCCGATGCGCCGTTGTTCCTGCTCGCTTACGTCGAGCAATTCTTTCTGCAACCTCTCACGTTCGGCGATTTCCCGCGTCAGGGCGGTCGCGCGATCCCGCACCCGGGCTTCAAGCCCGCGCTGCAATTCGCGTAGCCGAGTCAAAACCGCGACGACGACGACAAAGGACGCAAGCTCCACGCCACCGTTCCATGCGGCCAGAAGGGGAGTGGTGAAACCCTCGCCGCCCGCAACGGCTCCTGCCGCAAGCCAGATCGCCGCGCACAGCACCGAAATCAGCAGCGCAAATCGCGGACCGATACACCATGCCGCGAGCGAGACCGGAAGCAGATAAAACGCCGACAACGATATCTGCGTGCCTGTCACATAGTCGAAAAACCCGATGAACAGCGCGAGCAGAACCGACGCCAGCACCAGCGTCGATCTGGATTGCCCACCCAGCGCTTCCAGCCACGTCATCCCAAATGCACCCACAGAAGCGGGTCGCGCAGCGGCAGCAGAACCGCGTGCAGCCGATGAATGCGCCGGCCCAAATTCATTCCTGCGTCACTGGCCCGCACCAGCCCGGGAGATATTCGGCTTCCTTCTCCTTGGCAAGGCGCAGCGCTTTTTCCAGCGCCTCGTCGAAATTGCGTTTCACAAGTGTCTGTTTTATCCGTCGGCGGAGGAAATCAGCCCATAAAAACTCACTGAACGGCGTCGTGTCCTTGGCGAAGCCGCCCATGCGACGCAGCTCGCCCGCCAGCGAACGGAACGGGTCGTCGACGAGGCCGAGAACCGATTTGGGGATGTCGTCATAGGTGCGGCGCCGACCCTTGCCGTCGAAGGGATGCATCCACCCGCGATTGTCGAGGACGACCCAAAACGCATCCTGGGCAAGATGGCTCAAATTCGCCACGACCGTGGTGAACACCTCCTTGACGCCCTCGTCGATCAGGCCCCGCGCAAGATGGTGATGATCGATCACATACCGGCGATCCTTGGGACCGAGTACGACGGGAATCATGTGCGAAACGAAAAAGGCATCGTCCTTGATCTTTTTCGTGGCGCGCCAGTGCTTGCGCCGCATTTCGACTTCGCGCATGCCGACGGTGATCTGGGTGGGTCGCAATTCGCTCAGCGGTACGGGTTTGAGAATCGGTTCGCGTACGGAATTCATTTGTGAAAATCCGGCTTGGCAGCAGAATCGCTTGCAGATGTATACTCTTAAACTCCTTCTTGGGAGACCGCCCCGCTTTGCCGGCACCGGACGGGCTCAGAAAGAACCATTGCCGTGGGCAGGTCACCGCCGTGAAAGCAAACAAAATCATGGGGTAAAGGGAGGGGTAATGAGCTCGAAAGAACGGCCGCTGTTCCAGTCTCTGCGGGGATTCGGTGCTGCCTCTTTGGCGCAGGATCTGACCGCGGGGGTGACGCTTGCCGCCATCGCCATTCCGGAACAGATGGCGACGGCCCATCTCGGACATTTCCCTCCGGAGATTGGTTTTCTTGCCTTTATCGCGGGAGCGCTGGGGTTCGCGGTCTGCGGCGCGAGCCGCTATCTGTCGGCCGGGGCGGATTCCACGATCACGCCAATCTTCGCGGGCGGTCTGGTGCTTCTGGCCGCGACGGGGTCGCCTGCCTATGCGGCCCTTGCCGCGTTGCTAGCGCTCATGGTCGGAATCGTCGTTGCCGTTGCCGGCTGGCTGCGCATGGGCTGGATTTCAAGCCTGTTGTCGGTCCCGGTCACCAGCGGCTTTCTTGCCGGAATATCGGTTCATATCCTCGCGTCCCAACTCCCTGCCGTTCTCGGCCTGCCCGCTGGCAGCGCAGAATTGCTGTCCCGCTTCGCCTATCTGTTTTCCAACATCGGCCACGCAAACCTCTACACGCTCGCGCTCGGCCTTGGCGTGTTCGCGATTACGTTCGGGGGCGAAAAACTGAACAGCAGAATACCCTGCGCCCTGATAGGGGTGGCGCTGGCAGCGACCGCGGCTTTTCTGTTCGGGCTTCAGCAGCGAGGCGTTCCGGTCCTGGGCAGGATAGGATTGCCGCTGCCCAGTTTGAGGTTTTCAGCGATAGGCCTGCAGGACGTCTTTCATCTTGCACCGCTCGCGTTCCTTATCGCTCTCGTCGTCATGGTGCAGACCGCAGCGACGACACGCTCCTTTCCTTCCGAGCTGGAGACGGCGCCCGACGTCGATCGCGATTTCGTGGGCGTCGGCATGGGAAGCATTATTGCGGGTCTTGTCGGCGCTTTTCCCGTCAATGCGAGTCCCCCACGCACGGCCATTTCGGTCCAGACCGGCGCACGAACCCAGATGACGGGGCTCTTCGCCGCTATTCTCGTTGGGACACTGGCTGCATTCGGCTCAGGGCTTCTCGCTTATGTACCGGACGCGGCGCTTGCCGGCGTTCTCCTGTTCGTGGCTCAGCGCATTCTGCAGCTGCATCTCTTTCGGACGGTTCTGCGGGAAAGCCGGGGAGAGTTCGCCCTCATTCTCGCAACAGCGGCTGCGATCGTCATTCTGCCGATCGATGAAGGCGTCGCACTCGGCGTGCTGCTCTCGCTGCTGCATGGGATCTGGACGGCGACGCGCGCGCGCCTCGTCGAATTCGAACGCGTACCGGGCACGTCCATCTGGTGGCCGGCGAACAAGGATATTGCTGGCGAAAAGCTGCCGGGCGTGCTGGTGGTTGCGTTCCAGGCGCCGTTATCCTTTCTGAACGCCGACGATTTCCGGCGGGGTTTCTCGGCCGCCATCGGGCACGCCCAGGCACCGCTCGCGCTGGTCGTGCTGGAAGCGAGCAGCATCGTCGAAATCGATTTCACGGCCGCGCGTGTGCTGGAGGAAGCGATCCGTCGTGCCCGTAGCGCCGGCGCGATATTCGCCGTTGCGCGGTTGGAGTCCGTACGCGCCCAAGAAGCGCTCGAGCGGTTCGGCATCACCGCTCTTGTTGGGCGCGGCTTTATTTATCGCAGCGTCGCTCAAGCCGTCGAGGCGCTTTTGCCGGCAGGCGGCCCGCCGCAACGCCAGCTGGGCTGAAGGCGCAGATAGTTCCGGCTATTTCTCACGCATGCCGTTGCGCATGGAATCGCGCAAAGGCTCGAGGAAATAGTCGAGCATCGTATGCGTGCCGTTCTGGATTTCGACCTGCACGGGCATTCCCGGAATGAGTTTCGCGTCCGGATAATCCTTCAAAGCCGAACGATCGACGCTGATCCAGGCAAGGAAATACATGGTGTTGGTTTTCGGGTCGCTGATCCGGTCGGCCGACATGTTAGTCACGGTGCCCGTGATCATCGGCAACCGGCGCATCTTGTAGGCGCTGAGATTGAGTTTGGCGGATTGACCTACATAGACATCGTCCGCATCTTCAGGACGTATATGCGCCTCGACCACAAGCCGGTCGTGCATTGGAACAATCTCCATGACCGGATCGCCCGGCCTGAGCACGGCGCCCCGCGTATGAATCTGTATATCCATTACCCGGCCTGCAACCGGCGCGACCAGCACCGTGCGCTTGAGGATGTCACGCGCGGCCTGGATGCGGTCGGCCAGATCGAACCGCCTGGTTTGCACATCGCGCAGATCCTTGAGCACATCCTCCAGGAATGAGCTTCTGGCGTTGACGATCTCGATGTCGTTCTCGCCGATATCTAGCTGTTGCTGCGAAATCTTCTCGATCGTGTCGCCGCGCTCGCCGTTGAAATCGGCAATTTGCCGCTGCAGGTCAAGCAGCTTGGGCAAAGGCTCGAGACCCTTGTCGACCATCTTCTGCACAGCGTCAGCTTCGCGCTGGACCAAGGCGATTTGCGCATCCAGCGAATCGACCTGGTCCTTGAGCCCTGCAATCGCGCGGCTGTCTTCTTCTTTTTTTTCCTTCAGGATGGCGATCTGCTGAGCTTGGGATTCGCGGCGATTTTCGAATGCCGTCTGCTCGCCCAATATCGCCTCGGTCACTTTGGGTTCGGAACCTCGCGCGAGCAGCTCCGGCGGGAAATGTATCACCGGATTTCCGTCGCGCTCGGCCACCAGCCGCGCCTCCTGCGCCGTCAGGCCGTCTTCCTCGTCCTGAAGTTCCTGCAACGTTGTGGTGGCGGCAGTATTGTCCAGCAGAAGGAGCGGTTGTCCGGCTTTCACATCCTGACCGTCCTTGACCAGGATCTCTTTAACGAGGCCGCCCTCGAGGTGCTGGATCGTCTTTCGATAAGACTCAACGATGACCGTGCCCGGCGCGATCAACGCGCTGTGGAGTGGCGCGACCGCCGCCCAGCCGACAAAGCCCACCATGAAAACGACGACGATGATCGTACCGAGCGCGACGATCCGGTTGGTGCGCAGGAACGGCAAGGTTTCATCCGCTACCGTCCATTCCTCGCTGCCTCTGAAGGTGCCACGCAGGTCGGCCAGCCGTTTGCGCCAGCCTATCGGGCGCTCGGCAATTTCCGCCACATTGCTCACGAATCGCTGCCTTTCGCGCCGGAAGATTCGTTGCCGACGGGATGAAGAGATGGCGCCGCCGCCAGGGGAACGACATTGGCCTGCGGTCCCCGCCCCGGCCCTCTGGGCGCGGCACGCTGCAGGATTTCCGCGCGCGGACCGAACGCTTCCAGGAAGCCATCGCGCATCACCAGAATCTTGTCGACGGTTCCCAGGATCAATGGCCGGTGCGCAACGATGACAACGGTCACATTGCGTTTACGGAGTTCGACGAGCGTCGCCAGCAACGCCTGTTCTCCGGCGCCGTCGAGATTGGAGTTCGGCTCATCGAGAACGACATAGCGCGGATCGCCGTAGAGAGCGCGCGCGATGCCGATGCGTTGCCGTTGGCCGCCTGACAATTTGTGTCCATCTTCGCCGATCTCGGTGTCGTAGCCATTGGGCAGCGAGAGAATCATTTCATGCGCGCCGGCGAGCTTGGCCGCCGCGACGACGAGTTCGGGTTCTCCCTGCGTCAGGCGCGCGATATTGTCTCGCACGGTTTTTCCAAGCAGTTCGACGTCCTGCGGCAGATAGCCGATATAGTGCGACAATTCCTTGCGCGGCCACGCGTAGATATCCGCGCCGTCCAGGCGCACCGTGCCGGTCAGGCACGGCCACGCACCCACAAGCAATCTCACGAGGGTCGATTTGCCCGACGCGGACGGTCCGATAACCCCAAGCGAGTCCCCCGGCGACAGCGCGAAAGTCACGTTTGTGACGATGGCCTTGCGGGTGCCGATGATGCCGTAACTCGCGCCTTCCACGCTGATCCGGCCCGTAGGTGCAGGCAACGCCATGCCTTCGTCGCGCTTTGGCGCCTGCTGCATCAAAGTATCGATGCGGGTCCAGGCGTATCGCACCGACACAACATTCTTCCAGGCTGCAATGATCTGCTCGATCGGGACGAGCGCCCGTCCGCCGAGAATCGAAGCAGCAATCATGATGCCGCCGGACGCGTGGAAATCGAGCACGAGAACTGCGCCGATGCCAAGCAGCGCGATCTGAATGATGAGCCGGACGGCCTTGGAGGTTCCCGTGAGAAATCCGTCCTTGTCCGACGCAGCAATCGCCAGGCGCAGAGAGTTGACCCAGGTTTCCTGCCAGCGCGTGACGAATGTGGGCGACATGCCCATGCCTTCGAGCATGTCGGCGTTCTTGACGCCGTCTTCGGCAAAGCTATGCGCACGGGTGGCTTGATCGATCGACTTCTTCAGCGTGTTGCTCGTGAGTGCCTGATCGACATAGGCGAGAAAAGCGAGCAGCGCGCCGCCGCCGAGCACAAGGAAAAAATAGGACCAGTGAAGATAGAGAAGGACCACGAGATACACGACCAGGAACGGCGCATCGAACAGCGCAGCCAGCCCCGGGCTGCCGATAAAATTGCGTACCGTATCGATGTCGCGCAAACCCTGGCGCGCATCGACATTGGCATTGCGTGCGGAACTCGCCACCATCGCCCTCAGAACCACCGGCGACAGAATGGCGGCCGTGCGCATGCCGGCGCGCATGAGCAGGCGCGACCGTAGCGAATCGATGGCCGCGAAAACGCATATCGCGACGACCGCAATCACGGTAAGTAGAAAGAGTGTCTCCATGCTCCGGCTGGTGAGCACGCGGTCGTACACTTCGAGCATGTAGAACGAAGTCGTGAGCGACAGGATGCTCATGGCCGCGCTGAACAGGAAAACAAACCCGAACAGGCGTCTGTTGGCCCCGATGGCGGACCCTACGGGATCGACCGAAAAACCCGTTCGGCCGGAATTTCCAATACCACTCGTCTGCAAGAGCCAACGTCTCCAAGGAACGCGCGGAGCCTTATCATACCGCCTCCGCGCTGACCACCTAGTCCCCGGATTTCGTTAAGGCATTCATGTTTCGCGGCTGCACTGAAGCCGAATGCGCCTGCGGCAGCCGCGTCCGTAGAAACCTTTCTCCGCTCGAAACTTTCGTGAAACATAATTGGCGCGCTATGCGGCAGCCGGAGCGGATTGTCTCAGGCTGCGCACAATCGTCGCGCGAAACAGCAAATACTGGATTCCGAAGGCCGCTAATTTTGCGGCCACGGGCACGATCGAAAGATACAGCGCCCAGGCATGTATATTGCCGGTGGCAACGGCGGCGAGATTGCCCAGGCCGAGCGCGAACATGAGCCCCGCCCAGCCATAGCCCGCACCCACAATCATCGCAGAGGGCACGCGGTCGCGCACGATCTGGGGCAGGTAACGGTCCATCCAGCCGCGGCGAAGCATCACGAAGCCGATCGCGAACTGGATGAGAGTCGGTTTAACCATGATGAACCGGGGGTCTTGCGTCATCAGTGCCGCGCCGCCGAACACGACCACAAGCGCAAGGCTCGCCCATTGCATGGTGTCGATTGCCTCTCCCCGAAATTTAAGGCGCGCGATCTGCACCACGCCGGTGGTCACACCGGCGATCGTCGTGATGAGAATGCTGCCCGTGATGGCGTAGATCGCGAGAAAGACGATGGTCGAAAGCAGGTCGCTGAACAGCTGTGCCAATGCGTGTTTCATGACGGTTTTCCTTTTATGCCCGGCTGAATGAGTGCCTCGAGATGCGCGACATGGGCGAGCAGCGCCACGCGGCCAGTCTCCGTCAGCGCGTAAAGCGTCTGCGGCTTGCGGCCGACAAACTGCTTGCAAACTGCGACGTATCCGGCTTCTTCGAGTTTGCGTAGATGCATGCTGGCATTGCCGTCGGTCATCCGGGTCGCCTCGCGCACCGCAACGAAATCCGCCTCTTCCGCACCCGCCAGAAAGGCGACAATCGCCAGGCGCGCCCGGCTTTGCAGCAGTTCGTCGATCGCAGTGTGGTCGTAGTCGGTCATGCGGAGGCGCGACTGCGCAGCAGCAGGAGGAGGCCCGGACCGGCAAGAAACAGCAGCATCAGGGCCGCGGAAACGGGCAGTTGCTCCGGCCGATTATGCAGCCAGAGCAACAGCAGTTCGCCCGCCCACCAGCACAGGGCGATCCACCGCATCCAGGAAAGATTGCAAAGCGTGGCACTGGCGAAGAAGCCCACGCCCATGACACCCGCGACGACGACGTCGAACCAGCCGTGGCTGATCACGCCCAGCCATTCCGACCCGAAGCCGAGCGTGGTGAGAAACAAGCCGCAGCCGAGCCAGAGAGCGCTCATGGCTTCCGTCATCGGACCACGCGGTCGCGGATTGGCTCCGCCCAGCCAGCGTCGGGGAAAATGCCGCAACGAATAGAGCCAGGGCAGAGTGATGCAGGCCAGCCAGACCCAACCCGGAGCGACGCCCAGCCAGCCTCGGACGAACGCATAGGTCGCCAGATAGCCGCTCGCGACGGCAACACCCCAGATCAGCAAATCCGGACTGCGCCCCCTTGCATAGACGCGCCCTTCTTCCAGCGTCCGCCGAATGAAGGCGAGATTCTCGCGGGCGTCGACTTCTTGCATGTCACTCTCCAGTCAAAGTACTTTGAATTACAAAGTACTTTGACAAAGTTTCACTTTCAAGTGAGGGGAAGACCTTTTTTGGTGATTTTTTTGGCCGCTGGATTAACGCAACCCGGACAGTTCGCCGATCCGCTTCCAGTAGAGGATTGTGCCGGTCAGTCCGCCATGCGGCTTCAGCGCATAGTCAGGGATCTCGCCCGCCTTCCGGAATCCCAGCTGCTCGTAAAGCCCGCCGGCGCCGCCTTCCGTCGCCGTATCGAGTGTCAGGAGCGTCCGGCCACGATCGATCGCCAGGCGTTCTGCCGCCAGCAAGAGCGCGCGCGCGGCTCCCCGGCCGCGGTGGCTGACGCGGGTCATCAGCTTGGCGACTTCGGCGCGATGCGGCTGGTTCGGCGGGCAATCGAGGAGCAGCGTGACGGTGCCGATCAGGGCATCTCCGTCACGGGCACCCAGCACGATGCGCCGGCCCTCGGCTGCTGCGGTCAGCGATGCCTCCCAGAACGCCATTGCCGCGTCCGGCAACAGCGGGTGCATGAAGCCGACCGACCCGCCATTCGCAACGACCTCGATGAGAGTGCTCGCCAGTTCCGAAACTATCGGCGATCGCCTCTCCAGAGCGGTGATATGGAATTTGCAGCTGCCGCCCATACCAAATTTCCCGACGCCCGTAGTATCTGGCCTCATATACTTCAGGACTTTTGACAATTCCTCGTTCGGTGAGCCCAACGCTTTAATTTTTTGCCATCAAACGACAAAAATTTCGATCGGCCGCGCCTTGTTGCAGATATAATCTGGTTAAGAAGTCAAGGGACTTTTCCAAAGAAAGGACAACGCAATGATGAAGGCATCAATGTTCGGCCTTGGCTGTATCCTCGCGCTCGCCATCGGCGGCGCGGTCTATGCGCAAGACCAGGGGCCACCGCCTCCCGACGCGACAGCACCCGCGATGAATTTCCGTCAAGCCTGCGGTGCGGACGCGCAGGCACTCTGTCCGACGGCAAAGTCGATGAAAGACAAACGTGCCTGTCTCAAGGCAAATCTCGACAAGGCGTCCGCCGACTGCAACACGTTCATGGCCAACAACAAGGCGATGCGCCAGGACAAAATGCAGGGGCCGCCTCCGGGAGGAGATCAAGGTCCGCCGCCCGGCAATTGACGCAGACACATTCCTCGCAACGGGCGGGCCTGATGGCTCGCCCGGTACTTTTTACGCAATCTGCAAATATTGTTGGCGCCTAGAGAACGCCTTCGCACGCCGCGATTGCTGAAACGATACCATCCGGAATGCGGCCCTGTTTGGCCGCGGTCACGAAATCGGCGACGATTTTGTTCCACGTATCGGTACCGACGCGGGCGTGAATGTCGCGATCGGCGATGATTTCTGCATAACGTTCGCCCAACGAAACGAAGAACAGGATACCGCCCTTCAGCTCGTGGCTCGCCAGGATGCGCGCGGCGAATTCACGATGCGCCAGCACGCGCGCATGGAAATGGCGGATGCGCTTCGGCACCAGGCGAAGGCGCAGAGGAAACCAGTCGAACAGCACGCTGAAAACCACGAACGACGCGGATTCGGCGGCAAAGCCCATGCGCAAGGAAAGATGCGACTGAAAGATCGCCAGCGCGCCGCCCACGACAAGCGCGATCGCCGCCGCCCACACCAGCGGAAAAAGCGCATAGCGGTCGCTGACCGGAACGACCGAAGCGGCGATATGAACCTGGCAGCGCGCCTCTGCCGCAGTTAGAGCAGCCTGGATACGCTGACGGTCTTCATGCGAAAGGCCCATCACCAACTCCCCGAGGAGCCGCCGCCCCCGAAAGAACCGCCGCCGCCCGAGAACCCTCCACCACCGAAGCTCCCGCCGCCGAAACCTCCACCGCCGAATCCGCCGCCGCCCCAGCGCCCGCCGCCGAGAAATAATAACGGCCACAGAAAGCGACCAAAGACGAGCCAGATCAGAACGACGAGAATGAAAATCCAATTGCCGCCACCGCCGCCGGACGACTGGCCGTTATCGGTCTGTTCGTCCCGGTCCGGCGTGAGTGTGACGCCGCCAAGCACTTTCAGAACCGCCTGTGTGCCGTCCTGCACGCCGGTGTCGTAGTCGCCCCGCCGGAATGCGGGCAGCATGAATTGATCGATGATGATCCTGGTCTGTGCGTCGGTAAGCTCGCCCTCCAGGCCGTAACCAACCTCGATGCGCACCTGATGTGTCGAGGGCACGACGATCAGCAACGCGCCGTTGTTCTTGCCCTTCTGACCGATGCCCCAGGCCCGGCCGAGCTGATAGCCATATTGCTCGATCGTAACACCCTGCAACGATTTGAGCGTGGCGACGACGATCTGGTTCGAATTCTGCTTCTCTTCCTGCGCCAGCAATTGCGTCAGATGCTCGCGCGTATCGGACGAAAGGATGCCGGCATCGTCGACCACGCGTCCGGTGAGCGGCGGAAAGGTCAGCGCCGCCAGCGCCACGCCTGCTGCCAGGAGCAAGAAAGCGACGGCGCCAAGAACCGCGCGTGGAAGGAAGCGTTGCATCCCGCGGTTCAGAAATTGACCTTGGGGGCCTGCTGCGCCTGTTCGCTGATCGTAAATGTTTCTCTCACCTTTGCGTCGGGATAGAAGATGGCCGCAACCCAACGGCTGGGAATGGAGCGCAGCGTCGTATTATAGACCTGTACGGCATCGATATAATCCTTGCGTGCGACCGCGATGCGGTTCTCCGTGCCTTCGAGCTGCGATTGCAACGCGAGGAAATTTTCGTTCGATTTGAGATCGGGATAGCGCTCGCTCACAACGAGGAGCCGTCCCAGCGCGCTGCCGAGTTGGGATTGATTCTGCTCGAACTGATGGAACGCCTGCGGGTTGGACAGAATGTCCGACGGCAGCGTCGTCTGCGTCGCCTTGGCGCGCGCGAGCGTCACCTGGGTCAAAACCTCCAGCTCCTGATGCGCGTAGCCCTTCACAGTCGCGACCAGATTGGGAATCAGATCGGTGCGACGCTGATACTGGTTGAGCACTTCGCTCCAGGCTGCCTTCACCTGCTCGTCCTGCTGCGGAACGGCATTGATGCCGCAACCGGACAGACCGACAAGCATCAGCAACACCGCGCCGGCGCCGATGACGCCGCGGACAAACGAACGAGACATGATGGGACTCCTCCCCGAGCCTTTTCCAGCACAACTCATATAGGAGCCCTCGCCCAAGCGCCAAGCGGGGGGAGGCGCTTTGACTCCGGCCCGGCCGTTATGCGCCAATCGCCGGCGCTATCTATACGGGGTTAAGACCATGAAAGACCTGTTCTCTTTGAGCGGCCGCACGGCGCTGGTGACCGGCGGATCGCGCGGCATCGGCAAAATGATCGCCAGGGGATTCCTGGCCTTTGGCGCGCGTGTCTACATTTCGTCGCGCAAAGCGGCGGCATGCGAGGCCACGGCGACAGAACTGGCTGCCGAAGGCGGCGACTGCATTGCTTTGCCCGCCGATTCCTCCACAACGGCGGGCATCGCAGGCTTGGCGAAGGCCTATCGCGCACACGAAGCGAAGCTCGACATTCTGGTGAACAATGCGGGTGCCGCGTGGCTGGCCGAATTCGACGCCTTTCCCGAAAAGGGCTGGGACAAGGTCCTCGACCTTAATCTGAAAACGCCCTTCTTCCTCACCCAGGCATTGATTGGCGAACTGCGCGCCGCCGCAACGCCGGAGCGGCCCGCGAAGGTGATCAATGTGGCGTCGATCGACGGCGTGGGCGTCAATCCGCAGGAAACCTATTCCTACCAGGCGAGCAAGGCGGGTCTCATCCATCTGACGCGCCGGCTGGGCCTGCGCCTGATCGCAGACAATATCGCCGTCTCCGCCATTGCGCCGGGCGCCTTCGCGTCAGACATGAATCTCGACGCGCGCGACCGCGCCGAACAAACCGCCAGGCGCATTCCGGCCAAGCGTATCGGCCGCGACGAAGACATGGCGGGCGCCGCCATCTATCTCGCGTCGCGGGCCGGCGATTATGTCGTGGGCTCCACCATCATCGTCGATGGCGGCGTGGTCCACACGCACTAAGACGCAATGATCGCGCCGTAGAGTTCGGGATCGACATTGCCGCCGGAGAGGACAGCGACGGTTTGCGCGGGCTCCAGTCCCAGCATCAGCGCGCCTGCCAAAGCGACCGCGCCGCTGGGCTCGGCCACGAGCCTCGCTTCGCGTGCGATGCGTCGCATGGCGTCCGCGATCGCCGCCTCGGAGACCGTGACGATGTTATGCACGAAAGCCCGGATATGCGCGAAAGGATGACGGCCCAATTGCGGCACACGCAGTCCGTCGGCCATCGTGCGCTGCGCCAGTTCCGGCGCGACACGCACGATGTGCCCCGCGCGAAAACTTTCAAAGGCATCTGCCGCCAGCTCCGGCTCGACTCCGATGATGCGGACACGAGGATCGGATAGCGCCAGTGCCGCAGCCACGCCCCCCAGCAGTCCCCCGCCCGAGACCGGAACCGTCACGTAGCGGACATCCGGGCATTGCGCGAGAATCTCCAGCCCGATCGTGCCCGTGCCCGCCATGATGGCGAGCGAATCGAACGGCTCGATCGCCGAATAACCATGTGCCTGCGCCAGCTCGGCGCATTTTTCGGCGCGCCGCAGACCGGCGGCATCGACCAGATGGATTTCCGCGCCCCAGGCCCGTGTCGCTTCGAGCTTCACGCGGGACGCGTTTTCCGGCATCACCACCGCTGCTTTGATTCCGAGCGCATGCGCCGCATAGGCGACAGCCTGTGCATGATTGCCGCTCGAATGGGCAACGACACCGCGATGGCGCTGTTCGTCGCTCAGACTCAGGATCGCGTTGAACGCGCCTCTCAATTTGAAAGCGCCGATCGGATGCAGGCTCTCGGCTTTCAACCTCAGACCCGACGGACTCATTGCAACGATTGGTGTCTGCACGACATAGGGCGCGATGCGCGCGGCGGCCGCGCGGATTGCATCGAGGGTAAGAAGTTCGGGAGAGGTTTGCGGCCCATCGGTCATGATGGACAAAATCTAGCATCGTTTCATTGAACGATGCGAATGGCTTCAAGGAGGCGTCGGCAGATACCAGCGCGTGCTTACGATGGCCGAGATCGGGCCGGCGAAGGTGATCGCCGCCCAGAACATCGTGGGCGGCACGCGCACGACGTCACCCGGTCCGATCTTGGTGGTCTCGTCGGCGGGGACTTCCTCTTCCTTGGTCTGCCCGTTACGGCGAACGTAAAGGAAACTGTCGGCGGCCTTTTCCGTATAGCCGCCGGCGAGCGCGATCGCGTTGGGAGCGCTCATATCGTTCACATAGGGATATTGGCCCGGCTTGTTCACTTCGCCGATGATGTAGAAGGGTCGATAGTCGGTGACTTCGACATTGACGCGCGGCTGCTGCAGATAACCATTGCCGAGCGCCGTCTCGATCCGGGTTTCCAGCGCCTGCACGGTAAGTCCTTGCGCCTGCAATTCGCCGATGAGCGGCAAGCGCACATAGCCGCTGCTATCAATCTGGAATTCGCCACCCAGATCGTCTTCGCCGAACACGATCACGCGCACCTTGTCCCCGGTTCCCAGACGGTAGGACGTGGCGTCCATGCCCGGTTGCAGCGAATAGGAGGCGCTTCCCGCGATAGCGTCCGCGGCATGCGCCGCACCAAGCGCATACGCCGCGGCGAACGCAAGCACGAACGCGGCCGCGCGAACTACGCTGTTTGGTAGGCAAACTATGGCGAACATGCAGACAAATTTAATCGCAGAGGGATTTACGAATCCCTACCGGATATGCCCAAAAAGCCCGCCGAACGTTAATTCTGCGATACCGCGTCATTGCGGTACGTATCGGCTACGATAAAGAGTGGCCTCGCCTTGGCCTCGATGTAAAGTCTGCCCAGATATTCGCCGATCAGCCCCAGACAGACGAGTTGTACGCCGCCCAGAACCATCGTCACGACCATAATCGACGCGTAGCCCGGAACATCGACGCCGAAGATGAGCGTTCGGATCGTGAGGACCGCCGCGTAGATGAAGCCGGCGATGGAGACAATGAGACCGACAAAGCTCGCGACCCTGAGCGGCACCGTCGAAAAGCTCGTGATGCCGTCGAGCGCAAAATTCCACAACCGCCAATAGCTCCATGAGGAGCGACCGGCGACTCGCGGATCGCGCGCATATTCGACGCCGGTTTGCCGGTATCCGACCCAGGCGAAAAGGCCCTTCATGAATCGGTTGCGTTCCGGCAGGCGCAGCAATGCATCCACAACGCGTCGATCCATCAGACGGAAATCGCCCGCGCCCTGCGGAATGGGAATCTCGGTGATCCTGTTGAACACGCGATAGAACGCATTGGCGGTTTCGCGTTTGAGCCAGGAATCGGAGGCGCGCGAGGCGCGAACGCCATAAACGACGTCGAACCCCTCACGCCATTTGCGCACGAATTCCGCGATCAGCGCGGGCGGATCCTGCAGATCGGCGTCGATGACGACGACGGCATCGCCGCGCGTCTGGGCGAGCCCCGCGGTGAGTGCGGCTTCCTTGCCGAAATTGCGCGCCAGGTTGACGACGGCAATCGGGGTTGGTTGCTGAAGCCGCTGCAGCAGGATCTCGAGCGTTCGGTCGCGGCTGCCGTCATTGACGGCGATGTATTCGACCTTGCAGTCCAGACCTGCAGCGACGCCGTCCAGGGTCTGAAACAGTGCCTCGACCGCATCCTCTTCGTTGAAGAACGCGATGACGATGGACAGCAGCGCATCGGACCCGCGCCGCGACTGCGGAGCGACAGAGCCCGACACGCCGGGGGCAGGTGTCGCGTTGCTCATGACGCACCCGTTGGCGTCACGATTCCGAAGCCGACGCGCAAAGGCTGTGCCCTGGGCGCGCGCGGCCAGGCGAATTCCCTGCTGCCCAGCGACCTGAAATGCGGCAAGGCGGCGAGGTTGGGCGGCGGCGCAGAATTACCGGCGCGTATGCGCCACACCACAAGCGCGCCCTCACGCGCCACGGATTGCGGAGTGATCCAAGGAGATTTCAGATAGCTGCCATCGGCCCATACCGACGGCCTTGGCGCGGCACGCATAGCGATCAGGCCGGCGAGCCATTCATCTCCGGCAACGATATTGAGCGGTCTGTGCGTTGCGATTGTCCATTGCTCCGAAAATGTCTGCGCCAGGGCGCGATCTGGCCATTCCGTGCGCGATGGCTTGTTCTGCCAATCCGGAACGAATGTCGTCGACAGAGCGTAGGCGACCAGTCCCACACAAAAAAGAACTGTCAGGCAGGCCGCAAGACGCGATAGCGAAACCTGCTGCCAACGCGACACCGCGCCAAGTGCGAGCAGCAGGCCCGTCAAATTCCACATGGGCGCTCCCCACATGTCCCGGATCCCCAACCCGGTCGCGAGCGACAGCAACGCGGTGAGGATGGGGGGGCCAAGCGTGAGAAACAACACAAACCGCACATCCTCGTCTTGCAGATTCGTAACTTTGCGAAAGCTATCTTTGCCGATCAATCCCGCAACAGCAGCAACGGCGATTGCAGGCAGAATATCGACGGACTGGGCCAGCAGGAACTTGAACGGAGCCACGATCCGCTCCGAGCCGCTTTCGGCATGACCGGCGCGCCGCACAGCGTAAGCGAAGGTCGGAAAATGATTGTCGGCCAACCACACCAGGTGCGGCGAAGCGATCGCCAAACAAGCCGCGAAGGCCACATAGGGACCGAAGGAAAGAAAAGCCGTCCGCGTCTGCCGGCCGGCCGCCATATGCAACAGCATCGTCGCCAGCAATACCGCGGTCGAATATTTCGTGAGCAGACCTATTCCGGCGGCAACGCCCAGGGCAAGCCACCAACGTAGACGGCGCGTCTTGAGCGCCTTGTAATAGGCGAAGGACGCCGCTGCCCAGACAGGCATCTGCGCCACGTTGTGATTGAATTCCGGACTCGGAAGCGAAAAATAATAGACGCCGACGAGAAGCAATGTGCCGATCGCGGCAAGACGAGCGGGCAGGAATTCTCGGCCCAGCAAAAACACGAACCCGTAGGTCGCGACGATCGCGATCTGACTGAGCAAAAAAGGACCGAGATCGCCAAGAGCATCGAAGAAAAGTTCGACCGTCCAGGATGGCAATGGCGGATGTTTGTAGTAACCCCATTGCCACTCGTGGCCCCAGGCCAATCCATTGCTGACAACGTCGAGCGGCAAGCTGGTCGCGAGCAACAACGGCACAAGCGTCCAGAGCAACAGCTGCGCGGCGATCAGGATGACCAGCCAGCTCTCGGGACGCTTTACCGTTGGAATGAAATCGCGGCGAGCGTGCGCGGGACCTGCGCTGGATAAGGAATTCAGGGACTGCGCCGGCTCAAACATGATTCGTGGGACGGGGACCGCGACGGTCTCAATCCATACGGGCAAAGCGCGCCGTTTCCAAATCGGTGTTCGGCACGTCACCGCGTCGACGCGAAACTTCGGGCACGCACGCTTTTGCGCATGCGTACCCGAAGCTGGATCTATCCCGGCGGTTGCTGATCGTTAGGTTTGGGCTCTTTCTTCTTATGCGGTGGCGGTGGCGCATTGTCCTGCGGCCCAGGGGCCGGAGCCTCTTTTGGTGGGCGTGGCGGCGGCGGTCCAGCGTTTCCGCTCGGCGGGCGCGCACCTGCCGGAGGCGCTCCGCCTGGTCCGGCCATGGAATTCGAGCCGGAGCCTTGGGGAGGCATCGCCGACCCCGGGCCACTGCCTTGCTGGTTCTCGCTGCCGGGGCGAGGACGATGTGGCACTCCGGACGGTGGACCCGTCATGGATTCCGAACCGGCATCCGGCGCACCGCCTGGTGAAGTGCCAGGCGAAGTCATTGAGGAACCGGGGCCGCTTCCAGCTTGATTGGTGACGCCGGGGCGGACGTGGTGGGGTGGTTCCATGCCCGGGCCCGTCATGGAATTTGACCCGGTTTCGGGTTGGCCCGCGCCAGGTCCACCATTCGGAGGGTTTTGGCGCACAGGGCGGGGCGTTTCGCTGCCCGGCCCTGTCATGGGATTAGGACCCGAAGGGTTCACCTTCATGATGACATTCGGGCCTCCGCCTGGGCCGCCGGTCGGTGGCGCCATGTGGCCAGGCCGGCCGCCATCCGGATAGGGAGGCGGAGCAGCGGCGGGCCGAAACCGGACGACAGCCGCCGGGCTGGAGACAACCGCCCTCGTCATCAGATTTGCCGAAGGGGGGCGCCCATTGCGCGGACCCACATGTTCCGACAAACGACCAACCACCACGGGCGGCGGTGGCGGTGCGCTGTGCGGGATACCCATGCCGCGCGGCGCGGCCTGCCGCATCTGGACTTGCACCCGTTGCCCTACATCGACGCTTGTGACGAAATTGGGGTGGCGGAAGATGGCGGCTGCGCGCACGACGGGAACCGGCCGCCCGCTGGCGCGCTCGACGATGTTTACGTTTACACTGCGGTTGACGACGTAATTGTTGACGACCATGTAATTGGTGACGTTGCGCGTCTGGTGGATGATATTGATGACTTGGGGGCCGGAAACGACGAAGGGCCTGTAGTCGCGATCCGCCATATGCCCTGCGTCGAGAAACACCCAGTTGGCGGCAAAGCGGTTTTCGTCGTACCCCCGACCGTACCAGCGCGAATAGCCGTAAAATCCGCCAATGTCGCCAAAACCCTCGCGGCCATAACTGAAGCCAGCGAAGCCGCGCCCGAAAGAGAGCCCGACCGAAAACTCGCCCCGGCCGCTAAGGAAGTTTTCATCGGGCGGCATCGGCATCCAGCCTATATAACGGTCATTGGTCCGCCACATGACCCAGCCGGGGCTCCACGTATAGCCCGGAAGCCACAGCCAGCCATCCTCGGGATCGTTCACCCAGCGGCCATAGTGGAAAGGGATATCGCCCCATTGATAGTCGGACGCCCAGGTCCAGCCATAATCATCGGTATTGACCCACCGGCCTGCCGAATAATACGGCCGAAAATCGTCCGGAACGTCTGCGGGCTGCCAGACGACGCCCCAGCGGTCGCTGTACAACCAGTAGCCATAGGGGGCGAGCTGTTGCTGAAAACTTTCAAAGCCGATGCTGTCATCAGTTTGCGCATAGGCGGGAACGGCTGCCGCCACGCAAGAGACCCCAGCAACGACCAACGCACTTGCCAGCAATCTGGCACGAAGGATTCGGCGCATATCCAACTCCTCAAAAAACCCACGGGTACGAAAACCGGACCCCGGTCTTGGAGCCCTCCGATGAGCCACAAAGGCCAAGAACAAGGCTTTTTTGTGAGGTGTAAGATTCGATCCTGCGGCGCCGGACCCTGCGAATGTCGCAGCGGACGCGCAATGGCGGCAAGCCGCGATGCCATTGATACCGCAGCGGTTTTTTGGCCGCATGTCCTTGCCGCCCCCCGACGAGGCACTACCTTTGCCAGACCGCACCTATCTGATACCCAGACGGTGCTAACGCGTCGGGGCGTGGAAAAAGCATGGAAGCAGTCGGGCACTTGATCGGTTGGAGTTTGGTCGCCCTCGCGCTCGGGGGCGTTGTTTTCACCCTCACGGCAGCGATGCTGGCAGGTTCGCCGAAACACGCTCCACGGCCTGGTGGTGGCAGCCTCCCTGCCGTCACCCTGCTGAAGCCGCTCTATTTGGCTGAGCCTGGTCTCGAGCAAAATCTCCGCAGCTTCTTCCTGCAGAATTATGCTGCCCCGCTTCAGATTGTCTTCGGCGTCCGCAATTACGCCGATCCCGCGCTGCTGATCGTCGAGAAGCTGAAAAGGAGCTTTCCCGACGCGGATATCGAGGTGGTGGTCGAAGCGAAACTGAGCGGCACGAACCCGAAAATCTCCAATCTCATCAATATGCAGTCGCGCGCCAAGCACGACGTCCTCGTGATGAGCGACAGCGACATTCGCGTGCGGCCCGATTACGTGCGCCAGCTAATGGCGGCAATGAACGAGCCGGGCGTGGGCGCAGTCACCTGTCTTTATACGGGGCGACCGGTCGGCAGCGTGTGGTCGACGCTCGCGGCGATGGGCATAGACTATCAGTTTCGCCCGAATGCGATCGTCGGCATTGCGGCAGGCCTGGCCAAACCTTGCTTCGGCTCGACAATCGCGCTGCGCCGGCAGACCCTGGAAGAAATCGGCGGCTTCGAAGCGTTTTCAGACGTTTTGGCCGACGATTACGAACTTGGCCGTGCTGTCCGCAGCAAAGGCTATCGCCTGGCGGTATCCGGCTGGACTGTGGAACATATCTGCTCCCAGGAAAGCGCGCAGGATCTGTTCGAACAGGAAGTGCGATGGGCCAAGACCATTTCCATGCTCGACCGTCCAGGCTATCTCGGCAGCCTGGTGACGTTCCCGTTCTCGTTGTCGATTCTGGCGATGCTGTTTCTGGGCGTGACCTGGACCGGCCTGGCGGTCGTCGCAGCCACATTTTTTGCGCGGCTGCTCTTGGCGTTGCGCAGCAGACATAGTCTGAGGTCCTACGCTGGCCCTCTCTGGCTGCTTCCGCTGCGCGATGTGTTATCATTCGGAGTCTTCGTGGCGTCATTTTTCGGAAAATCGGTCCGCTGGCGCGGTACCCGTTACCTGACGAGCCCCGACGGAGCTCTCGCGCAATATTAGGATAACTGTCATGCTCAGAACATTATTTCTTCAGGGACCTTCTTTCGACGGCTTCGATGGCGGCGCGGGTTCGCGTTACCAGGCCAAGCGCGAAGTGCGCTCCTTCTGGTACCCGACATGGCTCGCGCAACCTGCGGCACTTGTCGAAAAGAGCAAGCTGATCGACGCGCCCGCGCACGGCCTTTCGCTCGATGACGTGCTGCCGCATGCGAAGAACTACGACCTTGTCGTGCTGCACACTTCGATGCCTTCGTTTCAATCCGATGTGAAGACGGTCGCGGCACTCAAAAACGCCAATCCCGCGCTCAAGGCCGGCCTGATCGGCGCCAAGGTCGCGGTGGATGCTGAAGGCAGCCTCAGCGATGCGCCGGTGATCGATTTCGTGGCCCGCAACGAGTTCGATTTCACGATCAAGGACGTGGCCGACGATCTGCCGTGGGACAAGATCCCAGGCCTCAGCTTCCGCAATCGCAACGGCGTCATCGTTCACAATGAAGAACGCGCGATCCTCGAGAATATGGATTCGCTGCCTTTCGTGACGCCGGTCTACAAGCGCGATCTCCAGATCGAGAACTACTTCATCGGCTACCTGAAGCATCCCTATATCTCGATCTATACCGGGCGCGGCTGCAAGTCGCGCTGCACATTCTGCCTGTGGCCGCAAACCGTCGGCGGTCACCGCTATCGCACGCGCAGCGTGGGTCACGTCGTGGAAGAGATCGCCTGGGCCAAGCAGGCATTCCCGCAGGTCAAGGAATTCTTCTTCGACGACGACACTTTCACGGACAACCTGCCGCGGGCCGAGGAGATTGCGAGGGAACTGGGCAAGCTCGGCGTCGAATGGTCGTGCAACGCCAAAGCGAACGTGCCGCGCGAATCGCTCAAGGTGATGCGGGACAACGGCTTGCGCCTGCTGCTCGTGGGCTACGAATCGGGCAACCAGCAGATCCTGTACAACATCAAGAAAGGCATGCGGGTCGAGGTTGCCGAGCGCTTCACCAAAGACTGCCACGATCTCGGCGTGACGATCCACGGCACGTTCATTCTGGGATTGCCGGGCGAAACCCTCGAGACGATCGAGGAGACGGTGCGGTTCGCCAATCGCATCAATCCGCACACGATTCAGGTTTCGCTCGCGGCCCCCTACCCGGGAACGTTCCTCCACAAACAGGCGGTGGAGAATGGCTGGCTCGACGAGGCGAATGCAGAACTGGTGAACGAGCGCGGCATCCAGATCGCGCCGCTGCACTATCCGCATCTGAGCCATACGCAGATTCACGACTCGCTGGAAAGTTTTTACAAACGCTTCTATTTCCGCTGGAACAAGATCGGCGATATCGTGGGCGAGATGGTTCGCAGCCCCGAGATGATGAAGCGTCGCCTGCGCGAAGGCGTCGAATTTTTCCAATTCCTGCGGGCGCGGCGGGAACACGCCGCCTGATCGAATCTTATCTAATCGTCCGGAACCGGCTTACGCCGGTTTTCGGCAAAGAGCTTGAGTTGACATAGCGGAGCACCACCGTGAGCAGTTTGGCGCTTGTTTTTCCCGTACTGGCCACCAAAACCGCTTGCGTTCGTCCGAGAAACGCGATCCTGCACCGGACGAAACGCAAGCTGCCCCAGCGCGATTCCGGAGCGTGAAAATCGGGGTCGTCATTGCCGCCTTGATGGGGCTTTGTCTTGCGGCCTATCTCATCTTCTATGTCGGCGTCGGCGCCGTGTTCAGCGCCGCCGCTTCGGTGGGATGGAGCGGCTTCGCGGCTCTTTGTCTTTATGGATTGACGTTGTTCGCGCTGCTGGGCACTGCCTGGTTCGCGCTGGCGCCGCCTGACGAAGCGTGGCGCATTTCAACATTCCTGTGGGGCCGCGCGGTGCGCGACAGCGCAGGCGAAGTTCTCCCCTTTTCCCAGATGGGCGGCTTCGTGGTCGGTGTGAGAGCGGTGATGTTGCGCGGCGTGAGCGCGCCATTTGCGTTCGCCTCCACGATCGTCGACGTGACGATGGAGCTCATCGCGCAGATCGTATTCGTGATGATCGGCATCGTCATTCTGCTCGCGCGCGTGCCGACGTCGCCATCAAGCACCGCGCTCGCCGATGGCGTCATGCTCGGAATAGCGGTCGCCATGGTGGGTGCCGGCGGCTTTCTCGTAGTCCAGCGGCGAGGTCTCGCTCTCGTCGAACGTCTGGCCGCGCGTTTCCTGCCCAGCGCGGCGGCGCAGGCCGGCGCCGTCCATCGCGCGGTGGCTCAGATTCATGCAGCACCCCTGCGCCTGTTGTTCTCCTTCGTCGTTCATCTGACGTGCTGGATCGCGACGGCGGGATGGGCATGGTGCGCCATGCGTCTGATGGGCATCCATGCTCCGTTTCCGGCCGTCGTCGCCATCGAGGCCCTGCTCTATGCCATTCGCAGCGCGGCCGTGTTCGTGCCCAACGCCATCGGCGTGCAGGAAGCGGCGTATCTGATGCTGTTTCCGCTGTTCGGACTTCCGCCGCCGGTGGGTCTCGCAGTATCGCTTCTCAAGCGCGCCCGCGACATCACCGTTGGCATACCCGTGCTTCTCACCTGGCAATTCGCCGAAGGCGGGCATGCGCTACGAGAAAGTCGGAATGCCACGAATTTTCTGGCGGAGAAATAACAGCGCATGAATTCCGCCGACACGGTTCTGGTGACGGGCGCTTCGGGATTCGTGGGGTCCGCCGTCGTGCAAAAACTTGTCGCGCGCGGTTTCGCAGTGCGCGCACTCGCCCGCGCTACGAGTCCGCGCGGCAATCTCGACGCGCTCGATTGCACCGTCGTGGAAGGCGATATGCGAGATCCCCGCAGCATGCGGGACGCCATGCGCGGCATCCGCTATCTGTTTCATGTCGCGGCGGATTACAGGCTGTGGGCGCGCGATCCGGAAGAGATCGTCCGCAACAATGTGCGCGGCGCACGCGCGGTGATGGAAGCGGCGCGCGACGCTGGTGTCGAGCGCATCGTCTATACCAGCAGCGTGGCGACGCTCGCTCCGGGAACGGCCGCCCAGCCTGCGGACGAGACCGCGCGGCTCACGGAAGAAACTGCCATAGGCGCCTACAAGCGCAGCAAGGTCGCCGCCGAACGTGTCGTGGAACAGTTTGTCGCGAAACAGAACCTGCCCGTGGTGATTGTCAATCCGTCCACGCCCATCGGCGCGCGCGACATCAAGCCGACGCCCACGGGCCGCATCATCGTCGAAGCGGCGTCGGGACGGGTGCCAGCCTTCGTCGACACGGGACTCAATCTCGCCCATGTCGACGATGTCGCGGAAGGCCATCTGCTGGCGCTCGAAAAAGGCCGGATCGGCGAATCCTATGTGCTGGGTGGCGAGAACGTGATGCTGCGGGACATGCTGGCGGTCATCGCGAAACTCACCGGTCGCCGCCCGCCCCGCATCGAGTTGCCGCGCCTGCCGCTCTATCCGCTCGCCTATGTGGCGGAGACCATCGCGCACGTCACGGGCAAGGAACCGTTCCTCACCCGCGACGCGCTCAGAATGTCGACGCACCTTATGTTCTTCACCTCGGCGAAAGCAGAAACGCAATTGGGCTATCGCGCCCGTCCCTATGCGAACGCGCTTGCGGACGCCGTGGCGTGGTATCGCGCGGCGGGTTATCTGCGATGAGTTTCGCCCTGCTCGTTCCACTCGCGATCTGGATCTATCTGATCGCAGGCCGCGGCATGTTCTGGCGCACGCGCGAGCGCGACGACCGCGACCTGCCGGCGACCGCACCGGCAACCTGGCCCTCCATCACGGCCGTGGTGCCGGCGCGCGACGAAGCCGATGTGATCGCGCGCACGATCGGCAGCCTGTTGAATCAGGACTATTCCGGACCGTTTCGCATCGTCCTCGTTGACGATCAGAGCACGGACGGCACGGCGGTGGCGGCTTTGGCCGCAGCGCATGCACTAGGGGGCACCGGCCGGCTTCAGATCGTGACGGGCGCCCCGCGGCCGTCCGGCTGGACCGGGAAATTATGGGCGATGAAACAGGGCGTCGACCGCGCGTCCGTGGACACGCCGCCCGACTACATCCTGTTCAGCGACGCCGACATCGCACACGCCACCGACAATGTTCGCCGGCTGGTCTCGCGCGCCACGGATCGCCGGCTGGTGCTCGTCTCGCTGATGGCGAAGCTGTATTGCACGACCTTCTCCGAGAAGCTCCTCATTCCCGCCTTCGTGTTTTTCTTCGACATGCTGTTTCCGTTCGCCTGGGCGAACGACCCCGCCAATCGCACGGCGGCGGCGGCCGGCGGCTGCATGCTCGCGCGGTACGACGCGCTCGTGGCGGCGGGCGGTATCGAAACCATCCGCCGGGAGATCATCGACGATTGCGCGCTCGCCCGCGCGCTGAAGCGGCAGGGACCGATCTGGCTCGGGCTCACCGAACGCGCGGTGAGCATCCGCCCCTATGGCGGCATGGACGACATTCGGCGCATGATCGCGCGGTCGGCTTACGCGCAACTCGGCTATTCGCCGCTGGCGCTCCTGGGGACTGTGTTCGGCATGCTTCTCGTCTATGCGGCAGCACCATTTGCGGCCCTGTTCGCCACTGGTGCGGCGCGCCTCGAAGGCGTTCTCGTCTGGCTCGTCATGGCGCTGGCGTTCCAGCCCATGCTGCGTTTCTATCGGCTGTCGCCGCTCTGGGGCGTGGCGCTCCCCGTCATCGGCGCGCTCTATACGGCGTTCACGTTCGATTCGGCGCTGCAATTCTGGCGCGGCAAAGGCGGCATGTGGAAAGGCCGCGCCCAGGCAATGGCGTAGATATGCAGAGCGCAGGTTCACTTTCTTCCGGCAAGACGCATCGCGACGAGAATTTCCCCGTCGCCTCGTTTCTCATTGCGCCGCAGCACAGGCCCCCGATTCTCGCCTTCTATCGTTTCGCGCGCACCGCCGACGACATCGCCGATCACGCGTCCGCGACGCAGAGCGAAAAACTCGGTCTCCTCGAAACCATGCGGGCGAGTTTGCAGGGCGAAAGCGACGCGTCGCCCGAAGCCGTGCAACTGCGCGAAGTACTCGCGAACAGGCAATTATCCACGCAGCACGCACTCGATCTGCTCCAAGCGTTCCGCCGCGACGTGACGAAGCTGCGTTACGCGGACTGGGACGAGCTGATGGATTATTGCTGCTATTCCGCCATGCCCGTGGGGCGCTTCGTGCTCGACGTGCACGGCGAAGCGCGCACGATCTGGTCCGCATCGGATGCGCTGTGCGCGGCGCTGCAGGTAATCAATCACCTCCAGGATTGCGGCAAGGATTTCCACGCGCTGAACCGTCTCTACATTCCCCTCGACGCGCTTGCCCGCAACGGCGCCGCGCCGGACGACGTTGCTGCGGAGCGCGCCACGCCGGCGCTCCGACGCACGCTTGCGGAACTGGCCGGTCGCACCACGGCCCTGCTCGCGCGGGCAAGACCGCTGGCGGCGCAGATCCGCGATTTCCGTCTGGCGCTGGAAGTGAGCGTCATCCAGCGCCTGGCGGAAGATCTGGCGCACAAACTCACGCGCCGCGATCCGCTGTCCGAACGCGTGCATCACAGCCGTGCGGAAGCTCTGCGCCTCGCACTCGCCGCAACAGGGAATTTTCTCCTGGCCCGGCCGCGCGCCAACAGATCCCGCGCCGTGCTGGTGCGGCAACCATGAGCACCGCCGAGGCCGACACCGCGCCGGAGATCGTCGCCGTCCAGCAGAAGGCGGCGGGCAGTTCGTTCTATGCCGCCATGCGCGTGATGCCGAAAGCCGAACGCGAGGCCATGTACGCGATCTACGCCTTCTGCCGCGCGGTGGACGACATCGCCGACGACGGCAGGGGCAATCGTGCCGAACGCCGGGCGGCACTCGACGAATGGCGCAACGACATCGAACTGCTTTATGCGGGCGGTCCCGCGCGCCTTGCGGGCTTTCTCGCGCCCACGCTCGCCCGCTTTTATCCGCGCAAGCAGGACTTCCTCACCGTGATCGACGGCATGGCGATGGATGTGGCCGAAGACATCTGCGCGCCCACGCTCTCCACCCTCGATCTCTATTGCGAGCGCGTGGCGAGCGCGGTGGGCCGGCTCTCGATCAAGGTGTTCGGCATGGACGAGGAGCCCGGCTTCCGCCTCGCGCATCATCTGGGCCGCGCGCTCCAGCTCACCAACATCCTGCGCGACATCGACGAGGATGCCGCGATCGGCAGGCTTTATTTGCCGGCCGAGCTGCTCACGGAAGCCGGCGTTGCGCGCTGCGGCGACCCGCGCGGCATCGTCGCCGATCCCGCCATCGACCGCGCGGCCCGCGGTGTGGCGGCGCTGGCGCGGCAATATTACAGCCATGCCGATGCCGTGCTGGCGGCGCGGCCCAAAGGCCGCCTGCGGGCGCCACGCCTCATGAGCGCCGTCTATGGCGAAATCCTGCGCCGGATGGAGATGCAGGGCTGGGCGCCGCCGCGCGAGCGGGTGCGGCTCGGCAAGGCGCAGCTGCTCGGCATTCTCCTGCAGCGCGGGTTGTTCGCCTGACGTCGGCGATACAAGATATAGCGCCGGAACCTTCGGGCAACGAATTCCCTGCCATCAGGGAAATTAGCAGGGAATATTTGAAAAAGTTCCATCAGGCCGCCGGACGCAACATCTGGTGGGCCCCCTTTTTCTCCAAAAGCCGCAAAAAGAGCCGTCACGCCTTCACGAAACGACACCACGACATATATCAACGTCGGCCCTTGCCCGGCGGAATTGCCTGTCTGGTGCGCGCCGCTTCACAACAACCCGGAGACGCCCATGTCCTTCACGATCTATGACGCATCCATTCCGCCCATGATCCGCATGCTCGAGAATCTGGCGAAGATTCTGGACAAGGCGGTGGCGCAGGCCAAATCCGAAGACAAGGACCCCGCCACCCTGCTCGACGCGCGCCTGGCGCCCGACATGCATCCCCTGACGCGCCAGATCCAGATCGCCAGCGATGCCGCCAAAGGCTGCGCCGCGCGGCTGGCCGGCATCGAGCCGCCCGCCATGCCCGACACGGAAACGAATTTCGCGGAACTGCACGCCCGCATCGCGGCCACGATCGCGTTCCTGAAGAGCGTGACGGCCGAGCAGCTCGCAGGCGCCGAAGACCGCAAGGTGACGCTCAAGCTGCCACAGGGCGCACTCGAACTTTCCGGCCGCGATTTCCTCACCACCTTCGCGCTGCCCAATTTCTATTTCCACACGACGACCGCCTATGGGCTCCTGCGCCACAAGGGCATCCAGATCGGCAAGCGGGATTATCTCGGCGGCTAACGCATTCCAAACCCCTTGAGCAGGCGAGGTCTTCACGGCCTCGCCTGCTTTTCTGGCGCGCCAATGCACAACCGCGGACGCCCGCGCCGGGGGTAGTTTTTCACAATGTCAAAGAGCCTCCCGGCGAGCCAGGATCAGTTCGTGGTTGACAATATGACCAAATTGGTTCATTGTCAACCATGGATTTTGGAGCGTTCCGGCGACACGATACGGATTCATCCCCTATGCCGCCAGCGCAGTGGACAGGCCAGACTTTTCATTCTTGGGAATTCCGTGACGCAAAACTGGAACGATTTCCGGATGGATTGAATCACCAACAATTCGTCATGGCCGCCCTCCGCTCACGCCCTCTCCCAATCCACCGGTTCGACGCGGCCCATGATCACGCCCCAGCCGAGAGCGCCGCTGAGAACGACGGCGGCCGTCACCAGAAACGCGACATTGAACGAACCCGTGCGATCGACGAGAAAGCCGGTGACCACGGGCCCGATCATGCCCGCGGTGTTGGCGATGGTGTTCTCCACGCCGACCCAGCGCCCGACGGCGCGCGGTCCCGCCAGCGTCTGGGCGATCGGCCAGATGAAGATGATCATCAGACACGCCGATGAGAGGAAGAGGCTCGCCACGATCATCTGAGGCGTGCCGAACACGCAGCCGACGAGGCCCGCAGCCGCGCCGACATGGCCGGCAATCGAAAAACCCTTGCGCACCAGGCTCAGGGAAAATCCCTTGGCGATCAGGCGATCGGCAATCCGCCCGATCGCAATGGCCACGACGCCCGTGGTGCAATAGACGGCGGCGGCGAGCTTCGCCATCGCGATCACCGAATAGCCGTGTTGCTGCACGAGCCAGAGCGGCAGCCAGGAGAGCACAAAATAGAGTCCATAAACCTCGGCGAAATGGCCGAGACAGGCGCCCCACAAGGCGCGGCGCGTGAGAATCGCGCGATAGGGCGGCGGCGGGGCGACAGCTTTCTGCGCCGCCGTGCGCGGTCGCGCGCGCCCGAGCAACCCCCACGGTATGAGCCAGAGGAGCGCCAGTCCGCCGAACAGGATGAACATCTGCCGCCAGCCGATGGCTGCGATGATGAGCCCGCCCGCCAATGTGCCGAAGGCGGGGCCGAAATTGAGGCCCGACGTCGCGACGCCGTTGACGAAGCCGAGTTCGGGCGGAGGCACCGACTCCGCAAAGAGTTTCGACATGCTTGGAAACGCAACCGTCTCGCCTATGCCGAGGAGGAGCCGCAAACCAAGGAGAATCGAGAAGTCCGCGGCGAAGCCCGTCAGCGCGGTCGCGAGCGACCAGATGGCGAAGCCCATTGCCAGCGCGACATAGCCGCCAAGCCGGTCGACCAGGTAGCCCGCGACCAGCTGGCCGGGCACATAGGTCCAGAAGAAGGCGGAGGTGAGCAGGCCGATCTCGGTCGCCCGCATGTGCATCTCGCGCTCGATAAAGGGCGCGGCAAGGGCCAGATTCCCCCGGTCGATGTAGTTGATGAAAAGAGCCAGCGTCAGCATGGCCGTTAGCGGCCAGCGCGGCAGCGCGCGTCCGGTCTCGATCGCGATAGTCAAAGTCCCCCCAAGTGCCCCGACTCATCTTGTCGGATCGAACCTAACATCTGAAGAGAAGATTCCGGCGACACGAGACGGATTCGCCCCCGATGCCGCCAGCGTAGTGGGCGCGTCATATTCGACAAAAAATACACGCCGTGCGTGACCGGCGTCACGGAGCAAGCCTTGAACATGGGCTTCAGTAAAGCTTCCATACGGTCGGCCGAGGCCGTTGGGAGTCTTCGGTTCGCGTGCTCGGATGCAATCGCGGGGATAACGGAGGGGGCAATGTCTATCAGGAATTCAATCGGATGTGCGTTGATATTGGGCATGGGCGCGCTGACGCTCACCGGATGCGAGACCTACGAAGTTTCCGTCTGCCGTCAGCCAGCCAAGGTCTGCGGTCCCGCCGATCTCGCGGGTTTGCCAGGCGTGCCGTTCAATTCAAAGGTGCCAGAAAGAGCGCATTACACCAAATGGCTGGCGCCGTTCGACACCATAACCGTGACTGCGAAACTGACGGACGACAAAGGCAAGGACGTGGCCGGGTTTCAGCCGAAACTGCCCCCGCCCGTCTACGTCTATCCCCACCAGGGCCGCGCGGACGATTATCTTTTGGAAGTTTCACGCATCGCGCAGGGACATCAAGGCCCGATCAGCGTCAGCGACGACGGCGCTGCCACGGCAGTCTTCAATGAAATTGTCGGCGATCTCCGGCCCATCTTCAAGAAACTGACTGACGAAGCGGCCGGAATACCGTCCTCCGGCCAACTCGCGGGCAACGACATCGAAACGCAGACCGTCATCGACGATGCCGTCTATTACCTGAACTACCAGCGTCCTATTGCAGGGTCGATAGATGGACAGATTACGCTTAGCGCCGACGGAACGCTCAGCAAAGCCGAAGGTAACAGCAACGACACCACATTGGCGTCTCTCGCAAGTGTGGCGGCGGCTGTTGTAACCGGGGGGGCGTCGGCTGCCGCAACGGCTGCAACCACGCCCCCTAGCTCGACTGCACCAGCGGCGAACAAAAATGTATTCTTCGATCAATCTTTTCAGAAATGCAGACTGGTCGATGGCGTGCTGAATTGTCAGCAAACATCCCCGAAACCTCCGGAACCAAAAGAGTTCAAGCTTGTGGTCTCCATCACGATCACCACAACATTGCAGATGATCGCCCTCAAAGAATCCTGCGCGGCCAACGCTTGCGACACAGCGATCCAGACCGTGCTATCCCTCTGCGATGCGCGTCACGATCCAATGCCCACAAGCGCGTGTCCGTCCGGCGACACAAAACTACCTGTGCAGATAGCCTCAATCACGCCATATCCGCCGCCGGCGCCGCCGGCCTCGAAGGACGATTCGAAAAAGAAGAAGAAAGACTCGAAGGACGCCGACAGCAAGGACGACGCATCCGACGACAAGTGAGCAGGAAGGTTCCGGCGACGGGAAACGGAGTCACTCCCGTGTCGCCGACCGCCCAACGTTCACCGCGCGAGATTAAGAATTTTCCCAGGGTTCATGATGTCCTGCGGATCGAGCGCGCGTTTGATCGTGCGCATCACGTCGACCGCGCCGCCCAGTTCTCGCTCCAGCCAGTCGATCTTGCCGAGACCGATGCCGTGCTCGCCGGTGCAGGTGCCGCCGAGCGCCAGTGCGCGCTCGACCAGCCGCGCATTGAGGCGCTGCACTTCCACGAGTTCGTCGGGCTGCGCCGGATCGATGACGAAGATGACATGGAAATTTCCGTCGCCCACATGGCCCACGATGGGCGCGGGGATCGCAGAGCCTTGCAGATCGGCTTTCGTTTCGCGGATGCATTCGGCGAGCTGGCCGATCGGCACGCAGACATCGGTCGTCCAGCCCACGGCGCCGGGCCGCAGGGCGAGTGCGGCATAAAACGCCTCGTGCCGCGCCTGCCACAATCTGGTCCGGTCTTCGGTCTGCAGCGCCCAGCGAAATTCGCCGCCGCCATTCTCATGGGCCAAAGCGGCGACCGTTCCCGATTGTTCCTCGACGGCGCGCGGCGAGCCGTGAAATTCAAAGAACAGAGTCGTCAGTTCGGGATAGTCGAGCTGCGACCGGCGATTGACGGCCCGCATCTGGACATCGTCGAGGATTTCGACGCGCGCGACCGGAATGGCCGACTGGATCGTCTGCACCACCGTCTCGACCGCGCCTTCCAGCGTCGCGAAGCTGCAGACGGCGGCCGCGATCGCTTCCGGAATGCCGCGCAGGCGCAGCGTGACTTCCGTGATGATGCCGAGCGTGCCTTCCGAGCCCACGAAGAGGCGCGTCAGATCGTATCCGGCGGCGGATTTTCGCGCCCGCGTGCCGGTGACGATGTCGTGGCCGTCGGCCATGACGACCCGCAAGGAAAGGACGTTGTCCATCATGGTGCCGTAGCGCACGGCGTTGGTGCCCGAGGCGCGGGTGGCCGCCATGCCGCCGATGGTGGCGTCGGCGCCGGGATCGATGGGAAAGAACAGCCCCGTGTCGCGCAGATAGTCGTTGAGCTGGAGACGGCGCACGCCCGCTTCAACCGTGCAGTCAAGATCGCCCGGGCGCACGGCCAGGATCGCATTCATTTCCGACAGATCGATGCTGACGCCGCCCCGCACCGCGGCGGTGTTGCCTTCCAGTGACGTGCCCGCGCCGAACGGAATGATGGGCGTGCGCTCCGCCGCGCACAGTGCGACGATGGCCTTCACATCCTCTGTCGTGTGGGGAAAGACGACGGCGTCCGGCGGCGCATTTCCGAAATGCGTTTCGCTGTGACCATGCTGGCGGCGGATCGCGTCCGCCGTTGTGAAGCGGCGGCCGAATCGAGATTCGAGCGCCCGGCCGAGCACTGGCGGCAAGCCTGCGTGGTCGGTTCTTGAGATCGTCGACATCGTCCACCGAAAGCGTCCGGCAAAAGCCGGGGGTTGGCCCAAGCCTATATCGCATCCGTTGCGTTGTCGCGCGTGGCTCTCTCGCCGAATCACCCCACATGTTCCACCTTCTGCCGGCTCACATCGGCGCCGTCGCCGCTTTTCAGCCGGCGGAACACGATCGTCGAGAGGATCGTGAATCCGCCCAGCGCAAGGAAAGCCTCGTGCAGTCCATGAATCATCTGGCCGGGATCGGAGCGGAGGCCGGCGGGAATGAAGAAGGCCGTGGTGAGCCCTGCCGCCGCGACGCCGAAGCTGATCGACATCTGCTGCAAGGTGCTAGCGATGGAACTCGCATTGCTCGTCTGCGCCTCGGAGACGTCGGCATAAACGAGCGTGTTCATGCTCGTATATTGCAGCGAGGTGAAAGCGCCATAGGAGAATGCAAGCAACAGGATCGCCCAGAGCGGCGTGTTCACGCCAATGGTGCCGAACAGCAGAATGAGCAGGCCAAGAAGAACGGTGTTCGACACCAGCACGCCGCGATAGCCGAGGCGCGTGAGGATGCGCGGCAACAGAAACTTCGTGCTCATGGCGGCCAGCGCCTGGGGCATGATGAGAAGGCCGGACTGGATGGGCGTGAAGCCGAGACCGATCTGATAGAGCAGCGGCAACAGGAACGGCACGCCGCCGATGCCCAGCCGCGTGAAGAATCCGCCCACGACAGCGGCGTTGAATGTGCGGATGCGGAGCAGGCCGAGCTTGAGCAGTGGAAACTCCGTCCGCGTCGAATGCAATCCGTAGCCCGCGAGGAGCGTGAGCGAGATCGCGAGCAGCCCCAGGATTTCTTTTGCGCTGAGCGTGTGATCCCCGAAGATCTCCAGCACATAGGAGAGGAGTGCCACGCCGGAGCCGAACAGGATGAGGCCCACGATATCGAGCGGATCGGTGCGCGCGGCACGATAATCGGGCAGATGCAGATAGACCATCACGAGGCCCGCAATCCCGATCGGCAGGTTCACGAAGAAAATGAACCGCCAGTGGAGATAGCCCACGATGAGGCCGCCCACGAGCGGGCCGAGCATGGGGCCGATCAGCGCCGGGATGGCGACGAAGCTCATGGCGCGGACGAGTTCGGATTTGGCGAAGGTGCGCACGAGGGTCAGCCTGCCCACCGGCACCATCATGGCGCCGCCGCAACCCTGCAGCACACGGCAGGCGACGAGGAGATCGATGTCGCTCGATACGCCGCACAGAAAGGAGCCCAGCGTGAACAGGCCGATCGCCGACGCGAACACGCGGCGCGTGCCGAAGCGGTCGGCCATCCAGCCGCTGACCGGGATGAAGACCGCGAGGCTCAGCGTGTAGCTCGCCAGCACCGATTTCATGCTGAGCGGCGCCACCTTGAGCGCGGCCGCGATGCCGGGCACCGCCGTGTTGAGGATCGTCGTGTCGAGTGATTCCATGAAGAACGCGACCGCGACCAGCCAGGGCAGCAATTGCTTGCTGGCGGCGGATTGTGTCGGTGAAAGCGGTGGAGCTGCTATGGGAGGCGTTCCGGCGGCTGAATCGGGGTTGTCATATTAACGTCCCGATCCGGAAGTTCGCAGCATCGGGAATAAGATTCAACGCAGAGGTCGCGAAGGGAGCACCGTGCTAGACGGCCTTCAGCCGCGCGAGTTCCGATTTCTCCGCTCTCGAAAGACCGAGCGTCTTAGCGATCGCGAGTTGCTTTCTGGCGTCGTCCTTCTGCCCCGCATAGAACAGCGCCTCGCCCCATTTGAGATGCAGGCGGCCCCAATTGGGCGCGTATGTGTCCGCCTCTGCGAATTTCGCGAGCGCCAGATCGGAACGGTTCTGCCGCATCAGCGCCTCGCCCCACATCTCCAGCGGGTCGGCGAAATGCGGGCCTTTCCGGTTGGCGGATTCGAACTTCGCGACGGCGCCGTCGAGATCGCCCTTCGCCAACAGCATCTGGCCCCAATCCGTATCGGCAAACGGAACGTCAGGTTCGCGCGCGGAGATCATCGCGAACCAGTAGCCGGCGGCGGCCCAGCGATGTTCCGCCGCGGCGATGCGGCCGCGCAGGCGCACACAGAGATCGCAGTCGAGCGGCGTCGCCGCAATCTTCGCGTTGGCGCCCGCAAAATCGCCGGTCGCCGCCAGCACGCTC
>Ga0302324_100001097_pt1 | contig 66754 bp, 53 predicted proteins | sample Palsa_T0_1_FD_201949 | JGI IMG/M metagenome (GOLD analysis project Ga0302324, IMG submission 201949) | Peat permafrost microbial communities from Stordalen Mire near Abisko, Sweden - Palsa_T0_1 | ecosystem: Environmental > Terrestrial > Soil > Palsa > Peat permafrost | place: Sweden: Abisko...
GGGCCGTATCGAAGAAATTACTGAGCACGGCGTTCAGGTCGCTGATGTCGGTTTCACCGGCGTAGTAGAAATCGCCCGTATCCCACGTCGCGGGATTGCCGGAGAGGAAATTGCTCAGCACGATGTTCAGGTCGTTGATGTCGACGATGCCATCAAGGTTGGCATCGCCATAGATGGTGTATTTGACGAGAGTTTGGCCGGCGGTCAGGCCCAGAGCGGCGATGGTCGTACCGCTGGAATAACCCAGAGCCGTGAAGTGGCCGCCGTTGCTGGCGGGGATGTTGTAGCTGGCGTTGGCATTCACACTGCTGATGCCGCCGGTGCCGTTCCACGCTCCGCCGTTGAAGCCGTTGATCAGATACTGGCGGATGGTGTTGCTTGGCGTGCTGGTAATCAGATTGCTATTGGCCAGATCAAACTGTCCTGAGCCATTGAGCGTCAGAGTGGAAACAGAATTAGTCACGCTGTTGCTGGGGAGGCCGGGGGCGATGGCGGCCAGGGCCCCGCTATTGACGGTGAGCGTGCCGCCGACACTCAATGGGCCGGTTTCTCCACCGGTGGGGCCGACGAGCAGCGTGCCGCCGTTGGCGTTGACGTTGCCGGAGATACTCAGGCCACCGGACTGCGCCAACTGCAGCGTGCCGGAGTTGGTGCCCTTGGTCAGATCGCCGGTACCGTTAGTGCCGCTAATGATTGGGCCCGTGAGAGTGAGCACGTTGGTGCCCGTGGCGTCGATGGTGTCGATGATGTTCGAGAAAACCGCATTCGTAGGGGTATAAGCATTCAGATTGATGGTGCGAGCGCTGGTGAAGGTTCCTGTGCTCAAGAGGGTGGAAACCACGCTACTGGAATTTCCGGCGAAATTTATCGCCCCTGTCGAACTGCCGAGATTGGCATCAGAGCTGACCACCACCGTGGGAGTGGCGCTGGCAACACTTGTGGCACTCGGATAACCAATGGTGATTCCGCCCGAGAAGGTGTTGACCGCGTTCAAATATAACGTGCCGCCGAGCTGCGCGAGCAGGCTACCAGAACCGCCGCCGCTGGCGTCTTGAATCACATCGTTGACGATGGTGACGCCGCCGCCGTTGGTGCCATTTTGGCTTTGGGTTTCCAATGTTTGGCCGCTGGTACTGCCCAGCGTGATGGTTGATGCATTGGTACCAGCAAGCCCCAAATACAGCGCGACACCGGAGTTGATGTTGTTCGTGATAAACCGGGAGCTGGTCGTTTCAGAGATCGGGCCCGACAGGGTAAGATTGTGTGCTCCGGTAGGATCACTAGCAACCATAAACCCCGTATTCATCTGGATGGCATTGGCAAGTGTGCGGTCCGCGCCGTAAGGCACAAGTTCACTGGTCGCTTGCGCGGGAAGTATTTTACCAGTGCCAAAAGGCCCGGACACGACCGTCGTGCCGGAGGAGACAGTGCTTAAATTTAATTGGTAAATGCCGTTGCTGCCATTGAGCCCGGTGCCACCACCGTAGGTGCTGGCGGAATTGAGCAGCACCGTATAGCCGGGGTTAACGGTGCCCGCCCCACCATTTCTCCAATTATTGTAGAAAACCTCCACTGACGGTGACGCGAGATTTGCATCCTGAATCACGTCGTTGATCACAATCGTCGTGCCGGCTGTCCCTTGAATGGTAAGGTTCGAGCTTGCAGCACTCGGCAAAGTCAAAGTCGCCGGTGTGCCGCTGGTGCCAAAATAAAATGTCTGGCCCGGCGTATCGATCTCCAACGATTGAGTGCCGGAGGCGTAGCTGATTGCCCCGGCAAATGTCAAACCCTCCGCCGTAGCCGCGTTGGTTACCTTGAATCCATTGCCGCCAACGAGAATGAGCGGGTTGGCAACCACGCGAGCGGCACCCACGGCTTCAAATACGGGACTGTTGGTGATCGACACGGTTCCGCTGCCCATCGGACCGGAGGTGATGGAAGCGCCTGAATAAACTGAGCTGGAACCAAAAGCATAGATAGGTCCGTTGGCTATATTCATGCCGCCGGAAAACGTGTTGGCACCGTCGAATTCGTAGTTGCCTTTGCTGCTGGATCCAACCGTGTTGATGAAGAACGCGCCGCTGATATTGCCGGCAAAATCCATCACATCGCCGGAAGTAATCTGATTGGTGATCGTCATGTTGCCGTTCAACACGATATTCGCCGAGATGGTCTGGGAGACGCCGTTGGTGACGGCAATGACCCCCCCAGAGGTGAAGTTAAGCGTGTCACCAGCGGTGATGCCAATGTTGTATCCCACAGGGGCACTGCTAAAAATCAGGCTGTTGAGGTTCTGCGTCGTGCCGCCGAGCGTGATGGCTGAGTTAGTGCTGGAGGCACTGAAGACGGCGTTATCCGCTGAGGTGGGAGGAGGGCTTGTGGCGGTCCAGTTAGCACCGGTCGCCCAATTGTTATTCGTGGAACCGTTCCAGGTATCCGTCGCAGCCCAGGCGGCTTGCGCGCCGACGAGTGCTGGAATGCTAAGAAGGAACGCCGTTTTTCTCCGCTGCTTGTTGCACTTCATATAACCCTCTACAAATTGTGATCGCACATCAATCATTCGCCGTCTTGCTGCCCGACTCGTTGCCTGCGTTCCCGAAGTTGGTACCAGCGCTACCGCAATAGCCGCCAGCAAAACATTTTTTTCCTATTCCGCCTTTGACGAGGTGAATGCGGAGACTTCACAAAACCGCAGGCCAATCGATTGCCCAATTTCCGCCATATGCTCTACCGTCGTCGCCAGAGTATGCATTAGACCATTTCCGCTAGACACGTTGGTAGCGCAGCTCGCCAGCCGGGACCAACACAGGTAGGGCAGGGACACGTTACCGCCATGCGGCTCTCACTGCAACAGAAAAGCGATTTAAACCATCGGTAAATCCATTGCATAGAACCTCCTCGCTGCACCGGAGATTACGGGAGTATTCCAGTGGACCAGGCGATAGATACCATCAACAAGGCGGCTTAAATTGCGTTAGTTACGAGGTTTGCAGGATTTATACCAGTCCCACCAAGCCGTCAAACGGGTTCGCCGGTCTGACTGATTACCGCATTCGTCTTTTGCACACATTTTTGGGCAACTTCCAGGGGCGGCTCGCTCCAATACTGCGGATTAAACAGCTCGACGGATAGAAACCCCTTAAAGCCGATCTCGCGGAAAGTCCGCAGCACTTTGACCAGCGGGGCAACGCCGTCGCCGGGATAGACGCGGTAGGAATCGTCAATTTGTTCACGAGACGGATTGCTGGGGTAATCGTTGATGTGAAAAACCGGCAGCACGGCTCCGTTCAAAAGCCGCAGGGCTTCAAAATCGGAACCACCCTTGTACAGGTGATAGCTGTCGAGCAGCAGACATGCTTGTGGATGCCGCGCCTCGATGGCGACATGCGCCACTTCGCTCAACCGATTCAGATAATGGCTGAATCCCCACAATTCCAAGATCGGCGTGACGCCCATCTTGAATCCCAAGTCAAGAATGGCGGCGTACCGCCGGGCCGCCTGATCCAGCGAAGGCTTTGGATGTTCCGCCAACTGCGCCCCGATTGGCGGAGCGGCAATAAACCGGCCTCCGATCTGGCTCACCAAATCCATATCGTGCTTCATCCGCTCCAAGCCCGCGGCGCGTTGCCGTTCATCGTCGATAATCCATTCCGCAAAGCCCACCGCGCCGACAACCTGCAAACCGCTATCGGCAATCTGCCGGCGCAGATCCGCCAGTGAGCCGCCATTCTCTATGTGCTGCTCGATTTCCTCGATCCACGGCTCAATTCCGGTCAATCCCGCCTCGGCAGCGATCTTCACCTCCTGCGTCAATGGGAGCTTGGCTCCACGAATCGTACTGGTATTCAAACTGAGTTGAAAAGAGTTTGAAGCCATGGCATCGCCTTTCCCGAATGATAACCGAAGGCTATGATGCGGCCGAACTCCGTCGCATTTTTCCACTAGGAATTATCCATGAGTCTCGGAAAACAAATTCGTTTGAACCGCATTTTCTCGCATCCCAGCGGCCGGCTTTTGTCGATCGCCGTGGACCATTTCATCGGGTACGGAGCCGGCTTGCCGCGCGGGCTGACCAATTTACCTCACACGCTGGCGGAAGTCGTCAAGGCCAAGCCCGATGCGGTGACGATGATTAAGGGGACGGCTTTGAACTGCTGGGGACCGCACGCAGGAAAGGCGGCCCTGATCCTTCAATCGTGCTGCTTCACGGCAGACGACCGGGTCATCGAATTGGTTACCGATCCGGCCGAGTGCATACGCATGGGGGCGGACGCCATTGCCATCTCGATCGGCGTACGCGGCAGCAGCGAAGGCAAGTTTCTTCAGATGCTTTCGTCCACTGTGACTGCAGCGGCGAAATATGACCTGCCGGTGATTGCGCACATTTATCCCCGTGTTTACGATTCGACCGGGCCGCGCATCGTTCACGACCCGGAAAATATCCGCTGGGCCGTGCGTGTCGGCATCGAATGCGGCGCGGATGTGCTCAAAGTCGGGTACACCGGCGATGTGAAATCATTTTCGGAAATCGTCGCCGAGTCGCCGGTTCCGGTGGTCGCAGCCGGCGGGCCAAAATGTGAAACATTGAAAGAAGCCTTAAAAATGATGTCTGAATCCGTGCAAGCCGGCGGGCGCGGGGCGACGATCGGCCGCAACGCCTGGAGCCATGCCGACATTCCCGCCGCAATCCGGGCGTTCAAAGCGGTTATTCAAGATGGAAAATCACCCGCGGAATTCGGCTAATGTGATTTGAGAAACCTATCGATTTGCCCGGCAAATGCATCGGGCTGGTCGAGCATGATGAAGTGCCGCGAATTGTCGATGCGCACCAGCGTTTTGTTCGGCAGCGAAGCGAAATTGTCCTGATACAACCCATCCAACGCGGCCTGCGGCATACCAGTTGACGCATCGAAGGGATATAGAATTGTTACCGGCGTATTGATCTCGCGCAGCTGTGGGCGCAGGTCCGTGGTCATATCCTCATACATCGCGCGGGCCACGACTGATTTGTCCGAAGCGACAGCCCAGGTGATCGCCGACTTGAGACCCTCCGGCGACTTGACCATTGAGGGCAAAAATTCCCTTTCTCCTTGCGCGTACGCCTCCTGCGATTGGCCGAGAATGCCGTCGCGCATGGCGGCGGCTTGCGGTGCCGTCGCGGCGGCGTCTTTCGCTCCGAACAACGCACCGAAAAACGGCAGCGAATCGACGATCATTAGGCTGCCGACATCTTTTGGATGTTGATCGCTCAGCATCAACCCCATCAATCCGCCCATTGAATGCCCGATGATCTTCGGCGATTTAAGCTTGTTTGTCTGGATATAAGCATCAATGGCATCGACGGTCGGCTGGATGACCGTCCCCTGTGCATTGGCGCGCGCCGGCGAACCGGCGAAACCATTAATTTGGATGACATGGAGGCGGTAATTGGCCTGGAGATGGGCGACGGTGCTATCCCAGACATGAGCGGAGCAGGCGAGGCCAGGGATTAAAATCATGTCGGGGCCCGCTCCGCTGACGGTTACAGTGAAGCGATCTGTCAGCGGGTCGGCCGCCGCGGCAAAACAAGACAAGGTAAGGGCAAATAAGCGAACGATGGAGAGGGTGTTTCGCATGGTCACGATTGAGCTGCGGTCGTTAGGTGTTTTCGTTTTAAGAAACGTTTGAAGCAAAGGGTCGTGATCCCTGGAACGAGCCAGCTCAGGACGATGAGGATGTTGAAGATGGTCCATTGATTACGGAAAAAAGGGCTGCGCTGCATGTAGGCGTAGGCGTGGCGGTCGTTGGCGTGGGCTGCGATGACGCCGCCGCCGGCTGCGATGTATTTGGCGATGGCTGCCCCGCCGGATGCCGCTTTCCAGGCGATCGCCACGCCACCGAAGGCCAGATAACCGATCGACAATCCGCCAATAGCTACAAGGCCGACGGCCATTCCTCCGAAGGCGAACAATCCGATGCCGAATCCACCGATTCCGATCAGGCCGATAGAGACCGCGCCACAACTTATAGCCCCGACGGCGAAGGTGCCGCTGGCAAAAAGAATTCCGACAGCACGCTGGCCGCACGCGATCCAGCCGATGGCGAGCGATTTTTCATCGCCGCTGGGATTCCAACAGATATGTACAAGTGGGAGGCCGAGAAAATGCCAGGGGCTTTTGTATTCGTAGGAGTCGGGCAAAGAACCGGGGGCAAGGGAATGGGCGGAACGCTTCTCTTCTCGGCGGATGCGACGCTGGTTCTTGGCCATCCAAAATGTGTAGGGCATAACGAAAGCGATGAAGCCGATCGAGCAGGCCAATACGGCAAGCGTCATACCTTTCGGGTGTGCGTCGCTGAAGCCGGACCGGTTGGCGTATGTTTCCGCAAGATACAAACCGGCCACATAAAGTAGGCTGCAAATCCAGAGAAAGAGCCAGGAGAGAATGGCAAATCTCCGTTCGCGCTTGGAGTCCGGAATTTTGAGCATCAACCAGGTACCGACGGCTGCGGGAAACACTTTGCCGGCGATGATCTTGGCAATGGAAAAGAATCCGAGGGCCGCTCCAGTCTTGGCGACAACATGCCCTTTGATAGCGGTCGAGGCGACTGCGGAAGAGGCGGTGGCGGCAGTGATCTGCTGCAACGCGGCGGTAACCGTCAGAGCAAATGCGGGACCGGGGGCTGTTTCCCGCAATGAGTTTTCCACGAACGCGATGAGACGCCCGTGCAAGAGCTTGCGGCCACGTGAAAGTCGCTGGCGAATTGCGTCTTCCGACAGATCCAAGACTTGGGCAACCCGCTCGATCGATTCGTGCTCACGATAGAAAAGCACCAGAGGCTCGCGGTAGGCGGCCGGGATTTGCTCCAGGGTGCGCCAGAGGATTTTGTGCTCTTCGGCGGCCATGGCGCGATGGGCTGGATCGAACTGCTGATGGTCGGCGGGGAACTGCTCCTGCAACGGCTCGACGCCGGCCAGGGAGTCGCGGGTGTCGTTGCGGTAAGCGGTGCGGACCAGATTTCGGGCGATGCCCAAGAGCCAGGGTTTGAACTTACTGGGTTCATCCAAATCGCCGAGCTTGCGCCACGCAATGAGGAATGCTTCCTGGGCAAGGTCTTCGCTGCGGAATACGTCGCCGCAGCCGCTGTAAGTCAGGGCGCAAAGCGGCGATTGATAACGGAAGACCAATTCGCCGAAGGCGTCTTTGTCGCCATTTAAACTGCGGGCAACCAATTCAGCATCGTCGATGGCGTTGGCAATTGGCATGACTTCTGGTCTCATACTTACTTAGTGGTCACAAATCGGAACTTGTGACAGAATTCTTTCAGCGGCGGTCCTTCGGTATCATCGCGATGGTGGTCGATTGCGTGGTATTGTAAGGGGAAACGGCTGTTTTTACTGAGAAGTGGATTTTCTCGATGTTGATGCAACTACAAGAAGCCCTCGCAACGCTGCCGATGCTGGATGTACACACGCACCTTGTCGGCGGCAAACTCGGGGCACGCGGGCTGCATGATATTTTGCTGTATCACATGGTGATCAGCGATCTGTACGCCGCCGGTTGCCCGAGCGGGGCGAGGCTGAGTGAATATCCGAAGTGGCCGGATGAGAAAGAGGCGGAGACGCGAATCGTCGAGGCGTTGCCCTATCTGCCGCATATCCGCAACACCAGCGGGTTCTGGGGCGTGCGGATTATTCTCGAAGATCTTTACAATTGGCGGGAGCCGATCACTACAAGCAATTGGCGAAAACTCGATGACATGATCCGTGAGCGAGCCGATGATCGCGCGTGGCATCGCTCGATTCTCGATCGCATCAACATCAAGCGAACCTGCGCCGAGTATGCCCGGCGGGGTTCGGGCATGGATGACGATCGGCTGCAGTATTCGCTGGAATGGGGCATGTTCACCCGTGCGCAATGGGGTGAATATGACACGGCGTTGTATGACCTGGAGCGGACGTGGGGCCGACCGCCGGAGAGTCCGGTGCCCATCGGTGGTGGCAAACGGCCGGCGACGGATCGGACGATTCGCAGTCTGGCTGATGTTCACGCGGCGGTCGAGCATTATGTAAACGCCATTCCGTACGATCAGGTGATTTCCAAGGCGACCGGCCTATCCACGGATATCAACTATCGTGTTCCCAGCGACAACGAAATGGAGCAGGCGATTCTGCGAAGACCCAAAGCCACGCAGCGGGAGCGGGATATTTATGCCGCTTACATTTTTGAAGCGCTGCTGACCGCATTGGAGAAACGCCAGCCGTCGATTCTGTTTCAATTCAGCATCGGCGCCGAACCATTGCCGCACGAAACCGCCAGCCGGCTGAGTCAATTCACGATCGGTCAGCTTGCCGAAATCATCGGCCGTCATCCCGGATTGCGGTTTCAATGTTTCGTTTCCAGCAAGCATGCCAACCAGTCGTTATGCACACTGGCCAGAGAGCTGCCGAATTTCAGTCTGGCCGGCTTCTGGTGGCACAACTTTTTCCCGCAGACCATTCGCCATGTCATGAGCGAACGGCTCGATATGCTGCCGGTGAATAAGCAGATCGGATTTTTTTCCGACGCTTATGTCGTCGAATGGACCTACGCCAAGGCGATCATTGTTCGCAAGCAGATGGCCCAGGTATTGGCGGAGAAAATGGCGCAGGGGCAGTATTCGCTGGATGAGGCATTGTCGGTTGCGCGGAGCTTGTTGTTTGAAACGCCGCAATTGTTCGGCATGCGGCCGATGGGTCAATAGATTCGCCGGGAGCGGCCGTGGACAAACGGTGGGACGTTTTGGGAATCGGATGCGCCGCAGTGGATGATCTGCTGTATGTCGCGGGCTATCCCGGACCGGACGCAAAAACACCCGTTGAACATTCCGAACGACAATGCGGTGGATTGACCGCCACGGCTCTGGTCGCCGCCGCACGTCAGGGAGCACGCTGTGCGTTCGCCGGCGCTTTGGGGCAGGATGAACTTTCCGATTTTGTGTTGCAAACGCTGAACGACGAGGGGATCGACACCACGCCGATCGCGCGGCTGGCGGATAATGGCCCGATCCATTCCACCATCATTGTGGATCGCACCGCCCAGACCCGCAACATTTTTTTTCAGCGGCCGCCCACCATCGGTGCAATCGCCGGTTCACCCACCGTGGAGCAAGTTCAAGCCGCCCGAGTCCTGTTCGTCGATCACTACGGCGGCGAGCAAACCGTGCGTGTACAGGAAGTAGCCCGCAAGGCCGGCCTGCCGATCGTGGCGGATTTGGAACGTGATGATGCGCCGTTTTTCCGAGAAATTCTGGCGGGCTGTGATCACCTGATTCTTTCCCGCGATTTCGCCACGCACCTGACCGGCAAAAGCTCCCCTGCTGAGGCAGCGTCGGCTCTTCTGGTACCAAAGACCCAGGTCGTCATCATCACCGACGGCCCGTGCGGGTCGTGGTCCGTCACCCATGACCAGCCCAAGCCGACACACCATGCCGTTTTTGCGGTAGAAACGATCGACACGACTGGTTGCGGCGACACATTTCACGGTGTTTACGCTGCCGAGCTATCCCGCGACACCCCGTTGCTCGAGAGAATCCGCCGCGCATCGGCCGCCGCCGCCATCAAGGCGACTTCCACAGGAGCGCAAAAAGGAATCCCGACACGCGGAAAGGTTGACGAATTCCTGGCCGCTCAGAAAATCCGAGTTTAACCATGCCGCACGCACAAAACTTTTTACAGCTCGCTTCGCAAATCGCCTTGGAGATCGACCCCAAACCGGTCGAGCAAATCATCGAAGGGCTGGTCGCACTCCGGCAACGCCAAGGCCGTCTTTTTTGCCTGGGAGCCGGCGGCAGCGCGGCCAATTGCAGTCACGCCGTCAACGATTTTCGCAAACTCTGCGACATCGAAGCGTACAGCGCCACCGATAATGTTTCGGAATTGACTGCCCGTGTGAACGATGATGGGTGGGACACGGTTTTCACCGAATATCTCCGGGTGAGTCATCTCAGCGACCGTGACGCCATTTTTGTGCTCAGCGTCGGCGGCGGGGACATTGCCCGGCATATCAGCGTCGGTTTGATCCGTGCCATCGAACTGGCCAAGGAACGGCGGGCGCCCGTTTACAGTGTTGTGGGTCGCCAGGATTGCTTCACCAAATCCGCCGGTGATGCGGTCGTGGTCGTGCCGGCCCTTGAAACGTCGCTTGTCACGCCAATGGCCGAAGCATTTCAGAGCGTCATCTGGCATGCGATTGTCAGTGATCCACGCCTCCTGGTCCGAGCGACGACATGGTGAAACTCGTGACTATTGCGATCGTCGGCAACATCAATCTAGATATTAAAACCGCGCCGATCGCTGCGGGTGACAGCCTGTTGCGTGATGGCGAAACTTCGGTCGAAGAAATTTATGAATCCATCGGCGGCGGCGGCGCGCTGACCGCCGTCGCCACGGCACGGATGGGAGCGACCGTCTCGTTTTGCGGAGCAATCGGCGATGATCTGCTCGGCCAGCGGTTCCGGTCGACTCTTCAAAAACATGGCGTGCAGCCGGAGCTCATCACCAAGCCCGCCGCGACGGGGAAATCCATCGCACTGAACCTGGCGAACGGCCATCGCCATTTTTTAAGTTGCCTGCCGAGCGCTGCGTTGCTCGAAGCCGGCGATGTGAATCTCACCGCGCTTTGTGGAACAGGCTGCAATCATCTTTACCGTGCAGATATCTGGTTTGCTCCGCGCATGCTCGCCGAGGGGAATTATCAGATTCTGCAAGCCGCTCGCGTGCGCGGCATCAAAAATTCCATCGATATCAATTGGGATCCCTACTGGAGCGCCGGCCGAGAAGATTCGACGGTGAAGCAGCGAATCGACGGCGTTCGCCGATTGCTGCCGTTGGTGGATTATGTTCACGGAAATCAGCGGGAATTGTGTCTCTTCGCCGGCTGCGATGATTTGCCTGCAGCAGTGAAATGGTTCTTCGCTCAAGGTGCATCGCATTTAATCATCCACCGTGGCAGTGAAGGGAGCATGGCGATTTCCTCGGATGGGAAGTGGATCGAATCGCCGCCGGTGAGGTTGGATCGGTTCGTCCAGTCAGGCGGCGCCGGTGATGTTTTCACCGCGGCATTTTTGAGTTGCGATGCCCCGGATTTGCCGACAAAACTCGCCGCCGCTAACCGCGCCGCGGCGGATCATTGCAGCGGTCGGGTCGATTATTTTCCGAAATTGTGATCGCCGCCGGGAATCGATAACGATACCACGAACCAATCCGGCGGACGGGTTTCAGCTTGCAAACCGATTCCCATCACCTTGGACAGCCGCAGACACAAAGACAAACCCAAGCCGCAATGCACGCCGGTTTCGGATCGGGAACTATCACTCCGCCAAAACCGTTCAAAAACCTGCGGCATATTCTCCGCCGGGATTTGATTGCCGGTGTTGGCCACTTCGATTTCGACTGGACCTTGAGCTCGCTGTAGGATCGCCACGGTGATTGTGCCGTCGTCATTAGCATAGGAAACCGCATTGTCCAGCAGATTCGTCAGCACGATCCGCAGCTTGTCCGAGTCGGTTTCGATCGGACAAGCAGTCGGTTTAGTCCACTGAACCTGCAATTTCCGCATTTCGGCCCGCTCTTGAAATGGCGACCAGCATTCATGCAATAACTGGCATAACTCGACCGAAGTATGGCTGCGGGTCAACTGCCCCGCTTCCGCTCGGGCCATCGTCAGCAGGTTCTGCACCATGCTTTTCAATCGCTGTGTCAGATCACGGGACTTGTCGAGTGACGCCTCATATTCCGCAGAAGTCCGCGGCCTGGATCGGCAGACATCCAGCGTCGTGAGCAAAGCCGACAGCGGAGTTCGCAATTCGTGGGCGACATCGGCGGTGAACGCTCGCTCCCGCTCAAACGCCGCTGCCAGCCGCTGTAATAGACCGTTGAGCCGCTCTACCATCGGCCGCAATTCCGCGGGTAGACCTGTCTCGGTGATGCGGCTGGAAAGCTCCGTTTCACTGAGCGCTGCAATTTGATCCGAAACGCGGACTACCGGTCGCAGGCCAAAATGAACCACGAGCAACAATGTCGTCCCCGACGCGACGATGGCGCCGGCACACAAACCGACGAGCAAACCGTGCAACATTTCGAGTGCCGAATGCACTTCCAGGGTGTCTCGGGCCACGGTGATTTGGGCGACGGCGTGTGGACTGGTTGCGCTGGCCCCCTCGTCTTCATCCTCACGCTCGGAGGCCGGCGTAAATTGAATCGTCAGCGACCGGCCATGGCGGCCGTCTGGCAGCTTCAATTCGTGAATCGAATCGTCGGGGGGCGATAATGGCAAATCCGTTTTCCCAAGTGATGTTGATCTCGCAATCACCTGACCGCTAGCCGTTCGCAGCTGGAAATACTGGGGCCGTTTTGACGTTGAAAACTCCGGCATTTGCTCCAGATCGGCGTCAAATTTAATCCCGTGGCGCGTCTGCTCGGTCATGGCGGCCAAGGCATTGGCTTTCACACGCAGCTCGGATTCAAGCTGGGAAAATAAAGCGTGCTTGACCGACAAATAAACTGCCACGCCGAGTAATGTGAGGACCACAGCGATGGCCAGGGAGGTGCCGGCCAGCAACCGCATGCGCAGAGAATTCCACGGGAGACGGATCATGAATCGCTACGCCTCGGGCAACACGGACAAAAGATATCCCTGCCCCCGGCGTGTGTGGATCAGCCGGGGAGCTTCGGGCCGCTCGATTTTTTTGCGAAGCAGTCCGACGAATACATCCACGACATTGCTTTCGGGGGAGGCGTTGAAATCGTACAGATGCTGCCAGATATCGGTGCGGGAAACGATGCGACCGGCGTTGACGGCCAAGTATTCCAGCAGGGCATATTCCCGGCCGCTCAGATCGCATAACTGGCCACCGCGTTTGGCGGTTCGACGTGCTGTATCCACCTCTAAATCACCGACACGCACCACCGTGGTTTTCACCTCATACTTGCGGCGAACGAGCGCCTTGATCCGAGCAAGCAGCTCGGCGAAGTCGAACGGCTTGACGAGATAATCATCGGCCCCGCCTTCCAGGCCGCGGACTTTGTCTTCACTGGTGTCTTTAGCTGTGAGCAGCAGGATCATTGCGGGGCAATGGTCTTGGCGTAATTGCTTGAGAACTGAAAGGCCGTCCAACTTCGGCAACATGATGTCGAGCACGATCACATCATGCTCGCCGGAGCGGGCGTGCCATAGTCCGTCCTGGCCGTCGCCGGATTCATCGACGGCATAGCCGCTCTCACGCAGGCCCTGCACCAGAGATTCGCGCAACGGAGCGAAATCTTCAACTACGAGGATACGCATGGGAATTGGCCCCCGGAGGATGGCGGCTAAAGCCACCATCCCGGAGGGCACTCGGCTCAGTCCTTTTTCTTTTCGTCTTCCTCTTCGTCGAGTTTTTTGCTGATCAAAGTGCCGTCGGGCGCGACATTGATTTCATAATTGTGGCCATGAAGCTTCACGTCCGCTTCATAAATAGTCTTGCCGCCTTTGACGGTTTCCTGATCGACGGTTTTGATCTCATGGCCTTCGGCTTCCCGCATCAGGGTCTCTTTGACCGGCGCGGGCACGTCTTCAATTTTCACTTTCACTTCATGCTCCTCTTTTTCCTCATCCTCGCCGTGAACCATGGCGCATCCGCCAAGGATTAGGCCGCAGGTAACGAAGCCGAGAATCAGATGCTTTTTGCTGTCCATAGAAACAACTCCTTCTAAAAAACTGTTCACTTTCGCCGAAACGATTTCGGCCGATTCGCCGTAAAGTGTAACCACTGGCCATGAAGTCAGTATGAAAAACGAATTTTGCTAAATAACTGATTTTGCGTTTCAATGCAGAAATGTTGACGAAGCTCAAATCCTTGATCCGCGGCATTCCCGATTTTCCCAAGCCGGGTATTCTTTTCCGGGACATCACACCGCTTCTAGCCGATCCATCGGGCTTGGCGCTGTCCGTGGAATTGCTGGCCAATCCGTTCCGCGGGAAAAATATCGATTTGGTAGTCGGGGCGGAAAGCCGAGGATTTATCTTCGGCACGGCAGTGGCGTGCTGTCTGTCGGCGGGATTTGTGCTGGTGCGCAAGCCGGGGAAATTGCCGCATAAGCGAATCGCCATGAGTTACGATTTGGAATACGGCACCGACACCTTGGAAATGCATGCAGACGCTATTATCAAGGGCCAGCGTGTGCTGATCGTGGATGATCTGCTGGCGACGGGCGGCACGATGAAAGCCTGCTGCGATCTGGTGGAAAAGCTCGGCGGCACCATCGCGGGGATCGCGGTGCTCATCGAATTAGCCGGGCTTAAAGGCCGCCACAAGCTACCTTATGATGTGCATTCGGTTCTGAATTATGAGTAGCAATCGTGTATCATTTCTCGGTGCATGACGCTTGAGCAGCAATCCAGTTCCGCCGTTCAACAGAGCGCGTCTGCGGATGCTCAGCATCAGGCGCGGCAGCTTACCGAAACTCACTACGAAAACTTCCCGGTCGTGTCGCGGCTGCTGCCGAAAAATCTGCGGCAAGATTTCTGCAACATCTACATGTTTTGCCGGGTGGCGGATGATCTCGGCGATGAAAATCCCGATCGAGCCGAGGCGTGGCGATCTTTGGAGCAATTCAAGCAGAGCACACTGCGGATGTATGAGGGTCACTGCGAAACGGCGGTGTTTGGCACGTTGTCGATTACGGTCAAGCGACACAACATTCCTCCGCAGCCGTTTCTTGATTTGATCGATGCGTTTCAGCAGGATCAGCGGATCAATCGGTATCAGACATTCGAGCAAGTCGCCGATTATTGTCGGCACAGCGCCAATCCCGTTGGTCGATTGGTGCTTTACATGTGCGGTTACCGGGATGAGCGACGCCAGTTTCTTTCCGATTACATCTGCACCGCCTTGCAGCTCACTAATTTCTGGCAGGATGTGCGGCGTGATATTCTGGATCGTGACCGCATATATCTGCCGCGTGAATCGATGGATCAATTCGGTGTCACCGAGGAACAAATCCACCAAGGCCGGTGCGATGAGAACTATCGCCGATTGATCCGCTTTGAAGTGGATCGGTGCCAGGCGATGTTTGATGAGGGTCGCCCTCTGCTTGCCCTGCTACGGCCACAAATCCGGCGGCATATCGCACTGTATGGCAAGGGCGGTGAGGCGATTTTGCAGGCCATCCGGCGGCAGAATTATGACACGCTTTCTAAGCGTCCCCGGCTGAGTTCCTGGCAGAAAGCACGATTGATCGGCACGGCTTTGGCGGCGAAATTTCTATCGCCGTTTGGATCGGGGCGGACACAAGGAGCGGAAGCGTGACCACGACGCAGGCCATGACTGGTCCTAGGACAGCATCCCTCGCCGAATCGCAAGAATTCTGCCTGCGATTGACCCGCCGGGCCGCACGCAACTTTTATTTCGGTTTGAAACTCCTACCCGAGCAAGCCCGGGCGGATATGTTCGCGTTGTACGGTTGGATGCGATCGATCGACGACATCGCCGATGATAACGACGGCCAACCGGCGGAATTGCGGCGGGAGCGGTTGCAAACCTGGCAAAGCGACACGCACCGGGCGGTTGCCAGTGAAAACGTTCCCGGTCTTCTATGGCCGGCCTTCGGCGAGATGGTGCGGCGTCATCAGATTCCAATAAGGATTTTCGATGACGCCATCGAAGGGCAGCGGCGCGATATCGACCGAGAGCCGATTGAAAATATCGAGCAGCTTCACAGTTATTGTTATCAGGTCGCCGGCACCGTCGGTTTGGCGAGCATTTGGATTTGGGGATTTCAAGGCGGCGCGGAAACCGAATCACTGGCGATTCATCGCGGGATGGCTTTGCAAATTACGAATATCCTGCGTGATCTGCGAGAAGATGCCCTGCGTGGCCGATTGTATTTGCCGATGGATCAATTGCGACAAGCGGGTGTGACATTGGAGTCGATTCAATCCGACCAAGCCGGCAAGGGATTTGAAGCATTGCTCAAACAGTTTATCGAGCAAGCCGAATCGTATTACCAACTCTCCAGAGATTTGGAGAAACGCATCACACCATCCTGCCGGCCGACATTGGCGACTATGACGGAGATTTATCACCGCCTGCTGCGGCGAATCGCGGCGAATCCGATGGCGGTTCTGCGGCGGCGCGTGTCCGTGCCACTTTGGTCCAAACTGGCGATTGCCTGGCGTGCAACGCATTGATTTCTCACCCTGACAATCCGAATGCGACCGCATCGACATTGCCCAAGGTGATCGTCGTGGGAGGCGGCCTTGCGGGCATGGCGGCGGCCGTGGCACTGCAATCGGCCGGGGCGCGGGTGACATTGCTGGAAGCAAGAAAAAACCTGGGCGGCCGGGCGTCATCGTATGAACATCCGACCACGGGCGAAGAACTGGATAATTGCCAGCACGTCTTGCTCGGATGCTGCACCAATCTGCTGGATTTTTACGATCGCCTCGGTGTTCGGCACCTGATTGGTTTTCATCACACGGTGCATTTCCTGGACGCTACGGGCCGGCGTTATGATTTGCAGCGCACCGTTGGTCTTCCGGCACCGCTGCATCTCGGCCCGGCCATGTTGCGGTTTTCGGTACTCAGTTGGAGCGAGCGCCTGGAATTGTCCCGAGCAATGCTGGCGTTGATGCGGATAAGCTCCGCTGAGCGCGATGCGCTCGGCGATATGCCGTTTGGCCGGTGGCTCCAGGAACATGGCCAGTCCCGGTCGCTGGTTCATAAATTGTATGAGCCGATTTTGATCGGGGCTTTGAATGATGCCTGCGAGCGGTCCAGTAGCCGATATGCGATCCAGGTTTTGCAGGAATCGTTGTTGAATCACGCGGATGGGTATGTGTTGGGATTGCCGCGCTGTCCGCTGAGCCAGTTGTACGCCACGTTGCCGATTGATGATCTGCGGCTCGGCACACGGGTGCAGGGATTGCAATTCAGTGGTTCGGCAGCGACGGGTGTCATGCTGCAAAATGGCGAGGTGCTGCGCGGCGATGCGGTTGTCTTGGCGACAAACTATCACACGATCGGTAAATGGATTTCCGTAGAATTGCGGGCGCGCGATCGCCGTTTTGCCATGCTGGATCATTTGGAATCGATGCCAATTCTGGGGGCCCATTTGGTATTCGATCGGCCGGTGTTGCGTGAATCACATGCCGCCCTGATTGACGGGCCGCTGCAATGGCTGTTTCGTAAAGATGCAGATGGATGCGCGGTGCATGGCGTGATCAGCGCGGCACAGGATTGGGTCGATCGGGATCGAGATGAATGCGTGCAACTTTTTACCGATCAGCTTCGTCAAACTTTGCCGATGGCCAGGGGTAGTCATTTGATCCGCAGTGCCATCGTCGTGGAAAAGCGGGCTACGTTCGTTCCATCGCCCGGGGTTGATCGTTGGCGGCCGAACCAAGCGGCGGATTCGGCGGGAATTGCCAATCTTTTTCTTGCGGGCGATTACACCAACACCGGTTGGCCGGCGACGATGGAAGGGGCGGTCCGCAGCGGCTATTTGGCAGCCGAGGCAGTTTTGCGATTGCGGGGCTGGCAGAACCGCTTTATCGTCCCTAATTTATCGCCACAATGGCCGAGTCGGCTGCTCGGAAGGATTGGCAAGAATGCGAATCGAATTCCCAATCGTCGGCCCTTTGTGTTAGAGTATCCGGCAGAGCCTGTTAAGGGGTAAGACGGTGATCGGCCTCACATTGCGAGCATATTGGTGAACGATCCTTCGATGCAGTCATTTTCCTCCGTTTCTTCGGCCAAGCTGCTGAAGCGGCGGAAACACGGTACGGTGCATGGCCTTAAGGTTCCGACACCGGACACACACCCATCCCTTGGGGCAGAAGAGCTTCAAACAACAATCGATGGTGCCCGCCATGCCCTGCTCGAAAAGCAGGCCGCCGACGGTTATTGGGTCGGGGAGTTGCAGGGCGACAGCATCCTCGAATCCGAATATCTCCTGATGAAGTTCATCCTCAAACAGGAGGATGATCCACAGTTGCCTCGCATCGCCAATTACCTGCGTGGCCTGCAGCAACCGGCCGGCGGGTGGAGTCTCTACCCCGGTGGCCCTTGCGATTTATCCGCCACCGTCAAAGGCTATTTCGCCCTCAAACTTCTTAGCGACGATCCGCAAGCTCCGCACATGCAAGCGGCGCGGCGGTTTGTCTTGCAAAACGGTGGCGCGGAACAGAGCAACAGTTTCTCGCGCTTTTTCCTGGCCGGCCTTGGGCAGATCAGCTACGACGCCTGCCCTGCCATTCCGCCTGAGATCGCACTGCTGCCCAAGTGGGCGTATTTCAATCTTTATTCCGTTAGCGCCTGGACACGCACGATGATTCTGCCGCTGGCGATCACCAGCGCTCATCGGCCGGTGCGCGATTTGCCGGCAGCGATGGGGATTCGAGAATTATTTCTCCAAGGGCCGCCGCACGGTGTCAGCAACGGTGATGCGCCGCCGGATGCCGAAGGTTGGCGGCAGATTTTCCTGGCCCTCGATCAGGCGATGAAGGTTTACGAAAAACTTCCCTTCAAGCCGCTGCGCAGCAAAGCACTCAAGGAAGCCGAGCAATGGCTCATCGAGCACATGAAAGGCTCCGAGGGTTTGGGCGCGATTTTTCCGCCGATGGTTTATATCCTCATCACCCTGCGAGCGCTGGGTTATCCGGATTGCCATCCGTTGGTGGAGCAGGCTCACGCTCATCTCCGAGGGTTGTTCATCGAGGAAGGTGATTCGATCCGCATTCAGCCCTGTTTGTCGCCGGTGTGGGACACGGGCATTGCCCTGCACGCATTGGCAGAATCGGGTTTGACCTCGCAGGATGAACCGGCGCAGCGTTCGACGGCGTGGTTGCTGGGAAAAGAATGCCGCGAGCCGGGAGATTGGGCGATGCATTGTCCGGGTGTCGAGCCGTCCGGTTGGTTTTTTGAATTTGCCAATCCGTGGTATCCGGATGTCGATGATACGGCGATGGTGATGATGGCCATGTGCCGACTCGGTGGAGATATCGCCAAGCAGGCGATTCACCGCGCTGTTCCGTGGCTGCTGGCGATGCAGAATGACGACGGCGGCTGGGCGGCTTTTGACCGAACGCGCGATCGGCCGATTCTTGAACACATTCCGTTCGCCGATCACAATGCGATGCAGGATCCGAGTTGCCCGGACATCACCGGGCGCGTGTTGGAGGGACTGGGGCACTGCGGCTTTACGATTGAGCATCCCGCTGTGCAGAAGGCTGTTGCGTTTATCCGCTCCAAGCAAGATAGCCACGGCTGCTGGTGGGGTCGCTGGGGTGTAAATTACATTTACGGCACCTGGCAGGTGCTGACCGGCTTGCGTGCAGTCGGTGAGCCGATGGGTCAGGTTTACACCCGCAAAGCCGCCGCCTGGCTCCGACATCATCAAAAGCCGGATGGCTCCTGGGGCGAATCGTGCGAAACCTATGACAATCCCCGCCTCCGCGGCCAAGGTGAAAGTACTCCCTCGCAAACCGCCTGGGGAATGATGGGAATGCTCGCCGCCTGCGGGCCCAATGATCCGGCTGTTCGCAATGGCGTTCGCTGGCTAGTGGAAAACCAACGCGCCGATGGAAATTGGGATGAAAATTATTACACCGGCACCGGATTTCCCCGCGTGTTTTATTTGAAATATCACTTGTATCGCCTTTATTTCCCGCTCATGGCCCTGGGCCGCTATCGCCGGTTGCTCGGCGAACGGTAAGATGTCCGGCATGATCCGCTGGAAGCTACCATTTATCACATGTCTGTTAATTGGTTTGCCGCTCTCCGCTGAGACCCCGGCAACGCAGCCGATTTATTCCACGACCCAACCGAGCAGTGACGGCATCGGCAAAGTGTACATGGGCCGTGAGATCGCCCAAGTCATGGGCCATCAGGGAATCCATTGGCTAGAGCGGCCTACCCGAGAATTGGAAGAGCAGCCTCGCAAAGCCATCGAAATGATGCAGCTTAAGCCGACCGATGTGGTGGCGGATATTGGGGCGGGCAGCGGATATTTCAGTTTCCGCATGGCTTCAAAATTACCGCAGGGAAAAGTGCTGGCGATCGACATCCAGCCGGAGATGATCGACGAGATTAACAAAATCGCCAAGAAGAAAAATGTTACCAATGTCGAACCGATTCTAAGCACCGTCGATGATCCGAAACTTCCCACTGGGCAGGTGGATATCGCCCTGATGGTTGATGCTTACCACGAATTCGATCATCCGCGGGAAATGATGGATGGCATATTCAAAGGCCTCAAACCCGGCGGGCGTGTGATTGAATTGGAGTACCGTGCTGAGGATCCGGCGGTGATGATTTTGCCGCATCACAAAATGACCATCGAGCAGGCAAAAAAAGAAATGGCCGCGGTCGGATTAGTTTTTGTTAGAAGCGATGAAGACTTGCCGCAGCAGCACTTCATGGTTTTTCAGAAGCCGAAGTAGTCGGCATGACCCGCGGGAGCGGCGTGCCGTAGGTTCGATGAAATCGCTCTAGCTCGCCGAAATCGACAAACACCAGCGTCCCCGGCTTGTTCGGACATCCATCTCCCCAGTCGTCAACAACATCGCGGTTATCGACATTCACATCGAACACCGTGCGGTAATGGAGCCGGCTGGATGGCAGTTCGTAGAAAAACGCCTTGGCGTCGCCGATCAGGCAGACATCACCCGTAGCCTTCGCCGCCTGTTCGGCTTTGATGCCGAGCCAACTGTAATCCTCCACGCCGAGCACCGGTTGCAGCTTGATCAAGATGCTTTCGATCGGATCGGCAAAATTCAAAAGCGCCAATCCAACTTGCAGCAGAAGTCCACACAGGATGACCAGACGGCCGATCGGTTGGTGGACCCTGGCAATCAGCATTGACGCTATGGGAATCAGCAGCACCAGGAACCGGCCCTGAAGATGCGTGAATCCGATCCAGAAAATTAGCCAGCCGACGGTGAGCGTCAGGAGAAAGCACAGCGGCATATCGAATTGGCCGCGCTGCCGCAATGCTCCGACGATCGCCATCGCCGTGGCGGGGAACAGCAAAAAGCCGAATCGCCAATCCATGAAAATTTGCGGCCCCAAGGCGGCGACCCGATGCACCACATCGCGCTGCCCTACCGGCGGCAGATATGCTTGCTGCCAGCGTAACACCTGACCCGCAGAAAAATATCCCTTGCCCAGCACGTTCATCGCTTCCGGGAAAACGGGATTGCCCGTCCACCGCCAATTCCGCAATAGCCACGGTGACAATGCGATGACGGCCAGCAGACCAAACATGGCCAGTGGTTTGATCGCCGCGAAAAATCTCCGCCGGAAGGTAACGCAGAGCAGCCACGCCATCGGGAGTATCCCCAACAGCATCGGAACGCACGACCATTTGCAGCCGCACGCTAATCCAGCCATTAGACCCGCCATGGCTATTCGCCGTTTTTGCAACGTGTGTTGCGATAAACTGTTGAGCATCCAACCCACGGCGAGCGTTCCAAACAGCAGCACGCCCCCTTCGTCGTAAGCGATGGAGCCAAGCATCGCCAGCCAAGGAGTCGCCGCGGCGAACAATACGGCGAGCATGCTTTGGCCGCCGAGCAATTCAAACAGTGCCGCCACACTCAGGGCGACCATCGCCAGATGCATGAATTGTGCCAGATACATCCCGGCGTATGGCCCGCCGCGCAGGTGCATCGCCAATAGATAATGCGTTTCCACATTGAACGGGAAAAAGCTGAACACATTGTGATGCAGCGGGATCATCCGGCCGGCGTCGAACCATTCGCGGGGCACTTGCAGGTGATATTCCACCACGTCGTAACCGTTCGGTTCGCCCTGGCCCCACAACGCACCCGGCGGAACCAATGCGCCGACAAGGGCGATCGCCAGAAATGGAATCGCCAGCAACCACAACCAATTCTGTGCGCTGATCTTTTTCCCAAACCACGCGGCGATGGAAAACTCATGGTTTCGCCGCCAGCGGTTGAGCCAAACGATTCCCGCAATTCCGCCGATGGCCAGCAAGCCCCACGCCGTCGCACGGTTCAAAAGACCGGCCAAAGCCAATTCACAACATGCCAAACTGGTGATGCCGATTCCCAGCGCCGCCGCCGTGGTGATCGGGGCGGGAAAATCGGTAATCGAAAACATCCGCAGCACCCAGGCACCGATTCCCAACATCGCCGCAAGCCAGATCAGCAGAATCGTTCCATCCACGACGATGCGATAGACCGGCACAAGCAAAGAAGGACCGACACCGGCAATAAAAAGAACTGCCAACAGCGCAGCGGCCCCGAGAACAATCCACATCCTCGGCACACCGGTTTCGGCGACGACAACTTCTGGCTTTTGCTTCGATGAACGTCGCGGCATGATTTAATTTTATTTCGGTTCGCTATCGGGCGGCTGTTCGGGGGTTTCAGTCAATCCGAACAGCTTCTCCATGGCGTGCAGATATTGTGCCGGCGGGCCGTGGGTTCCCTCGGCGTTCTTGAGCATCCGCATTGGATCGTGCAGCAGCTTGTTGACGATGCGGCGAGCCAATTCCTGTAGGTGCTCCTTCTCCGCCGCGGTCGTGTTCGGGAGTTTATTGAGCGTCCGCTCGATCTCTTCCTGCGCAATGCGATGATACTTTTGATACAGACTGTCGATCAGCGGCCCGAGCTCGCGTCGGCGATGCCAGGAAATAAACGAATCCACCTGGTCGAGCACGATCTGCTGAGCGGCAGCGATGGCGTCTTTCCGCTGACTTTGGGTTTGTGAAACCACCTGCTGCAAATGATCCAGGTTGTACAGGTAAACATTTTCCAGCTTCTCGATGCTCGGCTCGACATCGCGGGGCATGGCGATGTCGATGATGAAAATCGGCCGATAGCGGCGGGCTTTCAGGAGTTTTTCAAATCGGGCGCGGGTGATGATCGGTTCTGAAGCGCCGGTTGAGGTCACCACAATATCCGCGGCGACGAGCAATTCATCCAACTCATCCAATGATGCGGTGCGCCCACCGAAACGACGGCTGAGTTCCTCGGCCCGCGACACGCTACGGTTGCAGAGCAGCAGTTGGCCGGGGTTCAGTTCCTTGAGATGCTGCAACACCAGTTCCGCCATTTCGCCGGCTCCGATGTTGAGCACGGTTTTATCGTCAAAATGGTCGAAAATTCGCCGGGCATAATCGATCGCCACGGATGCCACGGACAAGCGCCCTGCACCGAGCTGCGTCTCGGACATCACCTGTTTGCCGACGGCGAGCGCCCGCTGGAATAACGGATTCAGCAGCGAGCCGGTGACATTTTGCTGATGGGCCAAGTCGTACGCTTCTCGCACCTGGCCGAGAATCTGGCTCTCGCCGAGCACCATGGAATCGAGAGATGACACCACCGTAAACAGATGATGCACGACAGCCCGCTCGCTGCGGTGATACCAATGGCTGGCGAATTCTTCAGGCCGCACGCCGCGGCTGGCACAGAGGAACGAGGTTAGTTCCTCGATCGGAGGATCATTCAGCGTTTTGGTCGCGGCATAGAGTTCCACTCGATTGCACGTACACAGCAGCACGGCTTCGCAGCCGGGGAATTTTTCTTTGAATTGTTCGAGTACCTCCCGCTGCTGATCTGGGTTGAACGCAAATTTTTCGCGCGTGGCCAGATCGGCGGTGGCGTGGCTCAGACCGAGCATCAGCAAGCGATGCATCAGTGCCCCCCAGTCTTGGGCATCCATTGCACGGCGATGATGGCTCCGATCATTAGAACCAGGCCGACGATGCTGAGCATCGCTGCCCGCCGGCCGCGGAATGCGGGGTTGATCGGGGCGTGCAGCACCAGGGCATAAATCACCCAGACGCCGAGTGTCAGCAGCACTATGGGATGGAAAAACCAATCACGGCCGAGCGGATTGCTGCCGGGACGGTGCAGGATTTCCACGACGCCGGTGATCAGGCCGATGGTCAGCAGGGCAAAACCGAGGGTGACGGAGACACGGGTGAAATGTTCGAGCCGCTCCAGTGATCCGAAATTGGTGCCGCCGGTGACAACCAGTCGGTTGCGCAACCGAGCGTTGGTGATCAAGTACATCGCCCCGACCGCCCCCGCCACAACGAATGCCACTGCCCCACCGTATGCGGTGACCCGATGCACCCATGCCCAGGTTTGCAGCGTGTATAATCGCGGCTTTTCACGGCCGAAAATAACCGCCGCTACCAACAGGAGAATGACGATCGGCATGATGAACCAATCGATCCCCTCGACAGGTTTGGTCGTCTGCACATACAGCACGAAAGCGGTCAGGAGAATCGCCAGCCAGAGCATGGCGTCAAAATTATCCTCCAGCGGAATCCAGCTTCCACGGGTGATGCAGTGCCAAATCAGCACCGCCACGGATACAAGCAGGCCCCAATAAAGACATTGCTTGGCCAGCAGTAGCCGGCGCGACGGTTCGCCTTGTAGGCGCAGCACGGACGCCGCTCCGCCGATGGCGAATATCACGATGGCGAAAATCAGTAAGGCCAGTTGGCCGGGTGTGGGCATAGGTGAAAATCAATGCGCTGGCATTACCCCTGGGCCAATTCGGGATAGCGTTCGAGCAGCCAACTTTGAAATCCCTCTCGGCCTCGGGTGGCCAGCACGGTCATCGCGTCATCGCCGGCCAATTCTACAAACAGCAACTTGCTGCGGTCGCGGCTAAGTTTAGGCGATGCCAAAATGGTGGGTCGCAATTCCTGCATCACTGTGGCCATTTCACTCCAGCGGGGATCCAGGTGATTTTTCAATTCATCCCGCACCTTGGCGGCCAAAGTCGGTGAACCGCCGGCCGATACCGCCACGGTCAATGGCCCCTGCCGCAGGGCTGCAGGCGTGGTGAAATCGCCGATCTGCTCTTCGTGGAAATCCGCCCGGTTGACCCAGATGCCGCGCTGCCGGGCACAGGCGACCACTTGATCATTCACTTCGGCCGAATCTGTGGCGGCGAATACCAATCCGGCACCCTCAAGATGGCCCGGCTCAAACTCCGCCACGATCCGCTTTACCGCCGGTGGCATTTCATCACGATGCTGCGGAGCTACGGAGCAAATGTCCGTCGCACCGGCCGCCAGCAGCCCGTGTGCCTTTCGCAATGCCACTTGTCCGCCGCCGACGATCACAATCTTTCGATCGGCCACGTCCAACATCGCTGGATACTGTGCTCGCACAGGCATGTAATCTTAACGCTCTACGGCGATTGAATCCATTTACACCCATTGCTACCGGCGGCGGCGCTTGGCGTTTTGGAATGATGGGCGTACCTTTCAGGTTATGCCGGAAATGAAAGTCGCAATAATCGGTGGATCGGGAATGCACGAAGCTTTGGCGCAAGGCGGCCAGCTCCGTCACGAGGTGCAGACGCCGTTTGGCAATCCCAGCGGTGTGATCATCCAAAGCGAATGGTCCGGGGTACCAGTGTATCTCCTGCAGCGGCATGGGCCGGGGCACATCATTCCACCGTCACAGATTCCGTTCCAGGCGAACATTTTTGCGCTCAAGGAATTGGGCTGCACGCATATCCTGGCTTGCGGAGCCGTGGGAAGTTTGCGGGATGAGTTTAAGCCGCGGGATTTGGTCATTGTCGATCAGGTGATTGACAAAACATCCCGCCGGATCGGGACTTTTTTCGATCAGGCAGCGGTGCATGTCGAGTTCAGCGAACCTTTTTGTCCCGTGCTGCGTCAAATCCTATTGCAGGCAGGCACGGCCGATGCCGATGTGCGGAAACATGACGGTGGTTGTTACGTCTGCATGGAAGGGCCGGCTCTTTCGACCCGTGCCGAAAGCCTGATGCACCGGCTTTGGGGCGGTGATTTGATCGGCATGACGGCGATGCCGGAGGCAAAATTGGCGCGCGAGGCGGAAATGAGTTATGCCCTAATCGCCCTGGTGACGGACTATGATTGCTGGCGGTCGCCGGAATCCAAGCCACCAGGCGGCGATTCGCAAACGTTGCTCCAGGAAATTATCAGCAATCTGCAAGCGGCGTCACACAATGCGGTAAATCTGATCAAACAGGCAGTGCAGTTAATGGCCGAGCGGCGCGACGACCTGATGCAAAACTGCCCCGCTCACCAGGCATTGAAATTGGCCATCTGGTCCGACAAAGCGAAGATCGATGCGGAGCAAGTGCAGCGGCTTGCGCCCCTATGGGGCAAGTATTTTCCGTAGCCGGCCGGTGATACAATCAAAGCCTAGGGTCTGGTCGATCAATGGAGTGCCCATGCTCAGCACGCAATGCCGACGATTGTGGGGTCGAACGCTCGGGTGGGCGTTGGTCGTCGGTGCGATTGTGGCTGCCACTGCGTTTGGGCAAGAAGAGCCCGCCGCCGGGAGGGATTTGATCGCCACACCCAGCGCCAAAGAAAACCCGCAGAACGTCACCGTCAACGATTCACCGGAAGCGCGAAAAGACATCGAAACTGCTCGGAATCTGGAGCAGCAGAAGGAATGGGTCAAAGCCGCCGGGTGGTATCAGCAGGTGCTGGAAAAATATCGCACCCGTGTCGTGCCGTGGAAGGCGAACAACGACAACGTCATCAATCGGTATCGCGGCATCGTGTATCAAGTGCAGCAATCGCTGGCGAAATGGCCGCCGGAGGGGATCGACGCTTACCGCAGGCAATATGAATCCGTGGCCGCCGCTTTGCTCGCCAAGACAAGAGCGGACGATTCCGACGCCCTGAGTTCCATTTTAGAAACCTATTTCGTCACCGAATCCGCGAAAACTGCTGGCATCAAACTGATCGATCTGCACATGGAAGCCGGTGATTTTGACGCGGCGGCGCAAGTGGGCGAGCTGCTGTTGGATTGGTATCCGCAGCAGCATTTGCTGGTGGAGCGGCCCGGGATTTTGTTTCGCACCGCCCTGGCGCATCATTTATGCCATGACGATGACGCGGCCACTCGCCTGGCCGCAGAATTGAAGCAGAAATTTCCCGACGCCACTGGCACCATGTTCGGCAAAGATATCGTGCTCAGCACGGCTCTGGCTAAGCTGCTGACCACCTCTGCGATCCTCGGGCAAAGCGGCGCCCCCGATTCATGGGTGATGTTCGGCGGATCACCGGATCGCGCCCATATTTCCAGTTCCCTCGGCCACATCGGAGCCCGCATTTTCAGCATCGATCTTCTACAGAATCCAACACTGCGGCCGCCGGTGGTTGGGCAGGACCGCGAAAACCCGGCGGACACGTCCGTCCAAAGCGATGAAGAGCGCGGCCTGCTGCTGGGCATCATGCCCGTCGTTGACGATGGCGAACTGTTTTTTCAAGATGGCCGGCGTTTATGGGCCAGGGAGCTGGACAGCGGCATTCCCCTTCCCGAGTGGGCCGAGACGTACGCCGGTGATGAAGATCTCAAAGGCGTTTACCAGTTGAAAAACGCCTCTCAGGGCCGGGGGGGGCAATACACCTTGACGCTCACCGACAATTCTGTGCTGGCTGTGATGGGCCAATCGACGCGCGCCATTGGCGTTGTCGACGGATTCGCTCCTCGGCCCATGTCGCCAACCCGTTTGGTTTGCCTCGATCGCAAAACCGGTCGGGAGCGCTGGACCGTGTCGCTCGGCTTCATTGAGGGCGACGGACTGAAGGATGAAGAAAAACAGCGGCTGCAATCCCTGGACTTAAGCGGCTCGCCGCTGGTGATCGGCAACAAAGTTTTTGTTATTGCCCGGGGAGGAAAAGATCCGCAATTTGAGAATTGTTACGTGCTGTGTTTCGACTTGAGCAGTGGGCATTATCGATGGTCGTGCCTCGTGGCCAGCGCCGGTTCATCTCAAAATGTTTACATGCAGGCCAACGCCGAGACCGGCTCGAGTGGCAGCACAGTTTCGCATCTGGCATACGCTGGCGGGCGGCTCTATGTCATGACCAACCTGGGGGCTGTGGCAGCAATCGATGCACACGACGGTTCGGTCGTCTGGCTCAGCTTGTATAACCGCGAAGGCAGCGATCCAGCCGACGCGAGCGGTTTCCGCTTTGTGGGTGGACGCATGCGTGGCTTTGGCGGGTCGATGACCAACGAGCGGCCTTGGGAATTCAACGCGGTGGTGGCCCATGAAGGCAGATTGTTTGTATTGCCGGTCGATTCCAGATTCCTGATGGTCTACGACGCCGCCACCGGCCAGCAGCTCAAAGCGATCGATATGTCGCAGTTTCAGGACACGCTCAGAGGTGATGCCAGCGGCTACGATCGGCCGCGGGCCCTTATCGGGCTGGTCGGCGATCAACTGATCATGACCGGCAGGCAGACGGTCTATGCCCTCAAATGGTCGACTTACGATCCGCAGCGGCAGATGACTGACAATGCTCCAGCCAACATCGTTTTTACGGCGCTGCGGATGGATGATGGCCAGCAGGAAATCCGCGGCCGGGCAATCCTGGTGGCGGCTTCTGTCGTGGTCACGACCAACCGCAAACTCTATCGCCTCGATCTTGTCCACGATTTGAAAATCGCCGAGGTCTATCCCACGGGCGGGCAACAGGAATGGGACGAATCCGAAGGCCCAGGTAATGTGATTGCCACCGCCGATCATGTGATCATTGCCGGCTCGAAAAGCGTCAACGTTTACACGGATATGGCTCTGGCTCGTGCGAAGCTGGACAAGGAAGTGGCCGATAGCCCGCAGGATCCTCAGCCCCGGCTGCATTATGGTGAAGTGATGTTCGCCGCCGGGCAGGCGCAGCTGGCCTTAGAAAAACTCGATGAAGCGGTCGTCCTTCTCGGCGGCGCAGGGCAGATGCGCCCGGGGCCGGACCGGCAGCGTGTGTTCAATGATGCGCTCAATTTCTCTAAGCGATTGGCCAATGATAAACGGGGCGAATCCAACGAAGAGGCGCTTAAATTCTTTGATCTCGCCGCCAGCGCCGCCGATGCACCGATGGAGCAGGTGAGCTATCGGCTCCGCCGTGCCCGCTTTGCGCGCGACAACGTGGATCCGGACAGCTATGCCACCGCCGTGCGGCTCTATCAGGATATTCTCGACCACCCGGATTGGCGCTTGCAAGCGGTTCACCGAGACGACAATGCTTCGGAACCGTCATCCGGGGGAAACCTGGATATTCAAGCGGGCGATCTGGCCGAGCATGAAATTCACGACATCCTGCTGCGGCATCCGGATGCCTATGCCGCGGAAGAACAACTTGCCGTTGCCGCATTGGAAAAGGCGCAGCAAGCTGACGGACCTGCGCAGCTGCTGGCCGTCGCGGACAAATATCCGAATGCGGCGGTCGCTTCCAAAGCGATGTTGCAGGCCAGCCAGGCGTATGAAAAAGCGGGCCGCCCTCGGCAGGCCACGCATCTGCTGCGGCAAATTTATCGCAAATACGGCAACACGGCGGATAAAGGACTGATTCTCGAAGCAATGGTGCGTAATTATCTGACCCTTCCCGGCGGGCTGGAATTGGCCAAGGCGCGGCTGCAACACGCCAAGAATTTCGCCGACACGCGGTTGACCGGGTCCCTGAAATTGCCGGACGGAACAGTGATCGAAAACGTAACGTTCAAGGAAGCGCTGGCCCAGATGGAAAAAGTTCGGCTGCCCCAATCGGTCGCCGCCGAAATCGATTTGCACATTCCGCAGTTCAAACAGAACGGGGACGGAAGCTGGCCGCACGCTTTTTCGCCCGACGATGTTCGAGCCATTTCCATCCCGCAAATCACCTCGTTGGTTCTGCCGCCCGATTCGGTGGACAACGCATTGATGCGTGGCGATCGCATTGTGGCGATCCAGAATTTCGAGCACCTGGCGATTTTCGCGCCCGGTGAGCCCAAGCCGCTGGGCACAACGGATGCACTGACCGCGGCACCGCGTTTTGGTATGTGGATATCGCCGCCGCCGCCCGCCGCCACGCAGCCCAGCACGACCGCCCCATCGCAGGTGGCCACATTGCTGGTGTGGAATGGAACCGAAATCGCCATGTTGGACGGCTCCACCGCGCAGCCGATTTGGAAATCTCCGCTCAATTCGCTTCCCGCCTGTGAAGTGGTGAATGCCGCGGGCCTGGCGGGAGTGCAGGTTACCACAGACACACTGCCCGGCGGTGCCGCCATTCGCCAGGAAATGGTGCCAATGATCGACAATCGTACGGGACGAAGAATTTTCGTGCCCAATGGTTTTCGTCAGATCGCCGTTGCCGGAGGTCAGATTCAAAATGAAGCGCCCCGGCAAACCGGTCCGGAACAGATATGCCAACTCCAACCGATCGGCGACCGCGTCATCGCCGGCACCACCAGCGGCCGAATGATGTGCATCTCCATGGCCGACGGTAAATTGATCTGGCAGATGCGCGTCAACTCCAAGCCGATTGACAAACTTGTCGCCAATGAAGATTTCAGCGCGGTGACAGTCAACGACGACGGCACGGTTCGTCTCATCGTGCTGGATAATTTCAACGGGCAGGTTCAAACCATACGCAACTTCGCCGCCGATCAGGGTATGGTGCCGCAGAACCTGGCTCTCTCTGCCGATGGAACATTGGTTTGGACATTGCCCGATCGACTGTGCGGGCAGGACCTGTACGAGCCGGGGAATCAGCTTCGATTCGAGTTTCCATCAGCTCCGCAGGGCGCACAAACCAACGTGATCATTCGTGGTGGAGCAGCATTCGGCGGCGGTGTCATCCAAGCGGGCAATGCAGCGATCTATCTCGGCTGCACCAAACCGGGACAACTTATCATTCGTGACAACCGTATTCTGGCCATCGAGCAATCGGGCCGGTTTCTCGTCGCCCATTCCTTGGAAGACGGGTCCGTGCTGAATCATCGGGATGAACATGGCACTTCGATTCCTACGGAGCTTTCGACGAACATTTCGACGAGCACTCCGCAGCAGCAGCGCGATCTCCAGGAGGTGAATGTGTCGTTGCGTGTCGCCGGACATTATGTGTACGTGCTTAGTCCGCGCAACCTGATCGCCTACAACATGGATGACCCGGCCACCGACCAATGGCGGACCGATACCATGAGCATCAATACCAATCCGAATTACAAAGCCGCCTGGCCGGTACGTGATTTTCTACTGGTGCTTGGGGAACCACCCGGCGATCAAGCGGCCGGCAACGATGTGGGCGCGCCCCTGTGCCAATTGCGCGTTTTTGATCGTCGCCAAATCGTCGACCCCAACGGCGGCGGCAGCACCGAAGGTGGGAAGCTCGAGTACAATCAGCCCGTCAAAGACATGTCCGGCATCACGCAGTTGCAGCCCGTCAACGGCGGCGTTTATTGGCTCGGTGGCGATCACACGCTGCATTTTCTGCCCGGCTCGCGGCACGATCAGTGATCCATTGCCGCGACCACTCGCATCGAACGGCAATCGACTGTATGTTTTCCTGCGGTGTCCAAGCGGGCGATTTTCAACGCATGTCTGGTGGCCGTCGCACTGCTGGCAAGTTTGTCGGCGGCGCTGCTGGCGTATGGAACCGATCCCGATTGGGGCCGCTATCGCCATGGATTGAATCTAATCCTTCTAACCGCTCGGCTGAGCGGATTGCTCGCTACTGTGTCGCTGCTTTGCTGTCTGGCCGTGGTCGCCATGATTGTGGCAGGCCGGCGAAGGATTTTTTGGCTGATTATCCTTGGGCCGGTGCTGGCTCTTTTCGCACATCGGATCTTTTCCAATCCGATGCGCATCTACGGGATTCTCGACAATCCCACTTGCGTGAAAGCCGACGCGGCCACTTTTTTGGCGGATAGTGATTACGTAGTCGGCGTCACACTCAAAGACACGCCGTATGCGTATCCATACAGTGCCCTTTTTCGCTCCCCGGTGGTGCTGCAAGCCAACCACGATGAGCAATATTTGCTGATCTGGTCGATGTTCGCCAATCGGGTGATCGTGCAGCAGGTGGATCGGACCGTGCGCTGCGGCGAACTGCAAATCGTGTCGATGCCGGCCAACGCCTTGCTGCTGTACAACGGCCGCGGCGGACAGTTCATCAACGGCGTCACCGGATTAACCACCCGGGGCGAAAAACCGGCGGGTTTTCATACGCCGTTGCAGACATACAAATTAACCTGGGCACAATGGAAATCGCTGCACCCCGACACCTGGGTGCTGTCCGCGGCAACAAATGATCGGCAGGTGACGCAGCCCGTGCTGCCGAGATATCCGATATCCGCCGCTCCAGCCCATGATCAGCGTCCGCAAATGATCGCCTTTCTTCCTACGACCCGGCCGATCGCCCTGCCGATGGACGCGGTAGGCACCGGGCCGACCAATATTGGAATCGGGGAAATCCAACTCCTGCTGGTGCGCGACAGCAAAAGCGGATTACTCAAGGCGTTCAATCGTCAATTGGACGAAGATTTGGCTCCGCTCTTTCACACCAAATCCGATGCCAAGCGGCCTTCCGTAGCGTGGGAGGATAACGACAGCGGAACCGAATGGAGCGCCGACGGCCGTGGCATCGAGGGGCAATTCAAGGGAAAGCAGCTCCAAAGCGTTCCAGTGGATGATGCAGATTATTTAGAAGTCATGCAGCACTGGTTCCCGGATTTGCAGCAACTCACGCCGCTGCAACCAACGGGCCGGGCGTCGCAATTCGATAATCCGAGCGACTCCAAAACCCGTCGCCGTCGCCGGTGACTTGCAAAGGAGCATCCCGCCCTGGAAGATCACCGGGGACAACGTGAAATTCAATCTCCTGGACAAAGTCGAATCGATCAGTGACCAGCGCATCGTCGCCGTCAAATTCGTGAGTTTGGCCGAGGAATATTTGGCCGATCATTTTCCGACCTTTCCCGTGCTTCCCGGCGTGATGATGCTCGAATCCCTGACGCAGGCGGCGGCGTGGCTGCTGCATCGGCGTAGCGAGTTTGAAAAATCGATGGCCGTGCTGAAAGAAGCCCGCAATGTGAAGTATGGTAATTTCGTGACGCCGGGAAATTTCCTGCGCGTGGACGTTGAATGGCTCAAAGCGACGGAAACCGGCGCGACCTTCAAGGCCAGCGGCCTGGTCGGGTCGGCCACGGCGGTTTCGGCACGGTTGGAATTGGCCTATTTCAATCTGGCCGACAAGGACTCGGCGCTGGCGAATATCGATGAAGCATTGCGATTGCACAACCGCAGCCGATGGAATCTCATTTCCACCGAAACCGACTCTCTGTCGGTCTAATGCAAAACTTCGCCGCCAAGCCATTGACCGTTTACGCCAGATCACCACAATTCCCCTGCAAGCCCCGCATGTCTATGCGGGGTTAAATCAGACGGGGTTCACAAGGATGGAACATGGCACTGTCGCACGATGAAATTTATGCAAAGGTCAAAGAGGTGCTGGTCGACGCTTTGGGAGTGGATGACGATGAGGTGAAACCGGAGTCGAGTCTCAAGGGCGACCTCGGAGCCGAGAGCATCGATTTTCTGGATATCTCGTTCCGCCTGGAAAAGTCATTTAACATCAAGATTCCCCGTGGCGAGCTTTTCCCCGAAGGTTTGGACGCCAGCTTTGTGCAGGATGGCAAGCTGACCGATGCCGGCCTGGCGGAAGTTCGCCGCCGGCTGCCTCATGCGGATTTTTCGGAACTCGAAAAAACGCGGGATGTTTCGCTGGTTCCCAATTTGTTCGCCGTGCGCGACATCGTGGAATATCTGGAACGCAAAACCGCTTAAGCGATTGGCGTGGCGATGCGTTGGATCTGGATCGATAAATTCACCGAGTTCACATCTAAGACTTCAGCAACGGCGATTAAGACCGTCACGCTGGCTGAGGAACACCTGCACGATTTATACCCCGCGTTCCCAATCGTTCCGCACAGCTTGATTGTCGAAGGCATGGCCCAGACGGCCGGGATTCTGGTCGGCGAAGCGCGCAATTTTCGGGAAAAGGTAATTCTGGCCAAAATCGGCCGGGCGACTTTTCACCGCCTGGTCCGTCCCGGCGAGACGATCCAATTTCAAGCCCGCATTGACCAACTCAGCGAGCACGGCGCCTCCGTCAGCGGCTCGGTCACCAGCGGCGAACAAACCGTGGCGGATATCGAACTGATGTTCAGCCACATCGACCAAAACATGGCCGGCTTAAAATTTCCGGAGCATAATTTTGTCTTCACTGAGCAATTCACGGACTTGCTCCAGAGCTACCGTGCCGCCGCCAATATTTCGATTTAATTGTCCGTAGTCAGTTGTCCGTTGTCCGTTGCTAAATGCATAGTATGGCCACTGAGCCTCTTTCAGCAACTGACAACGGACAACTGACATTTAGAAATCAACGGACCACTGACAACGGACCAAATCACGGATAGAATCGCCCCACAGCCATGCGAAGAGTCGTCGTCACCGGCATCGGAATTATTTCCCCCTTGGGCATTGGAGCCAAGACGCACTGGAATAATCTGCTGTCCGGCAAAATCGGCGTGCAGCGGATCACGGCGTTTGATCCATCCGGGTTTCCATCGCAAATCGCCGGTGAAGCCCCCCAGTTCAAGGTCAACGATTTTATTCCCAAAAGTTACCGCAAGGCCGCCAAGGTGATGGCCCGTGATATCGAATTGGCCGTGGTCGCCGCGGATGATGCGTTCAAAGATGCGGGGCTGCAATCCAAGGCGTACACTGAAACATCAACGCTCGAAGTAAACCGCTTCGGCTGCAATATCGGGGCGGGGCTGATCAACTGCGATCTGAACGAATTAACCGCCGCCATGTACACGGCCCGAGACGGCAATAAGCTCGATCTGCACAAATGGGGCCGCGACGGAATGCAGCAATTGACGCCGCTGTGGCTGTTGAAATATCTACCGAACATGCTCGCCTGCCACGTGACGATCATTCATGGCTTGATGGGCCCAAGCAATACGATTACCTGCGCCGATGCGAGCAGCCATTTAGCTATCGGCGAAGCGTTCCGCACCATTCAGCGTGGCCATGCTGATCTGGCAATTTGCGGCGGCGCGGAATCGAAAGTAAATCAAATGGGCCTCGCCCGGCAAACGCTGCTGGGGCGGCTGAATGATGGCGACAACGCTTCCCCGCAAACGGCGGTTCGGCCGTTCGATGAAACTGCCGCTGGCACCGCCATCGGCGAAGGCGGCGGATTGCTGGTGCTCGAGGAATATGAACACGCCAAAGCCCGCGGAGCTAAGATTTATGCCGAGTTGGCCGGATTCGGGGCCAGCCAGGATGTTTACAAAGTGACCACGCCAAATCCCGATGGCCACAGTTACGGCATGGCGATCAAAAAAGCCCTGGCCGATGCCAAGGTGTCGACCGATCGGGTGGATTGCATGGTCCCCTGCGGTTTGGGCATCGCATCACATGACAAAGCGGAATTGGCCGGTTTGCGATTCGCCTGCGGTGACGATCTGCAAAAAATTCCGCTCGCTCCGATCAAAGGCCAGATCGGCAACTTAGCCGCGGGTTGCGGTGTCGAACCGGCCACCGCGGTTCTTGCCATGGTAAACAACACTATTCCCGCAGCGGTGAACACTCGCAAATTGCCGGCGGGTGTGAAATTGAATGTCCGCACCGAACCGAGGGATGCCAAGGTTGATGTTGCGGTTACCACGGTTTACAGCCTCGGTGGGCAAAATGCAGCCCTGGTTTTCAAGCGTGTTTAGAGGATTGCCAAGATGAGCCGTGTTGTCATCACAGCGATGGGTTGGATCACGCCGATGGGCCACGACATCGACGCCGTTTGGAAGAAACTGTTGGCGGGCGATAGCGGTATCTCGACCACCAGCATTTTCGACGCCAGTACGTTCCCGACGACTTTCTCCGCTGAGGTGAAAGATTTTAAGCTTGAAGATTTCGTGGCGGATACATCGGCTCACCAAAGTGTCGGCCGCAATACTCGATTCGCTTTGGCCGCCTGTTCCCAGGCATGGAAAGCCGCCGGTTTGGATCGGGCGAAATTGGATTTGGACCGTGTCGGGATTTATCTCGGCTCCGGCGAGGGTTCGCTCGATTTTGATGCGTACACCGCCGCCGCGTTGACGGGTTGGAAAGACGGGGCTACGGAACTGGATTCCGTGAAATGGGCGGGGATTGCTTTGGAGCGAATGAATGTGACCCGGGAATTGGAGCAGGAGCCGAACATGCCGTTGTCGCATCTGGCCCTGCTGACCGGGGCACGCGGGCCGGCGTTTAATTGCCTGACCGCCTGCGCCGCCAGCACCCAGGCAATCGGTGAGGCAACCGAGATCCTTCGCCGGGGTGATGCGGATATCATGATCGGCGGCGGGGCCCATTCCATGATCCACCCGTTTGGCGTCACCGGATTTAACCGCCTGACCGCATTATCGACCTATAACGAGCAGCCGACCAAAGCCAGCCGGCCATTCGACGCTAACCGGGGAGGATTCGTGCTCGGCGAAGGGGCGGGCATGGTCATTCTTGAGACGCTGGAACATGCCCAGAAGCGCGGGGCCACGATTTTGGCCGAGGTCGTGGGTTACGGTTCCACCGCCGATGCTTACCGCATTACCGACCAACATCCGCAAGGCGAAGGGGCCATCGCCGCCATGCAGGCTGCCCTGGCCGATGCACGCCTGACCCCCGCCGACATCGATTACATCAACGCCCACGGCACCGGCACCAAGGAAAACGACGGCAACGAAACCAACGCTATCCGCCAGGTCTTTAAGGACCGGGCCAAGCAAACCCCCGTCAGCAGTATTAAAAGCATGATGGGCCATCTGATCGCCGCAGCCGGGGCCGTGGAGATGATCTGCTGCGTGCTGGCCATCCGCGATCAGATTCTCCCCCCCACCATCAACCTTGAACGCCCCGATCCCGAGTGTGATCTGGATTATATCCCCAACAAATCCCGGCCCGCCAAGGTGAACACTGTCCTGTCCAACAGCTTCGGCTTCGGTGGCCAGAACGACACGATCATCGTGCGCCGTTTCTGCGCCTGATTTGTCCGTCAAATTCGCCGATTCTTCCGCCACGATTCTGACAAATTGGCCCGCAGTCCCTTCTTGATTCCCACATACGCTCTTCATTTTGTCAGGATGTACCGCTTGTAACACGTGCTGGTCCAAGATTTGTTTTGATCCATTTGGCTAACGGCCAGGCGAATCGTATGTCTACTTCAGAGTCGTACGAATTGCGCCGAAGGAGAGGACATGGACCGCACGCTGGAACATCAGGAATTGGAAGCCGCCGCGGAAATCACGGTGGTGACCAGCCAGCGGAGTGCCGCCGATCAATGGCAGCGCAACGCCGCCGTGATCGAAAGCGCGGTCGCCTGTGCCGTCCATGGATGCTGCGACGGCGAATGGCGAGAAGACGAGGAGTCAGGGGACAGGCGATAGGTGCTAGAAAAACCAAGGATTTGCCCTCCTGATTTCTCCCAGCCCCTAACACCTAACCCCCGTCTCCTAGTATAACCCTGCCCAGTGTCGCTGCAGGAACTTCAACAGACGCTCCAGCAACTGGACCGCCTTGGCACGTTGGTGAAGGATCGGGGATATCGCCAAATCTGGCGATTCGAGCACGCCGGCAAGGCGTATTACCTGAAATTTTATCCCCGGACCAAAAACGTGGCCCGTTTTCTGCGCGGCAGCCCCGCTTATCGAGAATTCACCCGTCTGCAATGGGTCGAGCGTGCCGAAATCAAAGCTCCACATCCGGTCGCGGTGCTTATGGGATTCCGTCTAGGCCCGCAAACCGGCGATGCGGTGATTTTGGATGCTATCGAGCCGTCGGTTCCGTTGGATTCATACCTCAATAAATTGCAACTGGATGGCCAGCGCCCGGCGGATCATCGACAGCTCATGCTGAAAATGATCGGACTGGTCTTTCAGCTTGGCCGGGCAAAACTGGGACACTCCGATTTGAATCTCGGCAATTTTCTACTGCGTGACAGCGAACTTTATTTGCTTGACGGCTATGCAGTACGGCGTGGCGGGCTGCGGCGAAAAGATGTGCTGCAACTCGGACATAGCGTGGCCCGGTATGCGGATGTTCGTGATCTGCTGCGTGGCTGGGGCTCACTGACAAGCCACGGTGTTCCACCGCGAACCAATCCGCTGAGCCCGCGAATCTGGCGTAAATTCCTGCAGCGGGCGACCGGCGGAAACCGCTACTTCGGTCGGATTCGTGTCGGCGATTGGAACGGCGTTTATTTCCGTCAATTCAAATACCCGCATCGTTGGGCATCGGCGAGCCAATTACGAATCGATGAACCAGAATGGCAGCAACAGTGGCCGAGATTGCTTGAGCAAATTGAAAACGACAGCTTGCCGGCTCTGAAGCGCAGCCGCAGCGGCGATGTGTTCACTGCTGAAGTCACGCTTGGCGGTGAGCCCGTTCCGATCATCATTAAAAGGCCACGGCGGCGTTATTGGTACCGCTATCTCAACGAGATCGGCCGCGGTTCACGGGCACGGCGAGCTTGGTTCAAAGCGTGGAATCTCGTCGTTCGCAACATTCCCACCGCCTGGCCCTTGCTTCTCATGGAAAAACGCCGCTTCGGATACGTCACCGATTCGGTGCTGATTTGTCAGCGAGTGCCTGGCAAGGACTTGGGCGCGGTCGATTTGGATGCAATGTCAGCCGGCAATCGCGACAATCTCTTTCGGCGTGTGGGGCGAACTTTACGGCGAATTGAGCAAAGCGGCTTTTCTCATTTCGACGCCAAATCGAGCAATTGGATGGTGCTGGAGGATGCGAAAACCGGGCCGCGGCCGGTTCTGGTGGATGTCGACGGAATACGCAAGCGTCAATGGATCGCCCTGGGACTTCATCGATTGCTTCGCAGCATGCGCGATCATCCGCAGTACACACCAGCCGATTCCCTGGCGCTCTGTCAGGGTTATGCCCCTTTTGCGAAGCTGGCGCGCGAGACGAATCCGCCGGGCGCTGGTTGACCGATCCGCCGCCAACACCAAAATGCCCTGCAGTGCAGCAGGTAGAGACACCGGAGATTTCGTTCGCTTCCCCGCCGCAGCGTATTTTGATCATCAAGCCGAGTGCGATCGGCGACGTGGTACACGCGCTGCCGGTGTTGAATCTGTTGCGCAAACGCTTTCCGACGGCACATATCAGTTGGCTCGTGACGCCGACATGCAGCGGATTGCTCGAAGGGCATCCGCAGTTGGATGAAGTGATTCTTTTTCAGCGGGGCCGCTTTGGAACAAGTTGGTGGAATCCCAAAGTGCTGGCGGAAATGTGGCGGCTGAACAGGAGGCTCCGCCGAGGGCAATTCGATCTCGTCCTCGATCTGCAAGGCCTGCTGCGCAGCGGTTATCTCAGTTGGAAAACGGGAGCTCCGGTGCGGGTTGGTTTTACCGATGCGCGGGAGCTTTCCTGGATTTTTCATACCCATCGTGTTCCGGCGGATTTGCGGACGCAGCACGCGGTGTACCGTTACTTACAGATGTCCCGTGCCATCGGATGCGGCGATGAGCCGGTGGAGTTTCATTTTCCCACGGATGATGCGGATCGGAAGGCGGTGGCGGCGATGCTGCCGGAAAATAAGCCCTATGCGGTTCTGCTGCCGGGAAGCAATTGGCCGACCAAGCGATGGCCGACGGCGTATTTCGCGGAATTGGCTGACGGCTTGCGCCGGCGTCTTGGATTGGAGCCGGTGATCGCCGGGTCTGCCGGTGATAACCGCTTCGCTGAGCAGATCAACGGAATCAATCTTTGCGGCAAAACCAATTTGCGGCAGCTCGTGGCCTTATTGGAAAAGGCCCGGATTGTGATCGCAAATGACAGCGGACCGATGCACATCGCCGCCGCCTTGGGCAGGCCGCTGATCGCACTGTATGGGCCGACGGATTTTAATTTGACGGGACCCTATGGCCGCGATGACACCGTAATGCGCCTTGGCCTGCCATGCAGCCCTTGTCTGAAACGCCGCTGCGTGCATCAAAGTTGTTTGCGATGGATTCACAGCGACGCGGCGCTTGAGCGTGCGGAAAAAGAATTGGCCTCCTCTTCATAAGGTAGGGTCCGCATCGCGGACCGTTCCCTTAACGTGCCGAAGAACAATGGTCCGCAGTGCGGACCCTACAAAGATCAAAGTTTCTTCAGGATGAAACCGGCGGAATGTCAGCGACATCGGAGCCGCCTTTCGCTCCAATTTTATACTGCCCCTCGAGAATCGCCCCCGCGCCGACGGCGAGGCTCGGGGCTGTGACATCTCCCCGCAACTCCGCTTCCGGCCCCACCAACACCGGCCCACGGCTTTGGATTTCACCCTTGAGTTTGCCGCGCACGATCAGGCCACCGCAATTCACCTTGTCGGCGACGACGTTGCCTTTTTTTTCGATGGTGACAATGCCGCAGGTGTCGATCACGCGCCGGGCCTGATACGCCTGGAAACGCAGATCCTCAAGCTTCAGCGGCTTGTTGCAAAACTTGCAGGTAACCGACAGAGCCTTGCGGCCCACTTCCTGCGGCTTGCCGCAATACAGGCAGAAGATCGTCGTCCGATCGTCGGGTTGCGGAACATTGTAGTTCTCAGCCGGCATGGCAAAAATGAGCCGCGTCCGACAAAAGCCGCCGCGCGATCGCTACTTGATCGGCTGGCCTTGGGGAATCGGCAAATTCACCGGCCGATGCGGTGCTCCCGGCGTATGCGGCTTACCCTTGACCGCATCGGGACCGACCGTTACATGTCCATTGAGAACCGCCCCTTCGTCCACGACCAATTTGCTGGCCGTCAAATCACCCTCGTATCGAGCGCTCTGCTTGAGCTCTACCCGATCGCTGGCGGTCAGTTTGCCGCGGACATCGCCCTCGACGCTGATCCAGCCCGCATCCACGTCGGCCATCAACTTGGCCTCCTTGGTCACATGCAGCCGGCCAGCCGTGTTGATGTTGCCCTCAAATTTGCCCTGCAGACGCATCCCCTTTTCGTAAGTCAGCTCGCCCTTGAAATTTGCATCGGGGCCGAGAGTCGTCGGAAAATCGTTGCCGCCGGATTCCGCCATGGTGTCTCCTACACGCTTGGTTGGAACTAATTCAGACCAATACCCAACTTGGGAATGCGCCCGGGCTCCACGGCCCGGACGACTGTCGAGGGCGGATTATACGGCTTTTGTCCGGGAGCACAATTCGACAGCCCAGCGCGACAACTACCGGGAAGTGCCCTCCTGCCGCGGATAACAAAGAGGCCTCTCAACGCCTCGGCAGCCTAATAGCCTCGTGCGCTCCAGATGATGTAAATGAGGATTCCAGCGAGGCAGAGCCAGAATGCAAGGAGAAATAAGAATACCAGGATTCCGAACCAATCAATCGGAAGGAAATTCTTTTCAGGAGCGTAATCTAACGGCCATCGGTGTCCATGGTCTGGCTGTTGGCAAGTGGCCGACGTCGGTCGCGTCAGTTCACATAAACCATTTCATTGGTGAACAACAGCGCTTGGGCGTATAGCTCCCAGGTGGTCAACGGTTTGCGGTCGACGAATTCACCCTGGTTTTGGATCGGGGCGCGGAGTCCGCCGCGTTTGTTGCCCATCTTCTGCTTCATCATGTTGTTGCGCTGGTCGAAGTTTCGGTTCAGCCGATTCTCCGTGACATCGTCATCGGTGTCGGCCTGCTCGGCTATGAAACTCAATGCGGCGCTGACTTCTTCCGGCCGAGGGTTGCGCTGGAACATGACGTTGTAAATCGCTTTGACTTTGGCCGCATCGTCCGTGGCGGAGGTGAATTCCGCGCGGCTGGTGACCTTACGGGCCACATCCGCGCTCATCGGACTGTTCATGAAGAACAGCGCCTGCTGCGGCACGATTGTGCTGGTACGGCTGCTGTTGGTTCGATCCGGATCGCTGAAATCAAATTGCTGCATCAGCTCCGGCACATCGCCTCGGTCAACGTAACCGTAAACCGAACGGCGATTGCTGTATGGCTCGTCAGTGAGATTGACGGGCTTGCCGTACATGGTCAAATCGATCTTGCCGGTGAGCTGCAGCATCGAATCGCGCACGGCTTCAAAATCGAGCCGACGCAGATTGGCACGCCAGATCAGACGGTTCTCGGGGTCCTTTTGGGCGTATTCGCTATTTGTCTCGCTGCTTTCCTGATAGGCATTGGAAAGCATGATCATCTTGTGCATCGCCTTGAATGACCAGCCGCTTTCTATAAATCGGCGAGCGAGATAATCGATCAGCTCAGGATGGCTCGGCGGCTCGGATTGGACGCCAAGATCATCCGGCGTGCGGACAAATCCCTGGCCGAAATGATGCATCCAAATGCGGTTGACTGCTGCGCGGGGAGTGAGCGGATTGTTTGCGGAGGTAATATCCTGAGCCAATTGAAGTCTACCGCTGCCGTAGCGATAGGGCTGGCGATATGGCCCGGACGCGACTGCCAGGAATCGCCGCGGAACAACCTGGCCCTTATTGGTGGCTTCGCCGCGAATGAAAATCGGCGAGTCGTGCGGATTCTGCACATCAGCGACGATCATGGCATGCGGCGGCGCGCCGGGATGCGTCAATTCCAATTCATTGATTTGATTGAACGAGAACTCCTGATATGCCCGGTTATTTCGCAGCGGCAACGTCTGCAGCACATTTTTTAACCGTTCGGTGTCGAGTCTGGGAGCCGGCTCAATCGGGGAAGGAAATTGCGCCAAACTCACCAAAGCGGGATCGAAGCCGCTGATTTCAGTAGTGGTCGCGGTGCGGCAGGCAGTCAGGTAGTTGCGTGCTTGAGTATCCGACTGCGCGAACATGTCTCCGTAAACTTTGCAGACATCTTCGATGCCGTGCAGATTGTCGGGTGACACCCTTCGGAACATGGCCGACACGATCGGGTTGATCGGGCGATTATTGATATAGCCGTTGGCGATCTGCGACAGCAGATTGCGCGATTGCCGGCCATAATCCGAAGGATCAAGCTGCGAGAATCTCATCAGCGGCAGGAAGATGTATGCCTGCTCGCCACCGATGCGCAGACTGCGGTACAAATCTTCATCGAGATGATTGTCGCTGATCAGCTTGTCGCGGCGATCGATCTCATTTTTGTCGGTATTGCGGCGCCCGAGCAGCGCGACTTCCAGATAAGCCGCTGCGTGCTTGCGAAATTCGGCCGATTTGTCGGCAATGATTTCGTAATACTTGTCTCGATTCTTCGCCTCCAGCGCACGGAGCTTAGTCAGGTAATCCTGATACTCCGCGCCATCGGTGGCGTTGCCGATCAGCGGCTTATCCTCCGGCTCGTAGGTGCTGGCGAAGATGCCGTGCAGGGAGTAGTAATCCGCCTGCGGGATCGGATCGAATTTGTGATCGTGACAACGGGCGCAGGCCACGGTGAGGCCCATCGTGGATTTGGTCAGGGCGTCGATGCGCTCGTCGATTTGATCGTTGGGATTGTCAAACTTTTTGCCGACCGTGAGATAACCGAGCGCCGCCAGCTTTGAAACATCCTGGCGCGTGCTGGCCATTTGATCCGCGGCGATTTGCTCCATCAAAAATTTGTTGTACGGCTCGTCATCGTTGAACGCCTTGATGACGTAATCACGGTAGGTCCAGGCGAAGGCGTAGCGGTAATCGTCCTTTTTGATTTTTTCTGCGCCGCTGGTGTCGGAGTAGCGGGCGCTGTCGAGCCAGAAGCGGCCCCACCGCTCGCCATAATGCGGACTGGCCAGGAGGCGATCGATCACCTTTTCGTAGGCATTGGGCGAGGTGTCATCGACAAACGCCTGCACTTCCTGCGGCGTCGGCGGCAAGCCGATCAAATCATACGTGGCCCGGCGAATCAGCGTTTCCTTCGACGCCGGCGGCGACGGCTTCATTCCATTTTTTTCCAACTTGGCGAGAATGAACGCATCGACCGGAGACTTCACCCACGACTGATCTTTCACGATCGGAACCGATGGCCGCTGGATCGTCTGATACGCCCAGTGAGCACGGGCTTTGTCGGTTAAGCCGCTCAGCTTCACAATGGCACCGGTCCGCGGATCGGGGGCACCCATGTTGACCCATTGTGTCAGGATTGCGACATCCGCATCGCTGAGCTTATCGCCCTTTGGCGGCATCTGCAGATCCGGGTCTTTGTAGCTGATGGCTTTAATCAGCAAGCTGCGCTCTGCATGGCCCGGAACGATCGCCGGTCCATTTTCCCCGCCTTTGAGCACGCCCTCACGAGTATCCAGTAATAGATTTGCCCGGACCTTTTGCGCATCGGCGCTGTGGCATTGATAGCAGCGCTCGGCCAGGAGCGGGCGCACTTTGCCTTCAAAGAAATCCGACTGCGTCTTGGTGAGCTGCGGCGCGGGCGAAGCATTGGCCGCCTTTGCCGACTGGTTCACCAAAACAGCGATCGCTATGGCAATGACTGCAATCCGATTGGTCATGCCCAATCTCCCAGTGTGCCGCAACGCGGCTTTAAGCAATGATATCCGTGGCGACATTGCCGAAGTTATCCGTCAAACGGAAATCCCGGCCGTTGTAACGGTAAGTAAGTTTCTTGTGATCAAAGCCGAGCAACGCAAGCATCGTGGCGTGCAGGTCATGCACATGCACACGATTCTCAGCGGCGCGGGCTCCGAATTCATCGGTTGCACCGTGAGCCATGCCACCTTTGACGCCGCCGCCTGCCAGCCATGTGCAGAAACCGCGGCCGTTGTGATCGCGGCCGGGGTTCGCGGTGCCGCCACGGTCTCTGGTAACCGTTCGACCAAATTCGCCGCCCCAGACGATCAGCGTATGTTCCAGCAAGCCGCGCTGTTTCAGATCTCCGATCAGCGCTGCCGCCGCCTGATCAAGGCCGCCGCACTTCTTTTTCAGGTTCTGTTCCAGATTGCTGTGATGGTCCCAGCCGCCGTCATACACCTGCACGAACCGTACCCCGCGCTCAACCAGCCGGCGGGCAATCAATAATTTGGAGCCCATGTCCGAATTGCCGTACATCTCACGCGATTCCTGGGATTCTTTGCGGATGTCGAACGCATCGGTCGCTTCGGTCTGCATGCGGAAAGCCATCTCGAAGCTTTCGATGCGGGCTTCCAATTGTTCTTCCTTATGCAGCTTTTCGGAATACAAGGTGTTGAGCTTGCGAGCCAGATCAAGCTGTTCTCGCTGTTTCTCGGGCGAGGTGAACTGATTGTGAATATTCAGCAGCACCTGATTCAGCGGCATGTTCGGCGAATAATTGACATTCACACCCTGATACAAACTGGGCAGGAACGATGCCTGGCGGTATTCCGTTTTGCTGCCCAAGGTGATGAAGCCGGGCATGTTTTGATTTTCGGTGCCGAGGCCGTAAACCACCCAGGAGCCAACGCTCGGCTTGGGAAGTTGCAGCGAACCGGTGTTCATGAATCGTGACGCTGGTTCATGGGCGGGAACATCCGTATACATCGAGCGGATGATGCACATGTCGTCGATGTGCTGTCCGAGTTTTGTGAACAGCTCACTGACTTCGACGCCCGACTGGCCCATCTTGGTGAATTTGAAAGGCGACGGATAGCTGAGCCCCTCCATGCCCGGCAGCACCTTGTCGGCATACTGGCTCAGGGCAGGTTTTGGATCCCACGTATCCACATGCGATGGACCACCACCGGCGAAAATGTGAATCACATGCTTGGCCTTGGCGGGCAAGGGCGGATCCTTGGCCGCGAGCGGCGAAGCCACATCGGCCGATGCCGGCGAGGCAACCATGGTGCTTCCCAAAAGCATTGCCAGCGACATCGCCCCCATTCCCATTCCGCTGCGACAAAGCATTTCCCGTCGAGTCAGGAAAGCATCTTCAAGCAGGGGCATGTGTTCAGAAGGATTGAAATTCGGCGTTCTGCGCTGCATGGCTCACCCTTGGTAAAAGGCTCCCGTTGTCTTGATCATCACATTGCCCAGCGTTGGTTACAACCAGCATTCTCGCTGGATCCGCCGACATAACGAGCTCGGTTGCCAATCTTAACGCACAAGTGGCTTGATTGTTTGTCCAAATGGCCGCTCTTAAAGAAATTATCGACATTTGCGGCTGTACATCGGAGGATCTACCGGAATGGCAAAAATTGATTCAAAATTATATTTTGCATATACTTACACGTCAAATCGCCGCAATGGTGTCCTGCGCCGGGCAACCGGTTACGATATTGGATATGCCGCCACGCCATGAACACCACGCCGCAGTGATAAGGTTGATCGCCGTTTTTAAGCTGGCAAAGGCAGTTTTGTTGCTGCTGATTGGTCTGGGCGCTCGGAATCTGGTTCACCGTGATGTCCAGGCATTTGCCATCGAGGTGATTAAACATATCCATGGCGATCCCAATGGCCATCACTTTCGAATGATCGTCAGCAAACTGGCCAATGTTTCCCCCGCCAGATTGAAACTGCTAGGCGTCGCGGCGTTTTCCTACTCCATTTTGTATTTCATCGAAGGCACCGGGCTGCTGCTGGCCATGCGTTGGGCGGAATGGATGGCCGTCATCACTACCAGTGGATTCATTCCGCTGGAACTTTATGAGGTGCATAAAGAATTCCATTGGGTCCGCTTTGTGGTGACGCTGTTGAACATTGCCATAGTCGTCTATCTGGTGCGTGAGCTGATGCGTCTTCGAGCGATCAAGACCGGCAGCGTGGCCGCAGAAACGCCGTCACTGGAGCTGCCATCGTGAGCGTGCAAATCGCGGGACCGGTATCGCTGAATGTGCTCGTCGTCGATGACGAGATCAACATTCGCAAAACCCTGGCCATGGGGCTGGAGGCTCAGGGACATAACGTGGTCGCCGTGAGCAATGCGGCAGATGCGGTGTCCGAAGCGTCTCGACAGGCGTTCGATTTGGCCTTTGTGGATTTGCGACTCGGCGCGACGCAAGGCATGGATTTAATCCCGCAGCTTTTGGCGCTGGGTTCCTGGCTGCGTGTCGTGATCATCACCGCGCACGGATCGATCGACAACGCCGTCGAAACGATGCGGCGTGGCGCGGTGGATTATTTAACCAAGCCATTCACACCCGCCCAGGTCAAATTGGTGACCGAGCGCGTGGCCCGATTGCGTGCGCTGGAGCAACAGGTCGCCGGATTGGAAGGCGCACTGCAAGGCCGAACGCCGATCGAATTATTCCGCAGCAACAACACAGCGATGCAGCGGACGATGATTCTCGCCCAACAGGTTGCCAAAACCGAAACCACCGTTTTACTCCGCGGCGAAAGCGGCACCGGCAAAGGCATTCTCGCCCAGGCGATGCATGCCTGGAGCGCGCGGGCGGCCAAAGCGTTTACGACCATTGCCTGCCCCAGCCTCTCAATGCAATTACTGGAAAGCGAATTGTTCGGCCATGTGCGGGGTGCGTTTACGGGAGCCGTGCGCGACAATCCCGGCCGTATCGCCAGCTCCGACGGCGGCACTTTGTTTCTCGACGAAATCGGCGACCTTCCGCTGGCGTTGCAACCCAAGTTGCTGCGATTCGTGCAGGACCGAAAGTTTGAACGAGTCGGCGAAGCACGCACAAGAACCGCCGATGTTCGCTTGATCACCGCCACCAATATCGATCTAGACCGGGCTGTGGCCGCCGGCCGGTTTCGAGAAGATTTGCTCTATCGCATTAAGGTGGTCCAGCTTGATCTGCCGCCATTGCGCGAGCGGCCGGAAGATGTCATGGATCTGGCAGAGGAATTTCTGGTGGAGCTGCGGCGAAATAGCGCCGTGACGGGTTTCACTCCGCAAGCCGCCGATGCTTTGAAGGCGTATGCGTGGCCGGGGAATATCCGTGAACTTCGCAATGTTATCGAGCGGGCTATGATTCTCTGCCAAGGCGAGGAAATCGGAATCGAGCATTTGCCCGCCAACTTCGCGCAGTCTGTTCAATCCATCGAGCAGGTGGAAGTTGGCGATCGCGTGTCTTTGGACAAGTTGGAAGAGACGCACATCCGCCGTGTACTGGCGAAATCAAAATCGCTGGATGATGCGGCCACGACACTCGGGATTGATCTTGCGACACTTTGGCGACGGCGAAAAAAATACGGCATCTAGCCGCCATCGTGCAAGTTGCAATGCTTGACTTGAATGCTCTTGCAATTCGCATGATCGCTGGCACCAACACTGCCGGCGCACCTTGACTGACAGTGGCATAACGCCCACTCGTCACGTGAAATACGCTTGGCACCATCTTCGCAAGAGCTTGGAGGTAATCCATGTTCGGACTTCGACAGAAACTCTCGTTTGGTTTCGGGGGCTTGCTGGCCATTCTGCTTCTCGTAAGTGGGCTGGGCATCGCCGTGCTCACGCAGTATCGGGGAGCAATCGACAAATTCTTTTACGAGAATTGGCGCAGCGTTGAATACGGACAAAACATGGTCGATGCCCTGGAGCGATTGGACGACATCGCCACCCCGATCGGCATCGAACAACCTTCCTCCGAAAAGGTGCATACCGCTTCTCAAGCAGCGAACCGCCCTCTCGGTGATTTTGACGTCAACTGCAATGCTGAGAATCAAAACATCACGCTCGACGGCGAAGGGGCCATTGCCGCGGAGTTGACGCGGCTATGGAAGGGCAACTCCACCGGAGGTTCTTATCGCGAAACCTATCAACGGCTTCTTGATCCCGCCACTACCGGCGCGGCCCGCACCGCGGCGTATTCCAATTTGCAGCGGCTTTCACCATTGCTCAAAACCCAGGCCCAGAGCGTTATCAAATTGAATCTCAACAACATGAAGCCGATCGACGGCCGGGCTAAGGCCATGGCGGACAATGCGACCCGTATGATGGTGCTGTTGGCGGTGGCGGGAATCGCCATGGCAGTCATTTTCACCCTGCTGGTCGGCCGATCAATGCTGCGGCCGCTGACCACCGTCATCAAATCAATCCATGAAATCGAGCAAGGCAATCTCGATCTGGTCGTGAACGTCAAATCACACGATGAATTGCGTCAGCTCGCCGAGGCGTTCAATTCCATGGCCGCCAAATTGCGGGAATTCCGGCGTACCGATCGGGCCAAGCTCGTTCGCACGCAACGGACCACGCAACTGGCCGTCAACAGCCTGCCGGATGCAATCGCCATCATCAATCCGGATGGCGTGATCGAGTTGTGCAATGACGCCGCGCAAAAGCTGTTTCATCTCCAACCGCAAACGCCGATCAACAACGCCGCCGAGCCGCGGCTTGCCGCTATTTATCGCACCGCCGCTGAAGAGCTGCGGCCCAGCCAATCTCGTGGATACGAGGGAGCAATCGAAGTGTACGATCAGGGGGGCCAACTGAAATTTTTCCTGCCGCGGGCCATTCCGATTTGCGATGCCGAAAAGCGTTTGCTCGGCGTCACGCTGGTGCTGGCCGATGTGACCAATCTGCGGCGGCTGGATGAAATGAAAAGCGGCTTGCTGTCGGTCGTGTCGCATGAATTGAAAACGCCGCTGACTTCGATTCGCTTCGCCACGCATTTGCTTTTGGAAGAGCACATCGGCCCGTTGACCGCCAAGCAAACGGAGCTTCTTGTGGCGGCGCGGGATGACAGCGATCGGCTGCACACCATTATCGACGATCTGCTGGACATCGGCAGGCTGGAATCTGGCCGCGTGAAGCTGGATTTACAGACCCAATCCGCCGAGCAGCTTATCGATGACACCGTGCAGCCGTTGCGCGCGGCGTTCGGCGATCGTGGAATCTCCTTAAGTGTGCAAGTTCCACCGGAAACCCCGGCCGTGCTCGTGGATGCGGTCCGCATCGATCACGTGTTTTCCAATTTGCTGACCAACTCCATGAAATTCACGCCTGCCGGCGGGTCGGTACGGGTCTACACTGAAACCGAGCCAACCGCCGTGCGCTTCGTCGTGGAAGACACCGGCGTGGGCATTGAAGCACAACATTTACCTAGAATTTTCGATCGTTTTTTTCGTGTAGCGATGGAAAGCCAGCCCGCCGGGGCGGGTTTGGGGTTGGCCATCGCCAAGGAGATCGTCGATGCGCACGGCGGAACCGTTGCAGTGCAAAGCCAATCGGGGCAAGGCAGTCGATTCAGCTTCACGCTGCAGCGTGCCGATCAACCTGCCCCATCCGAAAACGGCGAGGAGAACCATGAGGCCGGCGTCTATTCTTATCACGGACGATGAACGCAACATCCGTCTGATGCTCCGCACCGCCCTGGAAAGCGAAGGGTACACGGTGCGCGACGCAGTCAACGGTGTTGAAGCGTTGATCTCCATCGAAAAAGAAACACCCGACCTGCTCCTCCTGGATTTGAACATGCCGCTGGTGGATGGCATCGAAGTTCTCGAGCGGCTCAACCAATTGGACACGGCCAAGCCACGCGTCGTCGTGTTGACCGCCTACGGGTCCATCGAAGCGGCGGTGAAAGCAGTCCGGCTGGGCGCGGCGGATTTTCTGGAGAAACCAATCTCCCCCGACGAGTTGCGTCAGGCAGTTCGCGGCGTGCTGGAAGAGCCGAAGCTTTCGCCCTCCAAAATCACTAAAGTCCCTGGGACGTACGAACGAGTGCTCGATCAGATTCGCACGGCGATGCGGCTGGCCGAATACGATGATGCGGAAACGCTGCTCTCCAAGGCCGCCGAGCAGCGCGATCAGCATGTCGCTGAATATTACAATTTGCTGGGGATTCTCTACGAAGCGCAGCGGAGTGTTCGCCTGGCCCGCCGATGTTACGGCAAAGCGATCAAGGCCGATCCGCATTACGAACCGGCACAATTGAACATGCGGCGGCTCTATGAACTTAAAACATTCGGACGCACTCAGCAGCGTGTTCTGCTGGGTGATGAGAAACAGCGTTGAGCATTCGCAGTTCGAACCATGGGAAAAACTATGTTGGACCTCATTTATGTCGCCGTGACGATCGGTTTTTTTTCAATTGCTATCGCATACACCTACGCATGCGGAAGGCTGTGATTCTTATGGAAAATATCATTGTCGGCGTCGTTTCCGTTATTTTGATCATCTATTTGTTTGTGTCGCTGATTCGTCCTGAATTGTTTTGAAAGTCTGGTCGCAACTGGCGTATTGGCGTGATGACAGAGATTGGAGAATGTAGCAATGAATGGATCAGGTTGGATTCAAATTCTGTTGTATGTTGGAGCACTGCTGCTGATCACCAAGCCGCTGGGCGTTTATCTGTATCACGTGCTCGACGCCAACGGAAAGACCTTTCTTGATCCGGTGCTGCGGCCGTTTGAACGCCTTTTGTACAAGCTGTTCGGCGTCAACCCGCAAAAGGAACACAACTGGAAGCAGTACGGCTCAGCCATGCTGATTTTCAGCATGATCAGCATGCTGTTCACGTACGGTGTGCTGCGTATGCAGGACCACCTACCATGGCACGGCTATGTAGATGCCTTGCCGGATAAAACCCCGCTGACCCCCGCCTTGTCGTTCAACACAGCGGCAAGCTTCACCACGAACACCAACTGGCAGAATTACTATGGTGAAAACACCATGTCGTATTTCTCGCAAATGGTGGGGTTGGTTTCGCACAACTTCTGGTCCGCAGCCATCGGCATTGCGATTGCTGCCGCACTGGTGCGCGGCCTTGCTCGTGATAAGGCCAGGACGATCGGCAACTTTTGGGTGGACCTGGTTCGCATCCATTTGTATGTGCTCATTCCGATCTGCATCGTATTTGCACTTTTCCTGGTGTCGCAGGGAATCATTCAGAATTTTCGGCCTTCGAGCACGGTGACTGTTCTCGACCAGAGCGGTGCAACGCCAGGCACTCCAGGAACCCAAACTATCATCCAGGGTCCGGTGGCTTCACAGATTGCAATCAAGATGCTCGGAACCAATGGCGGTGGTTATTACGACGCCAACGCTGCTTTCCCCTTCGAGAATCCCACGCCACTGAGCAACTTTATCCAGATGCTGTCGATTTTTGCGATCCCCAGCGCACTGACCTACTACCTCGGCAGGATGGTTAAAAATCAAGGCCACGGCTGGGCGGTCTGGGCGTCAATGGCGACTGTCTTCCTGGGTTTCATGCTTCTGTGCTGGTGGTCCGAAGCGCGCGGCAATCCGCACATGGACGCCATTGGTATTGCCCACGTCGGAAATTTTGAGGGTAAGGAAGTTCGCTTTGGCATTCTGAATTCGAGTCTTTTTGCCGCCATTACCACCGACGCCTCTTGCGGTGCGGTGAACGCCATGCACGACAGCTTTACTCCGCTCGGCGGCATGGTGCCTATGCTCAACATTCAGCTTGGCGAAATCATCTTCGGTGGCGTCGGCGCCGGTTTGTATGGGATGCTGGTCTTTATCGTCATCGCCATTTTCATCGCAGGGCTCATGGTCGGCCGCACGCCAGAGTATCTCGGCAAAAAGATCGAATCGTTTGACATGAAAGCCGCGTCGCTGGCGGTGCTGATTTTGACCTTCACCATCCTGGGCTTTACCGCCTGGGCATCCGTGGCACCATGGGGACAGGCGGGACTCAATAACAACGGCCCGCATGGGTTCAGCGAAATCCTTTATGCCTACAGTTCCTGCACCGGTAACAACGGCAGCGCCTTCGCTGGATTGACTGGAAATCCCACGAACGGCGATTCTCACTACAACGTGACCCTCGCCCTGGCGGCATTGTTCGGGCGGTTCATCATGATCGTTCCGATCATTGCCTTAGCGGGAAGTCTTGCGAAGAAAAAGCTGGTCCCCCAGAGTTCCGGCAGTTTCCCGGTCAGCGGCGGAACATTCGTGGTGCTGTTGGTGGGCACCATTCTCATTGTCGGCGCGTTGACATTCCTGCCGGCTTTGGCGCTGGGCCCGATCGTCGAGCATTTCATGATGCACGCCGGCGGTCCGCTCTTTTGAAGTTCTGGTTACATGAAGCCAACTGAATTCAGCAGACAGCAATTTGAGGATGATTTATGGCGACAACACTTGCAACTCCGAAAAAACCATCGTTAGAGGAGCCGACACTCAAGGCGAAAAAGCGATCCCTGTTCGATCCGGAAATCATGTTGCCGGCCATCGGTGCGAGTTTCAAGAAACTCAATCCGGCCCACATGGTTAAGAATCCGGTCATGTTTGTGACCGAGGTCGGCGCGGTGGTGACGACCGTGGAAATGTTTTTCGCCAAAGCGCACGGTGAGCCGCTGGGCTTTGTGCTGCAGATCGCGCTATGGCTGTGGTTCACCGTGCTGTTCGCCAATTTTGCCGAAGCGATGGCCGAAGGGCGCGGCAAAGCCCAGGCGGATGCCCTTCGCAAAAGCCGCACCAAAACCACTGCCCGTAAATTCAATGTGGGCAGTCAGGATGAGACGCTCGTCGCGGCGGAATTGCTGCGCAAGAACGATCTGTTTGTGTGCGAGGCCAACGACATCGTTCCGGCCGACGGCGAAATCATCGAAGGCGCTGCAACGGTTAACGAATCCGCCATCACCGGCGAATCCGCCCCCGTCATCCGTGAAGCCGGCGGCGATCGATCGGCAGTCACCGGCGGCACGACTGTGCTCTCCGACCGCATCATCGTCCGTGTCACCGCCAACCCCGGTGAAAGTTTCATGGACCGCATGATCGGCCTGATCGAAGGAGCCAAGCGGCAGAAAACCCCAAATGAAATTGCCCTGAACATTCTGCTGTCCGCTCTCACGATCATTTTCCTGGTGGTGATTATCGCGCTCAAGCCGTTTGTGGTTTACACCGCCACCTATGTGAATCCGGGCAACGGATTTGCCGCCGATGCCGGCGCGAAGCTCTTGGCCGCCTCTTCGGTGACGGTGCTGGTGTCGCTGCTGGTGTGCCTGATTCCGACGACGATCGGCGGACTGCTTTCGGCGATCGGCATCGCCGGCATCGACCGCATGGTGCAGCACAATGTGCTGGCCATGAGCGGGAAGGCCGTCGAAGCCGCCGGCGATGTCGATGTGCTGCTGCTGGATAAGACCGGCACGATCACCTTGGGGAATCGCCAAGCCACCGAGTTTATCGCTGCTCCCGGCGTGGATGAACAGGAATTGGCCGATGCGGCACAGCTTTCCTCGCTGGCAGATGAAACACCCGAAGGTCGCAGCATCGTGGTGCTTGCCAAGGAAAAATACGGCATTCGCGGCCGGGAGATTCACGAATTGCCGCACGCGGAATTTGTGGCGTTCTCTGCGCAGACCCGCATGAGTGGGGTGAATCTGGATGGCCAGGAAATTCGCAAAGGAGCTGCCCAGTCTATCAAGAAATTTGTCGGCGGCCAATTCCCCGACCAGGTTGCCGCCGCAGTGGAGGCGATTTCACGCCAAGGCGGTACGCCGCTCGTGGTAGCAACAAGTCATCGGGTGCTCGGTGTCGTGAGGCTTAAGGACATCGTCAAAGGCGGATTGCCGGACCGATTCAAACGGTTCCGCGCGATGGGGATCAAAACCGTCATGATTACCGGCGATAATCCGCTGACCGCGGCGGCGATCGCCAAAGAGGCCGGCGTTGACGATTTTCTCGCTCAAGCCACACCCGAGAACAAGCTCGACTTGCTCAAAAGGGAGCAGGCGGCGGGGCATCTGGTCGCCATGACCGGCGACGGCACCAATGACGCCCCGGCCCTGGCTCAGGCGGATGTCGGCGTCGCCATGAACACGGGAACACAGGCCGCCAAAGAGGCCGGCAACATGGTCGATCTCGATAGCAATCCGACCAAGCTCATTGAAGTCGTCGAGATTGGCAAGCAAATGCTCATGACCCGCGGAGCACTGACGACTTTCTCGATCGCCAACGATGTCGCCAAATATTTTGCGATCATCCCGGCCATGCTCGTGGCGACATTCAAAGTGATTGAGCCCCTGAATATTATGAAGCTTCGGTCGCCGTACAGTGCGATCCTGAGCGCCGTGATATTCAACGCGCTCATCATCATCGCCCTGATTCCGCTGGCTCTTCGAGGCGTAAAGTTTCGGCCGCTGGGAGCCAAGTCCATTCTTCAGCGAAATCTTGTCATTTACGGATTGGGAGGAATCATCATTCCGTTCATCGGCATCAAGGCGATCGACATCCTGGTGAATATGCTGCACTTGGTTTGAATCTCGCGTTGCGGTAGGCCCGAAGGGCCGCTTGTTTTATATGACATTGGAGCAAAACCCATGACCCGAAATAATTCAGACAATCCGAACTACAAAATCACGGCAGATGCTCCGGAGCGCGGCTTCGTAATGGAGATGCTCACCCATTTGCGAATCTCCATCATCGCCACGGTCGTGCTGGCCGTGATCTGCTGCGGTATTTATCCGATGATCGTCTGGGGCCTGGCCCAGACGCTTTTCCATCACAAAGCCAACGGCTCGCTGATTGCCAAAGACGGCACGCCCACTGATGACGACAAGCAGGCCGTCGGCTCATCGCTGCTCGGTCAGCCATTCAGCGACGAAAAGTATTTCCATCCGCGTCCGTCGGCAGCCGCGTCGCCGACTTGGTGGGGCAATGGTTACGACGCAACCTACAGTGGTGGAAGCAACCTCGGCCCCTTGAGCGCCAAACTGCTCAACGGCACAACCAAACCTTCAACGCCTCCCGCCACCCAGCCCGCCGTCGCGGTCGATTTTGACGGGATCAAGCTGCGCACCATCCTGTATGCACAGGATAACGGCATCGACATCATTGATGCTTCGCAACCGCTGAAAGGGTTTCAAGACAACAAAGGCATCTACGATCAGGTAAAACTAATTGAAGCTTTCAATGACACCGACCACCCGCTGAAATTCCGGACCGCTAAGCCGATTCCACCAGACGCGGTCACCGGCTCGGCCTCCGGGTTGGACCCGCACATCAGCGTCGAAAACGCCACATTGCAGGCCCAGCGGGTCGCCGATAACCGTAAAATGTCTATGGACAAAGTGAAAGTCCTGATCGCCCAATACACTGAGGGTCCGGACCTTGGAATCCTCGGCGATGCCGGCGTAAACGTTCTGAAGCTGAATATTGCCCTCGACAATCAGAAGTAGTAAACAGCACAGCCAATGCCCGAAGATCGCGCCCAGGCATTCTTGCAAATGATTCGCCGCTCGCGTCGGGGGCGGCTCAAGATTTATCTCGGATTTGCACCCGGCGTGGGTAAAACGTATCAGATGCTCGCCGAAGCGCAGCGCCTCAAAAGTGAAAACATCGATGTGGTGATCGGCGTGGTGGAAACCCATGGCCGCGCCGAAACCGCCGCCATGACCAAGGGCTTGGAGGTTATTCCGCCCCGTCGCATTGAATATCACGGCATCGCCGTTGAGGAGATGGACACCGAAGCCATTCTCAAGCGCCGGCCGCAGGTTGTCGTGGTCGATGAATTGGCCCACACCAACGCCCCCGGCAGCAAGAATACCAAGCGCTATCAAGATGTGCAGGACATCCTCGCTGCAGGGATTCACGTGATTTCCACGCTGAACGTGCAGCATCTCGAAAGCCTTTACAACACCGTTGAGCAACTGATCCACGTGAAAGTGCGCGAGCGAATTCCGGATTCGGTGCTGGCTGATGCGGATCAAGTGGTCAACATCGACCTGGCCTCTGAAGACCTACAAAAGCGTCTGCGCGAGGGAAAGATTTATCCCAAGGATCGCGTGCAGACATCGCTGGAGAATTTTTTCACCGAATCCAATCTAGAACATTTGCGTGAATTGACTCTGCGTGAACTGGCGTCGCAGTTGGATTTCAAACGCCGGGGAACGGCGGTGGATCAACAGGCTGCAACGGGCAGCGGTGCGCCGGATCAGATCATGTTGTGCCTGTCTTCCCGCGGGCCCAACAGTGCGCGGTTGCTGCGGTTTGCATCACGCCTGGCGGGCCGGCTGAATCGCAATTGGTATGCGGTGTACGTCCAGACGCCGCGTGAAGAACCAACCGTGATCGACGCAACCACACAGCGGTTGCTGGCCGATACGCTGACGCTGGCCAATCAGCTTGGGGCGATGGTGTTCACGTTCAAGGGTCAGGATATCGCCGATACGATTTTGCGTTTTGCCCGGGAATATCGGGTCGGTCAGATCGTGATCGGCCGGCCCCGGACGCTACCGTGGTGGAAGCGGATTTTCGGTGAAAAAAGTGTGGCCGATGATCTGATCCATCGGGCAAGAGGTGTGAATATCATCGTCGTGGATGCCGAAGGTGGCTATCAGAACGGGGAGGAATGGAGTGAGCCGGACGAACCCAAACCCGCCAGCATTTCACGAGCGACCGGGGTGATGGGCAAGTTGCTTCCGGCGGATCGGATTGTCGTGTGGCAAGATGCGACGACCCGTGAAGCGGTTTTGAATAAGTTGATCGAAACGGTAGTGCGCAGCGTGCCGACATTGCAGCCGGATCGCATTCGAGCCAAGTTGCTGGAGCGTGAGCAGCAGGGGTCAACGTATCTCAATGAAGGCATCGCCCTGCCGCACGCACGGCTTGAGGAATTAACCGAACCACAGGTTGCCCTCGGTCTGACGCACGGCGGAGTGATGGATGCCAAGACGGACAAACCGATCGAAGCCGTCTTTTTGCTGCTGTCGCCCGCCAGCGGAGCCAATGTGCATTTGCAATTGCTCGCCAAGGTCGGCCGTGCGCTGCAGAGCCATGACTTGCGGGCAGCTTTGCAGGAAGCACATGACGGTGCCCAAGCCGCCGCGGCGATTGCGGAGCATGAAACCGCCGGCAACGGACGCGCCTGAACTATTCCGCCGCGAGGTGCGCACCTTTTTCGGCCACCGATCGGCGCATCAAAAGCACGAGCAGCACCAGCACCGCTGAGAGGGCTGCTAAAAACCAGAAAACATCAAAAAACGCCAGCGACGATGCTTGCTGATCTCGCACATTGGCCAACAGTTGCAGCGTCATTTTCTGCGAATCCGGCAGATTCCCGGTGTGCTGCAGAAAAAATGCTTTACCCTGGCTGAAAAACTGCTGCACATTGGGGTTGAGCGGATCGAGTTTTTCATTCAGCCGCAATGTATGAAACTGCTCGCGGCGTTCCTGGATGGTTTGCCCCACCGACGTTCCGACACTGCCGCCTTCGTTGCGCAGCAACGCCAACAATCCGACGGCCGCTCCACGCATTTCCCGGGGAATATACAAAAACGCTGCCACGTTGAGTGGTGCGAAAAGCATCGACACGCCCAGGATCACCACCACCCGCGGCCAGACCACTTGCCACGGACCGATATCCAGATTCATGCGTGACATCCAAAGATTTCCGATGCCGATGATAAGCAGTCCTGTACCCATCAGATATCGTGCATCCACTCCCCGGCCGAGCAGGATTCCGACGACGAACAACATCATGACCGCGAAAATCCCCGCTGGTGAAAGAACTAAGCCCGAAGTGGTGGCGTCATAGCCAAACAGCAATTGCAGCAATCCCGGCAACGTAGTGGTGTTGGCGTAAAGCACGCCGAACGCGCAAAAAATGATAATGCAGCACGAACGGAAATTGCGGTCCTTCAGGGTGCGGAATCTGATGAGCGGATTAGCAATCCGCAGCTCGCGGAAAATCAGGCTGCTTAGGCAAACCACAAACAAAATCAGCAGCGTTTGAATCCGCCAGAACGGATCACCGAGCCAGTCCCACTCCTGGCCCTTGCTGAGCATGACTTCCCAGCAGACCATGGTGACGGCCAGCAGAATCAGGCCGAGCATGTCGAATCGCTGGGGACTGCGGCGCAGCCGTTCTCGATCGGCTTTCATATAATCCGGATCCACCACGACGTGATAGCAGAGGAATAGGGCAAGCAAACCGACCGGCACGTTTAAGTAAAAAATCCAACGCCAACCATAATTGTCAGTGATGAAGCCGCCTAGAGTAGGCCCGACCACAGGAGCTAAAAGCGCGGCAATGCCGAAGATGGTCATCGCCTTGCCCTGTTTCTCCGGTGGAAAAGCATCGAGCAAAATGCCCTGGCTCGATGGCTGCAATCCGCCGCCGGCCAGGCCTTGCAGCACGCGGAAGGCAATCAGTGCGTTCAAGCTGCCCGCCATGCCGCAGAGGGCTGAGGCCAGGGTGAACATGCCGATCGACAACAAAAAATAATTGCGCCGGCCGAGCCTCGCGCCGATCCAACCGGAGATCGGCAGGATGATCGCATTGGCGGCGAGATAGCTGGTGATGACCCATTCGCTGTCGGTGACGGGAGCGGACAATCCGCCGGCCATGTAGCGCAGGGCCACATTGGCGATCGTTGTGTCGAGCACTTCCATGAAAGTGGGAATGACAACGGCGACGGCCACCACCATCGGACTGATCCGCCGTTGCGCCAGTGGCAGATCAACCGCCAGCGCGGTCATGGCCGATGCTCCGGCTGCGTGGTCGGCACGGATTCCATATACGGCTGCAAGAACTTGCCGGCATCCGGGCCGCTGGGGGCTTCGTTCAAAAGCACGGTCGGCGTCACCGACAAGCCGATGAACAAGGGGATTTTGTCTGGATCATAATTCGTCACTTCAATTCGCACGGGCAGCCGCTGCACTACTTTCACGAAATTTCCCGTGGCATTTTCCGCCGGCAGTAGCGCAAGTGTTGAGCCGGTCCCCATCGTGAAGCCCGAGATTCGTCCCTCAAACCGCTGCCGACCGCCGTACATGTCCACATCCAGATCAACACGCTGACCGATGCGGAGCTTGCCGAGCTGCGTTTCCTTGAAGTTGCCGTCGATCCAGATTTCGGTCAGCGAGCGCACCGCCATCAGACTTTGTCCGGCGATCACGTTATTGCCCGGATTGACATCCCGCCGCGTCACCGCGCCGTCGATTTCGGATACGACATCGCAGTACCGTAGATTTAATTTCGCCTGATCGAGATTTCGCTGCGCTTCGATCAGCTTGGCCTGGGCCTGCTTGATGCCCGGCGCGTCTTCCAGAAGCTTGGCGTAAATTTTATCGACGTCGCCGCTCGGATCGCGCTTGTAAAAGTGGGCGACCATCTCCTTGGGCGTCAGGTTAAAGGAGTCGAAATACCCGATTTGGGCCGCCGCCTGCACCAGGCTCATTTGCGCTTGCCGAACGCTGGAAAATGTCTGATCCAAATCCGTCGGCACCTGCGTCAGATCATCGCCCGACTCCGGCGTCATCGGCAGACCAAGGGCGACTCGCGTCTGATACACCCCCTGCAACGCCTCCTGCACCTGTGATCGCGATACCAGCAAGGCGGCCGTCCGTGTATCCACATCTTCCTTTGAAATTGCTCCGGATTTCACCAGCGGCAATGCCCGATCGTAATCAGCCTGGGCCTTGGCCAACGATGCTTTTTTGGATTCCAGCGTCGCCACCTTCGAGCGTAGCAACGCGATTTGGTTATCCACATCCTCAATGGCATGTTCGAGAGCAAATCGTAACGACCGCATCTGCCCCTCAATGGCTCGAGCTTGTGCATCAGCAGCGACGACATCCGATTGCGCCGCCGTCACCGCCGCTTGCGCAATCCTCACCTGCACCTGGTATGGCTCGGGATCAAGCTGCACGAGCAAATCGCCTTTTTTTACCCGGTTGTTGTCATCCACTAGCACGCGCAACACCTGCCCGGCCACGCGCGGAGCCACAAAAGTGAGGTGGCCGTTCACGTACGCATCATCCGTGGAAACGGTGGTCAACAGATGGTGAACCCAAGGGATGCCGCCAGCCAGCAGGATGACAAGAATCAACACGCCGACAATCAACTTAACGGGTCGATGATGAACCGGCACATCGTGCGCGGGGGCCAAAATTCCAACGGCGGGAGATTCGACTTTTGCATCTGTGGACATATCTCAACGGAGCAATATAAACAGGACAATCATACCGAGGCAATTTTTGATTCGTTCGTTGTCAGCTATGCGGTCGATTTCATCAGCGAAAGAATAGCTTGGCGACGCTGCTCATAAAGTTCCGGGGACAAAACCGTCATCCGCCGCGCAATCGAAGTCTCCTCATCCAATGGCACCCAGCTTTTGCACCCCGCATAGGCCGGTGTGCTGGCGATCATCCGCGGCTCCGGCAGCATGTATGCACGCACCAACAACAAATACAACGGATTCTCCGGCCGATAATTAAATCGCATATCGATCAGCGGTGAAGTCCAAATATGCTGGTCGTCCAAGGCATCCATTTGCGCTCTTGATTGAACCTGCACAATATCCGTCACCTCGCCCATGACGTTTAGACGCACTTGCTGCGGTTCATGTTGCCGTGCTTCAAAACCGTCTCGCTCGCCGGTTTTCAACATCTCGATTTTTTGATGCAGATAGGTTGGAAAGAGCAGAAATCTGCGATGCTCCAGTTCAAATTCCCCTGCGGCTTCATAAATGCCGCCTTTGCGCAGCAGCAGGATTTGCCGTCCCCGCTCCAAAGCCCGGCAAACCACGGCCCATTCTTTTAGAGCAATCTTGAGCGTTTGAGAGTCGGTCATGTGTTACCTTGCCGCGATTTGTCCCGATGGCCGTGATGGTGGTAGTCTAATGCCAGGCAGCGAGAGCGGCTACGTGCCGACCGCTTTGCCGTGGCTTGGAGCGCAAAATATGTTACTGGGGCGAATCGGCGTTGTCGTAACAATCATCTCGATAGCATGCCTGCCGCTGGCTGGCATTGATGCGGCCACCGCCACGCCGCAGCCGCCGGCCACACAACCGACCAATTCCTATTTTCCGGTCGCCAAGGGAACAACCTGGAAATACCTGGTGACCACCGACCGCGCCGACAAGCCCGAGCGGCCCTACGTGCAAACCGTCACCGCCGGCGATCCAATCAGCGACAACGGCTTGTTGCTCATTCCCATCGGCGATGAGACGTATCTGCTGCAGGATGACGGTGTTTATCTGTATGGCCATTTCCACAACGGGAAAGTTCAGCCGCTCACCGATCCGCTGCACATCCTGCCTGCCAAACTGCACACCGGCGAAACTTGGAATCTGACCGTCAAAACCGACTCCCTTTACAGCACGTGCCTGGGCCATCAAACGGTCAAAACCGAAGGCGGCGATTTTCTCACCGAATGCATCTACACGACGAGTCCGGCCGGCAACAGCGATTTGGTGCAGCGTCAGGTGTACCGGTACTTCGCCAAGGATGTCGGCCTGGTCCGCGAAACCATCACCGAGAAAACTCGTCTTTCCACCGGAACGGTTGTTACCTCGGAAGTCACGCGCGATCTGGTTGCCTTCGCTGCTGCCAGTGCAATCGCGCCGGTACCGGTCAAGCATCTGGAAACCATTGGCACTGAATCGGTGCAAGGCCGATTGCTCGATTCCGCCGGCCAGCCTTTGGCACAAGCGAGTTTTGTTCTCAAGCGACTCGACAAGCCGGATCGCACAGTATTGCAGACTGATATTCAGGGACACTTCACCGCAAGCGGTTTGGATCCCGCCGGTGTCTATGCCCTGTCGGTCGCCGTACCGAATTTCGCGCCGACGGAAACGCCATTGCACAGCGCCGATGGCCGGCCAATTCAGGTCGCCGTGCGGTTGTCCGAACAAAACAACGCCACTGCTGCATCCGACAAAGAGGAAGACCCGTTCACCGCCGCCCGCGCTTTAGCCGCCAAGGGCGATCACGCCGCGGCACTGGTTAAATATGATGAGGCGATCAAGCTCGCACCGTCGAACGGTTCCATTCTGGCGTACCGCGCGCTGAGCCATTTGGCCCTCGGACAAACACATCAAGCGGAAGATGATGTCGAAGCCGCGCTGCATTTGAACGATAAGGACGCCATCATTTGGGAATCTGCCGGGCAAGTGAAAGTCGGCCTGAAGCAATATGCCCAAGCGCGCGCGCTGTTTGACAAGGCCGCGCGGCTTTCCCCCAAATCCGCCGGGGCGATGTACACCGATTTAGCCGCCGCCCTGGAGGCCCAGAATGACCCAGCTCTGGCGGGCGATATCGAATCCGCCTTGAAATCCGCCGGCGATGCCGATCCTCCCAGCCCCGAAGCCTTATTCCAGCTAGGGCAGGCTTACGCCAACAGCGGCAAGCAAGAGGGCAAGACTTATCTCCATAAATACCTTGATGTTACAGCAACACTTCCAGCCGATAAGCGCGATCCGCAAAAAATCCAGCTTGCCAAGCAACTGATTCGCGCTCTCGATGCCTTGAAGTGAAAAAAATACTAGTGCAAATGTTTTGGCATTCCGTTAAGATGGTGTGACAAATCTCACTTTTGCGAGAAGGAACAGCAGCTTACCAGTTGGCAACGCCTTGGAGTTTGTCATGCCATCCGATCATAACGTTGACATCCAACATGGATGTACGACCGTGGCTTCGTCGCCGAAAGCCAAAACTTCCAACACCAAACCGCGGCATCTTCCGCCGTATCACGTCCTGCTTTTGGACGATCACGATCACACTCACGAATACGTCATCGACATGATGCGATCTCTGTTTGGCTATCCACCGGAGAAGGGATTTGCGATTGCCGAGGAAGTTCACACGAAAAAGCGGGCCGTCGTTTTCACCACGCACCGTGAACTGGCGGAGCTCAAGCGGGATCAAATTCACGGCTTTGGCACCGATGTGCGAGTGGCTACGTGCTGCGGATCAATGAGTGCGATGATCCTTCCCGCCGAGCAATAGAATCCCGCTAACCGTTGGCGAGAATCCAGCCGCTGGCGAGCACCATCGCCGTGGCAATTAGAATTCCACAACCAATCAGGATATTCGCAGTCCGCCGGCCAATGCGCGAGGCTTTGGCGTCGGGGATGATTTGCGTGGACACAACCTGTCGCGCATCGGCTTGCAGCGACAGATCGGCCTCGAAACTTGTGGCGGTGCGCTTCGGCAAGTTAATCCGCACCGGCGTCCCCAATCGCTTGGCCTTCGGCGGGGCCATCACGCTGATGCCGCTCACGGATTCGGACAAATCGTGCAGAGCATTGGGATTGTAAAGCGTGGTCGCTCCAGGCCCAGCCCGCTCCTCGGCGTGGGGCATCGGCGAAGGCGTTGCATCAAATTCCTGGCCATCGTTTTCCGGCTCGACATAAACGAAATCGCTGATCGTCCCCGCCAATGCCTCGTGCGGATCGGCCGGCCGGACCAATTTTGCTTTTTTCGCCGGCGACTGGCTCTGCGACACCGGCTCAAATGGCCCTTCGTGAAATTCAATCCACGTGCGGCCGACTCGCACTTTGTCCCGGTCGCCAAGCAGGTGCGAGGAAACCGCCTTCCAATTCACATGCGAACCATTGCGGCTGCCCAAATCCACCAGCCGCCAGCGTTCCTTTTTCCCGCCGTCCGTAGGCTCCAGGCGGCAATGCATGCGCGACAGCAGAATATCCCGCACCGCCACGTCGCATTCCGCCGAGCGGCCGATCACGGTCGGGCCGCTCAGTTCACGCCGGTCAAATTCCTCGCCATGGGATGATAAAATGATGTAGGCCATAACTTTCTATGGTGCCGGTCATTTATTCAAATCGTCGAAATCGGCTTGATTGCAATAATTTTCGCGTTTTTGAGGCTGGCAGCGGCGAATCCTGTGGCGGATATTCACTTGCCACGCGGGATTTGGAGCAATACTGTTGGGGCGCGTAATTTCCATTGGCGGACCCTAATAAGGAGCAATCATGAAGCGTCACGTTATCGCTGTAGCAGCATTGGTCGCGGTCGTTCTGGGTTGGGCATTCATGGGAAAAGCCCATGCCGACAACGACACCAGCGCCCTGCAGGGACAAGCCGCTCCGGATTTTTCGCTTAAGACCATCGACGGAAAAGATGTAAAGCTGTCGGATATGAAGGGCAGCGTGGTGGTGCTAGATTTTTGGGCCACCTGGTGTCCGCCCTGCCGCGCTTCGTTGCCGCATTTGAATAAGGTCTCGCAGGACAAAGCCCTGGCCGACAAAGGACTCAAGGTGTATTCGATCAATTGCAAAGAATCGGCCGACGATGCCAAGAATTTCCTGACGAAGAATAACTACAGTTTCAATGTCGCCCTGGACAGCAACGGCAAGGCCGAAGATGCCTATAAAGTAACCGGTATTCCGACGACCGTCGTGGTCGGCAAAGATGGTACTGTCCAGCACGTAGTCATCGGTTACGGCGGTGAAGATACGGCCAAAGAAATCGACGACGCCGTCAACGCGGCATTGGCTAAGTAGCCCCGGCGAATTCTTTTGGCAATTCCAGGACGCGCAAACATACCGACGGTGCGCTAACCGCCGGCAGCGCGTCGATCACCGCAATGGCGGCCTGCATAGCCCCCTCTTTGGCCAGATGCGTGGTGATCACCACCGGCACAAACTGACCGGCGTCGGTTTCCCGCTGCTGAATGGCCGACAAGCTGATGCAATGATCGCCCAGCACTTTAGTGACCTGGGCCAAAACTCCCGGCTCATCACGGGCCATGAGCCGCAGATAATATCGGCTTTCGGTCTGATCGAACGGCAACACGACAGCGGCGGCGGTCGTGTCGGGATAAATTTGCAGCCGCTGAAATTCAATCTGCGCGGTCCCTAATGCCACGCTGATCAAATCGGACACCACCGCGCTGGCGGTCGGCATTTGCCCAGCTCCTCGGCCATAGAACAACGAGTGGCCCAGCGCATCCCCATACACGCTGATGGCGTTGAAGCTGCCGCTCACGTCGGCCAGCACATCGCCGCTATGCACGAGGGTCGGATGGACGCGCAATCCCAATCGGCCATCCCCCTGCCGCTGCGCGATCGCCAGGAGCTTGATCACGTATCCCAGATCGCGGGCATAATCGATCTCCGCCTTTTGCAGTTTTTCGATTCCCTCGACGTGAATATCCTGCTCCGCCACACGCATGTTGAAAGCCAGGCTGGCAAGTAACGCCAACTTTTGTGCGGCGTCGCGGCCGGAAACATCCAGCGTCGGATCGGCTTCGGCGAAACCCTGTTCCTGTGCTTCCCGCAGCGCCTGCTCATACGACCAGCCGTTGTGGGTCATGCGCGTGAGAATCACATTGCACGTGCCATTGACGATCCCGACGAGCGCTTCGATTCGATTGGCGACTAATCCCCGTACCAACGCGTTGATGATCGGCACCCCGCCGCCGGCGCTGGCTTCAAATGCGATGCAGGTATTGTTCCGCCGAGCCAAGGCAAATAATTCCGCACCGCGGGTTGCCAGCAGACTTTTGTTGGCGGTGACCACCGCTTTGCCAAGTTTCAGGGCCCGTTCGATATGCTCCGCCGCCGCGGTCGTTCCGCCGATGAGTTCAACAACAATGCCGACTTTCGGATCGTCGATCGCTTTTTTCGCATCATCGGTGAGAGGAATTTTCTGCGAGCCGCGCTGGTTGGCGACATCCCGCACCACGACATGCCGCAGATCAAACGTCAGCCCAGTGCGCTGGCGCAGCAGTTCCCGCTGCTCGGTGAGAATGCGAAGCACGCCGCCGCCCACCGCGCCGCAGCCTAGCAATGCGATCCCGATCGATTTCTCTTCCATGTTCCCTCGGCCCTGCCGCCGACGATAAGTTTTCCGCAATTGAAGATCAAGCGGTTTGTCACCCAGCGGTTTCGGCTGGCAAGTCATGCCGCGCAAGATATAATCACTTGCCGTCGCGGCGGTAGCTCAATGGCAGATGCTGTTGTGACGCTCTTGCCACGTCAACATCACCGGTTTGTCCAAAACTCCGTCCAATTTTCTAGCACTTTCTAGACGCTTTTGTCTTTCAAGAATTGTGGCTTTATAGTCCGAAAAATCCTCCGGATTTTCCGCAAGTTTTCTCTTGCATCATGATCCGATGTACGGGAGATTCTGACTGTCAGTTAACGGAAACTCTTCAGATCAGGAAAGGCCAAAAATCATGGGACGCTGCATACATACCAGCAAGGAACTGAAGCGGACCGATGATGCCTCCTTTTCGCTCGGGGCGAAAGAATTACGTGAAGGTCATCAAATCCGCTTCTCAATCAGAAAACAAGATTCCGCCCAGGAAGAGGCTTTCAACGATGCACTTCAGCTTTTCCTGCGGGAGCTGGTTCGCCAGGAGCGGAATCAAAAAGGGGGACTGTGAGATTTCTAGAATTAAAGAACCGAAAATACATCGGCTTAGTGCGGTGCAGCACGCAGGGGCA
>Ga0302324_100001100_pt1 | contig 66566 bp, 60 predicted proteins | sample Palsa_T0_1_FD_201949 | JGI IMG/M metagenome (GOLD analysis project Ga0302324, IMG submission 201949) | Peat permafrost microbial communities from Stordalen Mire near Abisko, Sweden - Palsa_T0_1 | ecosystem: Environmental > Terrestrial > Soil > Palsa > Peat permafrost | place: Sweden: Abisko...
ACACGCCTGATGGAATTCCATGCCAGCCAGCAGGGCCATGTCCTGGATATTGCTCCCAACACGATCACCCAGACTCAAGCCTTCCACGTGCTGAAGGAGAACGCCAGATTTGAGAATTTTCAGCCGCACATGCATCTGCGCGGCAAGGCGATGTCCATGGAAGCGATCTTGCCAGACGGCACAACCGAGATGCTCAGCTACGTCGACCGTTTCGAGTTCAACTGGATGAATAATTACATTTACGCAGAGGACGCCGCACCGGTGCTCCCAAAGGGCACGGTCATCCGCATTACCGCCTGGCATGACAACACCGCCGCCAACCCCAACAATCCCGACCCGAACCAGTGGGTCGGCTGGGGCGAGCGCACCGTGGACGAGATGGCCCACGCCTGGGTGAACGTCACCTACATCACCGATGAGGACTATGAGAAATGGGCCGCCACGCATAAACCCGGTCAATCGATGCAGGAAATGATGCACAACCATTAATTCGAAACTCGACCGGCTTGCAGGAGCAGCAGCTTAATCAAAGCTGCTGCTTCTCATTCTCGACTCAGGAAGCCGGTATTCCGGAACACAACTCATGGTGAGAGGGAGTACTTTCGGATGCGCGCTCTGCGGTCGCCGATGACACCTCGGTATCTTGCAATCCTGCTCGCGGGTTGTGCGCTCGTGTGGGCCGCGCTGCGAGTGAACGGGCAATCCGGGCAGTTGCCCATGGAGCCTTCGCACAACTCGGGTCAGGGCGTAACGGCCGCCTACGAGGGTTGGTTCAAGAATCCGGACGGCAGCTTCAGCATTCTTTTTGGGTATTTCAATCGGAATCTGAAGGAAGAGCTGGACATCCCGGTTGGTGATAATAATCGGATTGAGCCGGGTCCGCCCGATCAGGGCCAGCCGACGCATTTTCTCCCCCGAAGGCAGTGGGGCGTCTTCACCGTGACGGTACCGGCCAATTTCGGGACTGACAAGCTCACTTGGACGCTCGTCGCCAACGGCCAGGCAACAGCAGTTCCTGCTCACCTGGATGCCCGGTGGGAAATCTCGCCGTTTCTCGATGTGGGTTTTGGCAACACCCCGCCCCTTATCAGCTTTGAAGAGGGAGGCCCGTCTGTACAGGGTCCGCGCGCGATCAGCGTCGCGCTCGAGACGACGCTGCCGAATCCAGTCACGCTGAACCTGTGGGTCGCCGATGATGCCAAGACATTTCAGGGTGGCAAGGCGCCCGATTCTCCTCCAGTGACTGTGACGTGGAGCAAGTTCCGGGGACCAGGCGCCGTGATGTTCGCCAATAGCAAGCCTGCGGTCGAAAAAGGAGACGGTAAGTGGAAGACCGCCCCCACCTTCAGCGGCAAGGCGACGACGACCGCTACGTTCAGTGAGCCCGGAGAGTACGTGTTGCGAGTGGTAGCCAACGATTGGTCAGGGGACGGTGGCGGCGGATTCCAGTGCTGCTGGACAAATGGTCAGGTGAAGGTCTCCGTCAAGCCAGTATCGACGGGCGGCCGGTAAGCAACTGGGCATCATTTGACACTGATTGGAGGAAGGCAGCGGAGCTACGCCTCTAACAACTCAGGACTTCTTTTTTTGGAGATGCAATTTCGATCCCTACCGGGCCTACCAATTTCACACATTCCACGCCGTTCGTTTTTGTGTTTGACGCCAATTCACCGTTTGACGCCAATTGAATTAATTTACTGCGAACTCCTCAATCCTTGCTGAACGGCGCTCAACCGCATCACGTTGCCGGTTGCCTATGGCGTGCCCGTAGACTCCCAGCGCGATACGTGCGTCACTGTGCCGCAATTGCTTCCGCACTACGCCCGGAGTTGCGCCGTCTGGAAGCAGGGCACTGGCAGCACAGTGTCTCAACGAAGGAAAGCCTCCGCTTGGTATTCCCAGCTCCTCGAGAAGTGGATGCAGAACTTTTTCCCGTAGTTCATTGGCTGAAAAAGGTCGGCTATTCCAGGCCACCAAGAGCAGGTCCGAGTGTTCCCACGAACACGCATTGTCTGGGCTGAAGCTTGGGCTGCAATCGTAATCGAACTTCACATTGGAATTGATCTAGAACACGGTCTCTTGTGGCGAGGTGCGCGATGCATGAGAATGCCCGCCCGGCATAGTAACGAGTGGTTGATCCAGCTGACCCACTCCCTGCCCTAATGCCTCGCGGCGAATTCCGAGCCGCTGCATCATGGCAATGAGGGTTGTCCTGGCCAATCCGAGCTTGGCGGCGGCGCCATGCGGTCCGCCCACAACCCATTTGGTTTCACGAAGCGTCTCCGTGATATGTGCCCGCTCAGCCGCCTCGAGTGTCCCGGTTAGAGCCGAACCGGCTTTCTGCGTGATAAGCCCTCTCGTCTGCAGCTCGAGGACGGGTCCCGTTGTCATGATTACAGCGCGCTCGATGACATTCTGCAGTTCTCGGATGTTGCCCGGCCAATCGTGGCGTTTCACAGCGTCCATTACTTCAACGGGGATGTGATCGATCGACTTGCCTTGCCGCTTCGCGAACTTTTCAACGAAGTGTTCGACGAGAATTGGGATATCGTCTTCTCGCTCCCGCAAAGGCGGTAGATGGATCGGAAAGACATTCAGGCGATAGTAAAGATCAGGCCGGAACTTCCGTTCCTGTACCATGCGCCACAGATCCTGGTTGGTCGCCGCGATGACCCGCGCGTCGACCTGAAGGGTGCGGCCGCTGCCCAGACGCTCGAATTGTTTTTCTTGAAGCGCGCGAAGAAGTTTTGGCTGGAGTTCGAGAGGAAGGTCGCCGATTTCATCCAGGAACAGTGTTCCACGGTCCGCGGATTGAAAGCGTCCCATGGTCTGAGCCACAGCGCCGGTGAAGGCGCCGCGTTCATGGCCGAACAATTCGCTCTCCAGCAAAGTGCTGGGAATCGCCGCACAGTTCAGGGCCACGAAACGATTCTGGCGGCGAGGGCTGGCGTCGTGAATCGCTTGTGCGATCACTTCCTTGCCGGTGCCGGTTTCGCCTTGAACCAAGACGGCGGAGTCCACGGGCGCAACCATATTGATCTGGTTGAGCACCACCTGAAATTTCGCACTGGATCCAATCAAATCGAATGTAGCCATCGCTTTCCTCCTTGCCGAAATGCTGTTATTTCTCCGGGGGGTTGACCGGAGCCGTTTTGATTAGTTCGAGCAAGTCCGCGGCATGGAATGGTTTGTAAAGAAAACCAACGGCGCCATCGTCGAAGGCTTTGTGCCGAATCTCATCACTATTGTTGTGGGCAGTTATAAAAACGACCGGTAGCGTCGGATGCTGAAGCCTAATGCGACGCTGCAGTTCAATACCATCCATTCCCGGCATGCGGAGGTCGGTAATCACACAGATCGCCTCAGCCAGGGTCCCCGACTGCAGGAATTCCTCCGCGGATGAGAACACCATGGGCGCGTATCCAGGTGACTCGACCAGGCTTTCCAACGACTCTCGAACTCGAAAATCGTCGTCCACGGCCGCCACAATTTGTGTTGCGATGGTTTCCATCATGAACGGTATCTCCAGGCGCGCCTCGATCGTAGTCGCAAGGCCGAGGGTTGACAATTATAGATTCATTTAGCGGGCCTCCATTTATGCGGGCGGAGGGGCGCCGGTTGCCTGAGCGAATCACGCGCTCTCGATGGGACGGGGAGAGTAAAAAGAGAATGTTTTAGCTACTCTTGCGCTTTCGCCGAGTGAGGCCCACAGAGGACGGCGATGGGCATCAATGACAGGGCGGCAAATTGCTAACACCCTTCCCATTCCATTTTCTTTCGTGGTGAAGTAAGGTCCGAAGGCTTTTTCCGGATCCACTCGGCCTAGATCGAAGTCGCGCACTTCCACGAGAACGATGTCTGTGCTGTATTATTTCGAAGGGATGGAGAGTTCGTTAGGACAAGGACGAGGCCATTGGTTCCATCGCGTTGAGGAGGAAAACCTCGTCGAATTGTTCTTATTTCTGCCGGGATTGGGCCAGAGCCGCTTGGATGACTTTGAGCAGGTCCGCGGCATTGAATGGTTTGTAAAGAAAATCGACGGCGCCTTCGTCGAGGGCTTTCTGTCGAATCTCATCGCGATTGTGGGCAGAAATAAAGATGATCGGCAAGTCCGGACGCTCGACCCTGATGCGCCGCTGCAACTCCATGCCATCCATTCCTGGCATCCGAACGTCGGTAATCACACAAATCGCGGCGGCCAGCGCCCCCGACTGCAGGAACTCTTCGCCAGACGAGAACACCGCAGGCTCGTATCCGGCCGACGCTATCAGGCTTTCTAAGGACTCTCGAACTCGAAAGTCGTTGTCCACAGCCACCACGATACTTACCGGCCCGCTCGCGACCATTAGGGTTATCTCCAGTTGCCCGTAACGGTAGCAGCGAGGTCGAAGGCTGGCTATTATAGGTTCATTTAGGCCGGTCTTGATTTAGACAGGTCGAGCCTGCGGGTGATTTCGAGCGTGTCCGCCATTCCGAAAAGCTCCGCCAGCGATCGAGCGCCCATTTTTCGCATGATCTGGCCTCGGTGAACCCCAATCGTGATTTCGCTGGTTCCCAATTCGGCGGCAGTCACCTTGTTGGCGAAGCCCGCGACCACGAAGGGAAGAACTTCGCGTTCGCGCGGGGTGAGAAGGTTGTAATGCCTCTGCAACTCGGCGAGTTCCGATCTCTGCTGCCGCGCGGTCCGATCACGAGCAATGGCGGCGTCAATGGCTTGCAATAATTCCTGATCGTTAATTCGGTGGATGCGACAGACGACTTTGCAACTCCTCGGTGCAGAGGATCGATTCCAAAGAAGCCGTGCCATCTGGAATTGAACTTGCGCGGGGATCTTTGCTTGGTGATGCGGCGGATTCGCTCATTTAGCACCTCTATGAAGTCCGGGCTCGCTTCAGAATGTGGGAGGCCAAATTGGACGCACCAGGTGTCTGTTTGAGTCGAGTGCAGAGAGGTGTGCACCGTTTGGATTAGGTGCGATATTGTACCAGCAAAGGCCAGGGTTGAATATCAAAGGTTTATTCAGCGGCGGCAGACTGGGCCCTCACCATCCCATCCACCCCAGCGCAACTCTTAAAGCTTTTAACCGTCTGCTTCTCTGAGCGATTAGAACGCTGCCGCACGCATCGCCACAAGTTCCGCCTTATTTCCGTGCTGATGTGTCAACGCCCTGTCCGATGAATGACGGCCCGCCGCCGTTCGGCACTTCATCGCTGGGACCGATCTCGGCACGCTCAAGCGGCTAGGTTATTCACCGCAAGTGAGTTCCCGCGCACACAAATTCACGAACAGGGTTTGGAAGGCCACATGCTTTAAATGGACTCGTGATCGATTCCCTCTTCGAGGAGGAAGGCCGTGAGTTCCACACAGAACGAAGTGTTCGCTGACCGCCAGATAGATCTCGGCGGCGTAGCTTCCCGCTGCTCTCCCATGCTCTCTCGCATCGCGCTTCGGAGGCTTCGCAATGTCGAGGACGCTGAAGACGCGGTGCAGGACGCCCTTCTATCCGCCCACAAGCACATCGGCCAGTTCGAGGGCCGCTCGGAAGTGTCCACGTGGCTCACGAGAATTGTCATCAATGTTACGGCGATGAAGTTGCGTAGCTCTGCTCGCCGAGAAATTGTCTCGCTTGATGAAGCTCCGGGAGGCGGCGAGACAACACTCGCTAATGAACTGGTCGACGCGAGACCAAATCCGGAGACCGTTAGCGCACAATCGGAAAAGGAAGAAATGCTTCGCGGGGCCCTTGCCCGCTTATCTCCGAAACTGAGCCTCGCATTTCAAATGTGCGAAATAGCCGGCTTGTCCGCGAGGGAGACCGCGGACACGTTGAGAATCAAGATGACAACCTTGAAGTCCCGCCTGAAGCGCGCACGAACGGCGCTCGGTTTGCATCTCGGCCGAACAAATCGTGCGCGTCCTGGGGAAAAATCGACGACGTGGTCTAGGAATCGAACAGCCGAGTTGGGACAAGGGCAGAAATATTGGCGGGCACAGCAAAAGATCGCAGGCGTGCAGGCACAACCAAATCCCGCCCCTGTGGCGGGGAACCCGCGGATGATGCGGCTATCCGAACCTTTAAGATCGATACGAAGGCGCGCGGTGCGGCGGTCGAATGCACGGGGCGCGCTATTGTCTCCTCCCTGCTCTTTCAATCAAACTCGCGCCTGCGGGACTTTATGACATTCACCACATAACCCACCACCCGCCACAATCCCTCGAAAGCCCCACGCACAACAATCCGCCTGGCTATGCGATGTAGCTGAGTGCGCGGAACGAATCAGCAAATGCCGATTCGTTCCGCCGTCTTAGCCGATCGGGACACCGATTTATCCGGCTTTGTTATCCCCTCAGCGCGTGAGCGCCTTCGCAAACCACTTGTGTCTTCGCGCGCTGACTGGGTTGACGGCGGGACCGAGGCAGCAGCACTGCTGAAATTACATCGCACACTCTCCGCAGCCGCTAGGATACTCGGGATCGCGTGTCGCCCCAGCGACACACAGGGACAACCCAACGACAGGCTGGCAGAGAGGAACATCTGCTCATGCCCGCAAAATTCCAACTAACCTGTCTAAATTCAATGGCGGACGGCGGACGGTGGCCTGTCTTTGTGTTGGAAGAGAACGTGCCCGTATGCGAACGGCGGAGTGGATTACTCAGCCAACGGGACTCAAAAACGGAAATCAACCAAAATCGCCGTAGCTTCTGTGGGACTGTGGCCCTGGCCGGCGCCCAGCTTGGCGTTTCCGGTTCGGCAAATGTCCAGGCCAATATTTCAAAATCGGCTGGTGCAACCGCGAGTAAGCCTCGTGCGAACGCATAATCTCGCCAGAGCGAGAGGACGGCGCGAACGCGGCGCAGCCGCCGGAGTGGGAAGCAGAGGGGGCTCGAAATGACGGGTACGCGGAAAACGGCAATCGTGACCGGTGGTTCGCAGGGAATTGGAGCAGGGCTTGTGAAGGCGTTCCTGGAGCGAGGCTACAATGTGGTGGCGAATTCGCGAAACATTACGAAGTCGGGCGCGTTCGAGGCGTCGGATAAGCTCGCGCTCGTTGACGGAAGCGTTGCCGAAGCGGCAACCGCGGCGAACATCGCCGCAGTCGCCGAGAGCAAATTCGGATCGATCGATGCGCTGGTCAACAACGCAGGCTTATATTTCACGAAGCCCTTCACGGATTACACGGTCGACAATCTGCGATCTCTAGTTTCCGTCAACCTCGAAGGTTTTCTCTTGATGAGCCAAATGGTCATCAAGCAAATGTTGGCCCAGAACACGGGCGGAAGCATCGTCAACCTCTCGGCGGCGCAGGTGAATCACCCCATCGCCGGGAAAAATTCGTCCGTTGCGATGATGACGAAGGGCGGCCTTGAAGCCGTTACGCGCAGCCTGGCGATGGAATATGCCAAACAGGGCATACGCTTCAACGCCGTTGCGCCGGGGGTTGTCGATACGCCCATGCACGAGGGGCAGTCGAAGGATTTCCTCAAGGTGTGGCAACCGATGGGTCAGATTTCCCAAGTGAAAGACATCGTCGACGCGATCGTTTATCTAACAGAAGCCGGTCAAGTGACCGGGGAGGTGCTGCACGTGGATGGCGGTGCGCACGTAGGAAAATGGTAATCGGCACGTGCCGTGCAGCCGGCGTTCTACCCGACAATGGCTGGGCACTCGCTGACGGCGGCATCGATGTATTCCTCTGCATCATCGCAAACGGAAAGATGACGCAAGATGACGTTGGGGCCGTAACGGTCTGCTCGCCCATTTCCCTTGCCTCGGCGCTCCGTACATGGCCCGTGTGGGGGAGCGAGCGATGGGCTTTTGAGCGCGGTCTAACACGACGCGGAGCTGGACAGATGCGGAAAGTTGCGATTCATTGAAGGAGGACGTATGTCAAATGAGAAAACAGGAACCGCCGCCAGTGCGAGTCGAGCGCTGCAGCCCACAGAAACAAATCCTCTCGATTTTGTGCCCGACACAATTCCTTTCGACACTCCGTATGGCCGGCCGATATCACTCTACCTGGCCAACGCGATGATTCACGCGGCGGTGGCAGAGGCGAAGAAGCGGGATTGGAAAATGAACGTAGCGGTGGTCGATTCCGGCGGCAACCTCGTCGCCTTTCAACGAATGGACGGCGCGATGCTTGCCTCCATTAAGATTGCGGAACACAAGGCACGAGCAGCCGCGACGTTCCGGCGCCCGACGAAGGTCTTCGAGGACGGTATCAATCTTATGAAGCTCAACTATCTACTCGCGTTCGATGGAATCATTGCCTCGCGTGGCGGCATCCCACTAATCGAACAGGGAGTGATTATCGGCGCAATCGGTTCTTCGGGAGGCACGGATTCCCAGGACGAGATCGTCAGCAAGGCCGGCGCGGCAGTCATCGACCAACCGCCGGCAAGGAACGAATGATCCAAATGTCGAGAAAGCGTTGGCGGCAATCAGCCGATTTCCGAGGCAAACAAATAGACAGGAGAATGCCATGACAACTGCAAACGCAGTTACGAAGCCCGCACAGATCCGCGTGACCCGGCGGTCCCCCGCGTATTGGCGTGTCACGATCGACAACCCGCCGATCAACGTGATGGGCCCGGAAATGGTTCGGGAGTTCCAGGAACTCATGGGCGCTCTCGAGGCCGACGAGCAGGTCAGAGTCGTGGTCTTTGATAGCGCGGTCGACGACTACTTCCTGAATCACTCCGATTTCACGGCCAAGCTTGAGGACTTGACCTCTATGCCGGCGGGACCCACAGGCTTGCCGCCTTGGCCTGACTTTCTCGCGCGTCTGACCCGCCTGTCCGTCGCCTCCATCGCCCTCATCCGCGGCCGGGCGACGGGCAACGGCAGCGAAATCACGCTGGCCTGCGACATGAGTTTCGCCAGCCGCGAAATGGCCATCATTTCGCAATGGGTGGTGGGCGTGGGAATGGTCGCCGGCGGCGGCCCCATGGCTCGGCTTCCGCAACTCATCGGCCGAAACCGTGCCCTCGAGGTGCTCTTAAGCTCGGAAGACATCCGAGCAGACCAGGCCGAGGCCTACGGCTATATTAATCGCGCCCTGCCCGACGCTGATCTAGATGCGTTCGTGGAGTCGCTGGCGACCCGGATCGCCAAATTCGACAAGTGGGCGATCGCCAACACCAAGCGCCTCGTCAATACCAGCCTGCCGCCGGACGTCGAGCTCGGTGCCGGGTGGGATGCGTGCATCGCTTCGCTCGGGCGACCTGCCGCCCAGGAAGGCATCAAGGCGCTGATGGCGCGCGGCTTCCACAAGCCGGGCGATGTCGAAAATCGGCTCGGATACTACCTCGGCCAAATCGCGCGCTAGGACGCCGCCCGAAGCGATTCTCAACTCCGGAACGTTGAAGATGGGAGCGCGTTCGAAGCCAATCTTGGCGAACATGTTTCGAAAGTTTGTGGCGGTGTTTTACATTTTCTGCACGAAGGAGGTTTGTATGTCTCAGAAAGCCAGCGCCGTAAAGCCTGCTCAGGAAAGCAAAACCCGGCCTCACCAACGCGGGCAGGAGGTTTTCAAAACCATCTTGTCCGAAGATATCGATTGGAAACCGTTCCCGGCGTTCCCACCTGCGGTCCGGCTGGCCGTCGTCGTGGGTCAGCCCTCGGAGCCCGGCCCCTACACAATCAGGGTCAAAGCGCCCCACGGCGAGAAGCTGATGCCCCACAAGCACTCGGAGGATCGAGTGTATACCGTGATTTCCGGCGTCTTTTATATCGGACTAGGCGATGAATTCGACGCGAGTAAGCTCGAAGCCTATCCGCCCGGCGCCGTGATCATTCTCCCTGGCAACACGCCCCATTTCCACTGGGCGAAATCCGGCGAGTACATCACGCAAGTAACCGCGATGGGGCCGCTTGGACTGGAATACCTGAGCGCGAAAGACGATCCACGAAACAACAAAACGTAGAAGGAGTCTGCTCAAGATGGACGGCCGCCAGAAGAACGAGCAGTATTCTGGAGTGCGACAGGGATTCGCCTTCCTGACCGCAATGTCCAACCGATGCTTTGGTCTGGATCGATACTTTCGTACAATGCGTTCGTCGTCGCGCTTCTGTCTTAATCAATGCCCCGCGGATTGGAGCGACTGCGAGCACTGCCGCCGTCTCTCATCTCCAGCGGGAACCGGAACTCCCTGGCCACTGTATTTGTAATGAGCACAATATCGAAAGGAGTTGTTAATGAACGCCGTACAAATCGAACAGAAGAGCTATGAGATGCCCCCGCGCGAGGGGATCAGCATCGCGCAATTTCTCACCGTCGCCGATATCGAGCGATCGGCTCGCTACTACGAAAAGGTCTTCGGCGCTCGCATTTTGACCCTGGGTGACGGCAACGCGCCTGCGTACCTTCTGCTTGCGAATATCTGGATGATTCTGAACGTCGGTGGCGGACCGACCCCGGATAAGCCGACGGTAACGCTCAGCGTCCCCGATCCGAATCACATCAACAGCTTTATGAATTTCCGCGTTGCGGATATTCAAGCCTGCTATAAATTGTGGAAAAGCCGGGGAGCCGAGTTCATCACAGAGCCGATTCCCAAGTACGGCGAGATTCGCTGCTACATCCGCGATCCTGACGGTTATATTATCGAGGTGGGGCAAAGCACCGATCTCACGTACGGTTAAGTCTCGAATTAAATCTTCGGCGAGCGCGACGCGGTGCTGGCAGACGCAATGATGACGGTGGTTGAGGCCGAGGCTCTCGCAAATTGGGTTGCTGTGCACGAGCTAAGATCTCGGGAAACAGATGCGATTTCAGAGAGGGGAACAAAATGACAGCAAAAGGAAAAGTTTTGGTGCTGGTCTCGAGCGGTCACGGCTTGCCCTTGAGAGATGGCAAGGTTTATGCCGGCGCTGGATATTACCTCAATGAGCTGACGGTTCCGGTTCGCGCCCTGATGAAGGAAGGCTACGAGATCACTTTCGCCAACCCCAAAGGTAACACGCCTCAAATGGATGTCCATTCAGCCGTCGCCGATTTCTTCGGCGGGGACGAGGCTAGGCTTCAGGACTATCTAAAATTCCGCGAAACCCTGACTGGGCTCAAAAATCCAACTCGCATCTCGGATGTCATCGCTTCTGGCCTCGATCAATATGGCGCTGTTTTCGTCCCCGGCGGCCATGGCCCGATGATTGATCTTCTCGATGATCCCGACGCCGGCACGGTGATGAGACACTTTCATACGACATCCAAGCCTACGGCGGTGCTCTGCCATGGCCCGATTTCACTGCTCTCGGCTCTTCCGAATTCGACGGAGGTGGTCGGAGCGCTGGCGGCGGGCGATGCTGCCGGAGCGCGGGCAAAGGCTCAAGGTTGGATCTATTCTGGATATAAGATGACCATCTTTTCGACGGCGGAAGAGCAGCAGCGGGAGCCGCTTGAGATTGGTGGTAAGGTTCTCTTCTTCCCGGACTTCGCCTTGCGTACGGCGGGCGGTGACGTAAGTGTGGTCGCTCCATGGAAGAGCTACGTCCTCCAAGATCGCGAGTTGATCTCTGGTCAGAACCCTTTCTCGGACGAAGCGCTTCTGAACCTTCTTCTACCGGCACTCCAAACGGGAAGAAAAAGTGAGTCGGCAAAAGGGGCATCCTCCGCTGGATCGAGTCTTCGCTAGTAACGACCCGGATAAGCCGACGGTACCGCTCAGCGGTCGCTGTGGAAAAGCCGGAGAGCTGAGTTCATCACGGGGCCGATTCCGAAGTACGGCGAGATTCGCTGCTACATCCGCGATCCTGACGGTTACATTATCGAGGTGGGACAGAGCACCGATCTCACATACGGTTAACGCTCGGCGCGGATAGGATGCCGGCTCTGCGCCTCGTCGTCGCGCTTCCGCCAATCTTTGCCTTGAACAGTCGCTCTGACATCGAAAGGGGTACCAGATGGGTGGCACAAATGGACGGAAAGAGACCCCGCTTGGCGTGAACGTTTTTACCGCCCCGGGAAAGGCTATGGTCGGCGAGCGGCCAAAGCCCTTTGGCGAAGCGCTCGGCTTTGACCCGATCACGTCGACTTTAATCTTCGGCGAGTACGACGCGGTGCTGGTAGACGCAATGACGACGGTCGCTGAGGCCGAGGCTCTGGCGGATTGGATTGCTCTGCATAACCGCAACTTGGAGACCATCTATATAACGTACGCCCATTTCGACCACTTCTACGGTCTGAGCATCTTGCTCGACCGTTTTCCGGGCGCTCGGGCGATAGCAACGCCCAAGACGGTGAACGCCATGCAGATCTATTTGTCTCCCACGGTGACGCGGTTAGCCCGCCGACTCTTTCCTGGGCAATTGGCCGCTAAGTTCGTTGCACCTGAGCCTTATGCGCCCAATGCGTTCACCCTCGAGGGCCACGAATTGCGCATCCTCGAGCAGGGCCACACCGATAGTGCCGATACGACGTCTCTGCATGTTCCATCGATCGGCTTGATCGTGGCCGGAGACGTTGTGTATAACCAATGCCGAATGTACGTCGGCGACACCACACCCGAGAGCCGAAAGAATTGGATCGCGGCGCTAGACCGGTTAGCCGCGCTGAACCCGGCGATGGTTGTCGCCGGTCACAAGAAGCCTGGCGCGCCCGATTCTCCCTCGACGATCCAGGATACTAAGCGTTACCTGCAGGACTTTGATCGGCTGCAGAAAACCGCGAAGTCCGACCAGGAGCTGTTCGATCAGATGACGGAGCTTTACCCGAATTGGGTAGCCAATCAGTCGTGGTTGATGTTCGGATTCCCGCAGCCGTAACCCGCATCAATCGCTGATCCGAATGTTTCCTCGCGCCTGATGGAGGGTTGTCCCTATTGTTTTGGGGGATTGGCGCACTGTCGAAAACGGACGCACCAGACCGGGCGAAGCCTGAATCTTATCGGTTGAGCGAGGGTCCGCCCCTCAAGGGAGGCGGATGGGCAACTCGGAAAAACCCGGGAATGTCACAGCGCGGCGAAAGGAGAAACGACAATGGCGACGACAAAACACGCGGCGGTGCCGAGCCTGATCAAGGCGATTCGGATCGCGCAGTACGGCGGCTCCGATCAACTGAAATTCGAAGAGGCGCCGCTGCCGGAGATCGGCCCGGGCCAAGTGCTCGCGAGAGTGCGCTACGCGGGCGTGAACCCGATCGATTGGAAAATCCGCGAAGGGTTCATGAAGCAGTTTCGCCCGGCAAGCTTTCCGCTGACGCTCGGGCAGGATTTCGCGGGGGAGATCGTGGCGGGTGGCGGCGACTCGGGCCTTTTCCGGACGGGCGCGCGGGTGTTCGGGTTCGGCGATGGGACGTATGCGGAGTTCACGGCGGCGGCGATTACGCTCCTCGCGGCGATCCCGGAGAAAGTGGAGTTCACAGCGGCGGCGGCGCTGCCGACGCCGGGGGTGACGGCCCTGCAGGCAATTCGCGACTACGTGCAGCCGAAACCGGGAATGCGAATTCTGATCCACGGCGCTGCGGGCAGCGTAGGCTCGCTGGCAACCCAGATCGCCAAGCGCTGGGGCGCGCAGGTGATCGGTACGGCTTCGGGCGAAGACATCGTATACCTGCGCTCGCTCGGCCACGTGCAGGTGCTGGACTACAAGCAAGAGCGGTTTGAGGCTGTCGGGCAAGTGGACGCAGTGCTGGACCTGATCGGCGGCGAGACGGCGACGCGCTCCGTCGCGGTTGTGAAGAAGGGCGGCATTCTGGTTTCGACGGCGGGAGGGGTGAACGCGGACCTGGCGGCGCAGGCGGGGATTCGCGGCGTGAACATGGTGCGCCACGGAAACACCGCGGACCTGGCGGAGCTGGCGGGCCTTGTGGAACGCGGCGACGTGAAGCCACGGATGGGCGAGGTGTTTCGGCTTGAAGATGCGCGTGCGGCGCAAGATGCGAGCCAGCAAGGCCGGGCAAAGGGGAAAATCCTGCTAAAGGTCGCGTAAACACGGACCGCTTCCGCTAAAGCATTTCGCTTTTTGTCAAATTGAGGGGTTCAGGTGGACGATCGACAAACGCAGCTTCAGTCTTCTGGAGTGCGAGATCAAGAGATCCGCGCGGCGCTGGATCGGCATTGGGCGGCGTCCGATGCCAGCGATTTTGAAACGGAGCACCTCATCTATCACGACGACGCGGTGCTGGATTACCCGCAGTCAGGCGAGCGAACCCGCGGCCGGCGCAACATACAGGGCCAACGCGCGAGTCAGCCGAGCAAAAAGCGGTTTACAGTCCGGCGAATCCTTGGAGGCGGCGATCTATGGGTCACCGAACTCATCGTGACCTATGACGGCAAGCCGTCCTGCACCGTGAGCATCATGGAGTTCAATGGCGTCAAGGTTGCACGGGAAACACAGTACTTCGCGGATCCATTCGTGGCTCCCGTATCGCGCGCTCAATGGGTCGAACGGATGAACACGTAATCTCGAAGCGGGAATTCGCTAACGAGACTGCCATTTTGGTTTGCAGAATAATTATCGAGAACAGGGATGAACGCCAGAGACCCGCTGAGTCCCAATGAACGCGGTTACCCGAGAAGTCGAACCGCATGATGTGGGGGATCGTTACAGCCCATCCTCCGATGGAGGGATAAGAGGTGGATTGGAAACGGTTAGTCCAGTTTACGCTGCTGGGCAGCAGTGATTTGCAACAATATGCCATCCTGCTGGTACGCGTTTCGCTCGGGCTGTTCTTCGCCATCTCCGGGGCAAACAAATTGTTTGTCGCCGGCCGCACGCAAACGATGTACGAAACGCTTGTTGCGGCCAAAGTCCCGTTTCCCCACCTGATGACTTATTTCGTGTCGGGTGTCGAGTTCGTTGGCGGTTCCTTGCTGGCCGTCGGGTTACTTTCGAGTCTGGCCTGTGCGGCTTTATTGGTCGATATGCTTGTCGCCATCCTGACCGCCAAGCTTCCTGCCATGCCTAAAGGACTTTCGCCTTTTAACTGGCTCGACGATTTCCTCTACCTTCCGGAAGTCCTATACGTGATCTTCTTTATCTGGCTGGTCTGCTCCGGTCCGGGAAAGTTCAGTATCGATTACTGGCTCGCCGGCAAGCTACGGAGTTGATCGATCGACGAGGCAGCTTGTCGTGTGACAAGAGATAGACGGTCATCGCCAGAGTTTTTCAGCCGCAGGACTGGCGCCGAGTCATGATGAACGCCGTTCTCATCCTTGTGATGCAGGGGGATGCCGTTCGCGTCCTTCCGGTCGCAGCTTTGGGACTTGGCACCGGCAAGCTCACTGAAGGAGCGTGCCTGCTGGCCGCAAACGAAGGACAAGAAAGGAAAATTGGAAATGAAAAAGGGTCCGCGTGGAATCAACCCCGTTTCAAAGCCGAGTGGCGATGGGTGTGTGGAATGCCTGGCGTCAACGAAAGGTTGGTGGTTTCACCTCCGCCGGTGTGCGGAGTGTGGGCACATCGGTTGCTGCGACAGTTCTCCGAGCCAGCATGCATCCAAGCATGCGGCAGCCGCAGGGCATCCGATCATCGCCAGCTTCGAGCCGGGTGAAGATTGGTTCTTCGATTACGAAAAGCAGGGGATGATCAAGGGTGTGGAGTTACTTCCGCCGCATTCGCACCCCCAAAATCAGCCCGTCCCCGGCCCAGCAGGAAGGGTGCCAGCCAATTGGGAAACGCTCCTAAACTAGCTGCCCGTTATAGGGTGGACAACAGATGAAACGCTTCCTTTGCCAGGCGCGGACTTCGACGAGGTAGGAATGCCCAGATTGCTTTCAGTGAATGTCGGTCTCCCACGTGACGTGACATGGAACGGAAAGACCGTCCTCACCGCGATCTGGAAAAGTCCAGTCAAGGGACGACAAATGGTGCGCAAGCTAAATATTGTCGGCGACGGCCAGGGCGATCTCTCCGGTCATGGTGGGGAGCAGCGCGCCGTTTTTGTGTATCAGATGGATGCGTATCACTACTGGGAAAGCTTTCTCGGACGGAATGACTTCATCTTCGGCCAGTTCGGAGAAAATTTCACGGTTGAGCAACTCGCTGATGACGAGGTCTTCATCGGCGATCGCTACCGCATCGGTGATGCGATATTCGAAGTGACGGCGCCGCGCGTAACGTGCTACCGCGTCGGCATTCGCATGAAGGAACCTCGGATGCCGGCCCTGCTCGTAGCGCAGCACAGACCGGGATTCTACTTTCGCGTGTTGCAGGAAGGAGAAGTTGGGGCGGGCGACGACATTGTAAAAATTGCTGACGGTCCAGAGCGACTCAGCGTGGCCGAGATTGACGCACTCCTGTACTTGCCAGGACATTCTCGCGAACAATTGGAACGAGCGCTACGGATTCCTGCACTTAGCAAGGGTTGGCAGTCTTCCTTTCAAGCGATGCTCGAGCAAGAGTCGGGCCCGAAAGCCGCCGAAGGAAATCCGGGACTCGCGAATGAGGAACAAGCGCCGGCATGGCCTGGATTTCGACAGATGCGAGTTGCGAATATGAGTAAGGAAAGCGAAAGCGTAACTTCCTTTATTCTGGAGCCGATCGATGGGAAGCCTATTCCTGTATTCCAGGCGGGTCAATTTGTGGTTTTGCGGCTGCTCGTCGATCCGGGCAAACCGCCCGTTCTTCGCAGCTATTCGTTGTCCGATCTGCCCGCAGCCAATCATCTCCGTATCAGCGTCAAAAAGGAATTAAATGGGATTGGGAGTTCATTTCTGTGCAACCGTGCGCGAGAGGGCGATCGATTGGATGTTAGCGCGCCGCGCGGAAGCTTTACTCTGCGTCCCGGCCAGAACCCTGTGGTTCTGCTGAGCGCTGGCGTGGGCGCAACGCCCGTGATGTCGATGCTGCACGCGCTCGCCGCTGAAAAATCGCAACGAGAGATCTGGTGGATCTATGGAGCGCGCAATCGCGCCGAACATCCATTTGCGGAAGAATCGCGTTCATTACTGAAACAGCTCTCTCGCGGACGAGGATATATCGTCTACAGCAAGCCCGCTGCCATCGACCGAGACGGCGCAGACTTCGATGCTCCCGGGCACATTGACGCAGCTTTGCTGGAGAAAATCGGGTTGTCAAGGGATAGCGACTTCTATTTGTGCGGCCCAACTTCATTCTTGCAGAATATGCGCGATGGGCTGCGAAACTGGGGCGTGCTCGCCGGGAATGTGCACACGGAAATCTTCGGTTCTCTCGAGGCGATTACCCCTGGTATGGCGCAGGTTGTTCACACTCCTCACCTGCCGCAAGGCCCCCCCGGGTCTGGCCCCCCGGTCTCCTTCGCGCGTAGCGGGATTACGGCCGCTTGGGATCGCAAGTTTGCGAGTTTGCTTGAACTGGCGGAAGCGTGCGACGTTCCGGTCAGATGGGCGTGCCGGGCTGGAGTTTGTCACACCTGCATGACAGGTCTGATCGGCGGATCGGTCATTTATAACCCTGAGCCGCTGGAATTGCCCGCTCCCGGGAACGTGCTCATATGCTGTTCCCAGCCAAACGCGGGTGTCACTCTGGATCTTTAAGAGAAAATGGGAGGAGTCGAATCATGCGTTCTAATATTGTACCCGGAGGCATTTTCCCCGACTACGAGTTGCCCGATCACACGGAGACGCCGCGCAAACTCAGCGAACTCCAGGGCGACGATCCGCTGATCCTCACGCTCGCTCGCGGCCACTATTGCCCGAAGGAGCATCAGCAGCATCTGGAGCTCGCCGCGTTCTACCCGAGGATTGCGGTGGCTTACACTCAGATCGTCACGATCGCCACCGACGATCATCATACTCTTCAGGAATTCCGCGCCTCGGTCGGCGCCCAGTGGCCCTTCCTCTCCGACCCTGAGCGAAAAGTTCAAAAGGACCTCGACATCCAGGAGTATACCGACCCCGAGAACAATCCAATGATTCCGCATACGTTCGTGCTCAAGCCGGGCCTCGTGATCCACAGCATCTACAACGGCTATTGGTTTTGGGGCCGCCCGTCGGTCGCGGACCTCTGGCGTGATCTGCGCGCCGCGACGAGCGAAATCCGTCCCGACTGGGACCTGAGCAAGCCTGGACTCCGCGAGGCATGGAACGCGGGCGACTTGTCGCGCTTCCACGGCTGGGACAAACCTGGCGCCGCGAAGCCGCGTTCTGCTGGACAGAAAAAGTAACGATGACTGCCCATGATGAACCTTGCTCGCGGGGCATGAGGTTTTGTTGAGGGAAGGCAATTCTAGACTACTGAACGGAGGAATCATGACCATGGCAACCGGAACCTCTCCCATCCAGCCCCAACCGGGACTCCTCGGACAAACTGTCGTCGTGATCGGCGGCAGCTCCGGCATTGGGCTCGAAACGGCCCGGCGAGCGCGCGCTGAGGGAGCCAAGCTGATTCTCGCGGCACGCAACCCGGAACGCCTGGAAGATGTCTCACGCGAACTCAGCCCTGTAAGCAGCGCGGCGTTCGACGCCACCGGCTTCGATCAACTCAAAAAATTCTTCGACGAGCTTCCAGCGCCGATCGATCACGTCCTGGTCACCGGCCCCGGCCCCTATTATGCACCGCTGGCGGAACTCGATATCGAAAAGGCGCGCCGGGATGTCGAAGCCCATCTCCTGTTGCCGTTACAGGTCGCTCGCTTCGCCGCGAAGAAGGTTCGCCCGGGAGGCACCCTGCTCTTCATGGGCGGAACTGGTGGCCGCCGCACGGCGCCAGGACTCGCTCTCGTCTCGGCTCTCACCGCTGCGCTTCCTGCCATGACCAAGAACCTCGCACTCGAGCTAGCCCCGGTCCGCGTCAACCTGATCGCCGCCGGCTTCGTCGATACTCCGCTTTCAGCATCCCTGCTCGGCGATCAGTTGGATGCGCGGCGCGAGCAACTTCGCGCGATACTCCCGATCCGCCGCGTGGTAGGCCCTGCGGACATCGCCGCCTTAGCCGTCCACCTGATGACCAACACTGCCGTAACCGGCGCAACCTACGACATCGATGGAGGGGAGCAGCTTGTGGAGGAGTGAGCCTGCGCCGGACGCAACTCTTACCGGCAGGCGTCTCCTTTCCAAGAGTTTGGTTTAGGAATAAGGGATGGCGCGCGGGGACGGGTGTAATTGAACCCGGGGTTGGATTGCCTCGGTGCGGGATTTCTTTGAACATGCGATCGATCGGCTGGGCAAGTCTCGGTTCCGGCCGTAGAATTGTGCAGCACTTGTGAGACGCCGGCGCCAAGTCGCTGCCTTTATCCTTGCGGGTGGCGCAAGTTCGCGCATGGGGCGGGAGAAGGGGTTCCTCGAGTTTGACGGCGTTCCGCTTATCGCTCATACGGCTCGGCTGATCGAGCCGCTCGTTGCGGAAGTAACCGTGGTCGGGCCGCCCCGGCGGTATGCGGCGTTGGGACTGAACGCGATTGCGGATCAAGGAGCTGCTGGCCGAGGATCGAAGAGAAATCGGCGGGGGCCTTTGGCAGGGATCGGCACCGCCTTGGCGGCAACGTGCTCGACCTGGAACTTGATCGTCGCGTGCGACATGCCGTATCTTTCCGAAGCGTGGCTGGACTGGCTGCTTTCGCGAGCGATTGCGTCTCGGGGGCAGGTGGTCATTCCGTGGACCGGGCGCGGGCTCGAACCGCTGGCCGCGGTTTACCGGCGGGAATGCGGCGGGCCCATCGCGAGCGCTCTCGCACAGGGCGTGCGAAAAGTGACCGACGCGATCGAAGGGCTTCGCATGGATGTTGTTGACCGCCGCGAGTGGAGGGGGCTCGATCCGAGCGGGTTGGTCTTGAAAAATATGAACAGGCCGGGAGACTATGTCGAGGCGCGGAAATGGTGGAGCGCCGAGACGAAGCGCGAGGGCCATCCGACGGGCAAAGCCCCGGCGGCTTTGAAGCGAAGGCGGCGGTCTGCTGCCCTTCAAAAGTAATCGGCGAACTCGAATTTGCGCAGAAATCGAATCGGCACCATACAGATTAGAAGCCAAAGGAGCAAAAAAGATGGCCTCCACTCAGCCGGCAGTAACTGCTTCACCGCGGATCGAGCGCCTGCGAGATTTCGTGGTGACACTCAGTTTTCTGGTGGAAAGCGCTCCGGGCGAGCCGGACATCCTTCGCGAGGGATCGCGTTTGTTGAAGGAATTGGTCCGCGTCGATGATTGGCTGCCCGCGTGCTACGCGGAGTCCTCCGCGAACGGGTATCAGCAATATTTGCTGCATGCCGATTCGCGAGAAAGATTCTCTGTGGTGAGTTTTGTTTGGGGGCCCGGGCAGAAATCTCCGATTCACGACCACACCGTATGGGGGATCATCGGCATCTTGCGGGGCGCGGAATTGGAGCAGAGCTACTCTCGCGATCCAGGAGGACACATGGTGGAACTTGGCGCGCCTGTGCGGCTTGAAAGGGGCGAGGTCACCGCCGTTTCTCCGTCGATCGGGGACTACCATCGCGTCTCGAACGCGCTGGAAGATCGTCCATCGGTCAGCATCCACGTCTACGGAGCCAACATCGGAGCGGTTCGGCGATCCGTGTACGAGCCGGATGGAACGAGCAAGTCGTTCGTCTCGGGATATTCGAATACCGAATTGCCGAATCTCTGGGACCGTTCGAAAGGCAAATCAGGCCTGTAAGTCTTGTCTTCACAAAACCTGCGGCCCAATTTGTGGACATTTCCGCAAAATCAGCCCTGGTCACTCGCCACGAATTCCACGCGGACGCGAAATTGAGCGGTTCGCTGGGTTGACCTTGCCCATCCGGCTGTCTTGCAGGATATGACATAATTCCCCGGTGGCCACGAACCAAGCAGCTCTCTTAAAACTGGGCGGGCATTCCTTCAAGCGCTCGCGGACCCACAAACACATACATCGTTTGGCTAAACACCCGCAAAAATGTTTCCTCTTGTTCTGGGTTCTGGGCGGACTCGTTGGAATTTCAGCGCATGCGGCGGAGCCGAAGCCGGAAACGGTGGCTGCTTTTATGCGCTACATCGCGGCTACGGAATCACGAATGGACGATGGCGCACGCCTCAATCAATTTCTACTCGTGGATCGCTTTCCTGATCTGCAACGCCAGGAAGCTTACGAACAATTGCAACACGGCGAAGTCTACATCGAGGAATTGGATACTCAGGATGACCATCACGCGATTCACGTTCCGAGCGGCCTGATCCATCACTGGGCGGGAGTCATCTTCATCCCCAAGGCCACACTTTCCGAGACCAACGCCGTTCTTCAGGATTACGCAAACGAAGCGGTCATTTACAATCCGGAAATTCGACGTGCGCGGCTCATCGAGCAGAATGGAAATGACTCGAAAATTTTTCTTCAATTCTACAACAAGTCGATCGTCACGGTTGTCCTGAACGCCTATTTCGACGTCACGGAAACTCCGATTGGGAGCACACGGATTCTAAGCAAATCTCACTCGACGCGCATCGTGGAAGTTGAAAATCCCGGGACCCCTGACGAACACGAACGGACTGACGGCGTCGATCACGGTTACATGTGGCGTCTCTGCAGCTACTGGCGCATCGAGGAAAAGGATGGGGGCACCTACGTGGAGAGCGAGTCGATTACGTTGACCCGGACGGTTCCCGCATTGCTCGCCTGGCTGATCAACCCTTGGACCAAAAGCATTCCGCGCGACGTTCTTTTCCACACGCTGACAGACACCCGAAACGCAGTGCAAAAGACCGGCCATTGAAAAGTAAGCCAATTGAATTCCCGGGCGATATTCAGGCTAACGATTCATGCCGGTGAAAATTTTTCTTACATTTTCGGGAGAGGTGGCGGCAAACAGGTTCTTGCTTCCGCTAATCGCTATTTCATCGGCGTCGCCTGCAAGCTCTTTCATCGTCTCGGCGATGAACGTATCCAAGGGCATCGGTTGCATAGTGCCGGCTGGGGCCTGGGCGCCTCCGCCGAGTTCGGTGGCCACGTAGGGCGGGATGAGCTCGATGACTTTTACATTCGAGTTTCGCAACTGGTGGCGCAGCGAAAGCGTGAAAGAATGGACAGCGGCCTTCGTGGCGCAATAGACCGGAAACATCGCGAGAGGGACAAACGCGAGGCCCGAGGAAACGTTCAGCAGGCTCGCGCCGGGCTGATTCTTCAAGTGCGGCAGGAATTCCGAGGTGACGCGGATCAAGCCAAGCAAATTGGTTTGTATTTCCGCTAGCATCGCCGCATCGTCGATGGATTTTCCGGATGAAAAATCGTGCCGCCTCTGAATGCCGGAATTGTTGAAGAGACAGTTGAGGCCCGGAAATTCTTCGATAACCTTTCTCGCCGTGTTCCGTATGGATGCGGGGTCCGCCACATCCAAGACGAAATACCGCATCCCGTGATTGGCGGCGCAGACGCTCTGCAAACGATCTTCGCGGCGGCCGCTGATAACGACTTGGTTCCCCAACTGGTGAAAAGCTTCGGCAAGCCCCTTGCCGATGCCCGAGGTGCCGCCCGTGATGAAAACCGTGTTGGACTTCATTTTCATAAAATCCCCCTCCCCATCATCTGCGATGATTACTTTGCGACCCTTCCGGTTGTCTCAGCCCATCATTCTAGAGCGTCTCAACCGTTCGCGAGGCCATCGACGGGGAAAAAAGCGCTAGAATCAACATGATGGCTTTGACACGAGATTTCAGGGAAACAATCCGGGCGCGAGTAAAGCGTGATCCAGACTTCCGGCAAGCGCCTCTCTGCGAGGGAATTGAATGCTTTCTCTGGGGGGACGTGGAAACCGGAAAGATCATCCTGCGCGATTTCATCAGCGCCACAATTGGCTTTGCCAAACTAAGCGAAATTACCCGCCGCTCAGCGAAAAGCCTGATGCGGATGCTGGGACCCCGTGGCAATCCTCAGGCCAGAAACTTATTTGAGATCGTCGCCTATCTGCAGCGCGCGGAGGGAGTTCGCTTTGAGGTTCGACCTTCGCGTGCCGCCTCACTCGCAAAACGGCGGTCTCCAACTTCAAGGCGATAGTTGGTTTCGCCTAAATCCTTACTTTTGCGCGACGGCCTTTTCCGATCCGGTTCGCAGGCGCACGTAGCCCACTTTTCCATAAGGCTGCGCGCCGTACCAGATTCGGCCTTGTGCGTCTTCAAACATGTCCCTGGTTCCTCGCTCGCCGTAGGGTGAAGGATATTCGATCACCTTGCCGGTTTTGGGGTCCAGCTTTCCGATTACATCCGTGTACATGGAGGCGTACCAGATGTCGTCGTTACGATCGACGCCCATCCCGTAGGGGGTCGGCATCGGTCCGGGCAGCTTGAATTCCTTGAAGGTTTGGGTCTTGGGATCGAAGCGCGTGAGGTTGCCGCCGAAATAATCGCCGAACCAGACCATGCCTTGCGAATCGATTTTGAGGCGGCGAGGCCTCGTATCGGAACTCGGCGGGGTCCATTTCGTGATTTTGTTCGTTTTCACGTCGACTTTGCCGATGCTGCGATGGTCCCGAGAGTTGAATTCAGCAAACCAAACGTTTCCTTCCTTGTCCACGGCAATGCCATAGGTGTCCGGAACTTCTGGAAAGAAAGTAAATTTCTTCGTTTCGATATCGAATTTGCTGAGCGGGCGGCCCGAACTCCAGATATTGCCTTCGAGGTCCGCGACGGCGGTATGGCGGCGGGGGGCGCCGGTTTGCCCCCCAGCAGTATAGCGCAGGTTGGGCCAGGGCGCATTGGGTTCCATTTCCGCGGGCGGTGGGCCATCGTAGGGCTGGCGGAAAACTTCAAACTTTTCCGTGCGCGTGTCGAACCTCGCGAGAGCGTTTTGGCGTTCGATGGTGAGCCAGACGGAACCGTCGGGCGTGGGCAGAATTTCATGAATGAAGGGGCGCGTGGGGTCCGGCAATCTCCAGGTGTGGAGTTCGCCGGTTGTGGGATCGAGCTTCGATAGTCCGCCGCCCATCTCCACCCAGATATTTCCATCTTTGTCGGGCTTCCCGGTTCCGGGACGATCCTTGGGCTCGCCTGTCAATTGATAATCGACGTACACGATGTTTAGCGCGTCGTCGGCGAAGTAATCGTGCTCTTGCTTGACCTTTTGATATTGCGGCAATTGTGCCGGCGAGGCGGGCGTTTCGGCGTCCGGCCCAAAAACCGAGCCCAGATATTCGGACACCTGAGCCGCAACGTCCGGCTGAATGTCCGCGACGCCCACTTGACGCATGTGTTCGATGCTCTCGAGCCAGCCCTCGCGGTCCCGACCCATCACTCCGATTCTGCTCATGGCGTGGCAATTGAAGCATTCCTGAAGGACCACCGCTTTTCCCTTCGCCTCCGGCAACAGGATTCCGGCCTGATACTTCGTCAGCTGGTTCCACTGCACCGCGCCTTTCTTCATCGTGAAGCTGGCCGAGGAAGCTTTTCCGTCCAGAACGGTCACGTCGGTGCGGCGAGAGGGATCGCTCCTGAAGCCGGTCGAGGTGGCCCAGACTTCATAGGTGCCCGCGGGAAGATTGTCGGTGCGGTACTCGCCCTGATTGTCCGTCAAGACCATCATCAGCATTTTGGTTTTTACATTTTGCGCGCGGACGAACGCCCCGCGGAAAGGGGAGCCGTCCTCTCCCTTGACCACTCCGGAAATGTCCCCTCCCGGGGTAGCGAACGCGGAAGTTGCCAGCAGGAGGGCGAAAATTGCGCTGCAAAGAATCCTTTTCTTCATTGCCGTCTCCACGGAAAAGATCGTCTCGCCAGCATGCGCCTTGAAGAAAGTATACCGCAAGGCGGCGCATAGACATTCAAATTGAGAGTTGCAATGCGAGAAAGTGGCGCGGGCTTCAGCCTGCGGGTTTGCGCTTGGACAGACCAAAACCCGCTGGCTGAAGCCCGCGCTACTTAGCGGTTACGTAAACCGGATTGGTGAAAACCCAGAGCGTCCAGCGCCGCAGTCCGCTAAAACCGGGCTGGGGCAGGAAAACTTCCGTGCGGTAGCGGCCGGGGCCGGGGATGGGTTCGTCGAGTGCGCGGGTCTGTTCGGAAACGAATTCCCGGCCGTCACGGAAAACCTTGATCAGCGGGAGGCTTGTACCCGGGGGCGTGGAAATCTGAAGGCGCGCGGTTCCCTTCCAAGGAAGAACATCGCCCGGTCCGCCGGAGACGTTGGCGCTGGAGACGCGGAAAGAGAAGCCGTCGGCGGGGTAGAGCGAATCCAATCCGCAAAACGAATGGCCTTTCCGGAGCGCGTCGACGAGTTCGGCGGCGCTAGCGACTGCGGGGTTTCCGCCGCCCGCGTTCGGCGGGAGCAGCACGTGTTCACGCGCCACCTTGAGAGACGGGACGTAACCGGGGAAGCGCCAGTCATGGCCGTACACCAGCCGGATGCGGGCATGTGTGTCGGCGGCGCAGATCCCCGCCACCGGCCGCTCCTGGAGAAGCTCATCCCACTTCGCGAAATTATCGTCGGGCGTGCTGGCCAGCCTCACCAGCGCAAGTTGAGAGTTTTCTCCATACAAAAGCAGGGCATCCATCAGGTCGAAGAAATTGTTTTGGCGCCAGGCGGCATCCTCGTTCCAGATCTCCATGCCGTCAAAATCGGAAGTTTTCCAATCGGTCCAGGGCGTGTGCGGATGAAAGGGGTGGGCGAGAATTCGGAACGCGCCAACGGCGCCGGCAGCGGCGAGCAGTTCGCGGTCATCATTTGTTTTCGGCTGCGCCCAGGAAGGTGGAATTCCCAGCGCGAGGAAATGTCCGGCCTTCGTGCCGATTTCCACGCCCGAAATGATGGGCAAATCTGGAGGGTCTAGGGCCAGTTCGTCTTCCGTGATGGCCACGTTATGATCGGTGATGGCGATAAAGGAGAGATTGTCTTCTTCGGCGGCGGCCATCACGTCGGCCACCGTCCCGCCGCCATCGGAAGCCTTGGTATGAACGTGGATGACGCCGATTCGCTCGTAAGCGTTCTCACCCTTCGAGACAATGGGGAGCTTGACGAATAGACCTTCCAGCAGGATTGCGGCGACCACGAAGCAGAGGATGAATAAAAATGCCGCGAAGATTCTGTGCGATCGAGTGCGTGGTACCGGAACGGTGATTTGGCCCTCCTTTTTCGGCGATCTCACAGCCGATCACAAAATACAAATGCGGCCAATGGCACTCGCCAAGGAGCCGTGGAAAAGTTTGATCAGGCAAAGGGAACCTGTCAAGGCGGCAATCGCGATTATCAGCGAAAAGGTATACATTTACTGCGTATCAATCTCGAGACGCATGCATTGCTAGACCCTTAGATTTGATTCAAGGGACGGGATTTAGGTTGTGTTACAGTTCTTCGCGCGTTACAAGGAGACTGAGTTGATATTTCCCCGGCTGAATGGCAGCAACGGCAAACTTGGCTTCCTGATTTCGCTCACGCTTCTATCCTTGAGCGTCCCTGCGGCGCTGGCCCAAACGACGAGCTCCCCCGAGATCGTAGACCGGCTGCCGGTGCGGGGCACCGAGATGGAGGTTTGGAGCGGGGGGGGCGCCGACCCCATCGGCACCGACAACGTCACCCAGGGAAATCGCATGTGGAATGTGGGTTTTCGGTACGGCTGGATCTTGAGCGACGCCCATGGTCCAAGCTTCCTTCGCGGCAGGTTCGAATATGCCGTCGACGCGCTTCCCGTGGTGATGGTGTTTCAGCCCGGCGGGCGTTCGTATGGGTTTGGGTTCAATCCCTGGGTCATGAAGTGGAACTTCGAGACGCACCGGCGAATTTCGCCCTACATCGAACTCGGCGGCGGAGCCTTGATCAGCACGCGCGAGATACCCATGGGCGAAAACCATTTCAACTTCACGCCCACGGGCGGGATCGGAGTCACGCTTCTTCGAGGGAAATATCATTGGAGCATCGATTTCCGCTACTTTCACATGTCGGACGCGGAACTGACTTCGTTCAATCCTGGCACCGATACATTCGGGTTGCGGGTAGGCTTTGGCACGTATAATCCAGCGAAGTAGGGAGGGAACTTGGGGCCTTGTCCTGGTAAAGATGGCTCCTTTTGCAACGGCTTGCAAGAGGAGGGACGATAGCGATTTTGTGCCCTCGGTTTTCACTGTGTCCTTTGTGTTCTCTGTGTTAAAGCTTTTTCCGGCGTTACACCGCCATCCCTTCAACACAGAGAACACCGAGAAAGGCGGAGATGCAAATTTCCCAACGAAATGTCGTATCTTACTTGTTGACACGGGAGTGAGGCGGCTGTGGAGAAAGCCCATCCAGGCTCGTTGCGGTGGCAGAACCGAGAATGGCCAAACCAAGGTAAACCGATTTTGAAAATAAGAACGATCATCGCAACCGTCCTTTGGCTCGTGGCTTTTTGTTCTGGCGCCAACCCTTCTTTGCTCGCGCAGAGTAAGCCTGCCCCAGCCCTGCCCGGTTCGGAAAAGTTGAGCGAAGAGCAGCGGCGCGGAGAAGGGTTGTTTCTGCAGCGCTGCTCGCTCTGCCATTTGCCCAGGAAACTTAAATTTGGATCGCCGCCGGTAATCGGGCCTAGCCTTAGCGGCCAATTTAAAGACGCGGCGGCCGATCAACTGAAAATCCTGCGAGGGTTTATTTTGAAGGGCGGCCCGGATATGCCCGGCTTTCAATATGGCCTGGAGCCAAAAGAAGTGGACGATCTGATCGCGTACCTGAAAACATTGTAGATCCCCGTTCGCCAGGGGCGGAGGCGCTTTGTGCCAAGATGGAACGGTCTCTCCATGGTGTTGTCCGCGTTTGTAGCGCTTGCGTTTTTTTCCTTCGTGCATATTGGGTTTTCCCAGACCGCGACAACGGCAAGCAATTTATTGGGGACTGTGAAATCCTCGGACGGCAAGCCGCTCGAAGGAGTTGGCGTTTCCGCGCGCGGCGTGACGGAGACGTTCACCACCACGGTGTTCACTGACGAATCCGGACGGTATTGGTTTCCCCCGATGAATGGCGGCAACTACAAGGTTTGGGCGCAGGCAGTTGGCTTCGAGACTGCCAAGGCGGAAGCCAGCCTTTCTATTGGAGCGAAGAAGCAAGTGGATTTGACGCTCGCGAACCTCGCCGATTTTCACAAACAGCTTTCCGGCACCGAGTGGGCCGCGAGTTTGCCGGAAGATACTCCCGAAGACCGGCGAATGAAGACGGTGTTCATCAACAACTGTAGCGGATGCCATCAAGTCAGTTTTCTGTTGCAGAACCGGTTTGACGTGGCGGGCTGGGGCGTCGTGATCACCTTGATGGAAAAAATGCTGTCCATCGGGTACGCGCCAGAAAACGCCACGCCCAATCCCGTGATTCATGCCTACAAGCCGGAACTCGCGGAATATTTGGGCCGCGTGCGCGGTCCCGGAGATTCACCGCTGCATTTGAAACTGCTCCCGCGTCCAACCGGCGAATCGGCGCGTATCGTTGTGACCGAGTACGACTTATCGCGCCCCGACATGCCGGGATGGATCATGGAGCACAACGGCACGGACTGGTCCGAAGGAACTCCTTCCCGATGGAATGGGCGAGCCGCGCACGACGTGGCCATCGATAAAGGCGGATATGTCTGGTTTGCCGACGACGCCACCCCGGAACGCACGCTAGGAAAACTGGACCCGAGCACGGGACGGATTACCGAGTTCAAGCTCGCGGACGAGGCCAACGCAGCGGAAAGCTCGCACGCGCTGGTCTTCGATAAAGCGGGCAACATTTGGTTCGCGAATGGGACGGAAGGATCGCCGACCAAGTTCGACCCGGAAACAGGAAAATTTTTCAAATACCCGCGGCCGCAGGATTTTCCATTCTCCGGCGATTTTATCACCCTGGACACGAAAGGGAATGTTTGGTCGCCGCATCGTGAAGGTGCTTTCAAGCTGGATCCCGTGACGGGGAAATATACGAATTACTCGCTCGGCCCGGGAAAAGCGAATTACGACATTGCGGCGGATGAGGACGACAAAGTGTGGGTTTCCAAGCCGGGCGGGAACGAGATGGAAGTCGTCAACTCGATGACAGGCAAAATCGACCAATTAGCCCTGAATTCCGTGGTTTCGCAAGACTACGAAATCACGGCGAAAGACCGGGAACTTTCCGCAAGCCTGGGCCTTACGGCAAACACTGTGACGCCGCTGGAAAAAGGGCCGCGCCGCTCGGTGGCGGACCGGGAAAACGATGTCATCTGGGTATGCGAATTTTTTGCCGACCGGCTGGCCAAAATCGACGCGCGCACAAGGAAGGTGACCGAGTATCCTTTGCCTCACCGCTTCAGCCAGCCGTATGGTGCGACCGTCGATAAGTACCACAACGTGTGGATCACCATGCTGAACTCGGACCGCATCGCCAAATTCGATCCGTCCACCGAAAAATTCACGGAATACACGCTGCCCACACGCGGTACGGAAATCCGCCACATCCAGGCCGATAGCAGCACAAACCCCCCAACGATTTGGCTACCCTACGACCGCACCAATAAAATTGCACGCATCCAATTTCGGACAAGCGCCGGAACGCCGTGAACGATCCCGGCCCGGGAGCCATCGTGACCGGCGCGCTGCAAACATGGGTTCGCCCACAATGGCAGCCCGAAGAGCCAAGGTTTAAACTTGCCGGGTAACGGACAAGTTCCCGATGGCGTCCAGATTACTGGCTCGGGCGCGAGAGTGGACGGTACGCAGGAGCCCACGGCGGCGGGCTATTGGTAGGAGTCGAGATGATGCGCCCGCTGCTGGGATCGATCCATTTGTACGGATTCGTGTTGTTTAGCGAGTAGGTGTTGCCAGTGCTGTCGTCCCGATAGCTGCTGAAGCCGGAAACGATCTCATCCATCGATTGAAAATTCTGATCCACGGAATTAAGCTTCTCGATGAACGTTCGTTCCTGCCGGAGCATCGCCTGCATCCGCTGATTGATCTCGATCGCTGACTTGGCGCTCAACTGGTTCTGCCGTTGGATCCAAGCCGGGCTGAAGATGACACTGGCGGCCATGTGGTTGAGAATCTCTTCCGCTTTGTCACCCTGGCCTTTGGGCGCGAGGAACGCTTGCAGCAGAATTACATTCCATCCAATGTTGTCTCGCGTGATCCGTGTGGCGGCCTCGACGCGCACCTCCATCTCGCTCTTGCCGTGCGTGCATGTGAAGCGGGCCTCTCCGCCGTCGGACCGAGAGGGAATAATGGTAGGCCACTGCGCATTCGCCTTGCTCGCTAGATCGGGCCGGTTCTGCGCGCCGGTGAACTTGAGCGACGGGCACAAGCTCCGAAGCGCGGTCTCCCCATACACGCGCGCGAACTGCGCACCCGGCAAGTAGCGCAACATCAGCGCCAGACCGCCAAGCCCCGCGTCATAGAGGGTGCCTTCCCGATGGCCGATTGCATTGCCCATCTGGCTTGGCGGAGTAAACGAGGGCAAAGTCGGCTCGCCGAGCATCAGATAGGTCATCTTGTCCGCCGAAAGCGAACGCACATAGGGATTGATTTGCAACGCGGCGCGGCGCGCCAGTCCCGCTTCGGAATGCCAGCCGGCAGGCACGTCTAGCGAGAACGCCTGTTCCAGCGGGTCCGTCAACCTCACGTATGCAGACACCGAAAGGGATCCGGAGGGCGCACTTTGCGCCGCCGCAGTTCCAATCCCGCAAGCGCCGAAAAGCAGAAGCCCGAATAGTAAAAATGGGGCAGCGTTCCTCATGAAAAAACTCCGCTTCGCCGATTGTCCGCGACATTCTACACGAGATAAATGGGATATGCAGGCCCTGTACTTAGGCATTCATGGCCGCCCGGCGGCCAGAGCGGCACGAATGTTCCACGCGTACGGGTAAGTCGGCCTACAAGAAACTTGTCAACTATTATTTGCGGGAAGGCGTTTGACGAATCGATAGTTTTCTCATGCCGCGGAAGATGCCACCTTTGAAGGTTCGGACGCCGATTTGGTTTCCCCGGTAGCGCGCAGGACCAGGACTGGACAGTGGGCCACATGCACCACTTTCTCGGCCACGGAACCAAACACAAAGCGGTTCCAGCCCGTGGTCCCATGGCTGGTAATGACGATCAAGTCCGCTTGATCGTGTTCGGCCACACGCACAATTTCCATGGCGATGTCATTCGCGGTCCCCAGGCTTACTTCCGCCGTCACGCCTTTTTGCGAAAGTCCCTTGACCAATTCCTCGAGCCGCCGTTTGGCATCCTCGTGCAACTGCCCCTCGTATTCTCCCTCCTTGAAGATGGAGACAGAGGCAGGCAGCTTTGGCAGCACGGGCACGATGTGAACGAGGCAAATTGTGGAATGAAAGAGCAAAGCGAGGTCCGTGGCGACAATCACAGCCTCTTGCGAGTAATCGCTGAAATCAATTGGGCAAACGATCCTTTTGGGCGGCAGCATCTCGACCCTCGCTTTCCTATTCTCAATCCATTGCGGCTCGCTTGGGTTGCGAATGCCTATCCTAGCAAAATGGATCGATCCCATGTTAACGCCTTGTTACGGTCAGGTTAAATTGGCGGATTCCACCCAAGCCCGGAGCCGTCCCGAGAAGCAATAGGGACGTACGAATTTGCCTGCCCGTTTCGGCGGATCGACTTTCCCGAGCCGCCAAAATGTTCACATTTTTGTAATATGGCTTTCACAATCCGGGATTAGTGTCCCTATCCGCACCACCGAATCTCGATGGCAAGAACAAGGAGGACGCATGTCCAAGCAAGCGGCAGAGCACCATCAAAAAGCGGCCGAACACCACGAACACGCGGCCCGGCACCACCGCGAAGCCTCCAAGCACCACGAAGCGGGCAATCACGAATCGGCGGCCCACCACGCGCACACCGCGCAAGGACATCTACATCACGCCACACACCACGCCGCCGAAGCGGCCAAACTCCACGTGGAGCATCACGGACACAACACCAAAGCCGCCAGAGCTTAGCGGCCCACCAGGTTGCGGAAAAAGTAGTTATTTTTGTCATTCCGAGCGAAGCGAGGAATCTCTCTGAGGGTTGCGCCGGCGAAAGGAAAGAGAGATTCCTCGCTTTACTCGGAATGACAAAATCGTGGGGCGAATGACGAAATCGTGGGCGGGTTTTTTCCGCAGCCTGTAGATCGGCGGCTTGCATTTCGACGAGGCCTGCTTACACGGCACAGGCTCCCCGAATCCTATTACGGCCAATGGATGGCCGAACAAACGCAGTTTGTATCCCAGAATACGGCGAGGTGAACGATGGCCAGCAACGTGACAGTCCTGGATTCAAAAATCACTTCCAAGCCCGGCATGATTGGTTTCGCGGTATTCGGTGTGGCGCTGATTATCGGCTTCATTTACGCGGGGACCCACCTGATTACCGACCTTTCTGAAGTGCACTCTCCGACCATCATGCCCTTTGTGCTCCTGGGCGTGGCGCTCCTGGTAGCGCTGGGATTTGAGTTCGTCAACGGGTTCCATGACACGGCGAACGCAGTCGCCACAGTGATCTACACGCACTCGATGGAGCCGCACATCGCTGTGGTCTGGTCCGGCATGTGGAACTTCATCGGCGTGCTGCTTTCCAGTGGCGCCGTTGCATTCGGCATCGTGTCGTTGCTTCCCGTGGAATTAATCCTCCAGGTGGGAGGCAAGTCGGGCTTTTCCATGGTTTTCGCGCTGTTGCTTGCAGCCATCATCTGGAACATCGGCACGTGGTATTTCGGCCTGCCTGCGTCGAGTTCGCACACCATGGTCGGTTCTATCATCGGGGTCGGTATAGCTAACCAACTGATGTCTCCGAAGACCGGGACGAGCGGAGTGGACTGGGGACAAGCGAGCGCCATCGGCAGATCTTTGATTCTTTCACCAGTGGTTGGATTTGTCTGCGCCGGGCTGCTGCTCCTTCTCGCCAAGATCTTTCTTAAAAACAAGGAGCTTTACACCGCGCCGGAAGGAACCGCACCGCCGCCGTTTTGGATCCGCGCTCTCTTGATTCTGACCTGCACAGGGGTGAGCTTTGCCCATGGTTCGAACGACGGCCAAAAGGGTATGGGCCTGATCATGTTGATCCTGGTGGGCACCGTGCCGACCGCCTACGCCGTGAATCACGCCGTGACGTACGAACAGACGCAGGATTTTGTCGCTGTTTCCACGCAGACTGCGGATGCGTTGAGCAAATACGTCGTTCAGGGAGCGGTGGTCGGAGATTCCCGCGACGATCTGACGGCATATATCCGAACGAAAAATTTTACGCCCAACACCATGCTCGCCCTGCGCGAAATGATCAACGGAATCGGAACGGAAATGGCCCTGTACCGCGAACTGAAAGCCGTGCCGCAAGACAAGGTGCGGAACTTTCGGAACGATATGTATGTCGTCAGCGAGGCGCTCCGCCTGATCCAGAAGAGCGGCAAGCCGCAGTTCTCCACGACGGATACCGCCATGATTAAGAACTATAAGACCCACATCGACAATGCCACCAAATTCATCCCCAGCTGGGTGAAGGTGGCCGTGGCCCTCGCCCTGGGCCTCGGCACGATGATCGGATGGAAACGCATTGTCGTCACTGTCGGCGAAAAAATCGGGAAAGACCATTTGACTTACGCGCAGGGCGCGGCCGCCGAAATCACGGCCATGGTGACCATCGAAGCCGCGGACCGGTTTGGGCTTCCCGTCAGTACCACTCACGTCCTTTCGTCCGGCGTTGCCGGTACGATGGTTGCCAATCACTCGGGATTGCAGTGGTCCACCGTCCGCAACCTGCTCATGGCATGGGTGCTCACGCTGCCGGTATCCATTCTCTTGTCCGGGTTTCTCTTCTGGGCGTTCCGGAAACTCAGTTCCTAGAGAGTGGACTGACGCGGGACGCTGGGGTTAAGTGGCGCCGGCGTCTCGCCGGCTTTCTTTCCGGTCTCTTCGCACTCCAAAAGCGCCCTGACCGGGTCGGGCCGCCACAACACAACGCTCACACACTTCCGATCGCTTCGTGCAGTTGCCGCATTTCCTTGCCTGCAAGAACTTAGCCAAAACTCAAGGGATCAGAATGATCTTGCCTTGCGCACCCGGCTCCATGATTTCCTTATGGGCGCGGACGGCTTCTCCCAGCGGCAGTTCCTTGCCAACTACTGGCCGGATGGTGCAGTCTTCAAGGCCCGCGTAAAGGCCTGCGATGACATCCATCTCTTCGGCTTCCGTGATGCCCCAGAGGGTGAAGCCGCGCACCGACGCGGTGCGCGCCATCAGGTCGCGCGGCGTGATGGAGATGTCCCCGCGGCTTCCGATGATGATCGCCCGCCCGTAGCGGGCCAGGAGTTTCAGGTCCGCGGCAAGGTTTACGTTCGCCAACATTTCGAGGATGACGTCTACTCCGCGGCCATTCGTGGCTTTGAGAATGGCGTCCGTGTATCCCGCATTCCTGTGGTTGAACGCGTGATGCGCGCCCTCGCGCCGCACCAGGTCCAGCCCCTTGTCCGTCCCGGCTGTCCCGATCACCGTCATGCCCAATGCGCGCCCCATCTGCACGGCGGCGATTCCCACGCCGCCACTTGCGCCATGCACCAGCAGTGTTTCCGAGGCGCGCGCTTTGGCGTGATGGTAGAGAGCATGATACGCCGTGGCGCAGGCCACGTAGATTCCGGCGCCCTGGCTGAAGGATGTTTGCTCAGGCAGGCGGTGCAACTGCGATTCGAGCGCCAGCGTGTATTCCGCGTAAACGCCGGTGATGGGATGCCCCACATAGACGCGGTCGCCCGGCTTGAATTGCGTGACGCCCTCGCCGATCGTTTCCACCACGCCCGCACCTTCGCCGCCCGGGATGTAAGGCAGCGGCGGCTTGATGGCGTAGACGCCCGCGCGCATGTAGGTATCGAATGGGTTCACGCCCGCCGCATGGACGCGCACCACCGCTTGTCCCGCCCCCGCTTTCGGCGTCGGGAATTCCTCCAGCTTCATCACCTCGGGGGCTCCGAATTCGTGCACCACAATCGCTTTCATTTCTTTTCTCCCTTGCCAGGAAAGTTGCGGTTGTCGTTCCGCAGGAAGAGCGAATTCTGGCGACTCACGAGAATAAAGTCAAATGGCCCTGAGTAGAACATGCTTCAGCTTGCGGGGGTTGTTTGGCCCATGGCTGCCATCACTGCAAACCCAACAGGCTGAAACCTGTTCCACCCAGGCCCCTCGAATTATGTGTTACATTATTTTCTTCATACAATTTGCACTGCAATATGTCCGGGGCTGCAGCTCGCCGGCAAGCTGACGTCCCATTCCACCGGAGACCATCATGATTATCGATTGCCACGGCCATTACACTTCCGAACCGCCCGCGTTTATCGAGTTCCGCAAGCGGCAAATCGTTGCGTTTCAGGAATCCTCAATCGTGCCGGAGCCCCCGCAAATCAGCGACGATCAGATCCGCGAAAAACTGGAGCCCGCGCAGCTGAAATTTCAACGCGAGCGCGGCACCGACGTGACGATTTTTTCGCCCCGCGCCTCCGCTATGGGCCACCACGTCGGCGACGCGAAATTGAGCGCGTCGTGGACGCGCATCTGCAACGACATGATTCATCGCATCGTCAATCTGTATCCCAAAAATTTCATCGGTGTCTGCCAGTTGCCTCAAACGCCCGGCGTGCCTCCGGAAAACTGCATTCCGGAGCTGGAGCGCTGCGTCAAGGAGCTGGGATTTGTCGGCTGCAACCTGAATCCCGATCCCTCGGGCGGCTACTGGAAAGAGCCGCCGCTCACCGACAAATGGTGGTATCCCATTTACGAAAAGATGGTGGAGCTGGAGGTGCCCGCGATGGTCCACGTGACGGGCACGTGCAACCCCGCCTTTCACACGACCGGATCGCACTACATCAATGGCGACACCACTGCGTTCATGCAATTCCTGACGTCGGACCTGTTCAAGGATTTTCCCACATTGAAATTCGTGATTCCACACGGCGGAGGCGCGGTCCCCTATCACTGGGGCCGTTATCGAGGCATCGCACAAGACATGAAGCGCCCGCCGCTCACTGAACTCCTTCTAAAGAACGTGTACTTCGATACGTGCGTCTACCACCAGCCGGGCATCGATTGCATGACCAAGGTGATTCCTGCCGACAATATTTTGTTCGCTTCCGAAATGGTCGGTGCCGTCAAAGGCATCGATCCCGAAACCGGCCATTATTTCGACGATACGCGCCGCTACATCGATGGGTCGGCGATCCTCAGCCCCGCCGACAAGAAAAAAATATTCGAGTCCAACGCCTTCAAGGTCTATCCGCGCCTGGCGAAACAAATTCAGCGCCAAGGAATCGCCGCCAGCGCCTGAAGATGTTTTGAATTTTCGGTAATTCGGGTGCCGCACCCTTGCGTCTTTTGCGAGGGTGCGGGTTTTCGGCCCCTTATCGCAGCCTTTACCCTGGTCGGGGAATCCAAAAACCGCACCCTTTGAAATTCACAAAGGGTGCGGCACCCGACCTCAAGCCCCAAACTCGGAGACCTAAACTGAAGTCTTCGTCTGCGCTTGACTCTGGACGCTGGTGGTCATAATGTTTTCGCGCAAAGGTTGAACGACTCTAAGGGACAGCGAGGATCAAAAACATGAAAATCGCAGTGCTGGGCGCTACTGGCAATATTGGCTCGGTCATCGTGGGCGAAGCCGTCAGCCGTGGGCACGAAGTTACGGGCATCTCGCGCCATCCTGAAAAGGCGAAGCCGCACGCCAAACTTACTTCCAGGCAGGGCGATGTGGACGACTCGGACGCTATAGCCAAGCTTCTCACCGGCCACGACGCCGTCATTAGCTCGGTGCGATTCAGTTCGATAGACGCGCCGAAACTTTTCGCCGCGCTCAAGAAGGCGGGCATAAAGCGCATTCTGGTCGTGGGCGGGGCGGGCAGCCTGTACATCAAGCCCGACTTGCAGGTTGTGGACACTCCCGATTTCCCCGCCGCATACAAGAGCGAGGCGCTTGGCGGACGTGATTTTCTGAACGCATTGAGCGGCCAAAAGGATCTTTCGTGGACCTTTCTGTCGCCCTCGGCGGAAATCATGCCGGGCCAGCGCACCGGAAAATTTCGACTCGGGCTGGACCAATTGCTCGTCGGCAGCGACGGCAAGAGCTGGATTTCGCGGGAAGATTATTCGGTGGCCTTGCTTGATGAAGTGGAGACGCCCAAACACGTCCAAAAGCGTTTCACCGTGGGCTATTGAAGCGGCGGCTGCGACGCCAGCAGTTGCCGGCTTGCAAGCCGGAGGAAATCGATTGAGTCTACCCGAACCAAAGTTGCTGAATCCCGCCGGTCTCTACGATCCCTCGGCCAAAGGCTATTCGCATTTGGCGATTGTTCCGGCGGGCGCCAAAACGGTTTATGTCTCGGGGCAGTACGGAGCGGATGCCGCCGGGCGCTTGGTGCCCGGCGAGTACGCCGGGCAACTGCGCCAGGCCTTCCGCAATCTGCGCGTCGCGATCGAAGCGGCCGGAGCCGTTCCGCAAAGCGTCGCCAAGCTGACGATCCTGATCGTCGACCACAGCGACGACAAATTGCGGCCGCTGGGGGAAGAGCTGAACGCCCTGTTCGGCAAGCACCGGCCGGCCATCACGCTGATCCCCGTTCCGCGCCTCGCGGAAAGCGGCATGCTATTTGAAATCGAAGCGGTAGCAATCGTGCCGTAGCGCCCGCCTTCAGGCGGACATTTGTCGGATCGTCAAGTGCCCGCCTGAAGGCGGGCGCTACAAACTCCAGCGAGAAACGCAACCAAACGTTGAAACTCGCTGCTTGCCAGACAGTTTTTCTTGACGAACTCTGGCGGTTTCCGCACAATCAAGTCATCCATCGTCGCTCAGGCGCAACTTACGCAAAGCTCACGGCAACGAGTGAGAGCGCCGATTACGCTCGCGCTTTCGGACGAAATCGAGGATACGAACATGGGCAAAATCGTAGCAGCCATCGGAACGGTTCATGCACCTCAACTATTCGTCCGCCCGCCGAGCGAAGACCTCGCGCAACTCGACGCCGACATTGCCGCCATGCGCCTGATGGGCAAGGAATTGGACGAAACCAAGCCGGACGTGGCCATCGTGATCGGCAACGATCACATGGAAACGTTTTTCCTCAGTTCCGTCCCCACCTTCGCCATCATGTCTGGCGAGCGGGCCCGCGCGGAATTTGCCCGCAAGACCTACGATCTCCCCGTCCACCAGGGACTCGCCGAAGACCTGCTGGACAAGCTGGTCAACGCCGATTTCGACATGGCCTATTCGCAGGATGCCGTCCTCGGCCATGCCTTCGCGGCCGTGTACGAATGGGTAATCGAAGGCCGGAACATCCCGGTCGTCCCGATTTTCGTGAACGCCTATTTGCCGCCTCTGCCCACCGCGCGGCGATGCCAGGCACTTGGGAAAGCCATCGCCAAGGTGATCGCCGGCCGGCCGGAGCGCGTCGCCGTGATCGCCAGCGGCGGCATGTCGCACTTCCCCGGGACCTGGAAATACCCGCAGCCCGATTATGAGTTCGATTACTGGGCTATCGCCCAGATGGAAAAAGGCAACCACGAGGCCCTGCTGAGTCTTACTTCAGAGCAACTTGACGTGGTGGGAAACACGGAAATGCTTTCCTGGATGATCATGTTCGGGATGATTGGCGACCAGCCCGGCGAACTCATCACCTACCAGCCCACCTGGCACCACGGCCACGCCGTGATGCGCTTCCTGCCGGATAAACGAACCGGAAAACTTTCCGAGGAAGGGACCAAAGGCCCGGCCAACTACAAATTCAAGGGTTCGGAAGGGTACGAATTTTACAAGCACCCCTCGCCGTCGGCCTACAAGCTGAATAAGATTCTCTACGATCTGCGCTTCAAACCAAGTCTGCGCGTGCGCCTGATCAACGACATTCCGTCGGTCGCGGCCGAATACGGTCTGCCGCTCGAGGAAGCGAAGGTTCTCGAGACGTTGCAGGACGAGGACATCGAGAAATTCCGCAACGGCAAGGTTCATCCCCTGGTGGAAGCAGGGGCGCATCCGCTCGGCATGTGGATGAGCGTGATCGTGTTTCACGCGGAATTGCGCAGGCTGCGCGCCGCGGCCGGCAAGCCTGAGGCTGAGAAGACCGGCGTCACGCAATAGAATAGCCAGTGGCGCAGGCTTGAGCCTGTGAGTTTTGATCTAGCAAGGAATAAAACCGACAGGCTGAAGCCCGTCCTACTGTTTCTGCCTTCCAGTTTTCTAATCACATGGAAATTGCTCCGGAGAAAATATGCCTAAAATGCGCGCCGTTCAGGTCCCCACCGCACATGCAGCATTTCAATTCGTGGAACGCGAAATTCCCGAGCCCGGCGCGGGATCGGTGCGCCTCAAGGTGCAAGCCTGCGGCATCTGCCACAGCGACGAATACGCCAAGGAAGGCTCGCGGCCGGGCATCACTTACCCGCGCGTTCCGGGGCACGAAGTCGCCGGCGTGATCGACGCTGTCGGCCCGGGCGTTCTCGGTTGGGAAGTCGGGCAGCGCGCTGGCGTGGGCTGGCACGGCGGCCATTGCGGCTATTGCAATTCCTGCCGGCGCGGCGATTTTGTGACTTGCAGCAAGGCCCGGCAAATCACCGGCCTCACCTTCGATGGAGGCTACACCGAATTCATGGTCGTTTCCGCCGCGGCGCTGGCGGCGATCCCCGGCGAGATTTCCGCCACGGATGCGGCCCCGTTATTTTGCGCGGGCGTCACCACATTCAACGCCCTACGGAATAGCGGCGCGCGGAGCGGCGAGGTCGTCGCCATCCTCGGACTTGGCGGGCTCGGCCATTTGGGCGTGCAATTCGCGGCCAAGATGGGATTTGAAACGGTGGCCATCGCGCGAGGAAAAGACAAGGAGTCGTTCGCCAAAAAACTGGGCGCAAAAGTTTACCTGGACAGCGAGTCCCAAAATGTCGCCGCCGAACTCCAAAAATTGGGCGGAGCCAAGGTCATCCTTTCAACGGTGACAAGCGGGAAAGCCGTGAACGCGGTTTTGGACGGCATGGGCGTCAACGGGAAGACGATCCTCGTCGGCAATCCCGATCAGCCCCTCGACATTACTGGGCGTCTGCTGATCGCCGGGCGCCGCTCGATCAGCGGCTGGCCCTCCGGCTCGCCCATCGATTCCCATGACACGCTGGCGTACTGCGCGCTCACCGGCATTCGCCCCATGACCGAAGTTTTTCCTCTCGAACGCGCAACTGAAGCCTACGAACGCATGCAGAGCGGCAAAGCGCGCTTCCGCGCAGTGCTGAGTACCGGCATTTAAGTGGCGCAGGCTTCAGCCTGTGGATTTTGGGCCTTGCAGGGACGAACCCCCGCAGGCTGAAGCCCGCGCCACTAAGCCCCCGAATCCATGCGACGAACTATTGGCACGATTAATGCCAACTCCCGAGTGGACTGTAAACCTCTTGCATCTTATACTCTTCCCGTGAATTCCGAGCCTGACCTCCTGACGCCGCTGCGCCGTTACTGGGGATACGACGCGTTCCGCCCCCTGCAGGAGCGCATCGTGCGCAGCCTGCTGGCAGGCCGCGATACTTGCGTGGTCATGCCCACCGGCGGCGGAAAGTCGCTGTGCTACCAGTTGCCTGCGGCCATGTCTCCAGAGAAAACCGTTGTCGTCATTTCTCCCTTGATCGCGTTGATGGAGGACCAGGTGGCGCAGCTCGGCCAAATGGGCCTTCCCGCGGCGCTGCTGAACAGTTCGATTCCGGCGGCGCAGCAGGGCCGAGTGATCGAAAAAGCGCGCGCGGGCGATTATCGCCTGCTCTATCTTTCGCCGGAGCGGCTGGTGCGCGACGACACGTTCGATTGGCTGAGCGGCGTTCCAGTCTTGTTTTTCGCCATCGACGAAGCCCATTGCATTTCCGAGTGGGGTCACGAATTCCGCCCGGAATACCGCCAGCTCCGCCGCCTGCGCACCCAGTTCCCGGACCGCGCCATCGCCGCCTTCACGGCCAGCGCCACGCAGCATGTGCGGCATGACATCATTCGCCAGCTCGAACTGCGCGAGCCGGACAAATACATCGCCAGCTTCCACCGCCCCAACTTGCGTTACGTGGTGCGCGCGTGCGACGCGATGACTCAGACCGAACTCCTGTTGCGCGCGGTGCGAAGCTACGGGAACGACAATCTCATTGTTTACGCGCCCACCATTGCGTCCGTCGAGGCCACGGTCGACCTTCTCGAGGAAAATGGAATTCCCTCCATCGGCTATCACGGCAAGATGAACCCCATCGAACGGCGGCGCAATCAGGAGCGCTGGATGGCCGATGAAGTGCGCGTCATGGTAGGAACAATCGCCTTCGGCCTGGGCATCAACAAAGCCGCCGTTCGCGCCGTGATTCATCTCTCGCTGCCCAAATCTATCGAGCAGTTTTATCAGGAGGCGGGGCGAGCCGGGCGCGACGGACTGCCGTCGGATTGCGTGATGCTCTGGCAAAAGAAGGACGCGGGGCTGCACGCTTACTTCATCGGCCAGATCAGCGACCCGGAAGAAAAGGAGCGCGCCTGGCAGCGCTATCACGACATTCGCGGTTTCGTCGAGTCGGACTTCTGCCGCCACCAGCGCATCTGCGGCCATTTCGGAGAGAACAAGAAATGGACGGCCTGCGGGGCTTGCGACGTCTGCGGCTACGAGCCTCCTTGGCTTTCCGCGCCGGTCGTGGCTTCCCGTCCGCAACGCCGGCGTTCCAAGTCGCAACCGCCTCCGACGGTCTCCGCGCCTGCCAAGCGGCCGTGGGAAGGCCCGGTGCCCGCACCCGCGCAAGTGGCATCCAATGTGGACCCGAATTTGCGAGACCTGTTGCGCGAGTGGAGGCGAGTCACCGCGAACGAGCAAAATGTTCCGGCCTACGTCGTGATGCATGACACGACGCTTGATGAAGTCTGCCGCGCCCGCCCGGGGTCAATCGGCGGGCTCCTGCAAATCACGGGCATCGGCGAGCGCAAGGCCGAGTTGTATGGCCAGCAAATTCTTTACGCCTTGAAGCGATTCCGCGAGGGCGCGCGCGCCGCCGCTCCGGACAAGAAAATCACGCCCAGCGAACACACTATGCAGCTGATTGAAGAAGGCAAGACGCTGGATGAAATCGCGGAGATCCGGGGACGCAGGCGCTCGACTATTGTGAGCACGGTCTCCGATCTCGTGGAGCGCGGCTTATTGGAATTTCAAAGCAATTGGGTTGCGGAAGACAGGCAAAGGCAGATCGAAGCGGCCGCCGCCAATCTCAGCTTGGATCGATTCACGCCGATCAAGGAAGTCTTGCCGCCGGATTTCACGTACGATGAAATTCGCCTGGTCGTCGCCAATATGCGCCGACGCCGCGGCGGGGAAGATCAATCCATGGCTGCGGGAACGTAACTCAGCCCCCGCCGCCTCGCAATGCAAGGTCAGGCGCGGGAGGGCGCAAGCGAAGCAGGGCTGGGTTCGTCGCCTATTTCGAGCGTGACCATCTCCAGATCGCCCATCATCCGATCAATGATGAACCACGCGATGATGTAAAAGCAGCTCATGCCCATCAGCACCGGAACGTACCCCACGTGGGGAATCACGGTTCCGGGGATGATTCCCGAAAACAGCGCGCCGCCCAGTCCTCCCAGGCACACGCCAAATCCATTGGCGCTGCCCACGGCTTGCGAGGGAAAGACATCGGCGGGCGCAATGAAGAGGTTCGTCATCCAGGCCTGATGCGCGGCCGTCGCCAAGCCGAATAGCAAGACCGCGAACTGCGCGTCCTTGACGACAACCCCCAGCGTGCATGCCGGCATCACTACGGCGCAAAACAGCATGGTCATCTTGCGCGCCTTGCCCACTGTCCACCCGCGCTTCATCAGGAAACTAGATACCACTCCGCCCATTAGCGCGCCGACTGCCGAAATCGCGTACACGATCATCAGCGCGGTGCCGCGCTGCGACGGCGTAAAGTGGCGCACGTCCGTCAGGTAGGTCGGCAGCCAGAACAAGTAAAACCACCACACCGGATCGGTAAGGAATTTCGCCAGGCCGTAGCCCCAGGCCTGCTTGTACTTCATCACATCGCTGATGGAAACCTTTGCGCCAGGCGCTTTGGCTACGCCCTCCTGCTTTGGCAGGCGATAAGTCAGGAACCAAAACGGCAGCCACAGAAACCCGAGACCGCCCATGATGGCGAAGCATGCCTGCCATCCTAGCGTCAGCGCAATCACGATGAAGAGCGGCGGCCCGAAGATGTTGGCTAGGTTTGTTCCGGCGTTCACGATTCCCATGGCCGTGGCGCGTTCGTTCGGAGGGAACCATTCCGCGGCAGCTTTGCTGCAAGCGGGAAAATTGGTGGACTCACCGAAGCCCAGCACAGTCCGGAACAGTCCGAATTGCAACGCGCTGCCCGCAAATGCGTTGAGCGTAGCCGCGAGGGACCACACCGCCGCCGCGATGCCGAAACCCACACGCGTGCCGTAGCGGTCCAGCAGCTTGCCTCCGAGGAGCGACCCGCCCGCGTAGGCGAGTTGGAACATCATTTGGATCGTGCCGTAGATGGGCAGGCCGAAGTGGAACTTGTCACGAATCTCCGGAAGGATCACGCCAAGGATCGCGCGATCCAAATAATTGATCGTGGTGGCGAAAAATAAGAGGCCGACAATCACCCAGCGCATGCGCATTTAGCGACCATAATACTGCATGTTTTCGCATACGCGGCGCGAAAATCGGAAAGCAGGGGCGTAGAAGTAGCGAGCTGCGATTTAACAAAAGCGAGGCATAGACTGGGCACGGAATGGAACAGACGACGAAGGTCAGGAGGTGGGAAGGGTTTGGGCAAATTTGTGCAACGCGAATTTTCATTCTAAAGATTACTTCAGGCGATGATAATGGCCTCAAAGCGAGGGGGCAAAGGGACAAAATGAACCAGTTTTTCCTCAACTTGTGAAGCCGCTCCTAAAAGGCGCTTCCGCGACCGTAACGGACAAATACTTATCGCCATATGAATCCTTCAGGACTGTGATCTGAATCAATTTGAAGCCTTTTTTTCTGGGAAATCATCTAAATATGGGTTGGCGATGTCCAGCCAGGCCGCAGGAGATTTTCCGGTCCGTGGATTTGCCCTCGGAAGTGGACGGGGAAGAGTCAACGCGACGCTGAAGGACGGAATTCTCATTCTGGAGCTCCCTAAAGTCCCGCACGCAAAAAGCGTCCGGATTGAACCGAAGGCAGTTAAGTGGGGAGAATTGAGGGGGCGGGCAGTGCCTTCCCCTATGCCCGCCCTCCAATTGAAAACGAAAGGAAGTGCATCGCACGGCGACGGGAGGTGAAATGTTCATAAAATGCTGCAACTCTGAGTGCCAAGCGCCCTTCGATCATCGCCATGGCAGACTCATTCGATTTTCGAGGACGATAGCCGAGGGCAAATATTGCATGAACCAATCTTTCATTCGGCATTTTTGGCTTTGCGGAAAATGTGCGGAGCTCTACGTTTTTGATTATGAATCCGGAATGAGCGTAAAAATAAAACCGCGCCATGAGGAATCCTCCAAAGGACGACTTTCCCGCGCCGCTTCCGCTGCATAATCGCCAGACAACACGCGTCAGCCGCCCCTCGAATCTCGTATTTTCACGGATCTGGTGATAACTTGAGTGGATCGAACTCGAGAAAGGCGGTCGATTCGTGTGTTCCGCGGCGTGGTTGTGACCGGCAAATGGAAGAGGCAGCAGGGTTTGAATTTGCGCGGCCGGTGGATTCGAGCGGGCCTCAGCGTGGCCGTTCTCTCTGTTTTTGCGCAGCCCCTCTTCGTGCAAACGCGGCCAGACCGCCGCGTCCCGGGAGCGCAAGCCGGATTTTCTCCGCGGGATTTATCCGGCGTTTGGATGGAGCGCCAAAACGCCCTCACGTTTAGCTCGGAAGAGCCTCCCCTCATGCCCTGGGCCGAGGAAAAATACAAAAGCGTCAAGCCCGGTTATGGCCCCCGCGCGACCGCGGATTCCGAGGACCCGATCCTGAATTGCCTGCCTCCAGGCGTGCCCAGGATCATGTTGATTCCGTTTCCGATGCAGGTGATCCAAATACCCGGAGAAGCGATCCTGGTGTTTGAATACGATCACTACATCCGGCACATTTATTTGGACCGGCGCGAACATCCCAAGGAATTGGATTTGACCTGGATGGGAGATTCCATCGGCTGGTGGGAAGGGAACACGCTCGTCGTGGATACGACCGGACTGAACGACAAGACCTGGTTGGATCAGGTGGGCCACCCGCATTCCGACGCGTTGCACGTCGTCGAACGCTTCCGGCGGATCGATCGCGACACGTTACAGGACGACCTGACGATCGACGATCCGAAAGCGTACAAGAAATCCTGGACCGGCCGACAAGTCTTCACGCGAAAGCCCACCTGGCATCTGCTCGAATATGTTTGCGCGGATGACCGGGCCGGGGCGCGGAAATAGGGAATCCGTCGGCGGGCGGCGAGGCGGCAGTCGATTGCCAAAATGCCCGGCACTGAAAACTTATGATGTGGCGAAAAAGATTCGGCGTTGAGTTGATCGCGGTGCTGGCGATGATCGTGGTTGTCTCCGTCCTAGCCGTCTACCAATTTCGCTGGACGGGAGAAATCAGCAGAACCGAGCAAACGCGGCTGAGAAATTCGCTGGCCACGAGCGTGCGGAATTTCGACCAGGAATTTTCGTATGATTTTCAGCAACTTTGCGAGAGCTTCGAGATCGATCCCGAAGCGGACCCTTCCGCAATGGAAAGTCACGCCGCGCGGCAGCGCGCCTATTGGGACAGGGCCAGCTCCCACTCGCAATTTGTCGACGGCCTGTACATCTGGAGAATGGCTTCGGCAGATGCGCCCGTTTTCGAATCACTGAATGAAGCGGAAAGCCAATTTCACAAAACTTCCTGGCCGGCGGAATTGGAACCGCTGCGGCCCCTTTTGGCGAAACAATTCGAACAGGCGCTTCCCGTCACGAATGACCGTGACGCCGTCTACTATCCCTGGACTTTTTTCGCGGATGCACCGGCTCTCTTGCGGCCGATCTTTCGAATTGCGCCCGGTGGACCGAACTCCGGGCCGGGCGTTCACGCCATTGGAATCCTGGTGGTGGCGTTGAATCGCGAGTATTTGGAACGGCAGTATTTCCCTGATTTGGTCGAGCGCCATTTCGGCGCGGCGGACCAACGTAATTTTGTCGTGTCCGTTCGGACGTCCGAGGCGCCCTACCGAACGATTTACCTTTCGGATCCAAAATCCCCCATCGTATCTTCCTCTACCGATGCGGCCGTGAATCTGTTCGATCTGGTCGCCGAGGAAGCGCGAAGGCGAGGGCACCCACCGTTGCAGGCGAGCGCCGCGGGCGAGCAATGGCAACTCGTCGCTCAGCATCCGGCCGGATCGCTGGAAGAAGCGGTTGCGTCGTGGAGGCGGCGCAATCTGGCCATCAGTCTGGGGTTGCTCGCCATTTTGGCGGCGAGCATGGCGCTGATTTTTTCCGGGGCGCGCCGCTCGATGGCGCTGGCCAGGATGCAGATGGAGTTCGTGGCCGGCGTGTCCCACGAATTGTGCACGCCTTTGGCCGTGATCGATACGGCCGCGGAAAACCTGGCCGACGGAGTGGTCGAAAACGCCGAGCAGATGCGGGAGTACGGCGGACTGATCCGCGCGCAGGGGCGCAGGCTCGGCCGTTTAGTGGATGAGGTTTTGCTTTTTACCGCGGGGCGATTCGGCTTGTCGGGCTACGATCTTGCTCCGATCGACGTCGTTCCGATTCTCTCCCAAAGCCTGTCCATGTCCGAAGCCCATTTGCGCGAAGCAGGCTTTACCGTGGCCAAAGAGATCGGCGAGAATCTGCCGCCAATCGTGGCCGATCCCTCTGCGGTCGTCACCTGCATCGAAAATGTGGTGAGCAACGCGATGAAATATTCGAATTCGAGTAAGTGGATCGGGATCCGTGCGAACGAAGCGCCGGCCGGCTCGATGGCGGAAGTGCGGATCAGCGTGGAAGACAAAGGGATCGGAATTTCCTCCGCCGATCTGGCGCACATCTTCGAGCCTTTCTATCGCGTGCAGTCCGTGCGGGACAATCAGATTCGCGGCGTGGGCCTGGGGCTCTACCTCGTCAAGCGAATGATGGAGGACATGGGCGGGCGCGTGAGCGTCACGAGCGAGTTGGGAAGCGGCACGGTCGTCGTCCTGCATTTCCCGGCGGCGGACGCGGCGGACCAGGCGGGGAAAAAGGGGCAAGTAGCGGCAGGAATTAAGACCTGAGATTTGAAATTTTGAATTCGCGGAACGAACGGAAATAAAAGCATGGCAGCAAAAATTCTGATCATCGAGGACGAACCCGGCCTGGTCACCACTCTCCGTGACCGCTTGCGCAAGCACGGCTACGTGGTGAGCGCGGCCCGGGACGGCGAGGCCGGCCTGGCCATGGCTTTGCACGAGCCGTTCGACCTGATCCTCCTCGATCTCATGCTGCCGGGGCAGAACGGATTGGCCGTGTGCGAGAAACTGAGAAAAGCCGGATCGACGACGCCCATCCTCATGCTCACCGCTCGCCGCCAGACGAAAGACAAAGTCACCGGATTGAAGGCCGGCGGCGACGATTATTTGACCAAGCCGTTTCAGATGTCGGAGCTGCTGGCGCGCGTCGAGGCATTGCTCCGGCGAGCGGCCGCGGCGCCGGACTTGCCACTGGCCCGCCACCAATTTGGATCCATCGTGATGGACACGCGCAGCACGGAGGTCGCGCGCGACGGACACGCCGTGCCGATGTCCGCCAAGGAGTTTCAATTGCTCCGCTATTTTGTGGAGCATCCGAACGTCACGCTTTCCCGCGAAGAACTTTTGCGCGAAGTGTGGGGGTACGAGACTCATCCGTCCACGCGCACAGTGGACGTGCACGTGGCCTGGCTGCGGCAAAAGCTGGAACCCGATCTCAAGAATCCGCGGTTTATCCTCACCGTGGTCGGATTCGGATACAAATTCGCGGGATAGGCGGCGTGAAGCCGCTCGCCGTGGATTCGAGAGGCGCCAGGGATCAGCCTGTGTTCGGCTGGCGGAAGAGCAGGAGTCACCCGAATTCCGAGCTTGCGTTTTCTTTTTTTGTAAAGTAGAGTCCGCAGCCATGGAAACCCTACTAGCGATCGTGGATTTCGTTATTCTGTTCCTGCTAGCGATTCAGATTGTGCGCACCGTGTGGATGGAACCACCATTCGGGTCTGGGTCGCCGGTCTTGTCGTTCTTCGTCGCTTTGGTGCTGATCGCTTTCTTTCTTATCTCCCTAGGGGCTTACTCGGGGCTCGTCGCGGTTTCGTCAACACTGACGCGGATCGTTTTCCTCGTGGTCCTTCTAGTGATGGCGGTCCTTCTGCGCAGCTCATCGCCGGGCAAATCGGCCGCGTGAGCTAAACAGGACACCGGAGAATTGTCATTCTACGAGGGATGCTCTTCCAGAATCGCGGCGACTTTGCGGGACAGCACCCGCCAGGCGAGCAGCAGCGAAGTTACGCACAGCGAGTTCCCACCAATTAACAGAAGCAGGACTACAATGTCCCAGGCCGGGCGGTGTTTGTAGAGCCACGGCAGGTCGATCGAATGCAAGCCATGATAGAGCCAGCGATTCCAACGCGAATGATCATTATAGCTGCGCACGATCCGCGCGGTTTTCGGATCGACGTAGTACGTGGATTGCTCCGCGTCGTTTAGCCGGACGAAGAGGACGGGCAGGGGAAGCCGATTGTGGCGGTCCAGGTAATACGACTCGTATTCCGTTACGAACCGGACTTGCGTCAATTCAGCAGGCCGCGCCGCTGTCCTGAGGACTTCGATGATTTTCATGCGATCGAATTCGGCGGCCGGTGCGCCGAGTAACGGGATGAGCAGCGTCTGCTGTGGCGCCGCGGTGGCCAAGTAGTACGGCTCTCCCGCAACGCCGATCAACTCCAATTCCTTCACCTCAAAATTGGACCCCGCCTGCTGAATCACCTCACTCGGAAGCCTGGCGTCAAACGCCGTCAGAGGAATTGGGTCGCCACGGAGGCCGCCCATCAATCGAGCCTCTGTGCGATCTGAATTTCCACTTTGCAATCGTGGAAACGGATCCATCGAAAGCATCCCACTGAAAACCCAGGTGCACGCGAGCGGTCCGAAAATCAATCCCAAAATCATGTGCCAGCGTTTCTGCCCCGTATAAGGAATGCGGGAAAGCATTCCCCCATCGCGAAAACGCCTCGAAGGCGAGTACACCCAAACGCCGATGACAATTCCGAGAATCGCGGTGACCGTCCCGAATCCAGAAGCCCAAATGACAAGCCGGCTCCACTGCTGGCCGTGCTTTCGAAGCGGCGTGAAGTACAGCCAATGTGGGATCGCGCCGAAGAATGCGCCCATGCGGGAAGAGCGCGTGCTGTACTGCACCACGTCGCCCGTCACCGTCGAAACGTACACCTGCTCCCCATCGGGCCACGAATATTTGCGAAGCGGCCGCAAGTCGCGAAACTCTTCCGCCACCGTCCATTGATCCTCTTCGCTGTTCTCTTCGACCTTTGCTTTCGCGGAAGGTTGTCCGGTCCACGCCGCGGCGGCGCGCAGGGTCATCTCCGGAGGAAATTCACTTTGTTCTTGTCCATCGTCCGCGTAGAGCATCCACTGGTCGCCGCCGAGCACAAATGTATAAGCGGGGCGGCCATCGAAGGTGCCGAGGCTTACTTGGTCGGGTGGTTCGCTGATTTTCAGCCGGTCGTAAGCGCGTGCCGGCGAGAGCAAAATTTTGGAGCCGTCCAGCGCCGGTTCGCGCTTTAATCGGTCCGCTGCGGACACGCTGGGGTAATCCCAATACATCAGGATCGCCCCCGACGCGAACCACAGGAGAAAGAGCAAGCAAAATCCCACGCCCAGCCAGCGATGGAAGAAAATGAGGTACTTGTTCGGTCGGATGTTCGGGCGCGGCACGTCCCAATTAGAAACGATATGGAATCGTCCCGGCAACATCTATCGATGGCCTCGGATGAATCTGGAAGTCATCGTTGGCGCTTACGAAATGGTGCGCCCTGCCAGAAGCGTAAAATCGGCGTTAAGAAAGTTTTACATCGATTTATTCTTGTTCTTCCTTCCTATAGCCGATGATTGCCTTACTGACGATAGCTGGGCTCGCCGGCAAATAACCCTCTACCGCCGCCGGCGAGCCCACTCCTATCTTCTGGAGAACGGAGAGAGGGATGTTGAGAATTCGCTCGAGGGCCAACATTAAATCGACGTTAAGAAGGTTTTACTTCGATTTAACCGCGCCTGATTTTCGTTTGCCTCATGATCGTTGTCGTGCACTTGGCCTCTGGTCGGCTGTGGTCGCCTGATGAACGAGGAGATTCGATGCGATTCGTGAAAGCGTCCGTCGTATTGCTTCTTTTTTGCGCGGGAGCGGCAATGGCCCAGGCTCCCACCTTTAGACCGGTGGGAACCGTCCGGCAAGTCATGCTTGGAATTGTCAAGCCCACTTCCGACGTGGTCTTCAAATACCAATTCGACGCCCCCAAGACCGACGAAGAATGGGCCAATCTGCAAAATAGCGCCCTGAATCTTGCCGAAGCTGGCAACCTCCTGCTTCTGCCTGGGCGCGCCAAGGACAATGGAGAATGGGCGAAGAACGCCAAGGCGCTGATCGACACAGGATCGCAGGCGTTCAAGGCGGCAAATGCCAAGGACACCAAAGCGCTGGAAGATATCGGAAACAAGGTCGATGAGGTTTGCGAGTCTTGCCATGCGATTTACCTTCCCAAGCCGGCTAACTAACCAGTGGCGACTAGTGAGGGCTCACGAACCGTGCTTTGCTATGAAATACCGCGATCTTCAGACCGAGCAGGTAAGAATGGAACAGAGGTGCCAATGAACGGCAGACAATTTATATCCGTGGCAGTGATGATTGGTTTTCTGGCGGCTGCCTTTCCGGTGCGCGCGCATCACGGGCGGGCCACGTACGACGAAACGAAATTGGCGACCATCATGGGAACCGTTTCCGCCTTCCAGTTTTCGAATCCTCATGCGCAGCTTTTTCTGGACGTGAAGGACGCGAAAGGGAACATCGAAAAGTGGGTTGGGGAAGGCACCAGCCCCAACATGTTGGTTCGGGAAGGCTGGGACAAAAAGACCGTCAAGCCGGGGGACCAGGTCACGGCCACCGGGCATCCTGCGCGCAATGGCACGAATTCGATGCGCATCGAGAAAGTGGTTTTGCCGGATGGCAGGGAATTGACGTTTGAAGGGCCGGGCGGGACGTAGTCCCGGCGAAATGGCGCCGCGGGCAGTGAGGCTCGCCGCGCGACTCGGGCTGGCGTTATCCGAATGCGTTAATTTTAGGAGAGGTTGCAAGAAATGCATTTTCTGTATGCGATCTGTCAATGGCTGGAGCAAACGACGGTGGGCGCGTCCATCCGCGAATCGCTGTGGATGTTTCCGATTATCGAGACGATTCACATTTTCGGCATCATTTCACTGGTCGGTGCGACTTCGATCCTGGACTTGCGCTTGATGGGGTTGACGTTTCGGGACGAGCCGGTCTCCAAGCTCGCGCGGCGGTTTCTACCCTGGGCTTGGGCAGGATTTCTCATCCAAGTCGCCACCGGCGTTTTGCTGTTCTCTTCCGAGGCTACCAAGATGTACGGAAATATCGGTTTCGAAATCAAGATGCTGCTCATCGTAGTCGCCGGAATCAATGCGTTTGTCTTCCACGAGATCGCCTACCGAAGCGTGGGCAAGTGGGACAAGGACCCGGTGGCGCCGCTCTCGGCCCGCACGGCGGGATTGCTTTCGATCCTGTTGTGGTTCGGCATTGTGGCTGCGGGGCGTTGGATTGCTTATGTGTGATGGCGGGATTTTTCGATTCACAGTTTCATTTTGAACTCCGCCCTCGAATTTCAGGGTTTTGGCGGGCGGATCATTGGACCAATTTGAACGCACGCAAGAAACGCCGGGCGACTCCTAACGGGTGAAGGAGGCGAATGCCATTTCGGCGTTCCTAGAAAGCGGAAATCCCGGAAAAGCACAGAATGTGACCTAGGTCACCGAATGCGACACCTCTGAGCCGTATAGTGTGGGAAACTGCAAGGACTGGAGGTGTCCCATGAAGAGCAAGGCAGTAGCTTTTCTGGTGGTGGCCGCTGGTTTTGCGCTTGTCTTAAGTTCGGTATCCGCCCACCACGGCCTTACGAACTACGACATGAAGAAGACGGTGGTGCTCTCTGGAACGGTGACAGCTTTCGACTGGGCCAATCCCCATTGCCTGGCTCATGTGGATGCGATGGATGAGAGCGGCCAGGTCAGGCATTGGACGCTGGAAATGTCCTCGACCTACACGATGACTCAGAGGGGATGGGGTAAGGATACGCTGAAACGGGGAGATCAGGTTGTTGTCGAGACGCATCCCGCCAGGAATGGCGCTTCCGTCGGCATCACCTCAGGACCCGGTTTCGCTTTAAAAGTGGTGGTAAACGGCAAAGAGATTCCTTCGCGATGAGAACCAAACGTGCACATTCGGAACGGACTAGGGGAAATGGGCGGTAGGCAACTCGCCAGCCAAGAAACGCTCAGGGGAGCTTTGGAATGGTTTTAAACACGAACTCGAGTATAGGGATCAACAATCTCTTCCGTCTTGGGGGGGGGGTCTCGCCTCGCAACAAGTCACGACGCGCATTACGTTCACTCGCATTTGTGTTGATATTCAGCCTTGCCGCGACTGTGCGCGGCGACACGGTGGGCAGCATTTCAGGAATCGTGACGGACCCGACGGGAGGCGTGATTCCGGACACTACGGTGACGGCACTGAACTTGGACACCACCGTGCAGCACACGACCAAGACCAACGGCAACGGTTTTTACAATTTCACCGCCCTCCCGGTGGGGCGCTATGAGATCGAAATCATTCACGAAGGGTTTGAACCCTACAAGCGCACCGGCCTCGTCGTAGACGTCAACTCTCAGCTCCGAGCGGATATCATGTTGACCATGGGCGGGCAATCGGAAGAAGTTGTCGTTTCCGCGAATTCGGTGCAGGTCGAGACTCAAAGTACACAAATGGGCGACGTCGAAACAAGCGAAGTGATCACCGCCGTTGCGTTGAACGGGAGGTCCTTCACCGATCTGTTAGCGCTTCAGCCTGGAATCGTGCCGATGACCACACAGACGCCGGATTCGGTGGTGATGGCCGGCGTGGGGATCGCGATCACTCCTTCCGGAACCCTGAATCCCGGGAACCAATCGATTAGCGGGCAGCGGGAAGATGCCAACGGATTTCTTGTGAATGGATCTGACGTGAAGGAGGAGATGAACGGCGGTACTAGTATCATTCCGGATTTGGATTCCATTGCCGAATTCCGCGTGCTGACGAGCAATTTCGACTCGGAATTTGGGAACTACTCTGGCGGGATCGTGAACGTGGTAACCAAGAGCGGGACGAACAACTTTCACGGTAGCGCCTTCGAATTCCTGCGCAACACCGATCTGGATGCGAGGGATTTCTTTTCGCCGACACGGGAGACTTATCAGCAGAATCAATTCGGTGGCACAATCGGCGGGCCGATCAAAAAAGACAAGCTCTTCTTTTTTGCGGACTACCAAGGGACCCGGACGGTTGAAGGCCTGGAAACGGGGCAGGTTAGTGTGCCATCGCTCGCGGACCGGACGGGGAATTTCGCCGACACGGCCATCCCAGCCACTGCGACCACCCCGGCCATTCCTCCTTTTAACAATCTAGTCAATGGGGTCGTAACGCCTGAGGTCGTAGAAGGGGCGGGGTTGGCGGCGCAGCTCCAATCTTCGCTGAATTACGCCGTTCCCGTTTATTCAGGCGAGCCGTTTTACACGCCCGGATGCACCAGTGCCACGTGCGTGTTCCCGAACGCTACCATTCCGAAGGCGGCGTGGACAGCTCCCTCCCAGTACTTATTGCAGTACATACCGATGCCCAACGATGGCCCAACCACATTCGCAGGTTTCGGCGATCAAAGGGTCCGCGACGATAAATGGAGTACTCGCATTGACAAGAATGACATGCGTTGGGGGGATCTCTCGGCCTACTATTTTTTTGACGATTACAACATGACAAATCCATTTCCGAGCGGACAGGGCGGTGCGACCATACCCGGCTTCGAAGGTTTGAACCATGGCCGCGCACAACTCATCAGTTTGGGGGACACTAAAACATTCGGTTCGAATACGGTCAACGAAGCTCATTTCAGCTTTATGCGAAGCCAAAACGTCGTGGGGCAGCCAGAGGGCGGCCTGGGGGTTAGCTATGCCGACCAGGGTTTTGTGACCGGAGCGGGAACGTCTGGCATCTATCCTTTGGCTCCCCAATTCGCAGGGGTCGAAAACGTGGTCTTCCAGGGCCAATTCGTGATGGGATTGCCAATCACTAATCTTTCCCAGGCCAATAATACGTTCACGGGGAGCGATAGCTTTGGCAGGGTCATTGGCTCGCATAGCCTCAAGTTTGGAGTCGACATAAGTTTCGAGCAGGTGAACGTGAATCCCGATGCCATATTTAACGGCACTTTTATTTTCACCGGCTACGAAACCAGCAACAATTTCGCGGACTATCTCATCGGCTCGCCGTATGAATTTAACCAACAGGACTCGGGGACGTATTATCCGCGCCACAGATACGCGGGCGGGTTCGCGCAGGATTCCTGGCGGATCAAGCCAAACCTTACCTTGAATTACGGCCTGCGTGTGGAGCTCATGCGGTACTGGTCGGAAAAATACAACCAGGCTCCAACCTTTAATCCCGGTGAACAATCGGAGGTATATCTCAACGCGTTTCCCGGGTTGGTCTATGCGACGGACCCGGATATCCCTTCTACACTCGTGCCCGAAAAAGTTCGATATGCCCCGCGGGTCGGCATAGCGTACTCACCAGACAAAAGTGACGGGATTTTAGGAAAGCTTTTGGGGGGACCTGGAAAGACCAGCATCCGCGCAAGCTACGGGATATTTAACACGGTAATTGAGGGGAACACGATTGGCGTTGACGAGCCTCAGCCTCCCTACGGGCTGAGCGGTACGGTCTACAATGGCCTGTTTCCGGATCCTTACAACTTGGCCAACGGCGAATTGGGAACAACCCCATATCCGCTTCCGTTAGTCCCCCTTGGCGCCACTTCCAGCCATCCAGATCCGAGCGTCATTTACAACGGCGTTTACAACCCGCAGTCCGGCATGACCGCGCCTCCCCCGTGGAATACCTATCCGTATGTGGAGAACTATTTCCTTTCCATCGAACGGCAATTGCCGGGGCAGACCGTTTTGAGTGTGAGCTATGTTGGCTCGGAAGCTCATCATCTGCTTCTCGTGTATTCTTCAAATCCGGGTAATCCGGCGCTTTGCATGGCCCTCAATACGCCAGGCATACTTGCGGGGGGAGAGACCTGCGGTCCCGGCGATGAAAACAACGAGTTCAATCTCCAAAACGCGTTCGCATTCAACGGGACCACATATCCCGCGGGGAGCATTCTTCAGGGTACCCGCATCGGATTGAATACCAGCCTCATCAACCCCAACGCGGTCGGAAACTATTTTGGGAACGATGACTATGAAGGCAGCATCGGAAACTCGAACTATAACGCGCTGCAAGCGACTTTTAGAGGCTCGTCCAAACGTCTTACGTATACACTCGGCTATACGTACAGCAAGTCCATCGATCAAGCCTCGTCACTTTCCGACAATATCGATCCCTACGACTTCAATTTTACCCGCGGGCTTTCGGCCTGGAATATGAAGCACAACTTTGTGGCGACCTACTCTTACAAGTTGCCGCTTGAGTTGATCACGCACCGCGCTCGTTTTGCGCTGCAGGGCTGGGAGATTTCGGGAATCACCCGCGTCAGTTCCGGCTTCCCGGTTACCCTAAGCACAAACAACGACAATTCCTTGCAGGGGAGCAGCCCGAACGGCGTCAACAATCGCACTTTGGATCTGCCTGATTTCACGGGAGCGGCTCTGGACGTCACAAATCCGCACAACAACGGGCTGCAGTATTTTAATCCCCACGCCTTCACCGACAACGCCCTAGGCACACCCGGGGATCCGGACCGGCGATTTTTCTCCGGGCCCGGGTCGTTCAACACGGATTTAGTCCTTCAGCGATTTTTCACAATCCGTGAATCGAAGACGATCCAATTCCGCTTTGAAGTGTTTAATGTCTTTAACCACACGCAATTTTTCGGCCCGGCTGCTGTGGCCGGAGATGTGGACAATCCGCTGTTTGGAACCGTGGTGAATTGTTTGCCGCCGCGGGAGGTCCAGTTGGCGTTGAAATATTCGTTTTAAACGAGGGAGACTTCCAAGTGGCGCGGGCTTTAGCCTGCGGGTTTTAGTTTCCGATCGAGCGAAACAAAAACCCGCAGGCTGAAGCCCGCGCCACTCACTCTCGCCCGATTTCAGCCCTTCTTCGTTAGTTCGTTGTAGACCACTTCGGAAAAGCCTGGGGACCCGAAAGGCCCGCTCTGCGGTTCATCCGCAGGGGCCGTCTTCTTGATTTCCTCGAGCGACTTGCCGGCCTTGACCATCTGTTGGATCTGGGCTCGCCGTGCTTCCACTTCAGCCAGCCGCGCCTTCACGGCGCCCTTGTTCACCACTCCGCCATGACCGGTAACAAAGATGTCGGAGTCAATAGCCGCGACGCCTTTCATCGACGTGATCCATCCTACCGTCGAGCCGCCCTTCGGCGGGTGAACGAACGCAAATTGCGTGAAATCGACCAGGTCTCCGCCAAACACAATTTTTTCATCCGGGAGATACATGACCGTGTCGCCGCTGGTGTGCGCGGGGGCCCAGTGAAAGAGCTGGATGCGCACTCCGTCAATCGTAGTGCTCAGTTCCTTATCGTACGTCTTCGTGGGGAGATAATCCTGCGGAGCCCCATTCGGCGTGCCTTTCGACGCTTCCATTTCCTTCTTGCAGTTTTCCTGGGCGATGATGGTCAATCCCTTCGGGAAACCAGCCAAGCCGTTGACGTGGTCCCCGTCGCTATGCGAAAGAATCACCGTGGTGACCGGCTTCGGCGTAATCTTGGCGATGGCCGCCAGCATGTCTTGCGCGGCAGACGGCGTCATCTTGGCGTCGAATACAATCACTCCGGTTTTGCCGACGATGAAACCGGTGTTCCCGCCCGCGAACCCGGTGTTTCCTCCGCCCTGCGTCCAGTACACGCCGTCCTTAATTGGATTGACGGTCAGGGGTTGAGGAGGCGACGCGGGCTGTTGCGCGGCGGCGGAAGAGGCCAGCGCGCACAGCAACGCAACGGCGGCAAATCCTAGCAAAAACTTTCGCTCATCTCTCATGATTGGCGTTTTCCTTTCTTTCTTTATGCGGATAATTTGCGATGGGCTCCGAGCGGCACAGGCTTCCAGCCTGCGGGGTTTGGCTCATTCAAAGCTTAAACCCCACAGGCTGAAGCCTTTCCCACTGGTCAATTAATCTGCTGGCGGCCTGGGCGGTGGCGGAGGAGCGGGCTTTGCGAACTTCGCATCCTCCACGGGAGCGTTGGCATCGATCTGAGACCACTTATACGTTCGGTTTCCTTCCGCGCTCACAACACGCATGGTGAACGGAATCTTCACGCCGCCGACGTCGCGGTAGTCCTCGTAAAAGGTTTCCTCAGGGAAGCCGCCGATCACGGTTTGCATGGTTGAGTAGGTCCGCACCAGCAATCCGGTTTGCGCGTCGAAATTGATCCGGTCGATGATGGGGAAGCCCTCCTTGCGCGTGCCCACGACGCGGTAAGTGTCGCGGTCGCCGATTTTTTCCATGGCGTCGACTTGAACGTTGACATGGTCGTCTCGGAACTCGAGCCCAGGAAACTTTTCGCCGAGCTCGGTATCTTCGCGCAGCTCATCGCCGGCATCTTCGCGCGGCGCCGGGCCGTGCCACCCCACAGTTCCGTCAAAGCCCACCCCCACCGGGGGCCTGCCGGGGAATTCCACGGAAATGACTCCCTTGTTGGCCTTCACGTAGTGCTCCGCCGGAACGGTTCCCAACGTCGGGGGCGGCGGCGGAGGCCCGCCTGGAGGGCCCGGGGGCGGAGGAACGAGCATGTCGACAGTTCCTTTAAAGGACAGAGCAGTGATCTTGCCAACGGCACCTTCGCCGCCGAGAGCCTGTTCGTATTTGCCGAAAACGTCCGCCACGGAGGGCAGCGGCGCGGCGGCGGGTTTCGGAGCGGGCGCGGCGGGCGCCGGGCCAGACACGATGGTTGCGGGAGCTTTGCCCGGCGACATCCCGGGATCGAGGTTCGTGAAATTTGTGAGCGCCAGAGCCGGGAAAATTTCCATTGCGGTTTTCTCGGTGGGTGCCTTGTCGCCGGGGAACAGCAGCGTGGCCGCGGCTTTGGCTACGCCGCGATGGCACGTGTAGCAGGTGATTTCACGCTTGCCGTCAAACACGGTCTCGTTCAAAGCCATGGTCATCTGGATCATGCTGCGCGCCACGTGCTTCTCGCGTTTGTCGTCCAGATCGAATTTGCCGAGTACGTGGCAATAGCCGCAGCCCACCCCGAGAGCCACCGTGATGTATTCCATCGCCGGATGAACTTGCTCGGCCGGAAGGCCCTTGAACACTTCGATTTTTTTATAAAATTGATCCGCGGTTTTGCCCTTCATTGCCGCCGCGGTCACCGGGGCCGGTGGAGGACCCGGCGGCGCTTGCGCGTGCAGGAGGCTCGGCGCATTCATGCCGAGCGCGACGATGGCGATTGCCAGGATTCCAAAAATTCGGGAAACATCGCGGACAGACGGTTTGATGGTCATGCCTTTTCGGGTATCCTCTCGCTGATTTTTCTGATTGGTTCGAAATTGTACTTCCGCAACGCCGAGCCCCTTGTAAAGAATCGTTAATTTCGCACGCTCGTGCCACGGCGAATTGCGGGCCTAATCGTAAGTCATTGCCAGCCCTAAAAGCAATGAGCGAAGATGAGCGTCCTACTCGCGAGAGGTCCGGTTCCCCTTTGCGCAAAATTCGGGGTAGTGACATTCGGCCTTTTTGGGACTACTCTCTGAGAACGAGAACAGCCGCAAGACAAATGTGAGATGCCGCATACTCTTCCCGGAGGGACGCACATGAGAATTCGCGCGAAAATTTTCGGAGGGTTTCACGCATTCGGTTTGCGCTTTGCGCTTGCCGCGGTGCTCTGCGCTGCGCTTGCAAATGTTCCGGCGCGGGCCGCTTGCAATACGGCTGCCCTGAGCGCTCTGGGCGTTCCCGATATGACGATTGCGTCCGCGACGCTCGTGCCCGCGGCCGCCCCGGATCCCGAGTATTGCGATGTGAAAGGTTCCATAAAAACTTCGGGGGAAGGCGCGGATCCAGGCTCCGCAAATGTTGAGATCATGCTGCCCGCCAACTGGAACCAAAAATTCGTCTTTCGCGGAGTCGGCGGCCTGGCGGGAATTCTCTCCACGTCTGCAAATCCCGCTGACCAGGCGCAGTTCCTGGCGCGAGGCTACGCCACGGCGATCACGGACACAGGCCACCTTGCCTCGAACCCCCACTGGGAATACACCGCGCCGGGCGTGCCCGACATGCCGAAAATCATCGATTACTACTTTCGTGCCGTGCATGACGCCACGCTCGCCGCGAAAGTGCTCGTCAAGAATTACTATCATGCTAACACGATCCGGCGATCGTATTTCGACGGCTGCTCGAACGGCGGCAAGATGGGTCTGATCGAAGCGGCGCGTTTCCCCAGCGACTATGACGGCATCATTTCGGGAGCGCCCTGGCTCGACCCTGTGGGGACATCGCTGTGGACTTTGAAAAATACCAAGGCGCTGCTCGACGGTTACATCCCTCCCGCGAAATTCCAACAGGTGGGCGCCGCGATCGTGAAGCAGTGTGACAAGGCCGACGGCGTGGCCGATGGCCTCATTCAGAATCCCGCGAAGTGCGCGTTTCAGCCGGACGCGCTGGTTCCCGAAACCCTCACGCAAAAGCAAGCGGATGCACTTAAGGCGATCATGAATCCGGTCCGCGACGAGCAAGGCAAATTGATTTATCCCGGAGCGTCCGTGGGCAATCTGGGACAGGACAACATGACGGTGCGCGGCCCAACGAATTACCTGGAAACGCCGCCCACCGATCCCGCCTCAGGAAAACCCTGGGGCGACGCCGCTCTGCCGGCGAATTGGTCTCTCGCCCAGAACATCCTGATGAAACTTGCCTACTACGATGTGGACAAGGACATGAACAACACGATCGAAAGCAAGGGCGTGGTGAAGACCGTGGCGCTGAACCTCGTTTACTCGCGTCTGGCCGCCGATGTTCCCGACGATCCATCGGCGTATGCCGCATATTTCGCAAAAGGCGGAAAGCTGCTGATCTACCACGGTTACGACGACTTGATCATTTCTCCCTACAGTAGCATCTGGTTCTACGAAGATCTCGCGCAGGACAACGGAGGCTACGAAAAACTGCAGCAGAACGCGCGCCTCTTCATGGTCCCCGGGATGCAGCACTGCGTCACCGGCGCGGGGCCGAACGTGTTTGACACTTTAAGCGCTCTCGAACAGTGGGTGGAAAAGGGAATCGCGCCCGATGCAATTCCCGCGACGCACTCGAAGAACGACGCGGTGGACCGCACCATGCCGCTCTGCAAGTTTCCCGAGAAGGCCCACTACAAGGGCAGCGGCGATCCCAACAGTGTTTCGAACTGGTCGTGCCCGCAAAATGACAAGTCGCTGCTCGCTGTCGGCCCGAACGGTATCCAGGCTGGAGCGAATGCCGCGGTCCCCGCGCGCGTCAGCGCCCCCGCGAAACAGGCGCCCAGGAGCGGTAACTAACTGTGATTTGATTTGCCGGGTGAGGGCTTATAGCCTGAGAAAAAGTCACCACCATTTTGTCATTCCGAGCGGAGCGAGGAATCCCTCACTCTTTTGGAGGGCCTAAACGCCCGGAGAGATTCCTCGCTCCGCTCGGAATGACAAAATGGGTCACCATTCCCGCAGCCTGTTCTAGCCTTTCGGGCTCGCACCCCGCACGCGCGGACGCCAGCGCTTACTCGTCCTCCGGCAATACCGGCAGCGCCACAGTATCCACGGTCGAAGGATCGTCGCGCAGTTTGAGATATAGCAGCGTTCCATTGGGGCGCGGAACGGGCAACGTCGTGTCGGCATACCCGGCGGGGACGGGCACCGTGTTCTTAAACTGGCGATCCGATGCCACCGAGTCGAGTAAAAACAGGTTCGACCCGGTCAGCAAACAGCCCTTGTCCGGATCGTCCGGGCAACGAATATTGGCTAGCAAAGGGATTCGAACCAGCGTTGCAAGGGGTTGCCAATCGCCTTTGGCTCCTCCCGCGTCGAGCGGGCGAAACTGAAGCGGCCCAAACGCGGAAGGCCCGAGATTCTTGAGCGGATCGAGAATGGCCAGCGCGGTTTCCGCGTCCTGCATAATCAGGTTTCCGTTCGCGACGCTCAGCAGCGCGTCCGAAGCGCCGTCCAGGGTTTCCACCTCGATTTGTTCGGTGTGCGTGAATTTGTCCGGCACGTGCGCCTTCAGCAGGAATGTCAATTGGCCATTCTGAGGAAGCTCATCCGGGTTGCCGAGGCGAACTGCCGAACCCGAGGGACTGTGCTTCACCGTCTTGCCGAGGAGTGTCACGCTTGGCCGCGGCGGCTCCACGCTGGTCTGTAGTTCCAGTTCGCGGCCATCCTTCAATTTCGCGTGCGCGACGAGATGCTCCGCCGGCGCCAGCGTTGCCATAGCCGCGGCGCTGGGCGCCTCCAGGCCGAGGGATTCTTCGTGCTCGCCGTGGGCGAGCTTCCCCGGAACAAAATGAAAGCCGTCCAGTTCGAAGCTGTCCACTTCCTCCAGCCGCGTCCCCGTCAGGATTCCCTCCCGGTCCCCCGCGTAAATTCTGAAACGGTCCAAATGCGCGGCTTCGGAATAGGCTTGCAGGGTCACCACATCGGGCGAAGCCGCGCCAAATTGTTTGACCAGCAGCTTGATGTTGCCCGCGGATTCATCTTTGAGCGGCAGGCTCACTTCCAATTCGTCCGGTTGAATGGCCTTCCAGTCCGGTTTAATCGCTTTTCCCTGCGCGTCCTGGGCGGAGATTTTTTCGACGCAGGGCGCGCAGTTGGATTGCAGGTGCAGGGTATCCTTGCCGCCTACGAGGAGAGCGCTCGCATCGGAGGAAGGGACCGTCCATTGCGCGGGGTGCGCATTTCGAAGTTGAAACGAGGGCCCTGCGTACGAGTCGAATCCCCAGAATCCGCGGAGACTGCCTGTCACTTCCGCGTCCAGGTCCTCGGAATTGAGCTTGCGGGTATCGACGACGAAACCGCCGCGCGCGGCATCCGCTTTCGCGGGCAGGTCCACGCCGTTCCCGGTCTTGGTCTGTACATGCAAAACGAATTCGCGCGCGAGGGCGGTCGAATAGACTAGCGGGGCCCCCGTCGCGGGCAGGACCAGCGATGTGTTCTGCAGACAAAAAACCTCTTTGGTATCGACGGGCCGAAGCGACGGCATCGCAGCTTCCTTCACCGGCGGCAATCCCACCACCAGAACCGACTGAGGTTTCTCGAAGGAAGGAGCCGAGTTGAGTTTCAGATTGAGGTTTTCCCGCTTTGGCGCCACCAGGGCGGGGAGGTACCGGAGGTCGGCCGTACGAAAACTGTTCAGCAGCCGCGCGACGTCCATCGCGGAACCGACGTACGGGCTGAAATACCCGCCTCGCGCCACGGGAGCGGTGCTCATCGTCCCCACCAGGTCGGCGGAAGCGCCGGAGGTAAGCGTCGTCACCATCGACTGGTATTGCGCATCCTCGAGGACGAGGTTCCCGGTGACTTGCGTGAGGCACGAAGTTTGCTCTTCCACGGGTTTGTTGAAGCACTCCGCATCCGCTTTCACCCCGAGGCTTCGCGACAACAAGGCGACGCGTTGATTGAGCGGTATCGCTTCGCCACTCGAAGCGTCCTTGATTTCCTCCAGAAATTTGTCGATGCGCGTGCGATCCAGACTGGCCTGCTCCAAATCCTGAGAGGCTCGCACGAAGGCTCCGGGCTTGCCTCGCACCATGGCTCGCAATGTGCCGAACATCCCGGAAACGTCCGGGGCCAGGAACACGAGAGCCTCCTGGGAATTCTGCGGAACGTCGACGAACCCTCCCTCTTCGCGGACCGGCTTGATCCAAGTTTCAAAGCGCGTGAACCAATTTTCCGGCGGCGGATTGGTGGCGCCTTGCAGGAAGGCGACGATCATGACGTAGTGGGTCGATTGATTGCTGGGAAAATCGGCGTGGACCCAGAGCCGGTCCCCCGGTTGCAGGTTGGGCACGCTCGCAATCGGCAGTGTTTTGGAGCCCCGCGTGACCTTGATTTGGAGCGTGGGACCGGCGAGATCGAACGGTGCGATGTCGGCCCGGAGCAAACCAACCGCCGCAAGCAGGAAAAAAAGAGTCGAGCAGAAAAATAGGAAGTTAGGATGACGCCTGGCTAACCGGGTTGCGAGCATTTCCATGAGTCCCCACTTCTTGGAACGGATCGGATCGCGCTCATCGAAAACAGAATGGCCGGGAACGTTCCTACCTCAAGCAAGCGGCCAAGTACCCGGATACGATTTTGCGCAATCGGCAAATCGTTTGAGATGGTGTCGCTGAGCTGGTCGGCACATCGGGCCTCATGGCAAACCCAGGGCTAGGTTTTCGCGCTAATGAGGTGCAAAGCAAATTAGATGCGAAATGGGGGTATTTTGTCTCTCAGAATTCCAGGAACACTTGTTCCTTTTCTAACGGGGCAAGTCGCGGCGATCTCGTTGATTTATTTGGTGCTTTCCGATTTTTTCTGCATATCGGAGAAAGTGACGTTGTCCTCGCAGATCATTTCGCCGAGGCTCCAGTCCGGCTTCAGCTCGTAGACGGCGTGCCCGCCCCAGGGCTTGGTATACGCTTTCGGGTCTTCGATGGTGGTGTCTATGGTCAACGTGTCATGATCGACGCGCCGCATGCGTTCCACGATGTGTAAATCTTCGCTGTGCGGATGGCCATCGTTGTCGAGCCAGGTCTTGTCGTTAAAGCCTGTGGTGTCGACGACGAGCGTATCGCCTTCCCACTTGCCGATGGAGTCGCCCATATATGTGCCAGGAAAATCTTTGATATGCTCGCGCCCGTCCGTGTAGATGTGGCGGACGAAGTGGTCGTATTCGAAGAGCATGAGAACGCGGCCAGGGACATTCGTGATTTCGAACGGCTCCCCTCGAATGAGGTAAACCCTCGGGACGCCCGGCGGGAAACATTGCAAGAGCGGATCGTTTGATTCGGAGATGGGGACCGCGTTCGGTCCGACGTTGGGTTTGTTGGCCTTGAATTTTGCCTCGGCCCAAGGCGTCATCGGCGGCTTCTCGTTGCTGACGGTAAATGCCAGCTCGTAAACGGTGTATTTGCGTGTGTTGTCGGGCGCGCGCCGCGATCTCCTCCAAACTCCGGAGAGGTCCGCGGGTGGGGCGGTCGTCTGGGATTTGGCCATATTCGCCGGGGCGACCTGGGCGTGTACCACGGGCGAGGGAACCAGAGCCGCCGCCACGGCAAGAGTCAAACCCATCAAGCGATCACGCATTTCTGAAACTCCTCGGAGGCCCGGAATCCAGGCTTCCGTACATTTGGGGAGCATTTGCGTCGAAGGGATGCCCGCAAATTCGTTCCCTCCGGGCGAATTTTTACTGATCCGCGTAATCCTCGCCGCGAACCACGATGGTTTCCTTGCCGTCTGGAAATATGACTTTGCTGAGGCGCATGGTATGCGAGCCATTTTTCGCGCAATTGCCGTACACCGTGATCTGGTCTCCCGGCTTCATGGTGCTCTTGGTCCATCCGAGCCGCGCCATGGTGACCAGGCTGGAGGCTTCGGCGGTCCATTTTTCGACCTTGCCGTCAGGGCCCTTCACTTCGAACTGAATTTCCGTGTGAGGGTTCATAAACAGGTAGTCCGTCACCGTGGCCTTCATGGTGGTCACTTTCGTCCCGTCGTAGACCGAAGAGCCGTGGTGCGCCGAGATCGAGGCCGAAGCCAGGAGCAGACTGACGGCCGCCGCTAAAAAGAAGAAGAGCTTGGTTTTCATGAAACACCTCGGTAATTTGCGCGAATATCCCATTGGCGTGCCGATCTGTCAATCCCGAAACGCTTGGCCAGAAACAGCGGATCGAGCTTGCCATGCGCCGGGAATCGGATCATTTGGAAGCGGCGTCCGGCGGCGCGCTCTCCGGGGCATCGGCTGGAGCGGGGCCTACGCGTTCGATGGTCACGCGCTGAATGTGAACCGGTGTGACCGGCGTGTCGGCTACGTCGCGCGGCACTCGGGCAATCGCTTTCACGACGTCCGCATTTTCGCATTGTCCCCAGATGGTGTATTTTCCGTCAAAGGATGGGTAGGCGGCCTCGGTAATAAAAAAATGCGTGTCGTTCGTGTCAGGGCCGCTGTTGGCCATCGCCAGGCGCCCCGGCGCGTCGAATTTGAGGGACGGCGAAATTTCATTTTTGTACGGAAAGCCCGGCCCCTCGGGGTGCCCGGCGCCGGTGCCGAGCAAATCGCCGCCCTGAATCATGACGCCTGGAATCACGCGGTCGAAGATGAGTCCGTCAAAGAATTTCTTGCGCTCGACTTGCTTCGTCTCCGGGTGCACGTACGAAATTTTTCCGATGGCCAGTCCCACCATCGTGCGCACGGTGAGCGGCGCTTCCGCCTCGAAGAGTTTGCAGGCGATTTTGCCTTTGTCGGTCTCGAACGTCCAGTATAGGCCGGGCTTGCGCTTGTCGGCGAGCGGCGCACTGGTCCCAGCGGCAGGCAAAAACAATGAAGTCGCCGTCAGTATCCCGCCCAAGAGAAATGCAGCGAGCTTCGTGGTCGGATTTCGCATGGTTCGAAGTGTGTGTCTCTCTGCTTTCCTCTGTGTTCTCTGTGCTCGCTGTGTTGATATCCGAAAAGCGCAACACCGAGTTCACGGAGAAAGGCGGAGAGGAACGGAGATGCCTCGATTCCGTGCCTCTTCTTATTTTTTGACGTACTTCTTCAGGTCCATGGGGCCGACTTCCGCTCCATACACATTGCCCTGGTGATCCACGGCAACGCCCTCCGCCGCGCTGGACGAACCCTTTGGCGCCGGGTCGGGGATGAAGGCTTTCACTTTGCCGTCTCTAACGCTCCCGATCCGGATGCCCCGCATGCAGCCTGGATTATACCCGTAGCCCGGTTGATCCGTGGACTCAGAGTCCGCCACGTACAGAGTGTCGTCCTTATCGATGAAAATCCCGCTGGGCCGTCCAAACTGCTTCCACTCGGCGATAAATTTTCCTTCTTGGGTGAAAATCTGGATGCGGTTGTTGGAGCGGTCGCCCACATACAGCAGGCCCTTCGAATCGATGGCGATGCTGTGCGGCACATTGAACTGGCCCGGATCGGTGCCTTTGCCGCCCCACCACTTGATGAACGCGCCGTCCTTCGAAAGTTTGACGACGCGCGTGTTGGGGCCTTCCCCATCGGCGATGAAGATGTCGCCGTTTTTCGCGACCACCAGGTCGGCCATGCCGTTGAAGGTGTCATGGGATTCGTTGTCGCCGGTGACGCCTTTCTGTCCGATGGTCAGCAGCAGTTTTCCCGTGGAGCTGAACTCGAACGCCTGCATGTTCCCGCGATCGGTGACCCACACATTGCCGGACGGATCGACGCGCAAAAAGTGGGTGGTCTTGAACATGCCTTGGCCCCACGCACGGAGGAATTTTCCATGCCGGTCAAAGGCCATGATCGGCATGGCTTCATTGCGATGCAGGACGTAGACGTTATC